>Ga0187780_10001489_pt1 | contig 17659 bp, 15 predicted proteins | sample 1015_Q2_SP10_20__FD_132429 | JGI IMG/M metagenome (GOLD analysis project Ga0187780, IMG submission 132429) | Tropical peat soil microbial communities from peatlands in Department of Meta, Colombia - 1015_Q2_SP10_20_MG | ecosystem: Environmental > Terrestrial > Soil > Wetlands > Peat | place...
ATCGGCCGCTCCGCGGAGCGGCCGGACGGGTCGCCGATGCGCGTCGTGTAGTCGCCCACGATCAGCACCCCGAGATGGCCCTCGTCCTGGAACGCGCGCATCCGCTGCAGCGGGATCGCACGGCCGACGTGGATGTCGGGTGACGTGACGTCGATCCCGAGCTTCACGCGCAGCGGACGGCCGAGCTTCAACTTCGCCTCGAGACCGCCCTCGGGGAGCACGTCGACGGCGTTCCGGGCGAGCCGCTCGACGACCCCGTCGCTCACGCGAGCCCGACCTTCGTGACGTTCTCGAAGCCGACGTCCGCGACGCTACGGCAGCCCATCAGGTGGAGCGCGACGTCCAGCTCCTCGTGCAGGAGCTCGAGCACCGTCCTCGCGCCGTCCTCGCCACCGGCAGCCAGGCCCCAGAGGGGGGCTCGTCCCACCAGCACGGCCCGCGCGCCGAGCGCGAGCGCGGTCGCGATGTCCGTGCCGCGCCGGATCCCCCCGTCGATCAGCACCTCGGCCCGGTCACCGACAGCCTCGGCGATCGCGGGCAGCGCTTCGATCGTCGACGAGACGGCGTCGAGCTGGCGCGCGCCGTGGTTCGAGACGACGATTCCTCGTGCCCCGTGCTCGACGGCGAGCCTTGCGTCTTCGACGTCGAGGACGCCCTTGGCGACGACCGGCACCGGGACCGTAGCGCAGAGCCGCTCGAGGTAGGCCCAGTCGATCGTCGGGTCGACGGGCACCGATCCGTGCTCGCTCAGCCCTCGGTCGCGCGCGAACACGACCATGGGCAGGTCGTCCTCCGGGAAGACCCAGTTGACGCGTCGTTCGCGGTCGCGCGGGCCGACAACAGGGAGGTCGACGGTGAGGAAGAGCCCGGTGAAGCCTGCGTCGAGCGCCATCGCGACCACCTCGTCGGTGACGCCGCGGTCGCGGTAGACGTAGACCTGGAGGAACCGGGCGAGATCCGGCGCCGCCCCGGCGACGTCGTCGGCACTCGCGGTGGCGAACGTCGAGAGGCACATACCCGCCCCGACGGCCGTGGCGGCGCGTGCCATCCCCTCCTCCCCGTCGGGGTGCGCGCGACGCATGTAGGCGACCGGCGCGACGACGATCGGCGCGGCGAGCTCGTGCCCGAGCACCGTCGCTGCGGTGGAGACGGACTCGATCCCGCAGAGGACGCGCTGCCGGAGCCGGAAACGCCCGAACGCCGCGACGTTCTCGTACAACGTCCGCTCGGCGCCGGAGCCGCCGGCGAAGTACTCGCGCCAGTGCGGATCGAGCCGCTGCGAGGCGAGCTCCTCGACGTCGGTCAGCGTGATCGGCGGGTGCGCGGCCACAGGCGCACGCTACCGCGCGACGCTGTACGACGTGCGCCAGCCGCCTGAAACCCCTGCAACCGGGCTACACTCCACCTGTTGCGGCTCCGAAGGAACACCAGGGCGCCGCGCAAGCGTCGCCGGATTCGCAAGCTGCGCCTCCTGGCACTGCTGTTCGGCCTGCTCGTCCTCTCGAGCGTCGCGTTCACGCTCGGTCTCGTGCAGGCAGTCGCCGGCGAGATTCCCGCGCTCGACCCGTCGAACCAGCGCGGTGACGTCGACACCTACATCTACGCGTCCGACGGCCGCTCGGTGCTCGCCGTGCTGCGCGGCTCGGAGAGCCGCGTCCTCGTGCCGTCGATCGACGACATCTCGCCGATCATGCGGCAGGCCATCGTCTCGGTCGAGGACAGACGGTTCTACGAGAACAGCGGCGTCGACCTGCGCGGGATCGTGCGTGCCGTCTGGGACGACCTCCAGAGCGGGAAGGTGGTGGAGGGCGGCTCGACGATCACGCAGCAGTTCGTCAAGAACGCCTACATCCGAAACGAGCGCACCATCGCGCGGAAGATCCGGGAAGCGGCGCTCGCCTGGCAGCTCACCCAGCGCTGGAACAAGGACAAAATCCTCCTCGCATACCTGAACACCGTCTACTTCGGGAACGGTGCGTACGGCATCCAGCGCGCGGCGCGGACGTACTTCGGGATCGGCGCCGACAAGCTCGATCTCGCCCAGTCGGCCCTCCTCGCCGGCATCCCGGCCGATCCGACGCTCTACGACCCGGTGACGAGCCCCTCGAGCGCCCGCTCCCGCCGCCACGAGGTGCTGCAGACGATGTTCGACCAGCAGAAGATCACGGCGCGCCAGATGGAGCGCGCGGACGCGGCGCCGCTGCCGAAGCGGGAGGACGTCCGGCTCCCCGGCGCGGGCCTGCGGGCTCCCTACTTCGTCAACTACGTCAAGGACCAGCTGGTCGAGAAGTACGGCACGCGCCGCGTCTTCGGCGGCGGCTTGCACGTCACGACCACCATCGACCTCGGACTGCAGAAGATCGCCCGGCAGGCGATCACCGAGATCCTCACCGACCCGAACGGCCCGGCGGCGGCGCTCGTCGCGATCGACCCGCGCGACGGCTCCGTGAAGGCCATGTTCGGCGGCACCGACTTCCGCAAGAGCCAGTTCAACCTCGCGACGCAGGCCGAGCGCCAGCCAGGGTCGTCGTTCAAGCCGATCGTGCTCGCCACGGCTCTCCACGAGGGGATCTCGCCGCTCACGTCGTTCGACTCCAAGCCCGTGACGATCTTCACGGGCGACCGCTACTGGCACGTGACGAACTACGAGAGCGACTACGTCGGCCGCTCGAACCTCGCCGACGGGATGGTCCGCTCCGACAACGCCGTCTACGCACAGCTGACGCAGCTCGTGGAGCCGAAGAACATCGTGGCGATGGCTCACGACCTCGGGATCCGCAGCCCCCTCGACCCGTTCTTCTCGATCGGGCTCGGGGCCCTCGCGGTCAACCCGCTCGACATGACCCGTGCCTACGCCACGATCGCGAACGACGGCCAGCGTGTGGACAGCTCGATGTTCGGCGACCGGCCGCGGGTCATCGTCCAAGTCGACGACGTCCGCTCCGGGGCGGTGCACGCGAACATGCCCGTTGCACACCCGGCCCTGACGAGCGCGGAGGCGCGCACGCTGACGTCGATCCTGCAGCGCGTCGTCACCTCCGGCACGGGCACGCGCGCCGCCATCCCCGGCTGGGCCGTCGCGGGCAAGACGGGGACGACGGACAACTACGGCGACGCGTGGTTCATCGGCTACACACCCCAGCTCGTCACGGCGGTCTGGGTCGGCTACCCGAACGCGCTGAAGCCGATGCTCACCGAGTTCGGCGGCCAGCCGGTTGCAGGCGGCACGCTCCCGGCCGAGATCTGGAAGGCGTTCATGTCGGCCGCGCTGCCCTACCTCGGCGACCAGCCGGAGTCGTTCCCGGCGCCGCCGTACCTCGGGTACAGCGAGCGGCTCGTCGCGTACCGGGGCGGTGCGTGGCGACTCGACAACGGGTACTGCAAGGCGACGGAGCCGGTCGTCTACTTCGCGGGCCGCAGCCCGGCAGGCGGAACCGCCGACTGCAAGCCGAACGAGGTCGCGGTGCCGAGCGTGGTCGGGGAGTCGGTCGGCGGAGCGACTGCGCGCCTGGCGCTGCAGCCGCTCGGGGCGCAGCTCGTCTACGCGCCGGCACGGGCCGGCGCCCGACCCGGAGTCGTGATCCGGCAGTACCCGGCGCGCGGCGGACTGTCCGCGCACGACGACGTCATCCTCGTCGTGACGAAGGCCCGCTACGGGCTCGTCCCCGACCTCGTGGGCTCCGCGGCGTCCGCCGCCGTTGAACAGCTGCGGAGGCTGCGCATGAAGGTGACGGTCGCCTACGGGAAGGGCCAAGCCAGGACGGTTCTCCGCCAGAGCCTGCCGGCCGGAGTCGCAGCAGCTCCGGGGCTTCCGATCAAGCTCGTGATCGCGCGCTAACCGGTCGGGCCGCGCGAGACGAACCGTGTTCCTGCGGCGACGAACCGCCACGGCTGCTCGACCGCCTTCGTGATCCCGATCCGCATCGTCGCGACCGCAGGAACGGGCTCGACCGGCGGGAAGAACGAGAACGGGGCGGCGTCGAGCGGGAGGCCGTCGTGCTCTCCGCTCACGCCGAGCGCCTGCGTCAGGCGGCCGGGCCCGGAGCAGAGCAGCCGCGGCTCGTCGAGGCCGCGTCGCTTGCGCATTTCCTCCAGCCCGTGCGTCGGCTCGAGTGCTCTGAGGAGCACGGCGGCACCCGTGCCCTCCTGCTCGCAGACGAGGTTCAAGCACCAGTGCACCCCGTAGGAGCGGTAGACGTACGCGAAACCCGGGGGTCCGAACATGACGACGTTCCGGCCGCGCGGCCCGCCGTACGAATGGCTCGCTGGGTCGTCCTCGCGGTACGCCTCGACCTCGACGATCACGCCGCCGACGCCGTCGACGAGCATCGTCCAGCCGAGGAGCGCCGGCGCGATCTCGAGAACCTCACCACGCAGGAGGTCGACGAGCGGGGCCGAGCTCACCCGATGTCGACCCAGGCTGGCCCTGGCTCGATCCGCCCGAACGAGTCCACGTGCGAGCACGCGACGAGCGCGCCCGAACCCTCGAGCTCGGCGACGAGCCGGCGCCGCGTCTCGAGCGCGACCTCCGGCTCGCTGTCGTGGAGGAAGTCCCATTCCGGGTTCGCCACGTGCTCGCGCGCGTGCACGACGTCGGCGAGGAAGACGAGCCGCTCCCCGGCATCGGCGAGCTCGACCGCGGCGTGGCCGGCGCGGTGGCCCGGCGCGGAGCGGATGCGGAGACCCGGGACGATCTCCGTGCCGTCGTCGACGAACTCCACCGGCGAGCCGGCTGCGGCCAGAGCAGAGACGACCGTCTCCGCGTGGTCGGCCATCTCGCCGTCCTGGCGAAGAGTGACGACCCGCGCTCCGGGCAGGGCCGGGCGCAGCCGCTCGGGGAAGTCGCCCGTGACGACGCCGCCTGCGTGATCCGGATCGAGGTGCGTCAGGACGACGGTCGAGACGTCGCCGCTCGAGCAGCCGACCCGGCCGAGCCCTTCGTCGAGCGGCGTCGTGCGGACGGCGATGTCGTCGAAGAAGCCGTCGAGCGCGCCGAGGCCGGCGTCGACGAGCATGACCTCGCCCGTGCGCCCGCAGACGAGGATGTGACAAGGGAGCCAGGCCGTCTCCTCTTCCGCGGCATGCGGCAGGACCCACCGCAGCGGTGCGTACAGCGCGTCCAGCTCGAGCAGCGAGACTGTCCAGCCGCCGACCCGCACCGTGGGCGGCGCCCCGGGGGGGCTCACGTGTCGAAGAGGTGCGGGTGCTCGACGACCGACTTACCCGAGCCACGGCGCCGCGCCCGCTCGACGGGAACGGCGGCGTCCATCTCCTCCAGGATCGTCTCCTGTGTCCGTGCGGCGACGATCGGCTCGGCGATTCCCTCCACCCAGACGAGCGTGCGGCGGCCGTTCCCCCGGTCCTCCCCGACGATCGGCTCGAGCGCGTAGATCCGGTCGGCACGCACGTACTTGCCGAAACCGAGGAAGACCATGCTCGAAGCGATCACGTTGGCGAACAGTATGAGCGATCGGGCTCCGCGAGACATGCCCGCGGTGGGCTACCAAACGCCGGCGAGCTCCTCGAGGAACGGCCCGACGTCCACCCCGGTCCCCGTCGCGTACGCGACCGCGTCCTGCCAGGCGACCGATCGCCCGAGGCTGAAGAGCCGGTCGACGAGAAAGCGCGCGACCTCGCGGCTCCCGACGTACCGCTCCCAGCCTCCGGTCACTGCGAGGAGGTGCGCCTGCAGTTGCGACGCGACGACCTCCCCGAGCAGGTAGTTCTGGTAGTAGGCCGGCGAGGACGAGAAGTGGATCTTCGCGGCCCAGTCGGCGTGCGAGCTGTCTGCCGCCGCCCGGTTCCCGGGTCGGCGGACGAGCTGGAGCCGCTCGACGAGATCCCACCAGAGCGCGTTCAGGTCCTGCGTCGGATCACGGTAGAGCTCGCGCTCGAAGTACGCCATCACGGGCACCCAGCGGGCCGTGTGCAGGTCCTGCGCGATCCGCGATCGATCGAGTCGCGAAGCCACCTCGGCGAGCTCGCCGGCAGGCATTCCCGTGTGCCGCACGAGCCACGCGCCCGAGCGGGTCAGCCTGCCGAACAGCATCGCGACCGCCTCGGTCGTGATCGTGTGCGCGGCCGTGCGGAGGAGGTACGGGAGCCGCGGGTCGATTCCCTCGTCGTAGACGCCGTGCCCCAGCTCGTGCAGCATCGTCGAGGCCCAGTACTCGGAGTCCGTGAGGTTGCAGAGGATGCGGACGTCCCCTTTGCGGTCGACGTCCATGCAGAAGGCGTGTTGGCACTTGCCGTCCCGCTCGTAGAGGTCCGACCGCGCGAGGATCCGGGTGACGTCGAACCCGACGGCACCGAAGTACCGGGTCGCGAGCTGCTCGATCGAGCGCCCTGCGAACCAGCGGTCGAGGTCGAGGTCGACGGTCGGTGCCTCCTGGAAGAACGGGTCGGAGTAGTGCCACGGACCGAGCTCGTCGAGCGCCACCCCGAAGCGGCTGGAGAGCTCGGCGTCGAGCCGGCCCTTGTAGCGCTCGTACGCCTCCTGCGAGCCCTCGACGACTCGGGCGATCGTGCCGAACACGTCCTCCTCGTCGAGCTCGTCGAGCTCGAAGGACATCGAGTAGTAGTTCGCGAAGCCGAGCTCCCGCGCCGAGGCGTTGCGCAGCTCGACGAGCTCGAGCAGCTGTTCCACGACCGCGGGTCCGACCTGCTTCGACGCCTCCCACGCACGCCGCCGCAGCTCGAGATCGTCGGAGGTCTCGAGGATCGCGCGGATCCGGTTCTCGCCGACGCGCTCTCCGTCCAGCTCGGCGCGGAACGTGTTGAACGAGCCCTCCAGCGAGGTCTCGAGCTTGACGAGGCGCTCGATCGTCTCGTGCGGGAGCTGGTTCGGCGCCATGTCGTTCCGGAGCAGCACCGCCTGACGGAGGAGCGCCGGATCGGCGCCGTTCGGCGTGCGGACGGCGCCGTCGAACAGCGCGTAGTCGGCGGGGCGCGAGAGCGCCTTGCGGATCTCGGTCTGCAGGCGCGCGCTCTCCTCCTCCCAGTGCTCCTCGCCGGTGACGTTGAACTCCCAGTACGCGCTCGACGCCGCCGTCACGAGCGGCTCGAGCTCCGCCGTCAGCGCCTCGACATGCTCCGCGAGCTCTGCGGGCTCGATGCTCACCGGCCGAGCGCCTCGCGCAACGCGGCGGCGACGTACTCCTGATCGGACTCGTCGAGGCGCGCGTGGAACGGGAGCGCCAGCGTCCGCCGGCTCAATCCCTCCGCGACCGGGCAGAGACCCTCGCTGAAGCCGAAGCGCTCCCGCATGTACGACTGGAGGTGGATGCACGGGAGATAGCGTGCGGTCTGGACGCCGCGCTCCTCCAGCACCGTGATCACGGCCTCGCGATCGGTTCCCTCGGGCAGTGCGACGACGTAGACGAACCACGAGCGCTCGTGGTCGGCGTCGTCGGCGAGTGGCAGCTCGACGCCCTCGATGTCGGCGAGCAGCTGACCGTAGCGCGCGGCGACCGCGGCCCGCGCCTCCAGGATCCGGTCGAGCTTCTCGAGCTGGCCGATCCCGATCGCCGCCCGGATGTCGTCGATCCGGTAGTTGAAGCCGAGCCGAGCATGGTCGAGCCAGCCGCCGCCGTCCGCACGGCCCTGGTTGCGCAGCGACTTGAGGAGACGCCACTCGTCCTCCGAGTGGGTCGTCACCATTCCGCCCTCGCCCGTCGTGATCTGCTTGTTCGGGTAGAAGGCGAACACGGCCGGTGCGTCGCGCGAGCCGACCGGCTCGCCCTTGTAGCGCGCGCCGAGCGCCTCGCACGCGTCGTCGATCAGCGCGAGCCCGTGCCGGTCGCAGATCGCCCTCAGCTCGTCGAGCTCGCACGGGTAGCCGTAGATGTCCACGGCGACGACCGCGCGCGTGCGGGGGGTGAGCGCGACTTCGACAGCGGCGGGATCGAGGTTCAGCGTCCGCGGGTCGATGTCCGCGAACACGGGCGTCGCGCCCTCGTAGATCGCGCAGTTCGCAGAGGCGACGAACGAGTACGGAGACGTGATCACCTCGTCTCCCGGTCCCACGCCCGCGCTCACGCACAAGAGGTGGAGCCCAGCGGTGCCGCTCGAGACCGCGGCCGCGTACGGCGCGCCGACTGCCTCGGCGACGAGCTCCTCGAAGCGGTCGATCGTCGGGCCGAGCGACAGCCGCCCGGAACGCAGGACGTCGAGGACGAGCTCCTCCTCCCGCTCGTCGAGCCAGGGTGCAGAGAGGCCGATCTGCCTGACGGCGGACGTCACGCGCTCGCGCGGGCGGTCTCGACCACGTCGAGCCACGTGCCCCAGCGCTCGTCGAGCCCGTTCACGGTCGCGAGGTATGCCTGCTGCAGCTCGTGCGTGACGGGGCCGACACCGATCTCGACGTCGTCGACCGACCGCACGGGGGTCACCTCGGCCGCAGTCCCCGTCATGAAGACCTCGTCGGCGAGGGCCAAGTCGGGGCGGATCAGCGACGCCTCCTCGACGACGTAGCCGAGATCGCGGGCGATCGTGATCACCGAGTCGCGCGTGATGCCGGGCAGGATCGAGGTCGAGAGCGGCGGCGTGCGGATCACGCCGTCCTTCACGACGAAGATGTTCTCGCCGGGCCCGTCGGCGACGGTGCCGTCGTCGGTGAGGAGGATCGCCTCGTCGTACCCGCCACGGCGCGCCTCGGTCGTGGCGAGCATCGAGTTGAGGTAGACGCCGGATGCCTTCGAGACGTGCGGGATCACGTTCGCACCGACGCGCTTCCAGGAGGAGATCTTCGTCGTGATCCCCTTCTCGAGCGCCTCCTCGCCGAGGTACGCGCCCCACGGCCAGCTCATGATCACCGTCTCGACCGGGTTCCCCGCCGTCGACACGCCCAGCTCGCCGTAGCCGTAGAACGCGATCGGGCGGATGTACGCCGACGGCAGCCCGTTCGTCGCCACGAGGTCGTGCGTGGCCTCGCGCAGCTCCTCGACCGTGTACGGGATGTGCATGTAGAGCAGCCGCGCGGAGTCGTGCAGGCGCTGCATGTGGTCGGCGAGCCGGAAGACCGCCGGTCCCTTCGGGGTCTCGTAGCAGCGGATCCCCTCGAAGACGCCCGTGCCGTAGTGGAGACCGTGGACGCCGACGTGCACCTTCGCGTCGGCCCAGTCGATCAGCTCGCCGTTCATCCAGATCTTCTCGGTCTCTCGCATCTCGCTCCTCAGCTCGTTCTCTCGGGGGACGAATGGTATGTAGGCTCCTCGACGACGTCCATCGGTTGCGCTCGCGTAAGGCGGAAGAGCTCGGGTGGGCTCAACACGACGACGTGCCTCGTCGAGCCGGCGGACACCCAGATCGACTGCAGCGTCAGCAGGGTCTGCTCGGCGAGCACGCGGGCGGTCTGACCGGGCGGGAACGGCGCGACGGTCTCGGGCGGACACCCTGTGAGCGCGACCAGCTCGTCCGGCCTCGCGGCGCGCGCGTGCTCGGCGCCCATCGCTCGTGCGACCTTTCCCGGGTCGGGTCTCCTCGACGCGGGCACGAGGACGAGCGCCGGGCGCCCGTCGCACACGAACCCGCGGCACTCGACGATCTGATCCAGGGCGCACCCGATCAGCTCGGCCGCCTCGACCGGCCGCACGACGTCCTCGCCGAGCTCCTCGAGGCGCCCCTCGGCACCCGCCTCGCGCAGGAACGTTGCAACGCGCTCCACGTGCGGCGGCCAGGCGGCGATCATCCGCCAAGGCTACCGTTGGTCGAGTGAGCGCCGTCCGCGTCGAGCGCATCCGCGAGGAGGACTGGGCGAGACTGCGTGAGCTCCGTCCCGGGCACTCCGCGACGCACCGGACGCGTTCGGCTCCACCTACGAGCTCGAGGCCCGTCGCACCGACGACGCCTGGCGCGAGTGGGCTCGTGTTGGTGCGACTGGGACGCGCGAGATCTGCACGCTCGCCTCGATCGACGACGTGCCCTGCGGGATGATCGCCGCCTTCGTCGAGAACGACTCGGATCACGCGCACCTCGTCGCGATGTGGGTCGCGCCCGGCGCGCGAAACCGGGGCGTCGGGGCGCGGCTACTGGAGGCGGTAGTCCGCTGGGCTGCCACTGCAGGACTCCATTTCGTCCGGCTGGACGTCGCTACGGCGAATCTCGCCGCGCGGCGCCTCTACGAGCGCCGCGGCTTCATCCCGACGGGTCGCTCTCGCCGGTATGAGAATCGCCCGGATCTCGTCACCTCCGAGCTCGAGTTGCGCCTAATAGACGAGCGGTAGCAGGCGGTAGCGAACCCGCTGCGTGTAGCTCTCGTACCCCGGGTAGCGGCCGCGCAGATACCGCTCCTCGACACGCGCCTTCAGCGCCCACACCACGGCGAGGCAGGCGGTTGCGCCCAGCACCAGCGGGCCGCGACAGAGCGAGAAGCCGAGGAAGAGGACGAGACCCGCGGCGTAGATCGGGTGCCGGACGATCCGGTACGGGCCGCGGACGACGAGCTCCGCGGTGTCGAGAGGTCGAGGGAAGACCGTCAGGTTCCGGCCGAGCGCTCCCGTCGACCAGGCTCCTCCGGCGAGTCCGGTCAGCACGAGCGCGAAGCCGACGAGCCACAACCACGGCCACGTCGCGTGCGGCCAGCGGGGCGGGACGATGCACAGCACGACGATCACGCCGATCAGCGCGAACTGGCCCCACACCCACCCCGTGCCTCTGCCCGCTGTCTCCATCTTCGTAACAGTCTGTTACAAAGTCGCGGTCAGCCGAGCGAGATCACGCGGAGGTCGTCGAAGCCCGCGTTGCGGAGCCTCTCGACGAGCTCGGGCGGACAGGCGCCGTCGATCGAGAACACCATCAGGGCGCGGCCGCCCTCCTTCGTCCGCGAGACCGCCATGTTCGCGATGTTCACGCCGGCTTCGCCGAACATCGAGCCGATCTGGCCGATCACCCCGGGGAGGTCGTCGTACTGGAGAAAGACCATCTGGGGCGCCAGCTCGATGTCGATCCCGTAGCCGAACGCGCGCGCGAGGAAGAGGCGCAGCTCGGGGCCGATCGTCGTCCCCGAGACCGAGACCTCTCCGCCTCCGTTCGTGACCCGCACCTCGACGAGGTTCGTGTAGTCGTGCGAGGCGCGAAGACGTTCCTCCGAGACGCTGATCCCTCGCTCGCGTGCGATCAGCGGCGCGTTCACGTAGTTGACCCGCTGGTCGATGCGTCCCTCGAACGCACCGTTCAGCGCGGCCACGGTGAGCAGGCGGGTGTCGTGGTCCGACAGCGGTCCGTGCGCTGCGACGACGACGTGTCGTGGCGGCCCACCGGCGAGCTCCACCGCGAGCCTGCCGAGCTTCGCGGCGAGCGGGATGAACGGTCCGAGGACCTCCAGGTCGGCGACGTCGACGACGGGGATGTTGACTGCCGTCGCGACGACGCCCCCTTCGAGCGCAGCCGCGACCTGCTCCGCGACGATCACCCCCGCGCGGTCCTGCGCCTCGTCGGTCGACGCGGCGAGGTGCGGCGTCACGATCACGTCGTCGAGCTCGAGCAGAGGCCCCGCGTACGGCTCCTCCGCGAACACGTCGAGCGCCGCGCCCGCGAGCTTGCCGGAGCGGATCGCCTCGGCAAGTGCTTCCTCGTCCACGAGAGAGCCGCGGGCGGCGTTGACGAGCCGTGCGCCGTCGCGCATCTTCGCGATCGCCTCGCTGCCGATCAGGCCCGTCGTCTCGTCGGTCAGAGGCGAGTGGAGGGTGACGAAGTCGGCCGCTCCGAGCGCGTCGTCCAGTGTCGGCGCGTGCTCGACCCCCAGCTCCCGGAACCTGTCCTCCGACACGAACGGGTCGCAGGCGACGACACGCATGCCGAGAGCGAGCGCCCGGCGGGCGACCTGCTGACCGATCCGTCCGAAGCCCACGATCCCGAGCGTCTTCCCGTCGAGCTCCACGCCTCCCCAGCGCGCGCGCTCCCACCGGCCCTGCTTGAGCGCAGCGTGGGCCTGCGGGATGTTCCGGGCCAGCGCGACGATCAGGCCGATCGTGTGCTCCGCCGCCGAGACCACGGTCGACTCCGGCGCGTTCGCGACGACGATGCCCCTGCGCGTGGCGGCGTCCACGTCGACGTTGTCGATCCCGACGCCGGCGCGGCCGATCACCTTCAGCCGCTCCGCCTTCGCGATCACGTCGGCGGTCAGCTTCGTCGCCGAGCGGACGACGATCGCGTCGTAGCGGTCGATGATCTCCTCGAGCGGCGACTCCTCGTCGACGTCCACCTCGAACCTCGCCCGGAGGAGGTCGACACCTGGGTCGGCGATCGGCTCCCGGACGAGGACTCTCACGCGGGGGCCACGGCCTCCGCGTACGCCTCGAGCGCGCGGGTGACCGCGACGCCCCGCTCGATCGGCGCACCCATGTCGGAGAGGACGAGCTCGACCGCGGCGAGCGCCGTGGTGATGTCGAAGACGTCGAACCACCCGATGTGGCCGATCCGGAACAGCCGCGTCGCCATGTCGCCGTGCCCGCCCGCGACGGTGATCCCGAAGCGCTCGCGCAGCGAGAGGACGAGCTCCTTCGCATTCGCGCCGTCGGGCGTGAGGATCGCGGTGACGACGGCTGCGCTCTCGTCGTCGGGCGAGAACAGCTCGAGCCCCATCGCCTTCGCGCCCTCGCGGCACGCGCGGCCGAGCGCCGCGTGCCTCGCGAACGCCGTCTCCAGGCCCTCTTCGAGGATGAGCCCGAGGGCGACGTCGAGCCCGGCGACGGTCGCGACGGCCGGCGTGAACGGCGTTCCGGCCTCGACCGCCCTGCGGTAGCGGCGCCAGTCGTAGTAGAAGCGCGGCGAGGTCGTGCGCTCGCAGCGTTCCCAGGCGGGCTCGGAGACGGTCGCGAGCGCAAGGCCCGGCGGCGCCATCAGCGCCTTCTGCGAGCCGGAGACGACGACGTCGATCCCCCACGCGTCCGTCTCCAGCGGGACGGCGCCGAGGCTCGACACCGCGTCGACGACGACCAGCGCGCCGGCGTCGCAGGCGACGGCCGCGAGCGCCTCGACGTCGGAGACGACGCCGGTGGAGGTCTCCGAATGGACGAGCAGGACGAGACCTGCCGGGTCGTCCGCCAGGGCCCGGGCGAGGTCTTCCGCGCGCGGGATCTCGCCCCACTCGTAGGCGAGCCGGCGGACGTCCGCGCCGTAGACGCCTGCGAGCGCCGCCCAGCGCTCGCCGAACTCTCCGTGGGAGACGCAGAGGACGGCATCCCCCGGGGAGACGAGATTGGCGACCGCCGATTCGAAGCCGCCGGTGCCGGACGAGGTGAAGAGCAAGACGTCGTTGTCGGTGCGGCAGACCTGCTTGAGGCGGTCGACCGCCCGCGCGTAGAGCGCTTTGAAGTCGGGCCCGCGGTGGTGGATCATCGGCGCCGCGGTTGCTGCGAGCACCTCCGGGGGAACCGGCGTCGGCCCGGGTGTCAGCAGGTAGCGCTTTGCCGCCATCGCCGGAGAGGGTACCGAGCGGGGTGACGGCTACCGCTTCGGCCTGTGGCCGGCGAACGTGATCACCTGCTGGAACGTCGGCCGGTTCGTCCAGCGCATCGTGTCTTTGAGGACGCCCGAGGTGAACACGATCCGCTCCGGAGTCGCGTCGGCACGCCACTGCGTCGGGTCGTTGCCCTGCGCCTTCGCGAGGTCGGCCGCGGCCGAGCCCAGCGCGGTCCACAGCGCGTCGCGGCAGGCGGTGAGCGAGCCGTCGCCGCAGAAGCGCGTCGCGAACGGCCCTCGCACCGGCTCCCCGAGCAGCGTCCGCAGGTCCTTGTCCACGTATCCGTACCAGCCGGAGATGTACGACGAGCCGCCGTCGTTCGCGTCGTCGCTGGGACTCTGGAGCTGCGCGAGCTGATCCGTCAGGGGCCCGAGCACGGGTGAGAGGACGGCGTCGGCGAGCTTGGGCCAGGCGGCGTCCATGATCGCGGCGCCCGGCGCGTCGATCTTCCCGTCGCCGTTCGCGTCGATCCGGCTCCCGCCCGCCGCGAGCCACTCGTCGAGCAGGACCGCCGACTGCTGCGCGAGCGGCGTGGCGTTCGTCTCCGGCCCGGAGTTCAGGACGGCGCGGATGACGGGCCAGACCCGGACGACCCGCAAGTCCTGAGTGGCCGACTCGTTCATCGCGGAGACGACGCTCGCGAGCGTGTGCTTCTTCCGCTTCGCGATCTTCGCCGCCAGGAGCTGGACGCGCTGGACCGATCCGTACGAGAAGTTCGAGTCCGCGGCGCCCACGTCGGCCGCGGGCTTGTTGTTCCAGTTCAGGAGCACGCCGCTCGGCGGGTCGATCGCCTGCGGGTGCTCGCTCGGCCGGAGGAAGCCCTGCCATTCGTACTGACCCGTCCCGATCGTCGGCAGGGCGGGATCCGTGCCGGGGGCGCGCACGGGCAGCCGGCCGCTCGAGAAGTACGCGATGTCCTTGTCGTCGGCGTAGAACCAGTTGAACGCGAACTCGACGTGGGAGACCGCGGAGACGAACGTCTTGGCGGACGTGACCTTGCCGGTGTCGAGGTCGTAGAAGCCCTCCGCGGACAGCAGCTCCCGCCCGCGCGTCGTGCGCATCAGGGAGAGACCGACCTTCGTCCCGCCGACGGTCGCATAGCCGAGCAGCGGGCCGTGCGCGGTCTCGTAGAACGCGACCGGCCGATCCGGCTGTCCGCTCGCGCGGAGCACGCCGGCGTCGAACCGCTGCATCGCGAGGCACTGCCCGCGGAACAGGTAGTGATGATCGTCGCCGCCGCAGAGCGTCTCGACGAAGATGTCGATGTTGTCGGTCTGCGACGAGGTCGCGCTCCAGGCGAAGTCGGGGCCGCGCCCGATCACGACGAAGGGCACCCCCGGGAACAGCGCGCCGCGGACGGAGAAGCCGCCGCCCTCGAGGTCGAGCTCGGCGAAGAACCCCGGGAAGAAGTAGCCGACCTGGGGGCCAGCGACGAAGAGCGGGTGGCCGGTTGCGGAGCGCTTCGCCCCGATCACGAGGGCGTTCGACGCGAACGCCGGCTGCTCGAGCGGTGCACCGACGAACGACCCGCTGTCGATCACGGCGCTGCCGGGCGCCGGGTTCGACGGAAGCTCGTACGGGAAGCTGCCGGGCGCCGTGACCGGTGCCTCGGGATCGTCGGCCTCCCGCAGATCCTCGAAGACGGCCTGCCCTCTCTCGACACCCAGCGACTGCTGCAGCGCGGACAGGAACTCGCTGTTGGCGATCTCCTGGCCGCCGTTTGCGCCGAAGCGGGCCGCGATGAGCGCGCCGGCCGCGATCACGTCGTTCGCCGTGTACGGCTGGACGGGGATCCCCTTCGCCTTGTAGTAGGCATTGATCCCCTTCACGTAGGCGTCGACGATCGCGACGACGCTCCTGCCGACGGGGCCGCTCTGCGAGAGCGCGTCGATCTGGTTCGCGAGGAACGCCTCGGTCTGCGCACTCGGGATGAACGTCTCGCCGGACAGCGCGAGCTGCAGCGGGTCGAGCCCCGGCACGTCGAGCGCGGCGATCCGCGCAGGCCCGCGGATCAGCGAGAGCAGCAGGCCGCGGTCGGCGGCCGTCACCCACCCGGCGCCGAACGCGACGTCCGCTTGCGTCTTGCCGAACACGTGTGCGACACCGAAGCGGTCGCGGGCGATCGCCAGACCCGGTTTCGGGTGCTCGACCGACTGCGGCTTCTCCCTGCCGAGCCCGAGCGGCTCCGCCTTGAAGTCTCGCTGGATGTCGGCCTGGGTCACGTTGCCGCGCAGAGGCGTGAGCGCGTCGTACAGCTTGGCCTGGTCGTCCGTGTTCCGGTCGAACGAGAGGCTGCCGTTCTCGCCCGGAGGAAGGATGTCGAAGGCCTGGCTCGCGTAGTCCGCGGGCTTCGGCAGCGGTGCGGGCGCGGCGGAGATGGAAGCCAGCGCGACGCCCGTAGCGACGGTCAGGATCACGACCGCGAGCGGCAGACGGTGCGTCATGTGGGCGGGAGCGTACACGCGCCGTTGCCGAACCGGCGAAGGCGGACGGGAGCCGGCGGCGCTCGGGCGCCCATGCCCGTGGAGGCGATCCGGCACTAGGCTGAGCGACCGTGAACGCGATCCTTGCCTTCGCCGCGGCGCTCGTCTCGCTCCGGCTGGCCGCCGAGCTGGTGCGGAGGCTGCGCCGGCGCGGGTCACGGGAGCTCGCGGCGTGGGCCGCCGCGCTCGCGGCCTACGCAGTCGCCTCGGCGGCGCTCGCCGCAGGAGCTGCGGGTGGCTGGCACGACGCGACGTTCCGGGTCTATTACCTCTTCGGCGGTCTGCTCACCGCGCCGCTCCTCGGCGTCGGCTCGCTCCTCCGAGCCGGGTTCCGCGCAGCGACTCCTGTCGGTCTCGTCTATTCGGGGCTCGCGCTCGGCGTCGCGCTCGCCATGCCGCTGACGCATCCCGTGACCGGCTCGAGCATCCCGAGTGCGCAGGATCACCTCGACGTGCTCCCGGCGAGAGCCCTGGCGATCGCGGGCAACTCGCTCGGCACGCTCGCGGTCGTCGCGGTCGCGCTCGCGACGATAAGGAAGCGACCGCGCGGGAACGTCCTCATCCTCGCCGGTGTCGCCGTCGCCGCCGCGGGAAGCGCCTTGACCGGGCTCGGCGAGGCGGGCACGTCGTCGTTCCTCGCCGTCGCGGCGGCGCTGCTCTACGGCGGTGTCGTCTCGCCCCGGTGAGACCGCTCAGGCGTCGAGCTTGCGCAGGACGATGTCGCTCACGGCGCGCGCATTCGCCTTGCCGCCCGTCTGCTTCATCACCTGGCCGATGAAGAACCCGAGCAGACCCTCCTTGCCCGAGCGGTACGCGTCGACCTGAGCGGGGTACTCTGCGAGGACGCGGTCGACGACGGGGCCGAGCTCCGCCTCGTCGGACACGGCCTCCTGAGCGAGGTACGGGTCGGCGCTGAACCCCGGGTCGCCGAGCTTCCCGATCGCCTCGTCGAACGCCGCCTGCGGGATGCGTTCGCGCGACCGCACGAGCTTCGCGAGCTCGGCCGGATTGACGGCGTCGGGATCGACAGCCGCCCCGACGAGGTTGTTGGCGACGACGTTCGCGGTCGCGACGCCGTCTGCGCCCGCGCTCACGGTGGCCTCCCAGAGCCGGTCGAGCCCGCCCGTAACGAGCACGACGGCGCGGTCGAGGTCGAGGTCTGCCTGCACGCGGTGGATCCGGGCGGCGGGCGACTCGGGCAGCTCGGCGCGCAGGCGCTCGACGACCTCGGCCGGCGGCTCGATCGGCACGAGATCAGGCTCGGGGAAGTAGCGGTAATCGTCCGCCTCCTCCTTCGAGCGCCTCGCGGTGAGCGTCCCGCTCGAGGCGTCGAAGTCGAACGTCTCCTGCTGGAGCTCGGCGCCCGACTCCCAGACGCCGATCTGCCGCGTGATCTCCGCCTCGATCCCGCGCGCGACGTAGGTGAACGAGTTCATGTTCTTCAGCTCGCAGCGAGTCCGGAGCTCGCCCGAGCCGCGCGGACGCACGGAGACGTTCGCGTCGACGCGCAGCGTGCCCTTCTCCATCTCGGCGTCGGAGATGCCCAGCTCGACGATCGTCTGACGCAGGAGCTGGAGGAAGCGCTTGGCCCCCTCGGCCGAGCGCAGGTCGGGCGCCGTGACGATCTCCACGAGCGGCGTTCCGCCGCGGTTGAAATCGATCAGCGAGGTGTCGGCGCCGCCGATCCTTCCGGTCTCGCCACCGACGTGCACCG
>Ga0187780_10001490_pt1 | contig 17658 bp, 16 predicted proteins | sample 1015_Q2_SP10_20__FD_132429 | JGI IMG/M metagenome (GOLD analysis project Ga0187780, IMG submission 132429) | Tropical peat soil microbial communities from peatlands in Department of Meta, Colombia - 1015_Q2_SP10_20_MG | ecosystem: Environmental > Terrestrial > Soil > Wetlands > Peat | place...
ACGAAATTCGTCCAGCCCTGCGGATCGGGCGGCACGCTCACCATCCAATGCCCGTCGACGCAGGGCAGCGCGCCGGCGACCGCCGTGATACCGCCGCGCGAGCCCATCCGCTCCAGGAGTTCGCCGGAGGCGCTGTACTCGACCCAAACCTGCTCGGCGAGCGCCGCCAAGCATTGCGGCGCCGAGACCTCGGCGGTCTGGCTGGCACCCGTCGCTTCCTTGGCAAAGAGCGCGGCGGTTGCGGCCAGCGCCAGATAGGTTCCGACAGCCGAATAGGGCACGTGGCCGCCAAGCATGGTCGGCCGGCCATCGGGTTCCCCGGTAATGGCTAGCAGGCCGGACCGGGCCAGAGCGCAAATCTCGGGCGGGCCGTCCTCGAGCAGAACCAGGACGAGAGCGGGATTGGCCGCAAGGATGTCCGCCTCCGCCACCGGGAGCGGGAGGCTTGCGACGAGTGCGTCGGCATTCGCGACCAGGGTGAGCAGTAGAGTGCCGCCTTGATCGGTCGCCAAATCCAACGCGACACTCCGCTTCCCGGCGTTGAGGAATTGATGGAATGCGCCCAATTCCAGACTGGGCCCCGCGCCGAGATGCGGAGCAAGCTGACGCACGGCGTCGCCCTGTGGAGGCTCGACGCGCACGACTTCGTGGCCGAGCTCAACAAGGAGCCGCGTGCCATAGGCGCCCACCTCGCTCGTCAGATCGAGGATTCGCGCCATCAGGCCGGCTCCGCCTGCAGCAGCGCCGCAGCGGACTGCTCGTCAAGCTTCAGCCAATCGCGCAGCGCGTCCTTGCCGGTGGCGCCGATCCGCGGCGCCTCGATCGCGGCGACCGGCGACGCGCCACGGAACACAAATGGCAATCCCACGACTTTCGTGATCGCCCCTCCGGACGAGGGAAGCGGACAAAGCACGCGACGCCATTCCTCAACCGCCTCGAACTCATTGCCGCGGCGCATGGCAGCGGCCGCTACGCCGATCCGAGCGAGCCGGCGCTCGACCTCGGCCGGCGCAAGCTCGCCCGTCCAGGCTTCGAGGATCCTGTCGATTGCATCGTGATCTTCAACGCGCCCCGCGAGGCTGGCGTAGCGCGGCGCGCGCAGAGGTGCCCCGCGCTCGCTGAGCAGCGCCACGAGAGCGCGCCATTGCTCGTCGCTTTGGACGCTGATCGCGCACCACTGGTCCTCGCCCGCGCATCGATAGCAGCCCTGCGGTGCTGCTGAATCGGAGCGGCTCCCGATCCGCGGCGGCGGCTTGTGCGAGACGGCGCTCGCAAGAAGCAGGCTGCCGAGCATCGCGACGCTGCCCTCGAATTGCGAGACATCGAGATGCCGGCCCTTGCCGGTGCGGCGGCGCTCCCCGAGGGCGCCCAAGATCGCGACGGCGGCATGAAGGCCGCCGACATAGTCGTTCCAGGAATTCGAGATGCCGATGGGCGGATCGCCTTCCGCGCCCGTGGCGAGCATCAGCCCCGAGCAAGCCTGGAGAGTCACATTCATCCCTGTCCAACCGCGGCGCGGGCCCGTCTGGCCGAAGGACGCCATGCTGGCATAGACGAGGCGCGGATTGATCGCCGCGAGCTCGCGAAAGCCTAGTCCGAGCCGCTCCATCACGCCGTTCGAGAAATTCTCGACCAGCACGTCGGCCACCGCGACGAGCCGCCGCGCGATATCGCGGCCGCGCTCGCTTTTGAGGTTGAGGTCGATCGAGCGGCGGTTGCGGTTGATGTGGTAGAGATGCGGCGTGCGTCCGTTCGCGCCAGCGCGCTGTCCGCCGCGGCGTGCGCCGGTGCGGCCCTGGCGCGTGGCGGTCTCGACCTTGACGACGTCCGCGCCGAGATCCGCAAGCAGGCGCACGCAGAACGGGCCGGCGACGATATGCCCGAAATCGAGCACGCGGATTCCAGCGAGAGGCAACGCGCCGTTGGACATCGCGGTTATTCTATGCCTCGCGCTCACCTCGGCAAGCGAGACCCGCTCTGTCGCACCGTTACGCGATAGGAAAGCGCGGTTTCTCGATCCGTAAACCGAAGTCAGTCGGGATGCTAGCCCAGGATCAGACAGACATTGATCCCGGTCACGCCGCACTGGCCGCTGACAATCGCCGTCTCGGCGCCAGCGACCTGCCGCGCGCCCGCGGCGCCGCGGATCTGGATTGCCCCTTCGGTGACGAGGAGCGTGCCGCTGGCGTGGCCGTGCGAGAGCAGGCCGCCGCCCGTGTTCACCGGCAGCGCGCCGCCCAATTCGATGCGCCCGCCTTCGACGAAGGCCCCGCCCTCGCCCTTCTTGCAAAAGCCGTAATCCTCGAGCGTCACGATCACAACATAGGTGAAGCAGTCGTAGAGCTCGGCCAGGTCGATATCCTGCGGACCGAGTTTCGCCATCGCATAGGCGCGCTCTGCGGCACTGCGCATCGCGACCGTCGTCATCGACGGGGAATAGGCAAGGTCGGAATGCGTAAAGCCCTGGCCGAGCCCCAGCAAATAGACGGGTGCGTGCGCGAGATCGCGGGCGCGCTCGGCCGAGGTGATCACAATCGCAGCGGCGCCGTCCGTCACGGGGCAGCAATCGAGGAGGCGGAACGGCTCAGCCACGAAGCGTGACGCCTGATGATCGGCGAGCGTCATCGGCGTACGGAAAGTCGCCGCGGGGTTGAGGCTCGCATGTTTGCGGCAGGCGACCGCGACCGCGCCGAACTGTTGACTCGTCGTGCCGTATTCATGCATGTGCCGCCGCGCGGCAAGACCGTAGCTCTCAGGCGCGCCGAGCATGCCAAAAGGACGCTCGAAATCCTCGATCCAGTTGACGAGCCCGCCGCGGCGATTGGGCGCGCGCGAGGATTGCGCGTCGCCGTTGATGCAGAGCACGGCCGTGCAGAGTCCGGCTTCGAGCGCGGCCACGGCGTCGATGATCATCGAGGTCGACGACGCACCGCCCAGCGCGACATCGGTAAAGTAGCTGGGCTCGATGCCCAGCTGACCTGCGAGCACCGCGGAGTAGTTGAACTGGGGGGTGCCGTGGCTCGGCCGCGTTATGAGCCCGTCGATTGCGCTGCGGTCCAGCCCAGCATCCGCCATCGCGCGCGTCGCTGCTTCAAGATGCAGCGCCATGCCCGACCGCCCGAGATGCCGCCCCACATCCGAATCACCGATGCCGACAATGGCATAGCGACCGCTTATCCTTGTCATGAGCGGCGCTCCTTGCCCTCGCGCAGCACGAAGACCGGCAGTTTCGTCGTTCCATCGAGCTCGGCGAAGGTGACCTCGACCGGCATGCCAATTGCGACCGCCTCGGGCGCGACATTCACGATGTTGCTTAGGATCCGCGGCCCCTCCTCGAGCTCGACGACGGCGAGCACGTAGGGAACCAGCTTCTCCCAGCCGCGCACGCGCGTTTCGTGCACGACGACGAAAGTGTAGACCGAGCCGCGGCCGGTGACCCGCACCCACTCATGCTGCGCGCTGAGGCAATGCGAGCAGATCGGCGCCGGCGGATGGCGGTAGGCGTCGCAGGAGCGGCAGCGCTGCAGCAGCAGCTCTCCGCGCGCGCAGCCGTCCCAGAACGCCTTGGTGTCGAGATTCGCAAGGGGGATGATCGGTCGCGACATGTCGCGGCTCAGCTCTTCGGAAGGTACGCCGTGGTGTAGAACTTTGACATATCGATCGACGGCGCGTCGAGCGACTTCATGTCGATGAAGGAAGCGCGCAGCGCCTCGATCGCCTGCGGGTTGAACCTCCCATCGGTCGAGAATTTCGCCATGAGCGTGTCGTACATCCGTTCAGCGACGCGCGGCGTGTAGCCCATGACCTTGGCGGCAATGGGGACGCTCTCGGCCTTGTGGCTCTTCATGAACGCAACCGAATCGTACCAGCCCTTGAGGAAGTCGCGCACCGCGCCCGGATTCTGTTGTACCAGCGCCGTGCTCGCGAAGATCACATAGAGCTCGATGCTCGGCACGTATTCCGAGCAATCGAGCAGCAGACGGCCGGCATTCTGTTCTTCGAGTTGGTAGCCCGTCGAGGTGCCGCCGACATCGGCGTCGATTTCGCCCGTCTTCAATCCCGCGAACCCCGCCGAAGGCGAGCCGCCGATTACGACCGGAATCGCCATGTCTGCGCCGGTCCAGCCCTTTGCCCGATTGAGCTGATCGACGAGCCAATAGGTGGTCGATCCGGCCGAGGTCACGCCGATCTTCTTTCCTTTTAGATCGTCGATGCCGCGGGCCGTCGACTGGCTGCCCACGCTGATTCCCATGAAGGCGGCCGTATCGGCGATGGTCCCGACCGCGATCTCCGGCGCGCCTTTGGCGACGTAGACCATGTCGGGTCCACCGCTGAGCGCAATATCGACCGCGCCCGCAGTGACCGCCTGCGCCAGCTTGGCGCCGCCCGCGAAGATGAGCTCTTCGATCTCGAGCCCCTGCTTTTCGAAGAGGCCAAACTGCATGCCGATATCGAGGGGGACATTTCCCCAATTCTCCGCCACCGCTTTGCCGACGCGGAGCTTGTTCGCGGCTCTCGCCTCAGCCGCGCTCCAAGCCACCCATGAGCCTGCGAGCGCAGCGAGCGCCGCACGCCGCGACATGACGTAAACCATCGGATCCTCCCTCACGAACGCGGCACGACGCTCCTGCATCTTACCGCGCCTCGAGCCAGGCTTCGCCTTCGGCGCGCAGCCTCTTTTCGCTTTCCGTACCGCCGATCGGAAGATCGGGCGGGACCTTGCCGCCCCTCTTCTCGATGCGCCAGCGCATCAGGGCGATCGCGGCGTTGGGCCCGGCGAGATTCACGCTCTCGAACAGGCTCGCCGGCAACGACCCGGGGATGACGGGGTCGAGCCGGTCCCGGTCGTAAATTGCATCCATGCGCAGAATCTTCCACTCGCCGCTCCGGCGTTCGAGGCGATCGTAGAGCCTTATGTAGAGGGTAACGTCGACGAGATGGCCGTCCAGGCGATTGCGCACCAGTACCATCGCATCCGTCTCGAGCAGGGCGCGATCGCCCTTCACCCAGGCGCGCGAATTGCCGAACCAGTGCTTGCTGCCCTCTTCGGGCGCGCGCTCCTTCGCCGCCTCGATCGTGCGCGCGAAGAAAGTCGTGGCGGGACCCGAAAACCACAAGACGCGGACCGTCGCCTCGGGATGGAAGCAGCCGCGCATCGTCTCCCATTCGCCATGGTCGCGCGCAAAGGCCCAGACCTGCCGGACGCGCTTTACCGCATATTCCTCCGCGATCTGTTCGATATTCATGTCTCTGCTCCTGCTGCGTCACTTCATCGTGCTCGGTAGCCAAAGCGTGATGAAGGGGAAAAGAACCAACAGCGCCAATTTTACGAAATCGCCCGCAAGGAAGGGAACGATGCCGCGGAAGATCGTACCGATCGTGACATCCTCGCCGGCGACACCTTTGATGATGAAGGCGTTGAGGCCGAAGGGCGGGTGGATCAGCCCGACCTCGACCGCGGCGATCGTAATGATGCCCCACCAAACCGGGTCATAGCCGAGACTCACCACCAGCGGCATAACCACGGGCACGGTGATGAAAAGCGTGGTGATCGGATCCATGAAAAAGCCGAGCAGGAGGTAGATCGCAAGCAGCGCGCAGATCACAACGAGCGGCGCCAGGTCCTGCGCCTTGATGAAGGTGACGAGTATTTGCGGCAGCTGGGTCACCCCGACGAAGAAGGAAAAGGCGACCGCGCCGAAAAGAAGCATATAGATGAGAGCGGTGTTGCGCGCGACGTCGCCCATGACGCGCCAGAACGCGTCGCGCTTCAATCGGCCGCGGCACAGGGCGAAGAGAAACGCGAAGCCGCCGCCCACGGCGCCGGCCTCGGTAGCGGTGAACACTCCGGCATAGATGCCGCCCAGCACGGAGCCGAACAGCACGACGACGCCCCAGCTGTTGACGATTGCGCGAAAGACTTCGCGAGGTGCCACGCGATCGACGGGCCCCGCGGCGCCCGGCCGAAACCGTACATAAATCGAGATCGTGATAATATAGAGGCACGCGGCGAGGACCGCGGGGAAGACCGCCGCCACGAAGATCTTTGCGATCGAGGTTTCGGTAAGGACGGCGTAAAGGACCATAATCCCAGAAGGCGGTATCAGCGAGCCGAGCGTGCCACCCGCGGCGACGCAGCCCGTCGCAAGCTGCGCCGAATAGCCGCGGCTCCGCATCTCCGGCAGGGCGATGGTTCCGATGGTCGCCGCGGTTGCAAGCGACGAACCGGTGACGGCGCCGAAGGCGGCGCAGCTTCCGATGGTCGCGATGGCGAGGCCGCCGCGCCGGCGCGCGAACAACGCATGCGCGAGCCGGTAGGCGTCGGTCGACAGGCCCGCTGCCGTCGCGAAGCCACCCTTCATCAGAAAGAGCGGAAGCACGACCAGGTTAAAGCTGCTGAGGTACCCCGCGGATTGGAGCACGACCGTGTTGATCGTGGCATCGAAGCCGACGAGCGTGCTCGCGCCGGCAAGCCCGGCAAAGAACATTGCGATGCCGACAGGAATCATGACCGCGACCGGCAGCCACAACGCCGCGAACGCAAGCGCGACGAGGGTCACCGGCGCGAGCGCGGCGCCCCATTCGAGAATTGCGAGATAGAGCATCCCCGTCCCGAGGATGCCCGACGCTACGATGACCGTGCCGGTCGCCGTGGGGCTGGCGGAGCGCGCAGCTTCGAGGGCCCGAGCGAACCCGCTCGCAAACACCACGGCCTGCATCGCAGCGCAGACGCCGAGGAGCGCAGTCACCGCCCACCAGAATGGCGCGATCGGCAGCGCAATCATCGTGGTCGCGTCATGCCGCAGCATCAAGCGCTCGGCGTAGGCGCCGAAGCGCAGCGCGAGCAGGACCATCATGGCGAGAACCAGCGCGCCGCCGATGGCTTCGAGCGCCGCCTGATAGGCCGGTCCGATCGGATGCCGGAAGAAGTCGATGGCGATGTGGTTGCGGGTGGCGATCCCGATGGGCAGGCTCGCGCTGACGATCACCGCCATAAGAAGCTGCGTCGCCTCGTCGAGGCCGCGAATGGGGGCGCTCAAGAAATAGCGCAGGCTGACATCGACGATGGTCAACAGCGACAGCGCCAGCATGCCGATGACGGCAACGATGGCGATGCGCTGCGCCAACGCCACGCAACCCGACTCGAGCTGCGCGAGGCGCGCCGTGGGCCTGATTTCGCCGGTGATCGCCATCAGGAACTGGCTTTGCGGAGGGCCGCGCGTTCCCCGCTAATTCTTTCCTGCCTTCAGCGCCGCGGTCTCTGCACGAAAGGCGGCAAGGATGGCAGGACCGTCGGGTACGCTTTTCGTCCAGGAATCGATCACGGGCTCTGCCGCCTTCTGCCAGCGCGCGAATTCCTCGGGCGCGAGCGAATAGGGCGCGCTGATCTTGCCTTGCTTCGCGAGCTCCGCGAGCTGGGCGCGCACGCGCACCACCTCGCCGTCATTCGAACGCCCGAGCGCGCGCGACAGCGCCTCGCCCGAATGCTTCTCGAAGGCGGCCTTCGCCGCGGGCGGCAGCGCCTCGTAGGATTCCTTCTTCATGATGAGCATGCCGCCGCCGCCATTAAGCGGGGCCTCGAGGAAATATTTCGCGATCTCATCAACCCGGAATTGCCCGGTCAGAACGAGCGAGCTCCAGGTGCCGTCGATCAGGCCACGATCGAGCGCTTGATAGACCTCGTCGACCGGCACGGTCACGGGCGTCGCCGAAAAAGCGGTGACCGTCGCCGCCTGCCAGCGGCCCTGGGCGCGGAGCTTCAGGCCCTTCATATCCTCGAGCGTCTGCACGCGCTTCGATTTGGTCTGGATTTCCGCTCCCGGCCACGCCGTGAGGCCGAAGAGCTTGACCTGATCGAAGTCGCTCGCGATCAGGCCCTTGGCGTAGACCCGCCACAGCGCCGTGGCTCCGATCTCGCCGCTGTCGTAGCCAAAGGGCAGCTCGATCACGCTCGCCCTGACGAATTTTCCCGGTACCGAGCCCAACAGCGCCCAGCCGATATCGGCCGCACCCGTCAGGACCGAGTCATACATGTTGCCGGCGTTGCCTAAGACGCCGCCACCGTAATATTTGATGTTCACCGCGCCGTTGGAGTCGCGATTGACGGCTTCGAGCCAGGGGATGAGCACCTCGACATAGAAATAGGATTGCGGCGGCCCGAAGGTTGCGAGCTTGAGCTCGATCGGCTGGGCTTGCGCGAGGGATGCTGTCGCAAGCCACGCGGACAACGCGATGCCGACCAGGCGGCGAGAAAAGCGAGACATCCCCCTAACCTCCCTTCACTCCCTGTGCGCTTACTGACGCTTCGCGCGCTCTTGCAGCTCGGCTTTACGCGATTACCAGCTCAGATCGAAGCGCGTCACGCTCAGAATTTCATAGAGATGCAATTCGCAGACTTGCGCCGCGTCGCGTATCCGGCCGAGCGCGGCGGCGGCCGCGCCGTTCCGGATCGCTTGCCGGTAAGCATCGGCGCTCGCCCATTGCTCGTAGGTCGCGACATGCGCATCCTGATAGCCGCGATGCGTCGCTATGCCGCTGAATCCGTGCGCGCGAGCCGCCTTCAGGGCCTCGCCATAGCGCTTGCACTCCGCGAGGAGTGTATCCCGCTTTCCCGGGTCGACCGTGAAGATGCCGATTACCGCGGTGGCGTCGCGATCGATCTCGATGCGATCGCCGGAAGCGACGACATCCGCAACCTCATACCAGCGGATTTCGTGCTTGTCCGAGAGATCATGCGTGCGCTTCATGAGCGGCGCGGTCTCGGGTTGCGTGCGCAGGAACTGCCCCCGCGCGCGATCCGTGTACTGGTTGTAGTTGATGATGATCGGGGCATCGACGGCGCGATGAAAATTCGCCGACACGATCATCGGATATTTATGCGCCAGGATCTCGCGATTGATCGCGTCGAGCGTCTCGACGAGCGCCGCCTGCCGCTCGGGCGGAAGGGTGAAGACATTGATGCCGGTGGCGTATTTGCTCCCCGATACGATCGGCGTCGTCGCCATGCTCACGTTCCTCCTCTTCCACCCGATTGAAGCCCGTTACGCCGGCAACGCCACGATCGCCTCGCCCCGCGCCGCTTCGCCGCGCGGATTGACGACGAGAAGCTCGAGCTTGATCAACTGATCCGGCTCGATCTTCTCGCTGATGCGGGCATGCGCGGAGATGCCGTCGTCAGGATACGAGCTGCCCGTCATGCGGAACGGCCCAAGCTTCTTGATCCGCCCGTCGAGCCCCATCCACCGGCGCAGCATGACCTCGAAGAGCATCTCATAGCTGCGCGTGTTGAAGATGATGTCGGAAAATCCGGCAGCGCGCGCGCGTTCGCGGTTGTGATGGATGCCCGACCACATGCGATCGACCGCCACGCTCATGACGATGCGCTGATAGCTCAGCCACATCGAATAGGGCGGCACCGTTTCACCGATCGCAACTTCGCGGGCACGGCGCTGGTGGCTCCAATCGGCCGGATCGAGTGTCGCCTCGCCCGGCGCCGGGACATCCGTCGCCGCGGCCCGCTTCTCCCGCGGCGCGTCGCTGGCCCTCTCCGAATAGCGGTATCCGGTGTTGCGGTTCTTCGCGACGAGCTCACCCGAGCTTTTGTAGATGACCGTCTCGACCGTCAGGAACACGCCGTCGCCGAGCCGCGTCTGGCGCGGCTTGATCTCGGTGAGGCGCCAGTTTCCCTCGAGCGAGTCGCCGGGATAAAGCGGTTCGAAATATTCCCATTCCGTCGCGGTATTGACGCCGCGCGGATAGACCACCGGCAGGTCGGTGCGGATGCCGCCCGGCTGCTCGCGCAGCCCAGGCGCGTAGAACACAGGCTGACCCGGGACCCAATAGGGCGGCATCGCCCAGAGCGGCGTCATCGCCACGGGGGCGACGAGGCCGCGATAGCCATACGCGCGCGCGACAGCGTCGTCGTAATGGAGCGGGCAATCGAAGCAATAGACTTCGAGCTTGCGCCTTATGTCGTTGCGGGTCACCGCGTCGGCGCCGGCGAAGCCGTGCTCGCGCCCGATCCAGGCCTGCAATTCGTCGAGCGTGGCGGTTTGCGCGATCTCGTCCATCGCCGAACGATCGGCTCAGCGGCCGGGCTGCGCCGCCGCGTGCCCGACGCCCGGCGGACGATTGCCGCGCGAGGAAACGGCACCGGGGAGCAGCAAGCGGTAATGCTCGACCTTCGAGACGGGTGCGAGATCGCTCGCGATAAGGCGCCAGCTCTGTGCGCCGTCCTCGCTGAAATAGACCTTGCCGTCGGTCGTGCCGGCGAAAAGGTCGAAGCCGTCACCCGAGCTATAGAGGCACATCGCCTCGAGATTGGCGGTCATCGGATCCGGCATGCCGTGCGAAGCGAGCGCCCAGCTCTTGCCGCAGTCACGGCTCACCATGACCGCGGCATTGGCGGTGTGAAGCGAGATCCAGGTGCCAGGATTCGCGTGCGAGCCGCAAATGAAGATGGTGCGGTCGTCAGCTGGCGAGAAGATCAGCTTGTCGGGATAGCCAATGCGGAAGCTGTTTCTCTCGGTCAGGTGGTCCCAGCTCTCGCCGCCGTCCTTGCTGCGATAAAGCCCCATCCCGGTCGTTATATAGACCTCGTCGGGATGGCCCGGCCGCAGCACGCATTGATGGATATCGCGGTAGGATTCATCGTCGGGACGCGAATAGGCTTCGAGCTCGCGCCAGCTCTGGCCGCCATCGGTTGTCTTGAACAGCCCCGCCTGCTCGACGCCAACATAGAGCACGTGCGGGTCTCGCGGATCGACCGCCATGGTCTTGGCATGCGGCAGGTGCGGCGGCATCGGGAAGAGCCATTTCTCTTTGCCCTTCATGTCGCGCCAGCCCGGCAGCTCGTCCCAGCTTCGTCCCTCGTCGCGGCTGCGAAAGACGCAGGGTGGCTCGGTTCCGGCATAGAGGAACGGCCGCCCTTGCTCGACCGCGTAGGTCATGGAGTAGACATGGGGAATGCTGATGCCCTCGCCGCGCGGCTCCCAGCTTCGCCCGCCATCGGGGCTGAAGAACACGCCGCCGCGATGGACGCCCGCATAAGTTCCGCCATGGACCGGCTCGATCACCATCGAGCTGATGTGGCTCCCCTCGAGCGCCGTGCCCGTCTGGCTCCAATCCTTGCCCGCCGCGCGCTCCAGCACGGCGACGCCCTTCGCGGTGCCAACAAGCAACCGGTCGGCCGGCTCCTTGCCGCAATAGACATTCATGCCGTTGGGTGCAAGACATGCCGTCGTCATCGGAATCCTCCGGAAGTCGCCGCATCGGCGCCGCTGTCATGCCTATCGCGCATGATCAGCAAGCATCAAATTCTAACCCGCGCGCCGCCAGCGGCAAGCGATTGCGCCTTTGATGGCGCTGCATTACGTCATAAGAAAGCGCGGTTTCTTCATGAGTAAAAAAACGCGCCTCAGCTTTTCGGGAGAAATTCTTCCGTATAGAGCTTGGACATGTCGGCCGAGGCGTCGAGGATCTTCAAGTCGACGAAGGAAGCGCGCAACTTATCAAGCGCCTTCGTCTCGAACCTCCCGTCCGCCGAGAACCGCGCGATGACGTGATCGTAGCAGCGCTCCGCCACCGTCGGCGACCAGGACAGGACCTCGGCAGCCAGCTTCACCGTCTCGGCCTTATGCGCCTTCATATAAGCGACCGCCCCATACCAGCCCTTGAGGAAGCGGCGCAGCGCCGACGGGTTCTGCTCGACCAAGGCCGTGCGGGCAAAGGTGACGAACATCTCGAGTTCGGGGACGTAATCCGATATGTCGGCGAGCAGCCGGCCTTCCTTCCGCTCCTCGAGCTGATAACCGACCTGCAACCCGCCGATGCTGGCATCAACTTGGCCGGTCTTGATCGCAGCCAGTTGCGTGGGCGGCGCGCCGCCGATCGCGACCGGAATCGCGCGCTCGGAGTCACGCCAGCCTTTCACGCGGTTAAGCTCGTCGACGAGCCAGTAGGTCAGCGAACCGGCGCTGGTCACGGCGATCCTCTTGCCCTTGAGGTCATCCGTCGTATGCGCCGTCGACTGGCTGCCGACGGCGATGCCCATGAAAGCCGGCGAGGTCGTGATCGTCGCCACAGCGATTTCCGGCGCGCCCTTGGCGGTGAACGCTATGTCGGGCCCGCCGCTTAAGCTGATGTCGATAGCGCCCGCGGTGACGGCTTGGGCCAATTCCGAGCCACTGACGAAACTGATCTCCTCGATCTCGAGACCTTCATGTTCGAAGAACCCGTATTTCATGCCAATGTCGAGCGGGATATAGCCGAAGACCTGCGCCACGGCCTTGCCGACGCGCAGTTTCTCGGCCGCTCGCGCCTTGAGCGCGGGCAAGAGGGCGAGCGAAGCGCCAAACGCGCCCAGCGCAACGCGGCGTGAAATCATGCGAGTCATGATGTCCCCTCCCAACGGCGCAGCGCCTTACGCCTTCGGCAAGAATTGCTCGGTATAGAGTTTCGATACGTCGACCGCGCTGTCGACGAGCTTCAAATCGACGAACGAGGCCACGAGCTTGTCGAGCGCGTTTGGCTCGAACTTGCCGTCGGTCGAGAATTGCCCGATCAGGCTGTCATAGGAGCGCTCCGCGAGCGAGCGCGAGAGGCCGATGACGTCCATCGAGACCTGCACGGTTTCGGCCCTGTGGCTTTTCATGAAGGCGACGGTCTCGTACCAGCCTTTGAGGAAGCGGCGTACCGCGTCCGCATTCTGCGCGATGATCGCGCTGCTCGCGAAGGTGACGAACAATTCCAGCCTTTTCACATACTCCGAGACGTTGAGGAGAATGCGGCCCTCATGTCGCTCCTCGAGCTGGTAGCCTTGCTGCACGCTTCCGATGCTGGCATCGACCGCGCCCGATTTGAGTGCGGCGAAGGCCGAAGTCGGCGAGCCGCCGACCACCGTGGGCACTGCGCGGTCGCGCTCGGTGGTCCAACCTTTGGTTCGGCTCAGCTCCTCGACCAGCCAATAGGTCAGCGAGCCATTGCTCGTCACGCCAATCTTCTTGCCCTTCAGGTCGTCGATGCTTCGCGCCGTCGATTGCGCGCCGACGGAAATGCCCATGAAGGCCGGCGACGCCGTGATGGTGGCGATCGCCATCTGCGGGGCGCCCTTGGTCGCATAAGCCATGTCTGGCCCGCCGCTCAGCGAGATATCGACCGCCCCCGCGGCCACAGCTTGCGCAACCTTGGCGCCGCCGGTGAAATTGAGCTCCTCGATCTCTAGCCCTTCCTGCTGGAACACGCCGTATCGCATTCCGACGTCGAGCGGGATGAAGCCGATATTCTCGACGACGGCCTTTCCCACGCGCAGCTTCTCGGCGGCCCTCGCGGAGGGCATGCGTCCGATCGCGAGCGAGGTCGCGAGCGAAGCCAAAGCGGCGCGGCGCGAGAGCATGGAGCCCATTCGATCCTCCCTGTTCATGGATCGCCGCGGAATTCGCCCGAACCTATCATCGTGGGCCGCATTGCTTCAACATCCGCCCGTGCCGCGAGCCTCAATAGGTCGCACGGCCACCCGAAATGTCGAAGACGCCGCCCGTCGTGAAGCTGCACTCCTCCGAACAGAGCCAAGCGACCAAAGCCGCGATCTCGTTGGGATGCACGAAGCGATCCATCGGGATCTTCGAGCGCATATAGGCAATGTGCTCTTCGGTCATCTGCTTGAAAAGGTCGGTCTCCGCGGCGGCCGGCGTCACGCAATTGACCGCGATTCCCGCGGTCGCGAGCTCCTTGCCGAGCGATTTCGTCAGACCAATCAACCCGGCCTTTGCGGCGCTATAGGCCGCGGCATTGGGATTGCCTTCCTTGCCCGCGACCGAAGCCATGTTCACGATGCGCCCATAACGCTGCGCGATCATGCCTGGCACGAAGGCGCGCGCGCAGAGAAAGGCGCCGGTGAGGTCGACATCGATGACCCGACGCCATTCCGCTGGCTCATACTCCCAAGTCTTCTTGTTGGCGCCGGTGATCCCGGCATTGTTGACGAGGATGTCGACTTTGCCGAGCGCGGCAATGGTGGATTTGGCCGCAGCCGCGACCGAGGCCTCGTCGGTGATGTCGACCGTCACGGCGCGCACGGTCCCGTTTAATTTGGGTGCTGCCGCGCCGAGCGCACCGCCATCCTGATCCCACAGCGCGACCGCAGCGCCCGAGACGAGCAGCCGCTCGGCGCAGGCAAAGCCTATTCCCCGGGCGCCGCCGGTCACGACGGCAGCCCGGCCCTTGAGGTCGATCTGGTTTCTGGTCATTGGCATCACGTCACCTGGGGAGCGCTCCAGAAAGCAAGGCGGCGCTCGATGAAGCCGAAAACGCCCGTCAGCACAAGACCCAGCAAAGCGAGGATGACGAGCCAGGCATAGGATTCCTTCACCAGGAAAAGCCTTTGCGCGCGCAGAATGGAGTCGCCGAGGCCGCCCGTGCCTGCGATCATTTCCGCCGTTATGGCGAGGATGAGCCCGAGACCCAGGCTCACCCGCATGCCCGCGAGGATGTACGGCGCGCTTGCCGGCAGGAGAATGCGGCGCCAGACCGCGAAGCTCCCGTGACCGAAGGTGCGTGCAGTGTTGATCATGGTGGGCTCGACTGCGCGCACGCCTTGAATCGTGTTGATGAGGACCGGAAAAAAGCAGCCGAGCGCGACGATCGTCACTTCCATCTTGGCGCCGAGGCCGAGAAAAAGGATGAGCGCCGGCAGCAGCGCTGGCTTCGGCAGCGGCCGCAACAACTCGGCCAGCGGCTCGAGACAATTATAGACCGCGCGCGAGGCGCCCATCAGGATTCCAAGGCTGATCGCGGCAAACGAGCCCAAGCCGTATCCGGCGAAGAGCAACAGCACCGTCTGCGCGAGAGGACGGGCGAAAGCGCCAGTGGCGACAATGTCCCCGAGCGTGCCGATGATCGCACTTGGCGGCGGGATGAACGTCGGGTCGACGATTGCGCTGCGCGACGCAATCTCGAGGCAAAGCAGCGCTGCGAGCGGCAGCACCAAAGCCGCGAGCACGGCTGTTCCGCGTTCAGCGGGGATTGGCATCGCGCGTCCTTCCGGAACGGGTGAGGAGATGGTCGAGCAGGCGATGGCGCAGCGCGAGGAACTCCGGCGCTTCTCGTGTCTCGATGGAATGGCGCGGACGCGAGAGCTTGGTTGCGACCGCTTCGGCCAGCTGTGCCGGGCGCTGCGTCAGAACCACCACGCGGTCGGCGAGAAAGATCGCCTCATCCACATCATGGGTCACGAGCACTGCCGTGAAGTGCTTCTTGGTCCAGAGATCGAGAATGAGGGAATGGAGATCGAGACGCGTCAGCGCGTCGACCGACGAAAATGGCTCGTCCATCAGGAGGACCTGCGGCTCGGCCGCAAGCGCGCGGGCGATGGCAACGCGCTGCTGCATCCCGCCCGATAATTGCCAGGGGTAGTGATGGCCCGAATCGCCGAGGCCGACCATGGCAAGATAGTCGCGGCAGCGCGTGAGCGCGTCCGCCTGGCTCACCTTCATCCGGTGTCGGAACGCGAACATCACATTGTTCTCGACCGTCATCCAGGGAAGCAGCGATTTGCTGTATTGCTGAAAGAGATAGACCATGTGCGCGGGCTCGCCGGTCACGTCGCGATCGCCGAGAAGCACCCTGCCGGAGCTCGGCAAAAGCAGTCCCGCGATGATCTGGAGTAGCGTCGATTTCCCGCAGCCGCTCGGGCCAACGACCGCGACGAACTCGCCCGGCGCGACATCGAGGGTAACGCTGCCGATCGCTTCGACGGCGGCGCCGTCGGGTCCGGCGAAGGCCTTGCCGAGGGCTTCGACCCGCAGCCTTGCTCCGGCGGATTGCGTCGTTGCGCCCGAGGCGGGCATCGCGCCCGCCGTGACCGCCATCACCGCGCACCCTCCTGCATGGTCTCGACGAGACGCGCCCAGCGAATTGCACGCGCCTCCCAGGCGACGAACGCGCGATTGAGCAGATAGGCCACGCAGGTCAACAGAAGAATACCGGCGTACATTTCCGGCGCCCGCATCGCGAATTGCATGGTCACGAGGTAGTAGCCGAGACCCTCCTGGCCGACGATCATCTCGGCGATGACGGTGACCACAAAGGCGATGCCGAGGCTCGTGCGCAGCCCGGCAAGGATAAAGGGCAGCGCAGCGGGAAATACGACGCGGCGCAGCGAGGTCAGGTGCGGCACGCCGAAGGTTCGGGCGACCTGGTGATAGATCGGTTCCACCGCACGCACGCCGGCGTGGGTATTGAGCGCCACTGGGAAGAAGCTCGCGAAAGCGATGCTGAAGATTCGCAGGCGGTCATCGAGACCGAGGAGGAACACGAGCGGCGGGATGATCGCCGGAATGGGAACCGGGCGCAACAGTTCGATCGTCGGCTGCAGCAGGAGGCGCAAGGGCCGAGACAGTGCGATCGCCGCTCCAATCGCTACACCGACGGCGCAGCCGATCGCATAGCCGCGCGCCATGCGCCAGAGCGTCGAGAGAACAACCGGCAGCAACTCCCCGTCAAGAAGCCCCGCAACGAGGCTTGCGACCACGGCGCTGAAAGGCGGCCAGTTGACACTCTCGACGAGGCCCGACCGCGCGCTCGCCTCCCAGAGGCAGAGCAACGCCAGGAGAAGCACGACGCCGGGCACGCGGCTGTCGAAGAATCTTCGTCGCTTCGATCGGGCGCGCGGAATTTCCGCTGCCGTGCGCGCGGCGGCAGATTGCGTCACGAAGTTGCCTGCTCCATCCGGCTCGAAGACCGGCTCGCGCGATCGCCGCGGGGCGGGAAAAGAGCGAAGCACTTCGCCGAGTTGAAAACGAAGGTCTCCACATAGTCGAGCACCTGGGCCTGCTGCCCGAGCTCGGTCATCGCGCCGGCAAGGCAAATCCAATTGAGGACTTCGTGCTGTCCGGAATCCTCCATCTCGGCCTGCGAGAGCCTGCCCCACTCGCCAAAGCGGTTGGCGCGCAACTGGTCATAGCGTTTGCGGTCGGTCACGACATCGGGATAGAGGCGGCCGTGTTTCTCGGTAAGCGAACCGTGTGACCAGCTCGCCGAGCCGATCAACGCGACACGCCACGGCGAGGCCGCGAAGAATCGGGCCACCGCGCGGCCAATCTCGAAACAGCGCGCGGGACTCGGCGAAGGCGGCGAAATCTCGTCGGCGCCTTCCCCCACCACGCTTGCGCTCGTCTTGATCAGCTGGCTGCCATAGCAATTTACATGGAAGGGAATGATCGGATAGGGGAAGCCGAAGCCGCGCTGATCGTAATCGAGATAGATCACCGTGTTGTTGAAGGAATGGGCGAGCCCGCCGGGATGGCGAACCGCGCTCGACCAAGCGACGTCGAAGCCCCCTTCGAGCAGCGCCTGGGTCAATGCTCGCGCGCCCTGATGGTGGCAGCGGATCGTGAGCTCCGTGTCGCGCGCCAAGCCCCAGACATTCTGATCCGTCTTGAACACCGCGAGGCCGCCGCCGAATGGCCGGCTCACGACGGAATCGTAGATGCCGACACAAAAGGCCGGGATGCAGTCGCGCTTGAAGTTCTCGTACTGATCGTCGCCCCAGATGAGGACGAGATCGGGACGGAACGCGTCCAAAGCCTCGCGCAATTGGCGATATCCGGCCAGCAGCCGCGACCGATGCTCCTTCGCCGCGGCCTGGCCGTCGTCATTGCC
>Ga0187780_10001492_pt1 | contig 17643 bp, 14 predicted proteins | sample 1015_Q2_SP10_20__FD_132429 | JGI IMG/M metagenome (GOLD analysis project Ga0187780, IMG submission 132429) | Tropical peat soil microbial communities from peatlands in Department of Meta, Colombia - 1015_Q2_SP10_20_MG | ecosystem: Environmental > Terrestrial > Soil > Wetlands > Peat | place...
AGGCGTTGCTCACGCAATCCTCCGCCCCTACCGCCCCCTCCGTCCTCGCCCCTAAGTCCTCCTCCGCCGCCGGTGCCTCCTCTAAGTCCTCCTCCGCCGCCGGTGCCTCCTCTAAGTCCTCCGCCGCCGCCGGTGCCTACGCCGCCGCCGGTACCTCCGCCGTCGCCGGTACCTCCGCCGCCGCCGATGTCCCGTCCACCCGCGGCGTCCCGCCGGCCGAGGCCGCCGCTTTCCTGTGGGACGCGGCGCAGCTCGCCACCCGGCTGCGGGCCCGCTTCGCCGGCACCGTTCCGCCCGGGCTGCTCGAGGCGACCGCGGCACTGCAGGACCTGGCCTGCCGCAAGGCGCCGCCGGGGGAGCGGGCCGGCCGGATCGCGGCCCTGGCTGACCTGCAGAGCGACGTACCGCCCGCGATCATGACCGCGAAGAACGGCCCGTACCTCGCCACCAACATCCCCGTGGTGCGCGACCACCTCGGTGAGCGGCTGACGCTGCCGCCCCAGCTGGCCCTGTGCCGGTGCGGCGGGTCGTCGATGAAGCCGTTCTGCGACGGAACGCACGCGAGCAACGGGTTCACCGACGACAAGGACCCCAACCGGGTACCCGACCAGCGGGACACTTATCCGGGGCAGCAGGTCACGATCTTCGATAACCGGGGCATCTGCCAGCACTCCGGGCTGTGCACCGACCGGCTGGCCACGGTGTTCCGCACGGATTCCGAGCCGTTCGTCGCCCCCAGCGGCGGCCGGATGGACGAGATCATCCGGGCCGTCCGCGACTGCCCGTCCGGGGCGCTGAGCCTGGCCTTCGACGGCGACGAAGCGCGCGACCTGGTCGACTGGCACGGCGCGCGCGAGCGCGGCATCGAGGTCACCCAGGACGGCCCGCACCGGGTGACCGGCGCGATCCCGCTGACCGACGCCGCCGGCGCCGACGTGCCCCGGGCATCCGGCTCGTCCCGCGAGCACTACGCGCTCTGCCGCTGCGGTCACTCGCAGAACAAGCCGTTCTGCAGCGGCATGCACTGGTACGTCGAGTTCCGCGATCCGGTTCGCGCGCCGGGCGCGGAGCCGACCCTGTACGAGTGGGCCGGCGGGCTGCCCGCGCTGACCCGGATGACCCGCCTGCTGTACGAGAAGCACGTGCCCGCCGATGACCTGCTGGCTCCGCTGTTCGCCACCATGGCGCCCGAACACCCGCAGCGTGAGGCCGCCGTGCTCGCCGAGGTGTTCGGCGGACCCGCGGCGGACGGCAGGGGCGACGACGCGTCCGCCGCGATGCGGCGGGCGCACGCCGGGCAGGGCTTCACCGAGGAGCAGCGAGCCCGCTGGGTGGCGCTGGCCAGCCGGGCCGCGGCTGAGGCCGGGCTGCCCGCCGACCCCGAGTTCCGCGCGGCGTTCACGTCCTACCTCGACTGGAGCTCACGGGCAGCGGCGGCGCAGTCCGCGACCGGCGCGGCTGTCCCCGACGCTGCCTCCCCTCGCTGGGACTGGGGGCCGGCCGGCCTGCCCGCCGAGGCGCCGGCGCAGGCCGGCACGGCCGATGACCAGACGCCGGCCGCGCTGCCCGGACCCGGTGAGACGGTGAGCTTCGAGGCGCACATCAAGCCGCTGTTCCGCGAGCATGACCGGAAATCCATGACGTTCGCCTTTGACCTGTGGTCCTGCGATGACGTCCGGGCCCACGCCACCGGGATCCTCGACCGGCTCCGCAACGGCACCATGCCCTGCGACGGTGCCTGGCCGGCCGAGCAGATCGAGGTGTTCCAGCGCTGGACCGAATCCGGCTTCCAGCCGTAGCCGAAGGGACGCAAGGCCGTGCAAGTCCTGGTGATCTGCCGTCCCGCCGCGCGCCGACTCTGACGATCCGTGCGCCGGTGCGAGATAGCCGTCCACGTCGCGCGCATCGCTCTGCATGGTCCCGCCCAAAGAACCCGGCCGCGGAAGCCTACGCTGCGGCTGAGTTGTTGGTCCGCGCCGTCTGCAGCGGCGCGGCCGCCGTCGAGGCCGGCAGCGACGAGGGGTAGACGAACGTGCTGCCGCTCGGTCCCGCCTCCACGGCCTCGTGCAGCGCACTGCCCTGCAGGTACTGCGGCCAGCTGAGGAACCACTCGGTCCAGCCGTTGTCCCAGGTGCCGGACTGCGGGCTGCCGATGATCGTGATGGGGTCACCGGGTACGGCCAGGTTGTAATACGTCTCGGCGTCGGCGGGCGACAGGTTGACACAGCCGTGGCTGACGTTATCGAAGCCCTGCTCACCCACTGACCAGTAGGCATCGTGGTAGTAATCCCCGCTGAAGGTGAACCGCACCGACCACGGAACCGAGATGCTGTACCCGGGGCCGACCATCTGTACCGGGTTTTCCTTCTCGATGGTCAGGTAGCTTCCGTCGGGAGTGTCGTCCCCCGGCCGGCCGGAGCTGATCGGCCAGTCGTACAGCAGCTTGCCGTTGTAGTAAATCTGCGTGCGGTGCGTCTGCGTGTTCCCGATCGCTATCAGCGACGCGCCGATGTCGAACGTCTGGGTCAAGGTGTGGAAGCCGTACACGCCCGGCGCGCCCTGCACGCCGTTCAGGCGCCCGGTGAAGCTGACCGTGGTACCGCTCGGCCAGTAGTCACGCGGCCGGAAGTAAGCGCAGGTGGGGGCCATATTGCAGGGATCGTCCCAGTACCACGCGCCGACCACCGGCTTCGACGTGGTGATCTGCAGCGCCCGCTCGACCGCGGCCTTGTCGGTGATGTGCTGGCTGAAGTACAAGATGATCGGCATCCCCACGCCGTAGCTCTGGTTGTAGCCCTCGAGGATCTCGGTCGAGAACGTCCGGCTCGGCGTCAGGGTCCGGAATGTGCTGGTCGTGGTCACGGTGCCACCGCTTCCGGACGCGATCGCCGTCACCGTGTAGCTCTGTGAGACATCCAGCGTCCACTGGCTGTGCCAGACCGTGCCGCCCTGGCTGAGGCTGCCGGACACCGCGTCGCCGGGGGTGCGCACGGTGACGTTCTTGAGCGTGCCGCGGGTCGCCGTGACGGTGATGCCCGCGGACGGGTCGGCACCGGTGGCGCCGTTCGCCGGCGTAATCGTCACCTTCGGCCCGGTCGCCGCGGCCTTCGTCTTGACGTTGGCCGCGGGGTTGACCTGGCCCGAACCGTGCCCGCTGCCCGTGCACGCCGCCGTCAGCAGGACCAGCGCCGCCGCCAGGGCGATGCCTGCGGGCCGCCCCGGCCGGCCGCCCCTGCGCCGCATCGTGATCCTTCCGGTGCCCCTCACGTCAGCACCCGCTCCCCTGGGAAAGGCCTGTCCTATGTGCTGGTTGTGCAGATTACGAGGTGATCAGCGCCAGGCCGCCGGTGGAGTGGCCTCCGCTGACGACGGCCGCACCAATGAGGTTATCGTTCCCAGCTTATGGTGCGTCGAACGTGGGCATCCGATCTCAGAGCGTGGACCCCGGACCGCGTAGATCATGCCGGGCCCGGCTACGCTGCGGCTGTGGCTGACACACCCGCACCATTGCGGATGCTCACCGTGGACGAGGCCTACGGCTACGGCTCGGCCTTCGCCGAGTATGAGGCCTTCGCGGCCGCTCTGGACCAGAGCCTGGCGCCGCGCGGCCCCGGCCTGCTGTTCGATCTGGTCGCTGAGCTCGGCCTGCCGCCGGGTTCGGTCGCCGTGGACGTCGGGGCCCGCGACGCCCGCCACTGCATCGAGCTGGCGCGCCGGTTCGGGTTCGCCGTGCACGGCATCGAGCCGGTGCGCCGCCATCTTGACGATGCGGCTCGCGCCCTGGAGGCCCTCGCCGCCGCCGAGCCCGAGGTTGCCGCCCGCATCCGCGTGGACGAGGGCGTCGCCGAGCAGCTGCCCGAACCGGACGGCAGCGTCGACCTGATCTGGTGCCGGGACGTCCTGGTGCACGTGCAGGACCTGGAGGCCGCGTTCTGCGAGTTCGGCCGGGTCTTGCGGCCCGGCGGCCGGGCGCTGATCTATCAGATGACCGCCACGGACTGGCTGACGCCCGCCGAGGCGGCCCGGCTGTGGCCTCCGGTGGGCGCCTACGCTTCCAGCGCCGACCCGCAGCGCTTCGAGGCCGCGATCGCCGCGGGCGGCCTGACCGTCGGGCAGTGCATCCAGCTCGGCGGGGAATGGCGCGAGCAGTCCGAGGAGGACGGCGAGGGCCGCACCTGCCGGCAGCTGCTGCACGTCTCGCGGCTGCTGCGCAACCGCCGGGCCTACCAGGAGCGGTTCGGCGCCGATGCTTATGAGGCGATGCTCACCAACTGCCTGTGGGGCGTGTACCAGATGATCGGCAAGCTCAACCCGCGCCTTTACGTCCTGCACCCCTGACTTCCGGACGGGACACCAGCCGCGTTACGCCGCCCCGATGACCGCCCCGGTCAGGGAATGTCGGGCCGGGCGGGAATGCGCTCGTCGGGCGTTCCCCACGACGGGGAGCGTTCGGACGCCGGGATGACCGACGTCGCTCCGGGGTTCAGGTCATGGTTGATGACCTTGGCGATCCTCTCGATGGTGGTGATCCCGTACGCCATGGTGGGGTTGTCCTGGGTCAGCACGACGATGCTGTAACCGCCGCCGCAGCCGGTAAAGCAGCCGATGCTGTGAATGCGCCAGCCGTGGGTGGCGCGGGGCAGCCAGCCGTTCTTGACATGGACAGTCAGGCTGGTCGCGCGCCGGCTTCATCGCCGTTCCTTCCGGGCCAGCCGTGAGAGCTGTTACCTAATGATGAACGCACCTTGGCCGGGTGGTCCAGGAGACACGCCCCGGGCCGCCAGGCAGCACGGTTTCACCCGGTGGGCAGGCCGTTTCACGCGGTGGGCAGCGGCTTCACCTGCGCTGGTGTTCCGCCCATAATTGATGGATCGCGGGTGGCCGCGGCGGCCCTCGCGCGAGGAGGCAGACCATGGCCATGCCGAGCGCGGACACCGACGAACTGGCCAAGTTCGGCTACAAGCAGGAACTGGACCGGTCCCTGGGCCTGTTTTCCTCCTTCGCCGCAGGATTCAGCTACATCTCGATCATGACCGGGGTGTTCGAGCTGTTCTTCTTCGGCTTCGCGTCCGGGGGGCCGGGGTGGATCTGGACCTGGCCCGCGGTGCTGGCTGGGCAGATGCTGGTCGCGCTCTGCTTCGCGGAGCTCGCCGGGCAGTTCCCGCTGGCCGGATCGGTGTACCAGTGGTCGAAGCAGATCGCCAAGCCGTTCACCTCCTGGTTCGGCGGCTGGATCCTGACCGTGGGATCGATCGTCACGCTCGCCGCGGTGGCGGTCGCCTACCAGGTCGTCCTGCCGCTGATCTCATCGAGGTTCCAGGTCATCGGCGGGCCCTCGGACATCGGCCAGGTCGCCACGCCGGGCGGCGCGAAGAACGCGCTGCTGCTGGCCGCGGCCCTGGTCGTGTTCACGACCGTGATCAACATGGTCGGCGTGAAGACCATGGCCCGGATCAACAACTTCGGCGTCGCCGCCGAGCTGGTCGGCGTATCGGTGCTGATCATCCTGCTGGCCGCGCACATCCGCCGCGGGCCGGCCATCGTATTCCAGACCTTCGGGACCGGCGCGGGTCACACATTCGGCTACTTCGGAGCCCTCCTGGTTGCCGCGCTGACGAGCGCGTACGTCCTGTACGGGTTCGACACCGCGGGGTCGCTCGCCGAGGAGACGCACGACCCCCGGCGGCACGCCCCGCCGGCCATCATCCGCGCGCTGGCCGCGGCCGGCCTGGCCGGCTTCCTGGTCATCGTCTTCGCCGAGATGGCGGTGCCCAACATCCACGCCCCGCAGATCGGCACGTCAGGGCTGCCTTACATCGTGAAGGCGACGTTTGGTGGCACCATCGGGAACGTGTTCCTGATCGACTCGGTGATCGCGATCACCGTCTGCAGCCTGGCCGTGCACGCGGGCGGGATCCGGATGATCTTCACGATGGGCCGCGACGGCCGGCTGCCGGCCGCCTCGGCCATCGCGCGGGTGCACGGCAGGTCAAAGACGCCGCTGATCCCGTCGCTCGTGATCGGCGTCCTCACCATCGGGCTGCTGGTCCTGAACGTCGGCAACCAGCGCGCGTTCTTCGTGCTCACCTCGGTCGCGATCATCATGTTCTACATCGCCTACATGTGTGTCACCGGGCCGCTGCTGATCGCCCGGCTGCGCGGGAAGTGGCCGACGCCGGATCACGGCCCGTACTTCTCGCTGGGCCGCTGGGGGCTGCTGGTGAACGTGCTGGCCGTGGCCTTCCAGATCTTCATCATGATCAACCTGGCCTGGCCGCGGGCGCAGGTATACGGCGGCGACCACTGGTACTACCAGTGGGGCGCGTTCGTCTTCGTCGGCGTGCTCGGAGGCGTCGGCGCGGTCTACTACCTCTTCGCGCTCCGCGGCCGCCCGGCGACCGTCCTTGCCGAGCACCGCGCGGGGCCCGTGCGCTCAGCGGTCGGTGCCGCAGGCGACTGAACCCCGGGTCCGATGGAGGACATCGCCGGTTTCCTCGGCTCGCGCCCGCCGTTCGACGCGGTGGGCCCGGACGACCTGGCCCGCGTCGCCTCGGTGACCGAGACGGAGTTCAGCCCGGCCGGGAAGACCATCTTCTCCCAGGGCGCCGGGCCGGTCGAGCACGTGTGGGTGGTCCGCACCGGCGCGGTCGAGATCATCCACGACGGGCGGGTCCTCGATCTCCTCGGCCCCGGTGAGCTGTTCGGGCACGCGTCGATGATCTCCGGGCTGCCGACCGGCTTCGAGGCGCGCGCGGGCGAGGACACGCTCTGCTGCCGCATCCCCGCCGACGTCATGCGCCAGCTGCTGGGTCGCCCGGACATGCTCCGGTTCGTGGCGCGGTCGGTCGTCGCCGACGGCGCCCTGCCCGCGGCCGCGCGGGTGCAGGCCGCCGACCCGGTGCAGCGCCACGTCGCGGCGCTGATCCGCACACCCCCGCTGCTGTGCCGGGCCGACGAGCCGATCCGGGAGGCGGCGCAGCGGATGACCGACCAGGACGCGAGCGCCGTCCTGGTGCGTTCCGGTGACCGGCTCGGGATCGTGACCGACAGCGACCTGCGTTCGCGAGTGATCGCCGCGGGTGTCAGCCCCGACGCGCCGGTGTCGGCCATCATGACCGAGCCCGCCTACGCCGTGAGCTCGGACCGCCTCGGCGGCGATGTGCTGCTGGACATGCTCGAGCGGGACATCCACCACGTCCCGGTGCTGTCCGCGTCCGGCCAGGTCCTGGGCGTGGTCGATGACGGTGACCTGATGGCGGCCGAGGCGCGCAAGCCGTTCCTGCTGCGCCGCGCCATCGAACTGGCGGCGAGCCCCGCCGACCTGGCCGCCGCGTCGGCCGGGCTGGGCCCGATGATCGTGGCGCTGCACGAGGCGCGGTTGGCTGCCGAGCAGATAGCGGCCATCCGCTCCGTCGTGCTTGACGCCCTCACCGGGCGGCTGGTCGAGCGGGCCATCGCCGCCGCGGGGGACCCGCCCGCGGCGTTCACGTGGTTCGCGCTCGGCAGCGTGGCCCGGCGGGAGGCGGTCCCGTCCTCCGACGTCGACACCGCGCTCGCCTGGCAGGACGAAGGCGCCGCGCCCGGCGCGGGCGATTACCTGGCGCGGCTGGCCCGGGCGGTGGACGAGAGCCTGCGCGGGTGCGGGATGCGGCCCGATCAGGGCGGCGCGAGCGCGTCCAACCCGCTGCTGGCGCGGTCACTGGCCTCCTGGCGCGCGGTCACGCGAAGCCTGAGCGAGAACCCGGCGCAGGACCAGGCGCTGATCCTCGTGTCGGTGATCGCCGACAGCCGCCCGGCATGGAGCACCGGACCGGGCCCCCCGGTCGCCGATTCGCTGTGGGAGGGGAGCGGCCAGCCCGGCCACCCCGACCTGCAGCGCCTGCTCGCCCGGTTCGCCCTGTCCTTCCGCCCGCCCACCGGGTTCTTGCGCGATTTCGTGGTCGAGCACTCCGGCGAGCGCCGCGGCCAGCTCGACATCAAGCACGGCGGGCTGATCCCGATCGTCGACCTCGCGCGCTGGGCCGGGATGACCGCCGGCGCCGCGAGCGTCTCGACCACCGAACGGCTGAAGGCGGCGGAGGCGGCCGGGACGCTGGAAAGTCCGCAGGCGCGAACCTTGATGGAGGCATTCGGCTTCATCTTCTCGTTGCGCCTTGATCATCAGGTGGAGCAGCTGCGGCGCGGCGAAGAGCCCGATGACTTTATCGACCCCAAGACGCTGAACCCGCTGGCGCGCTCCTACCTCAGGGAAGCGTTCCGCGCCGTGGCTTCGGTACAGTCGGGTCTTTCGAACGAGCTGGCATTTGGGGTTCGATGAGACTAGCGGGACGAGGCTGAAACGATTGAGGGAGGCGCCATGAGCGCACAATTCGATTTCGTCATCGTCGGCGGCGGCTCCGCGGGCAGCGCGCTCGCGAACCGGCTCAGCGCCGACCCGGACAACCGGGTGCTCGTGCTCGAGGCCGGCCGGTCGGACTACCCGTGGGATGTCTTCATCCACATGCCCGCCGCGCTGACCTATCCCATCGGGAACAGGCTCTACGACTGGAAGTACGAGTCGGAACCTGAGCCGTTCATGAACGGGCGCAGGATCTACCACGCGCGGGGGAAGGTGCTGGGCGGCTCGAGCAGCATCAACGGGATGATCTTCCAGCGCGGCAACCCGCTGGACTATGAGCGCTGGGCGGCCGACCCGGGCATGCAGACCTGGGACTACGCGCACTGCCTGCCGTACTTCAAGAAGATGGAAACCTGCCTGGCCGGGGGCGGGAAATGGCGTGGCTACGAGGGCCCGCTCGTGCTCGAACGCGGGCCCGCGAGCAGCCCGCTGTTCCAGGCCTTCTTCGCGGCGGCGCAGCAGGCCGGGTACCAGCTGACCGACGACGTCAACGGCTACCGGCAGGAGGGCTTCGCGCCGTTCGACCGCAACGTGCACCACGGCAGGAGGCTCAGCGCCGCGCGCGCGTACCTGCATCCCGTCATGGGTCGGCCGAACCTGACGGTGCAGACCCGCGCGTTCGTCACCAGGATCCTGTTCGAGGGGAACCGGGCGATCGGAGTTGAATACCAGAGCACGGGGCAGGCCCGGCGTGCGCTCGGCAAGGAAATGATCCTCTGCGGCGGCGCCATCAACACCCCGCAGCTGCTCCAGCTCTCCGGAGTCGGGAACGCGGACGAGCTGAAGAGCCTGAGCCTCGGCGTGGTCCAGCACCTGCCCGGCGTGGGCGAGCACCTGCAGGATCACCTCGAGGTGTACATCCAGTACGGATGCAAGCTGCCGGTCTCGGTCCAGCCTGCCCTGAAGATGCAGAACCGGCCGTGGATCGGCGCCAACTGGCTGTTCTTCCGCAAGGGCCCCGGCGCGACCAACCACTTCGAGGGCGGCGGCTTTGCCCGCAGCAACGACGACGTGGCCTACCCCAACCTGATGTTCCACTTCCTGCCCATCGCGATCAGGTACGACGGTTCGGTCCCGGCAGGCGGCCACGGCTACCAGGTCCACATCGGCCCGATGTACTCCGACGCCCGGGGCTCGGTCAAGATCAAGTCCGCCGATCCGCGGGTCCACCCCGCACTCCGGTTCAACTACCTGTCCACCGAACAGGACCGCAGGGAGTGGGTCGAGGCGATCCACGTCGCGAGGCGCATCCTGAACCAGCCGGCCTTCGATCCGTACAACGACGGCGAGCTTTCTCCCGGGACGAGCGTCGAGAGCGATCAGCAGATCCTGGAGTGGGTCGCGAGGGACGCCGAGACCGCCTTGCATCCCTCGTGCACCTGCCGGATGGGCTCGGCCGACTCCGCGGGTTCGGTCGTGGACCCGACGAGCATGCGGGTGCACGGCCTGGAGGGCCTGCGCGTGGTCGATGCCTCGGCCATGCCGTACGTCACCAACGGCAACATCTACGCGCCAGTGATGATGATGGCTGAGAAGGCGGCCGACCTGATCCTCCAGAACACCCCGCTGCCGGCCGAACCGCTCGAGTTCTACCGCCATGGCCAGCAGGCCGAGCCCGCTACGTCCCAGGCTGCCCCATAAGCCGATCGATGACGGCCGGCCGGAACCACGGCCAGCACTGATCCGGCGCCCCGGCCATGCCTGCCATCCGGGCCGGGTCGGACTACGGCACAATGGCCTGGTGGACGCCGACGTTGTGGTGATCGGAGCCGGTGCGCTGGGTCTGAGCACCGCCCTGCACTGCGCGATGTCTGGCCGGTCGGTTGCGGTGGTGGAACGCCCGACGGCCGGGTCGCAGGCCTCCGGCCGGGCGGCGGGCCTGTTCAAGTCGGTCCAGGCGGATGAGCTACGCACCCGGCTCGCCCGCCGCAGCATCGCCCGGGCGATCACCTTCGCCGACTGGGCGGGGAAGCCGCTGGAGGTGGCCTGCTCGGGTAGCTTCCTGGTCGCCCGGACCGCCCAGCACCGCGAGTTCCTGTGCCGGGAACTGGCCCAGTCGCGACGCTGGGGTGCCGACGTCCGCGAGGCAACCCGGGCCCAGCTCTCCGACTCGCTCAGCTACTACCAGGCGGCCGGCGGGGACTTCGCCGTCTGGTGCCCAGAGGACGTCCATATCGAGGAACCGGCCTGTGGGTCGCCAGCGGATGCAACGGCTCGGGATTCTCCTCCTCCCTCGCCCTCGGCGAACCCCTGGCCACGTGGATCACCTGCGACGCCCCGCCACCGGGCATGACGGCGCTCTCGCCAGGCCGGTTCGGCCCGCTGTCCGACGACGCGCTAGTCACCCGCGGGCTCTGGCAGTACGCCCACTACTATGACCCGGCCGAGGCTATAGGGCCTGCGATGACGGGCGGCACCCTGGCTAACCCAGAGCGGACCGGAAACCGCCGGTAGACGCGTTGCGCAGGCCCAGATCGCCCCGGGGCGCAAGCTCGCACTCTGACCGATGCTGGCTGCCCCGCCTGTGATGCAGCCGGATTGTCATACCCCCACGCAGGGCCGGGGAGGCCTTCGCCGCCTCCTCCCGGCATGGCCAGCAGCGTACCGAGCGCCACGAATACCCCCAGCCGCCCAAATGACGGCCACTCCCCACTCGGTGGCTACCCAGCACCGGGTGGCTGCGGGGCGGGCCCCATGCCAGCAGGGAGGCGGCCACCACGGTGCGACATGTCCAACGCACTGCAGGAAGACCACCCCGGCCCCTGCCAGCCAGCAGACCACCAGGCACCGGTGGAGGGCAGATGGAAACCGTGTGGAGACGGCGTGGAGGTAGTCTCCCCGGCGGGCCGTGAAGCCCGCCAGGAGGCCAGAGCAGACCAGGCGACACCTAGTCAACGATGAGGAAGTCTAGGCGCAGATGCTGTCCCCACCCCGCATTAGCATCGACCCGCCGGACCAGGACCTGGATCTGGGTCTTGGACGTGGTGATGACCTGGGTGGTGAACTCGTCCGGGAAGCCCTGGTTCTGGTTTACCGACTGGCGGGGCTGGACCAGCACCACCGTCGGCGTGTCTGTCGTCAGATTCAGGCCCTGAACGACCACCAGCAGCTCCTGACTCGGACTGCCTTGCTGAATAGTGACCGTGGTCGCGGTCACATTCCCCAGTCCCGGCACCACGGCGTGCGCCTCCACCCCGCCGGCCTGCTGACCGAGTGAGAACGTCCGCACGTCCTGCGCGCTCACCGTCGTGCTGGCCTGAGCTGCTGGTCCTGCCGTTGTCATCGTTCCTCCCCGTGTCGACGGTTCAGGGGCCGCCGGGCCGCTTCCTGGCGCCATTTATATCGCAGCCGGTAGTGTTCCCCGAATCGGCCAGGAAGACGCAGGACACAGGCACTGGATGCGCCATCCGCCGCGGCGCCGCCGAGACCGCGCGCAGGCGCTGGCCGATCCGCCCCCGTGGAGGGCCGGGGAGGCCAAACCGCTCCCTCCCGGCATGGCCAGCAGCGTGGCGAACGCCGCCGTCACCCCGCAGCCGCCGATGACGACCACTCCCCCCACTCGGTGGCTACCAGCACCGGGTGGCTGCGGGGCAGCAACTGCGGAGCGGGACCCATGCCAGCCCGGAAGCGACCTCCACGGCGCATCATGCCCGGTACGCCGCCGAAGACCACCCCGGCCCTTGCCAGGCTGCAGACCAACAGGCACGTACGAAGGAACGATGGAGAACATGTGTAGATCGTGTGGAGGTCCCCAATAAGAGAGATTCCGCGGACGTCGGGTGCTGCCTTTCCTTGTCTGCATCTGCGCCTTATTTGCGCTGGCAGGAAGGACGCTACGGGAAAGCCCCGATCCGGCCATCCGGGGAAATACTCAGCTGAGTACTCAATCCCGGCCCCGCGCCGCGTCCGTGGCCAGCCACGCGGCGATCTGACTGCGGTTGCTGAACCCGAGCTTGACCAGGATGTGCTGGACGCGGTTCTCCGCCGTTCGCTCGGACACGAACACGGTCCACCCGGCGGACCAGCTCACCGACCAGGTGCCCGTAGAAAGCCGACCCGGTCAAATCCCGCGACGGCAGAATAAGCGGCATGGCGGAGAAAACCAGCGGTGGACCGATCGTGATCGTCGGCGGCGGCCTGGCGGGCGGCAACGCCGCCGTGACCCTGCGGGAAGAAGGCTTCGGCGGACGAGTCGTGATCATCAGCCCGGAACCTGGCGTCCCGTTCGGCCGTCCCCCGCTGTCCAAGACCTACCTGCGGTCGGAGGAGGACCTCGACGACTGGTACGTCAGGCCGGCCGGCTGGTATGCCGACCACGACGTCGAGCTGCTCAGCGGATCGAGCGCAACGGCCATCGATCCCGCCGCCCACACGGTGGCCCTGAGCTCGGGCGAGGAGCTGCGGTACGACAAGGTCCTGATCGCCACCGGCGGACGGAACCGACGGCTCGCGATTGCCGGAGCCGAGCTGCCCGGAATCGGATATCTGCGCACGGTGGCCGACTGCGACGCGATCAAGCAGCAGGCGGTGCCGAACCGGCACGCGGTAGTGGTGGGCATGGGGTTCATCGGTTGCGAGGTGGCGGCCTCGCTGACGCAGCTCGGGGTGCAGGTGACCGCGGTCTTTCCGGGGAAATTCCCCCTGCAGAACGTCCTGGGCGAGCAGATCGGCGCCTTGATCGGCGCCATCCACCGCGGGAAAGGGGTCGAGCTGCTGGCCGGAGACCAGGTGGCGGCGTTCGAGGGGACCGGCCGGCTCCAGGCGGCCGTGACCGCCGCCGGCCAGCGGATCGCATGCGATTTCGCCGTGGCGGGCATCGGCATAGAACCCCACGTTCCTGACGTCACCGGATCATCGATCGCGCAGCAGAACGGGATTCTCGCCGATGAGCTCTGCCGGACCAGCGCGGCGGACGTCTACGCGGCCGGCGACGTGGCGAACCAGCTCCACCCGCTCTTCGGGCGGGTCCGGGTCGAGCATTACAACAACGCCGAGAAACAGGGTGCCGCGGCCGCCAGGTCGATGCTCGGCTCCACGGACCCCTATGACTACATCCACAGTTTCTGGTCCGATCAGTACGAGCACAAGATCGAGTACGTCGGCCACGCCGCGACATGGGACGAGTTCGTGGTCCGCGGCAGCCTGGCTGAGGGAAAGCTGATCGGCTTCTACCTGCAGGCCGGAGTCGTCACCGCCGCCGTGGGCCTGGACCGCGGCGGTGATCCCGAACTGGACCGCGACTCCGAGATGGCGGCCTGCGCGCGCCTGGTAGCCTCGCGGGCCCGGCTGGCTCGCGGCGTGCTCGCCCATGAGCACACCGACCTGTGGTCGCTGGTCGCCGGGGGCGGCCGCCAGTAGCCGGCTGTCCCGCTCTGGTCGCCACACCGCGGGACTCCGGCAGCTCATGCACCGCGGGGCAATGGCGGAAGGAACCGCCATTGCCCCGCGGCAGTTCCGGGCACGAACCGGCCAGCCCCTGCCGGGTCAGTGTGACGTGGTCAGGCGTTGGAGAACAGGGGGATGTTCGCGCCGCTGGCCGGGGCCAGCGGGCTGTCCAGGAGCGCCACGATCAGCTCCGCGACGTCACCGGGCGTCAGGCCGGGGCGCAGTGCCGGATTGGCCCGGCGCAGCATCTGGGTGTCGACGGCGCCCGGGCTCACGCAAATCGCGCTGATGCCGTGCTCCCTGCCCTCCACCGCGATTGCCTCGGTGAGGCCGATGACACCGTACTTGGAGACGTTGTAGGCGGCCAGGCCCGGGAACTTCTCGGTGGCGTAGACGCCGGACAGCGAGGCGATGGTGACGATCCGCCCCCCGCCGGCGGCCCGCATGGCGGTGAAGGCCGCGCGACAGCACAGGAATGAGCCGGTCAGGTTGACCCCCAGCGTCTCCTCCCAGATCGCGGTCGTGGTCTCGGCGAACGGCGCGGGTGTCAGCACCCCGGCCGCGCACACCAGCGCGGTGACCCCCTCGGCCGCGGCGAACAGGCGCTGCACGTCCGCCCCCTGGCTCACGTCCGTCGGCACCGAGATGGCCGAGCCGCCCGCCCGCCGGATGTCGCTGGCCACGTCGTCCAGGGCCGCACGGTCCCGGGCGGCCAGGACGACCCGGGCCCCGGCCGCTGCTATGGCCGCCGCGGTGGCAGCCCCGATCCCGCGGCTCGCGCCGGTGACCACCGCCACCCGCCCGCCGAGCCAGTGCGCCGGCTCATCCACCAGCACCAGCCACCTGCCGGTAGAGCTGCTCGTGAGCGTCCAGGCTCCGCTCCAGGTCAAGATGGGCCACGGCCTGCTCACGGCAGGCCGGACGCGAGATCCCGGCCGTCTGCCCGACAGCATCGACGGCGGCCTGGACGTCATCGGGCGGCACCAGGAAACCGGTCACGCCGTCCACGATCACCTCATCCAGGGCGCCGCGCCGGAATGCCACGACCGGAGTCCCGCACGCCGCGGCCTCGGCCGCCGTCATCCCGAACGGCTCATCCCACCGGGCGGGACACAGCACCACCGCGGCCCGGGCCATGGCCGCCCACAGCGATGTCCGGGGCACCGCCTGATGAACCGCCACGCCGGGCCGGGCTCGTCGCGGGCCGATCTGGTCCCGGCTGTACTCGGGGTCGTAGGCGTCGCCGTAGACGTCGATCGGCACCCCGGCGGTTCGCGCGATGTCGATGGCTTCGGCCGCGCCCTTCTCCGGACTCAGCCGGCCCGCGAACACCGCGCCCATCCCGGCCGCCGGCGACCAGCCGATGAGGCTGGTCGGCACGTAAGGCGGCAGGATCGTGTCGACGCGGACGATCCGCCGCCAGGCACCCGCCTGGAAGGCGGATACCGCGGCCACCGTCGGCGGCTTGCCGCTGCGAACCGCGTACCGAAGCGCCGCCGCCACCGCCTGGTCCGGGGGCAGGTGGAGCGTGTGCACCACCGGCGCCTTCAGCGACGTCGCCAGCCGGACGGCGGGCGCGTCGAAGGCGTGATTGTGGATCACGTCGTACCCGAACACCTGCATGCTCATGTAGGCGGTGGTGAACGCGGACTCGGCCGCCGCCGTGTCAGCCGCGGCTGGACCCCCGGACCCGAACGCCCGGTACAGCGTGCCGGCCAGATACCGGGCATCGACGCCGAAGTCGATCACCTCGACCCCCGGTATCTCCGATCCGGAGGCGGCGTAGACGTGCACGTCGTGGCCCCGGTCGGCCAGGCCGCGGGCCAGATCGGACACCAAGGCCTGCGAACCGCCCTGCTGCGGCTCCCGGATGACCGTCACCAGCGGCGCCATGATGGCGATCTTCATGACGCCAGCACCTTGAACGCGAGGTCGCGCGGCGGGTTGATGCCCAGCACGTCGAAGGGAACCCGGCGCCGGCGGCGCCGGCGGACCTCGCCGGCCGCCTTGGGGTAGAAGATCTCGGCCAGCTCGACTGCCTCGCGGTAGCTGCCGAACTCCACCGACATCGGTCCGCCGAAGCAGACGTACTGGTACTGGCGGGCGGTCAGCCAGTCGGGGTGGTTCGGCCAGATGATGGCGACGCAACCGCCCGGCCTGCACACCCGCTCCATCTCGGCCAGGCCGGCCTCGCCGCCATGCCCCGCGGCCGGGGTGAAGGCCGAGCAGGCCACGACCAGGTCCGCGAAATCGTCGGGCAGCGGCAGCTCGTCGAAAAACCCGGGCACTACCCGCGCCCGGCCGCCGCAGTCCGCCTCCGCCAGCTTTCGCTGCAGGATCTGGCGCAAACCCGTCGCGGGCTCGACGGCCACGATCTCCCGGCCCCGGTCGATGAGCTCGAGGGTCAGCCGCCCGGTGCCCGCGCCGACCTCGGCGATCCGGTCCGCGCCCTCCGGCAGCCAGCCCAGGACGCCGGGATGCAGGCGCTCGGCGCTGGCCAGCCGGTCATAGAGCTCCGGTTCAAGCCGGTACAGCAGTTCCCAGGCCAGGACCACGTCCGCCCGCGGGTCACCGTCGCCGTCCGGGACGAACCGGCGCGCCTCGTCGGGGGTGAACACGCCGAGGTCCGCGGGCCGGTAGCGGCGCCGCAACTCCCGGCCCGCCCCGGCCTCAGCCGTGATCACCGACCTCAGCCCAGTTCTTGTCGGTCTCCCAGACCCGGACCGACCGCAGCGACCCCTCGGGTAGCTCCGGCTGGAGCCGCTCCCAGAAGGTCAGAGCCAGGTTCTCGGCCGTCGGGATGCGCCCCTTGAGCCACGGGACGTCGGTATTGAGGTTGCGATGATCGACGTCCCGGATGACCTGCCTGCCGATGACGTCGGACAGCAGCTTCAGGTCCAAGACGTAGCCGCTGGCCTCATCGACCTCCCCGGCCACGACCACTTCCAGGACGTAGTTGTGCCCGTGCAGGTTCGCGCACTTCCCGAACAGGCGCCGGTTGTCGTCCTCCGACAGGTCCGGGTCGGTCAGCTGGTGCGCGGCGTTGAACGATTCGCGCCGGCCGATCAGCACGGTCATCGGGCTGCCCCTCGATCGGTTACCACCTTCTCATCATGGCCGGCTCTGCCCGCCGGCGGTGCGCGAGGGCGGTGCGGCGGCGGCCGGGCCGCGCCCCCTGCCGGGCTCGAAAGACTCTTTTTCCGAACGGGCAGTGGTGCGTGCCGCTATCCCAGCCTGAGGCAAGATCGGCCACAGGAGCAAACCAAGGAGCCGAGCTGTTCACCTCGCGGATCGGCGGGATCTGGTAGGTGCCGGCCCGGAGCCGCAACCCGAGACAACGTGTGACGACGACTAGGCCGCGCCCACGTCTGCACGGCCGTCATCACCCGCTCCGGGCGATGTCAGCAGCCTCCGGCAGCGTCCGCAGCCCACGTGGCCGGCCACGGACTACCGGGCCGGAGCCGGTCACCCTCGTTCACGCTGTAGGTCAGGGGCTAGATCTCGGTGGTCGCCTCGGCTCTGCCGTCTTTCACCGCGGCCTGGAGCGCGGCGTAGTCGCGCTCGTTCTGGTCGGCGTAGGTTTCGGCGAAGTCGGCGATCGCGTGGTCGAACTTGGCCGAGCCGCCGAGGTAGGCCGCTATGGCGATGCGGTCGCCGGAGCGGGCGTGGGCCCGGGCCAGGGTCCACCCGCACAGCCGGGCGTAGACCGTCAGCCCCGAGGGCAGCGCCAGCTCGATGGGCGCGGAGAACTTCCAGTCGCGCAGCTGGCGGACGTAGTAGTCGCGGTCCACCCCGTCCGGGCCGGTCACGTGGGTCCAGCCGAGGAAGATGTCGCTGTCGGCCTGCATCAGGTGCTGCCC
>Ga0187780_10001493_pt1 | contig 17642 bp, 19 predicted proteins | sample 1015_Q2_SP10_20__FD_132429 | JGI IMG/M metagenome (GOLD analysis project Ga0187780, IMG submission 132429) | Tropical peat soil microbial communities from peatlands in Department of Meta, Colombia - 1015_Q2_SP10_20_MG | ecosystem: Environmental > Terrestrial > Soil > Wetlands > Peat | place...
GTCGATGAAGACCCAGTCGCCGTAATATGGATATGATAGTAGCTCCCCCCGCGTCACCAGGTTGGGGAAGGTTTCTCTCTCGATGTCGCCCTTGTCGGGGAGATACTTCAGAGCGCGCTTCGCATTCAAAATGTACACGCCCCCGTTGATCCAGACGTCGGGGAATGACGGTTTCTCTATGAAGTCCCTGACCATCCTCAGCTTGTCAATCTTGACCACCCCGAACCTCGATCGGTAGGGGACGACCAGCATCGAAGCAGAGATTTCTCCCGCCTGCTTGTGAGCCTCGATCATCCGTGGGAGAGGAAGGTCCGTAATAATGTCCCCGTTGGTCACCACGCAGATTTCGTCAGGCACGGATTCGGAGAGCGCTTTCTTCACCGCCCCCCCGGTTCCCAGCGGCGACTCCTCCACCGAATAGTCAATGGGGATTCCGTTGTACTTGGAACCAAAGTGCTCTTTCAGCTTCTCCCACTTGTATCCGCAGGCAAATGTGACCTTGTCCACCCCGCCTCCCTTGGCAAGCCACTCGATCTGGTACTCGGCAAGAGGGCGCCCTTTCACCTGAATCAGGGGCTTGGGCTTGTCATCCGTTAGCGGGCGCAGCCTCATCCCGAGGCCACCGGACAACACTATCGCTCTCAATGCAATCCCCGAATTCTAATTTCGCACCCTCCATCCTCCTGATAAATACATTCCTTCCCTTCTGAATAATCACCAGACGAATTGGCCGAATCCTGGGGGTGGTTCGAAGGGGAGGCGGGCCGAGTGGGTTCAGCGAAAGTCATCAGCAATTGCACAAGATCCAGTCACGAATGACGGAGGTTGGCCCTCTGTGAACTGAGGCTCAGCTAGTTAACACCACAGCGGGACGAGGTTCATCATTGTGCCGTGAAGAGGAGATGCCCGCCTCTCAAGGACCGCTCCGTACTCCGGATAGGTCATCCGGGGCTGACAGGGTGGGCCTGCCCTACAGCGGGTCGGCGAACCATTCCAAGATTAGTTAAAAAGCCCCTGTGGGCCTGGTGGAGTTTCTTGTCGGAGCAGAAGCTCGTCGAGCCAACGACGGAAAAATCCCACCTTCCGAAGCAGCCCGAGGTCAACATAGGAACAGCTGGGCATGTGGACCACGGCAAGACGACCTTGACTCAAGCTATCACGGGCATCTGGGCGAGCGCCCACAGCGAAGAGCTGAAGCGGGGCATCACCATCAAGGTCGGATACGCGGATGCAGCGTTTTACAAGTGCGCCACTGACCACGGAGTGGGTTCCTATTCGACCAGCGAGAAGTGCCCTGTTTGCGGTAGGAAGACTACCTTCCTGCGGGCCGTCAGCTTCGTCGACTGCCCCGGGCACGAGAGCCTCATGACCAACATGCTCGCCGGCGCATTCTTGATGGACGGGGCCCTCCTCGTCATAGCGGCCAATGAGGCCGTCCCAAAGCCCCAGACAAGGGAGCACCTGCAGGCACTACAGATGCTCGGGATGAAGAGGATAGTGATAGCACAGAACAAGGTCGATCTGGTCAATGACGCGGAGGCGAAGAAGAACGAGGCTCAGATCACGAAGTTCGTCCAGGGCACCGTCGCCGAATCAGCCCCGATAATCCCCATTTCCGCCCAGCAGAGGCTCAACATTGACGCCCTGATCGAGGCGCTGGAAGAGGTGATCCCCACGCCAGAAAGGGATGCAGCCGCGAACCCTCTGATGTACGTCGTAAGGAGCTTCGACGTCAACAGGCCAGGGGCGGAAATCGCGGGGCTCGCGGGAGGAGTACTGGGAGGAAGTCTCACGCGGGGGGAGCTGAAGGTTGGGGAAGAGGTGGAGCTGAAGCCGGGAATGATCGATGAGAGAAGCGGGAAGTACGTCCCCATAATCACGAAGGTCTCTAGCCTGCAGACAGGCGCAGGCTCTGCTGATAGGGTGGGCCCGGGTGGACTGGTAGCTGTCGGGACACACCTCGATCCCACCTACACCAAGGGCGACCAGATGGTAGGGAGCGTGATAGGGAAACCGGGGACGCTTCCGGAGACGCTCGAGCACGTCACACTCGATGTGACGCTGCTGGAGACCGCCGTTGGCGCCACCGAGCTGGTCAAGGTTGACAGGGTGAAACTCTCTGAGACACTCCGGCTGAACCTTGGGACCGCATCGACGCTCGCGGTTGCCACCTCGGTGAGGGCGAACCTAGTCGAAGCTGACCTGAAGAAGCCCGTTTCCGTCGAGACTGGGATGCGTGCTGCAATCAGCCGGAGGATAGCTGAGCGGTGGAGGCTCATCGGCTCCGGTGTCCTGAAGTAGCGCATGACCGAAGTCATCTTTGATAGCAGCTTCCTGATGGCGGTCGTCGAGAGGCCCACGACCTGGTACGAAGACCTCGTGGATAAGATAGGTAAGTTCCAGCCGGTGCTGCTCGACTGCGTGGCGGCCGAGCTCCAGAAGCTCGCTTCTGGCGGGGGTAACAAGTCGAGGACGGCCCGCGTGGCCCTCGACCTGGCGACTGCCTTCAAGAATCGGCCCTGCGGCGGCGCTCTGGTTGATGATGAGATAGTCTCCGCTGCATCTGCTGGTAAGGCTCTGGTTGCAACTGCCGATGAGGGGCTTTCAAGGAGCGCGCAGGCGGCCCACGTCCGGGTCGTCTCCCTGAGCGGGGGCAGGGTCCTCGTGCGCTGACTTCTTGTCAAGAGCGCGGTAACCGATAAAAACAGACCCTCTCCGGTTTGCCGAGGGTGGAGTGCCGTGAGCCTCAGTGTCCGGGCGAGCAAGGAGGTCGAAAGGATTTCCGCTTTCATCCTCAAGACGGTGATGGATGCACACGCCCACGGGGTTGTTGTAGGTCTTAGTGGCGGAATTGACAGCGCCGTTGTGGGAGCGCTCTGTGTCAGGGCGCTTGGCAATGACAGGGTGCTGGGCCTCCTGATGCCGTCGGACCATACGCCACGTCAAGATCTGGAGGACGCTCGAAAGCTCGCGAACTCCTGGGGAATCAGAAGGGAGGAGACCCCCATTTCAGGCCTCGTTGAAGCAATTACGGAGTCGACAAAGGAAAAGGGCACCAGGGTAGCGAAAGCGAACGTCCAGGCACGCGTTCGGATGATCCTCAACTACTATCGGGCGAACTCGCTCGGATACCTGGTGGCAGGGACCGGAGACAGGAGCGAGGAATTGATAGGGTACTTCACCAAGTGGGGGGACGGAGGTGCCGACTTCCTGCCCATAGCGCACCTCTACAAGACCCAGGTCAGAGACCTTGGCGCCTATCTTGGGCTCCCTAGGGCAGTTGTCGAGAAGCCTGCCTCGCCCCAGCTCTGGACGGGCCAGAAGGCAATCGACGAGATCCCCGCGAGCTACGAGAGGCTCGACATCGCGCTGCACTGTCTTTACGACCTAAGAGCGAAGCCTGCTGAGGCGGCCGCGGCGGCCCGCCTGCCCCTCAGCGTGGTGAACAAGGTTCTCGACATGCACGTGAAAACGGAGCACAAGCGGAAGCTCCCTCCCTCGTTGGCCTGAACCCGAGATTGTGTCTCATGCGCGCTAAACATTAAAATCGCTGACTCAAAGGGGTGGCTTCGTTCCTGATTAATTCATGTTTCAGCTTGTGAACCTCGAAGACGTGGTACGAGTCCCTCCCGACAGGTTTGGCTCCCCCCTCGAGAGGGTAGCCATGGACCTCCTGAAGCTGAAGTACGAGAGCACCATCAACCCGGAGCATGGCTACCTGGTTCTCGTCACGAAGGTCGATGTCGACAAGGTGGGCAAGATCATAGCGGGAGATGGGGCGACATATCACAGGGTCAGCTTCGAGGTGCTCTCCTTCTATCCGCTGAAGCAGGAGATAGTGGAGGGAGAGATCGTCGAGGTCACCGACTTCGGCGCCTTCGTGAGAATTGGTCCCGCAGACGCGCTCCTTCACCTGAGCCAGATCATGGACGACTACCTGACGAGCGACGTGAAGTCCGGGATAATCACAGCTTCGCAGAGCAAGAGAACGCTTAGGGTTGGGAGCAAGGTGAGAGTGAGGATAACGGCGGTCAGCCTCGGTCACGGCATCTCCATGGGGAAGATCGGGGTCACTTGCAGGCAGCCCTTCCTAGGGGCACTGGAATGGATAGACGATGAAGTGATCAAGGCGGCGAAGGCAAAGAAGGCGGAAGCAAGATCGGAGAAGTAGGACCATGAAGGAGCTCGCGTGCAGGAAGTGCAGGATGCTGACAACCGAGAAGGCCTGCCCCAACGACGGTTCCTCGGAGCTTAGCAACGAGTGGTCGGGCCTCATCATCATAATCAACCCGGAGAAGTCCCAGGTAGCCAAGACCCTGAACATCACGAAGCCTGGAAGATACGCTCTCAAGGTAAGCTGAGTCTTTGCGCAGGACGTACAGGCTCCCGGAGGAACTCAGGATTAAGCTCGCCACCCCCCTCGGAACTGTCTACTCCGGAGAAGGAACCAGGGGGCCCGACTTCGAGAAGCTTGTCAGGAGCGCTCCGCTGACTGTTACAGTGGGCGATAGAGTGACTGACACGCTGGGCGCGATGGGTAGGACACCGGACGTGCAGGTGGTGGACGGGTTCGAGAGGAGAATTCGGCGGCAGGTCCCGACCGTCCCGTACGCCAGACTCATCAGGGTCAAGAATCCAGCAGGGACGCTGACGGCCAACGCCATCAACGGGATGAGGAAGGCGTTCATGGGGAAGAAGCCGGTAAGGGTCCAGGTCGAAGGCGAGGAGGACCTAATGGCGATGCTGGCGATCGCGATGGCGCCCGTCTCGGCGATGGTCTTCTACGGGCAGCCGGGGGTCGGGGTTGTGGCCGTTAAGGCGAACGCCGTGGCGAAGTCCAGGAACAGGGCGGCCCTTGCGAAGATGGGCATCAAGGGGGTACATTGACCCTCAGGGTTATATCCACGCTGAAATCGGGTGGCCCAGTTTGCCCGTAGACAGGAGATCCGAGTCCAAGTTGCTCGACAGGTCGTACGTCGAGTTCTCGATGGAGGGGAAGGCGGGCAAGATCTCCCGTAAGGAGGCGATTGCTGCGGTGGCTCAGGAGCTCGGAGTGCCTGCGGAGAACGTGGGCCTCATTAGGATCGACGGCGAGTCAGGGACTACGAAGGTCATGGGGAGGTTTTACATCTACGGGTCTCCCGAGTCGAAGAAGAAGATCCACCCGAAGTATCTTGAAGAGAGGATGCTCACCAAGGAAGAGAGGGAGAAGCTGAAGCAGGAGAGGAAGAAAGCGAAGACGCCGGCGGCAGCGCCTGCCCCCGAGGCTAAGAAGTAGAAATGTCCAAGGCACCCCCTGCACCAGCGACACCTGCGCCTGCACCGGCGGAGACAGTGACCCCATCCGAAGAGAAGAAGCCAGAGAAAAAGGAGAAACCGAAGGCTCCCAAGAGAAGGATACAATCCTACAAGCTGTACAAGGTGGAGGGTGACTCACTTTCGAGACTGAGGAAGGAGTGCCCGAGGTGCGGCAAGGGGTACTTCATGGCCCAACATGGCAACAGGCTCACCTGCGGCCACTGCGGGTACACGACTTACACGAAGCCTCAGGCGTAGCCCGAGAGCGTGTCGCGTAACATCTTCGCCATGCCAGGCGTGAGGAACGGTCTGAACGGGCCAAAATATTTCTGACCGCGTGCTCTGGCTATTCTTGTCCTGTCGGCTGATTTAGCGTACGAATCGAGGAATGCCTGGGCCACCTTCTTCATGGCCTCCTCCCGAATAGAAAGCTTGGGCGTGTAGTAGAGGAACTCGGCTATGTCCCAGGTCTGGTCTCCCCCCGGGTAGGCCTGTTCGAGGTCGGTCAGGTACAGGCCGTCGCTGGCGACGACTACGTTACTCGGCTTTGAATCTCCCAGGGCTATCCCTCCAGCGTGCACCCTTGCGATAACATCGCCGTAGGCGTGCACGCTTCGAAGCCCCTCTGGCGCGCCTTTCATGTACGAGTTGATCACGCTCGCCAGTGTTGGGCCCCTGATGAACTCCTTCACCATGATCCGTTCCCCAGGCGCCACGGCGAGCACCCGAGGCACGAGAATGCCCATCGACTGAAGCCTGAGCGTCATTCCGTACTCCCTTTCAAGGCGCGAATTCGCAGACGCGCTGAACTTCTTGGCCGTCGATGCCCAAATGCCGAGAAGCGCCCACTTGAGCGCTCTCACGTCGGTGTAGTTCTTGACGACTACCGACTTCTCGTGGGCATCGCTTGTAAAGGTGAGGACCCGCGTCGTCGAATATGGCTCACCTATGTCCTTCTCCTTCGTTGAGTAGGCTCTGAGCCCGAGGATCCTCGCCAGCTCCTTTACCAGAAGTGACGAATCAGGAATTACCGCGCCTTGCTCGAGCCTGAGGAGCGAACGCGGCTCTTCGAGGGGAGCGAATGGCCCAGGGCTCTCTCTCATCCTCCTCAGCTTGGAGAGCGCCTCCCTGCTGAAGACTGATGGCCCGACCCTGCCGGCGTAGCCATGGACGGCGTACTGGGTCACCCCCCTCGCGGTAAGAGAGAACATAGACTCGAAGCGCGAGAAGGTGTCTGCCTTGAGCTTCTGAGGTACCAGCTTCACTCCCTCGGGTGTAGCGGTCAGGAACCCCCTAGGCTGAAGAGACCTGGCTGCCGTTGCGAACCCCTCCACCGTAACCGCCTTGTTCTCCTCCCCCTTCGCGCAGGTGTAGGTGTGCACGTAGCTGTAGACCGCAGGTGGGTAGATCGCGGCCCTCTTGTGGAGCTTATCGAACAGGAAGTATTCGTAGGGGACGAGAAGGTGCGTGGCGAATTCACCGTAGTCCGAGGCCAGCTCTATGAGCGACTCCGTCAGGACCCGTTTCTTGTACTCAAGTTCCACGGACCTGAAGAGTTCGCCATTTACTATGGGCTCGTAGACGTTCAGCAGGCGCCCAACGACGAACTCGCCCAGGTAGGAGGAGGTCGCGTCCTGACCCAGCATGTGCTCGTCGACTATGAGCGCCGACGCTTCGATGGGGGAGTCGATGTACTTGTACCGGACCCCTGTGCGGAACCGCTTGGAGACGATGATCAGGTCGTAGTCCGAGTCGGCCCGGCCGTACCCCGCCACCTTGGAGCCGTAGGCCGCGAGGGCCGATATCTTGGCGGGTTCCACTAGGGACGAGGCGATGCTGCTGATGGTGTCGCGCTCGCTTTCTGATAGCCTCAACGGTGTGCCTTCTGGATCTCCGCTATCTTCTCGAGAACCGCCGGGTCGAATCGACTGACCGCTACCACCGACATCGGCACTCTGAGGGTGTTCTCCTCCGGTCCGACCCAGTGGATCGGGAGGTCCCTCGCGACCCAGAGGTCCTCTGCTTTCCTGCTCAGGGCGGCGTCTACGAGGTCGTCCTTGAACTTCCTGCTGATAAGGGAGACGAGCGCCTTCTCCGAGAAAATCAGCTTCGGCGGGACCGTGTGCTCGGCGTCCCTGAACGACGCCTCATAGAGGGTGGTGACCACCTCGTCGCTTGCGATATCCTTCGTACTCATCTTCCTTACGAGGTCGACATAGTGGGTGAACTCGTGGGCGGCAACCGCTTCGATGGTCCCCTTCGTCCCGAATGCGACCAGCGCTGCGGAGAACTGTACAAGGATCACGACGCTCCCCGTTACGGTAGTGGGTATCACTCGGGCGAACAGAACCCCCATCTGACCGTACTCGGCGCCCGTCCTCGAGCAGGGGAGGGATGGCTCGACGTAGTATGGCGGGTACCTGAGCCCGCTCGCCTTCTCGGTCCGCTGAACCGCGGCCTGTACCACGTTCATCCTCTTCCGGACCTTGGTGGCAATGGCCCTTGGGACCTTCCCCTGGGCCACGGCCTGGTCAAGGAGAACTAGCGGATCCACGGGTTTCGCGACAGTTCTAGGGTGTTAATGAGTCTTAGCGGTTTTACTCGACGAGACGGAAGTTCACCGGAGGGTTCCTGCGTGATACCTCCATGAAAATCTCGGTCTGCATCACACCAGGAATCTTCCCTATGAAGTCATAGACCGCGCGGTGCAGCTCATCGAGGGACTGGCCCTTCAGGTTGACTATGATGTCGAAGCGCCCCGTAACCTCTCGGATCAGGCGAACCCCCTCCACCTTTTCCACCTCCTTGAGCACGGCCTCTCGCTGCTTGGGATCGATGTTGAGCCCCGCGATAGCGCCCGCGCGCATTCCGAGGGCCTCCTCGTTGACCTGGACAGTGAACTTCTCGATCACCCCACGCTTCTGGAGGCGCTTTATCCTGCTGTACATCACAGAGAGATTGACACCGAGCTGTTCGCTCAGCTTCGGTACGGAGACCGAAGCGTCCGAATAGAGCGATGAAAGAATCTTCATGTCGAGGTCGTCCAGTCTCGCCAAAGCTACGGTCGAACCCTTCCCCGACACTGAGATATTTCTACTTTTCAGCCGGATAGTCCCAGATGATTGTTGGAAAGTTAGTGGGGATTCTGAGAAACTACTTGCTCGCGGCGGGTTCCTCGAACCGCTTCGCGTTCACTTGGTAGGTCTCTTCCGTGATGGTGCCTCCCCTCACCAGCTTCCTCTTCTTTACCCCTTCCTCCTTCGTCCTGAACCCCACTCCCTTCGTGAGGAGGACGTAGTTCTTCCCCCCTCCCAAGGTGTCGGCTCTCATGGGGAAGCCCGCCTTGTCGCTCCCGCCTGTAATCACAATCTTCCCAGTGAGTCCGATGGTGCTTCCGTCAATCACCTCGCCTATCCTTCTCCCGATCAGGGGCTGCGCCTGGGCATCCTTGACTTCCGAAGCCTCTGACCTCCCCGTCTTGGGGTCGGAGAGTATCAGCTTGAAACTGACCATTCAGGCGGCTCCGATTCCGCCGGGTAAATAAGCTTGGAGATGGATGGCGACCAAAAAAGCGGCTAGAATCCATACATGGGGTCGGCCGGAGACTTGATGCTGATTATCTCGTCCAGGACGCTCCTTTCATTTGGAGTCAGGGAACCCAGAAGCTTGGTCCTGAGTGCCTTCGCCTCGTGGCTCTTCGGCATCGTGTATATGGTGTCGTTCTCCTTGATCTGACGCCCGAGCGTTGGTCCGTCCACGGAGACCGCGACCTTCTCCCCCTCCTTGGCCTCGTTCAGAGCCTTCCCCTGGTCCTGAATCTGCTGAATGGTGCCCAGCTCCACGCCCTGGGCGGACATCAATCGCACCTTGGGCTGCAGCCTTCCTGCCAGTACTTCAACTCCGAAGACGGCCGGATCGTTCCGCCTGAAGAAGGTCCCCGGTATCACTTTGACCTTGCAGGGACGGGTGAGGCTCGAGAGCGCCGTCCTCTCGTCAGCCTCCCTCTTTGCCGCCCCCCAGTTGACGTAGTTGTCGATGACCTCGTAGATTATGGGCGACACGAAAATCGGGCTGGATCCGACGTACTCCTTGGCCTCCGGCAGCACCTTGGCGTCGAACCCGAGGATAGCCCCGAGATAGGGGTCGTGTTCTCCCACAACCTGGGCATCGACAATGTCGCTCTTCGAGATGTCTCCGATGTCCGCCTGCCTGATGGGAATCCCACGCTCCTCGAGCATCCTCAGAAGCGCCTCGAGGCCACCGATGCTCCCCGCCTTCACGACCACACCCATGTTGTCCGTTTTGACAACGATGTTGGAAAGCTCCTTCTCCATTTCGACCTTCAGCTCTTGGAACTCCTTGTCCGACTTGAACGAAGCGACCGACGTGCCCGGGACTACACCCGCGAGGTCAGACGAGACAAGCTTCACGCCAGCCGCCGCGTTGACCGAGTCGACGGGAGTGAATCTGTCGCGGGGGTCCCGCATTTCGTCCAGCGGCTTCGGCATGAAAAGGGCCTTTACCTTTGACTTGATGGCGCCATCCTTCCGAACGAGCCCAATCGAGTCCCCCACTCTGAGCGAGCCCTCCGTCAGGATTACGTTGGCGGTCTCGCCAATGCCCACCTCCTCCTGCATCTCCAAGATGATGCCGCGCCCGCCCACTTTCTCTTCGGCCTGGAGCCTCCCTTTCAGGAACTGCTGGGCGAGGCCGATGAGCATTGCGAGCATCTCCGGCATGCCCACCTTGGCCCTCGCGGAGACAGGGACTATGGAGACCTGCTGCCTGAAGTCCTTGACGCGATAATACACGTCGGACTGGAACCCGAGGCGAGAGAGACCACCCACGACATTGTAGAGCCGCTCCTCGAGCTCGTCGTTCCACGTCGGCGGCTGCTCCTTCATCACCTGCGCGAGCGGGCCCCGGCTCCCCTTCCGCCAGCCCGAAATCATGTCAATCTTGTTGAGGGCCACCAGGAACGGGACACGGCGCTGCTTGAGTATGTCAATGCTCTCGAGCGTCTGGTTCTCGAGACCCTTCAGCGCATCGACGACAAGAATCGCGATGTCTGCTGCAGAACCGCCTCTCAGCCTCAGGTTGGAGAAGACGGCGTGTCCAGGCGTGTCAATCATCAGAAGGCCGGGAATCTGGAGCTCCCCCCCGGCCTTGTCAAGCAGAGAGCCGCAGATGTCCTTCAGCGTCTCCAGGGGGAAGAAGCTGGCCCCGATTTCCTGTGTAATCCCGCCCACCTCGCGGGCCTGGACCCCCGTTCCTCTCAGAGCGTCTGCTAGGCTAGTCTTCCCGCTGTCCACGTGACCGAGAATGACAACGACAGGCTGCCGCATCCGGCCCTTCTCTGACATTTTCAACGCAGCTCCTTATGACGACCTCACCCTCTCGTCTTGCTAAAGAAAACACCGCTCTCCTTGGCAAAGCTCTCTGGCGAGTCGGAAGCGTGTATCGTGTTATCGGTGTAGCCGAGGCTGAAATCGCCCCTGATGGTGCCCGCTGCCGCCTCCCAGCTCTTGGTGGCTCCCACCATCCTCCTCACCGTGCCGACGACGTCCCTCCCCGAGAGAACGACACCAACAACCGGCCCCGATGTGAGGAATGCGACAAGCTCCCCGAAAAAGGGCTTGCCTTTGTGGACCGAGTAGAATTCCTCCGCCATAACCCTTGACATCGTCTCCATCCTGAGCTCCTTGATCACGAACCCTTTCCGCTCGAACCTTCCGATCACTTCCCCGACGAGCCCCCTTCTGACGCCGTCAGGCTTTATCACTATCAGAGTATCTTCGGCCGATGAACTCATTTCTTCCTCGTCCCCCGCGCCCATTTCAGCTTCCTCGGGTCGCGTCCAAGCTTGAGCTCGTTGGTCTTACACTTAGAGGAGCAGTATGACCGAGTGGAGCCGTCGTTCCTTACGAAGAGAATGCCTGAGCCGAGCCTGACCTCTTTACCACAGAATGCGCATCGCTTTGGAACGTACATCTCAGGCTACCGCACCCCTTTCTTTCGTGGCCTTTGGGAGTCTGGATATAAAGGAGACGATGGGTCGGGAGCTAAATTCTGAACACCGCTTTCGCAGAGATTGCTTGGTCGCAACGCGCCGAGAGAAGATTGCAGGGTCTCTCCAGAACTGGTACCTAGGCTAGTCGAACACGTCAAACTGCAGGTCGCGGACCGCGCGCTCACCCGTGCATTCTGAAAACGATGCGAGCCGAACGGCTCTCGCGGTCTCTCGGTTTCCCGAGTTTCAGAGCAGGCGGTCGACGGGGTCGTGGATGTCCTCTCTTTCGAGGCCGTGCAGAGGTGGGTGAGAAAAGTGGATTAGGCTCCAGCTGACCCTAGTGCATAAGAGCGAGCTGTATAGTAGCGAACAAGCCCAAACTGAGCGTTATCAGCCAAACCAGCTTTAGACGTCGCGCCTCTCGCTCAGTTTCCCTCAAGACAAGCACGTCTCCCATCCTGATGGGGCCCTTCACATTCCTGGTCAAGATGCGACCCTTCTCCTTTCCGTCTAGGATCTTTACTCTCACTTGGGTTATCTCGCCCGCAACGCCGGTGCGGGCTACTATCTGAACGACTTCGGCGGGTGTTAGGGTCTCGGCTTCCTTCTTGCTGCTCATTGCGCCTTCTTCAGCCTCGACAGCTCCTGGGTGACCTGCTCCAGGATCTGACTGCCTTCTCCCGCGTCGAGGACTGCGGCAGACGCCGTGGAGACGTCGATGCCAATGGCCGGACCTATCTGGTCCTTCGATGGAACGAACACGTAGGGGATCTTGCGCTCTTCGCAGAGGAGAGGCAGATGCGCGACGACCTCCGGCGGCGTGACGTCTTCGGCTATGACAACGAGCTTCGCCTGCCCTCTCTCGATTGCCTTGGTGGACTCGTTCGTCCCCTTCCTGACCTTCCCGGTCCGCGAGGCCTGCCTCAGCACTTCATAGGCCGCCTCAGAGACCTCCTTCGGGGTCTCGAACTTGATGTAGTAGGGCTTCTTGTCTGGGGTCATCCTGTAAATCTCCCAAGCCAGCCCGTTTCGGCCAGCATATAAGCTGTTGTGACTTTAGGAGGTGGTTACCCGTTAAGGATGAACCTTCCAGGAGAATCCAGGCGGGCGAACCCAAACCTTGGGAACTGGACGATGTCTCCGACCTTCAACGACGACGCGCACTCCTCGGCGAACCCGTGGACGTCCTTCAGGCTGTCCTTGTTGTAGACACCTCCCTCGAGGAAAAGGACGTCCGGCACTGTGACCTGAACCTCGACGTGTGCGGGTGTCACCCACTGGAACTTCCTCGAGTTCTGAACCACCTCGTCTCCGGCATACCTCCCGATCGCCTTCTTCCCGCGGGAGGTCAACTCCACATTGTAGAGGTCCATGAGCCTGAAGACTGAACCTTTCTTCATTGACTTCAGGTCCAAGGCTGCGACGAAGAACGCCCCCTGAGTGTCAACGGTCCGGGACCCCAAATCGGCCTGGGGGTGGAACTGAATCGTCGCCTTCCGCCTTGGCGCACCTTCGACCGCTAGGGGGACAGGGTCTGGGACGAAGAAGATGCGCTTCGAGATAGGGTCTAGCAGCTTCCTGTTCAGCGAAAGGAGCATGCTCCAGTCGTATTCGTGCTCCGTCTTGGTGTATCCCACCTGCTGAGTGAACTCCCTGATGGTCTGAGGCATGATCCCGCGGCGCTTTAGCCCCTCGACGGTAGGCATCCGCGGATCGTCCCATCCGGAGACGACCTTCTTCTCCACGAGGGGTCTTAGGAGCCTCTTCGACACGGGCGCTCCCTTGAAATTGAATCTGGAGAACTGAATAACCTCTAGGCGCCTGAACTTCAGGGCATCGCGTATTAGCTGCTGAAGTTCGTTCCTGAACTCGGAGCTCCTGAGCACGTGAGTGATGCCACACATCTCGTCTTCGACCGCGTTGGCGAGGTCGTAGGTTGGCCACAGCGTGTACCTTGTGCCTGTGAGCGGATGAGGGGAGTCGATTATTCTGAAGAGGTTGGTATCCCTAAGGGAGTAGTTGGGGCTCTGCATGTCCCCCTTGAACCTGACCACGAAAGAGCCCTCCTTGTGCTTCTTCGCCACGAGCTCGTCCCAGCGCCTCAGGTTGGTTTCGATGGAGGCCTCGCGGTGCTCGCAGGGGGTCCCTTCGAATCTTAGGCGCTTGACTTTCGCCTCGTCACAGGAGCAGACGTAGGCGTCCCCCATCTCAACGAGCCTCCCTCCCTCCTGGTAGATGCGCTCCACATCGTCGGAGACGTTCTTCTCATGGTCGCACTCGATCCCGAGCCAAGCGATGCCCTGCCTGAAGCTATCGTAGTACTTCGGGAGGACCTTTCGCGGATTTGTGTCCTCGAATCGGAGCCAGAGCTCGCCGTCGTACTGCTCCGTGTACAGGGAGTTGATGGTGAACGCCATGGCATGCCCTACCGTCATGAACCCTGAGGGCTCGGGGGGGAGCCTGAAGGCCGTCCTCCCCTTCACCGCGTTCGGAAGCGGCGGGAGGCCGACACGCCCCTCCTTCTCCTTCGGCTCCTCCAACCCAGGGAACTTCGCCTTGAGCGTCCTCTCCTGTTCGGCAAGGGACAACGAATTCACCCGCTTGACCGCCGCAGCCGCCTCCTTGGACACCAGCCCGGCCTTCGACCTAAGCTCAGGGACCTCGGCGAGCACTCGGCCGATGACTGCGCCTAGCTCTGCCTTTCCGTCGTGCTTTGTCGCGTTGAGGAGAGCGGCTCTCTCGATGACGACGAGGGCTTCATCCTCCAGTTCGTTCACCATTCTCTCTCTACTGCAAACCTTGCGAAGGACGTAAGCATTTCCGCGGCGTCCCTGTCCCCCTTCCATCTTATACCGTTCAGCGTCGTGAGCGCCTCTTTCATGAGCTCGGCCGCCCTCTTTCGAGCGAACCCTATGGCGTCGTACTTGTTGATCAACGACATTACGAAGGCGACGTCCGCTTCGGTCTTCGCCTCCCGCTTCCTGTTCATGATTGAGATGACCTTGTCTCTCTCGCTCTGACTGGCCACCGCCAGGAGGTGGAGCAGGATGAGGGTCCGCTTCCCCTCGAGGATGTCGTCAGACTTCACCTTGCCGTACTTCTTCTGGTCCCCGGCCAGGTTGAGAGAGTCGTCCTGTATCTGGAAGGCGATGCCGAGGCTGATCCCGAACTCTTTGAGCCGGTCCAGCACATCACCTCCTTCGCCTGCAACGATAGCCCCGAGCCTGCAGGGGCTGGCCACCGTGTACCAAGAGGTCTTGCGAGTGCACATTTCGTAGTAGTCTTTCTCCTTCAGGTCCCAGCGCCTCCCGACGACCCACCCGAGTTCCATGTGCTGCCCCTCCGTCGTCTCGTTCACCATGTGGGAGAACTCTTCCATCACGGCGAAGGTCCTCTCTAGCCCGAGCCTCTTCTTATTAGTGAGGATGGCCTCCCAGGTCCTTGCATGCAGGGCGTCCCCTGCGTTGAGGGACAGTGCCTCTCCGTACTTTCTGTGGAGGGAGGGCTCCCCTCGCCTCAGTTCCGAGCCATCCTCGATGTCATCGTGAATGAGGATCCAGTTCTGAAATAGTTCGATGCACGCTGCAGTCAGGAGCGCATCGTCCTCCTGCCCGCCCGCGGCCCTGCAGGTCGTCACGCACAGGAAGGGTCTCATCCCTTTCGCCTGCCTCGCAGGGTAGTCACGCATCATCCTGTAGAGCAGGTCTACTTCCCTGGTGCTGCTCGAATTGGGGAGGAGCTGATTCAGTATGAGGTCGTCAACCCGAGCTTTTACTCGCCTCATTTCGGCCAGAAGGTCGGTCAAACGCCAGACCAGCACCCCTTTTCCTTCTAGGACCTTACCACTGTCCCGTAGAAGTCCAGCCCGCGGAGGGCCTTCGAGAACTCGTTCCTGCGGTAGCCTGAGACGAAGCATACTCGCGTCCCACCTGAAGCTATCTTCGCGGCGACGTCGAGCTTCAACTTCATCCCCCCGGTCGCGTCCTCCCCGCCCGGTACGGTCATGCGTCTGATCTTGGAGGGGGAGAGCTCCGGAACGATTACCCTCGTGTTCTCCTCGTACACGCCGTCCACGTCGAGGGCGAACACAGCCCTCTCGGGAGCAAGAATCCTGGAAAGCTCGAGCATTATCACGTCGCCGGAGAGCACCTTGAACCCGCCAGGCGTCAGGCTGACGTCGCCGAAGGTGACAGGGGTCAGCCCTTCTTTCAGGATGCCCCTGAGCCAGTTTGCGACGGGGACTTTCCCTGCCCTGCTGACCGCGTCGAAGGGGGAGAAGGGGTAGGGGCTGAGCTTGAACTCCATCATTGTCTTGCAGATCATTCTGTTCAGCTCGTACATGGCGCTTCTGGTCTGGGCAACCCCAACCGCTGGTGCCTCGGTCGCGTCGGACGAAATTCCGTGCTGCTTGGCCACGACGTGGCCAAAAGAGCCGCCTCCGTGGACGACCACCACTTTCTGGTCCGAAGAGGCGATTTCTTCCGAAAGGGCGGAGACGACGTCCGGACGATACGAGAAAGGCTTCGACTTGTCTGTTATTACAGAACCTCCGAGCTTCGTGACTACCGCTCTAGCCAGCTTTTCACCCCCTCGACGGGTATCTTCACGCTGAACGTTTCAAACCCTCGCGCCGAGAGCCCTGAAACAATCCTTTTTTCCTTTCCTTCGGGCGCGACCGCCAGGACGCTCCCTCCCCCCCCTGCGCCGGTGAGCTTCGCACCGTAGCTGCCCATCTTGAGGAGCAGATCTACCATCCCGTCGAGAGTGTCATTGGACACCCCCAGGGACATCAGGGCCGCATGGTTGATGGTCAGTAGGGTGCCGAGCTCACCCATGCTTTCCTTTCGGAGCATCTCGGCGGCGCGGAGGCTCAAATCACCTACGCCTACAGCCAGGCTTTCGAACATGCCGGGATACCTGTCCTTCATCTTCGTAACGTGACCGATCTGCCCCTTGGTGCTCCTGTTCAGCCCGGAGTAAGAGAGGATTAGCGAGCGAGTGCCTTCGAAGGAGACCCCCTTTGGCGCCGCTCCCGTCCGGAACAGGATGACGCCGCCGTGCGCGGAGATGGCTGGGTCGACGCCGGACGGCTTGCCGTGGATGCTCTGCTCTCCGACCATGGCGCAGCTAACGATTTCGTTGGCTGTTAATCCAAGGGAGTTGAGCCTCGAGTACGCTGCCGCCACGGCCACCATCGTGGCCGCAGAAGATCCCAGACCGGCGCCGCCGGGAACGTCGGACGCAATCGTAATTCTTACCTCGGGCTTCTCTGAGAATTCCCTTGCCATCTCTTCCACCACACGGGAGACGGGCACGAGCTCTCGCGACTCCCCCCTCCCGAAGAGGTCTGAGGTGACTTCGAATTTCGAGGAGGGCTCGACCGTTACCCGCACTTTCCGAGGCAACGCTGCTGCAAGGGCCCAGGCCCCATGGACGACGAAGTGCTCCCCGGTGATGATCGCCTTCCCCGGTGCCTCCGCTGTCGCTCTCATGCCTCAGACAAACCGGAGGGCGCCGTACCCTACGACTTGAAGGTTGTCTCCAGTCGTGTCACCGCTCGTGGCGTACTTCAGCAGTCCCGGTTTGGAGAGACCCAACGACCTTGAGGTCTCCATCACGGTGGCAATGGCTCCGAACCCGCAGGAGGTTACGTTCATCCTGGCTAGAGTCGAGTAGAAGCCCTCCAGGTCGCTTTCGAGGACGCGCTGCAGAAGAGCCATGTCCTTCTTCTTCGCAACGTCGGCAGGCTCGTAGTGAGTCAGGTCAGATGACGCGACAAGGACCGCCTTCCTGCCCTTGAGGAGCTTCGAAAGGGCGGCTGACAGAGCCCTGGCTGTGTCGATATCCTGGAAGATGAGCGAGATGGGGAGGATGGGGACCGAATCGCCGTAGATCCTTTGAAGGAACGGAAGCTGGACCTCAAGGGAGTGCTCCAGCCGGTGAGCCCCTGGGTCGAAGGTCACCGTCTCCTCCAGATTGACGAGCTCCTTCGCGGCCTCCGAGTCGACCTTCATCACTCCCAGGGGCGTCTCCCACTCCCCGTCCCTGAAAGTCGACACCCCGCTCCCGATGCCATAGTGGTTCGGTGCTACAACGACTATCAACTCCGGGTCTGCGAGTGAGGAGACGTGGAGGTAGGAGTGGGCGGCCACCGGGCCCGAGTAGACGTACCCCGCGTGGGGGCAGACTACCGCCACAAGGTCGCTCTTCGCCTTCGGTGCCGGAGGGGATTTGCCTGGGCCGAGCGGGTGCAGGTAACACTCGTCGATAAGGGATGAAAGTTCCTTCGGGTCAGCCGGGTAAAACTGACCCGCCACTGCGGGCTTTCTGACGA
>Ga0187780_10001494_pt1 | contig 17640 bp, 17 predicted proteins | sample 1015_Q2_SP10_20__FD_132429 | JGI IMG/M metagenome (GOLD analysis project Ga0187780, IMG submission 132429) | Tropical peat soil microbial communities from peatlands in Department of Meta, Colombia - 1015_Q2_SP10_20_MG | ecosystem: Environmental > Terrestrial > Soil > Wetlands > Peat | place...
GAGTGCGCTGACCGCCTCACGAACGTCGCTGACTTCGGTCCAGCGGTCGCCGGCAACCGCGACCCAGGGCGGACGCCGCAGCACCAGGAGCGGCACGCCGGCACGGCGCGCCGCCGCGACGGCATTCGCCGAGATCGCGGCAGCGTAGGGATGCGTCGCGTCGATCAGGGCGTCGATTGCCTGCTTGGCCAAATAATCCGCGAGTCCGGCGGCGCCGCCGAAGCCGCCGACGCGGACCGGCACCGGCTGCCGCGCCGGCGCCGCGGTGCGGCCGGCGAACGAGAGCGTGACCGTCAGGCCGATGCGTCCGGCGAGCCGCTCGGCCAGCAGCCGCGCTTCCGCCGTGCCGCCGAGAATGAGGACGCGTGCCATGCCGCCTCCTGATGCGCTCAGCCGCGACACTGCCGCAACGCCGCGCTGGCTGTCCATCGTCGGCATCGGCGAAGACGGCGTCGCCGGCCTGAGCGCGACGGCGCGCGGACTGATTGCCGGCGCTGACATCGTATTCGGCGGCGAGCGCCACATCGATCTCGCATCCTCGCTGATCCGCAAGGAAAAGCGGCCGTGGCCGAGCCCGTTCGATGGTGCGGTTGATGAAGTGCTGCGCCATCGCGGCCGCCCGGTTTGCGTGCTCGCGACCGGCGATCCGTTCCACTACGGCGTCGGCGCCGTGCTCGTGCGGCGCATCGATGCGGGCGAGATGAGCGTGCTGCCGGCGCCCTCAGCCTTCAGCCTGGCGGCGGCGCGGCTCGGCTGGCCGCTGCAACACACGGTGCTCCTATCGGTGCATGGCCGCGACCTCGATCTCGTGCGCCCGCATCTGCAACCCGGCGCGCGCATTCTGGCGCTGACCTCCGACGGCGAGGGACCCGGCGCGCTGGCGAAGCTTTTGGCGGCGTCGGGCTTCGGCGCCTCGCGGCTCACGGTGTTGGAAGCGCTCGGCGGCGAGCGCGAGCGCGCTCGCTGCACCACCGCCGCTGCCTTCGACCTCGGCAGCGTCGACCCGCTCAATACCGTCGCGATCGAAGTCGAGGCGGCGGCTGATGCGCGCGTCATCGCGCGCGCGCCTGGCCTCTCCGACGCGTTGTTCGAGCACGACGGCCAGATCACCAAGCGCGAGGTCCGCGCGGTGACGCTGTCCGCGCTGGCGCCGCGGCGCGGCGAGCTCCTGTGGGACATCGGCGCCGGCGCGGGCTCGGTGGCGATCGAATGGATGCTGGCCGATCCGAGCCTGCACGCGGTGGCGATCGAAGAACGTCCGGACCGGATCGGACGCATCCGCCGCAACGCCGCCGCCTTCGGCGTGCCGGGCCTCGAGATCGTTGAAGGAACGGCGCCCGACGCGCTGTCCAAGCTGCCGCCGCCGGACGCGATCTTCATCGGCGGCGGCGTCAGCGATTGCGGGGTGCTCGATACGGCAATCAATGCGTTACGCCCGACCGGCCGCCTAGTCGTCAACGCCGTCACGCTCGACGGCGAAGCGCAGCTCCTCGCCCGGCACGCGGCGCGCGGCGGTGAATTGATCCGCATCGCTATCGCCCGCTCCGGCGCGATCGGCGCCAAAGCCGGCTGGCGTTCCGCGCTGCCAGTGACGCAATGGGTCTGGACCAAGCCATGATCGTCGCCGGCGTCGGCTGCAGGCGAGGCGCGCCGGCTTCCGACGTCGAAGCCGCGATTCGCGCGGCGCTCGCGCGCGCCAACGTCGCGGCAAGCGCGCTCGATGCCGTTGCCACGATCGCCAGCAAGAGCGCCGAGGCGGGCATCAGGGCAGCGGCGGAGAAACTCGGCGTCGCCTTCGTCGCGGTGTCGGAGGCCGAAATCAAGGCCGCAACCGATCGCATCGAGACCCGCTCGGCGCGCGTCCTCATGCTCATCGGCGTTCCCGCGGTCGCGGAAGCCGCGGCGCTCGCCGCCGCAGGCCCCGCCGCGCGCCTCATCACCCCGCGCCTGATGATGGGCGCGGCGACCTGCGCGCTTGCCGCCTCCGGGGCGGCGCCATGACCGTGCATTTCATCGGCGCCGGCCCGGGCGCAGCCGATCTCATCACCGTGCGCGGCCGCGATCTGATCGCGCGCTGCCCGGTCTGCCTTTATGCCGGTTCGATCATGCCCGGCGAATTGCTCGCTTATTGTCCGCGCGGCGCCCGCATCCTCGACACCGCGCCGCTGTCGCTCGACGAGATCGATGCCGAATTCGCCGCCGCGCATGCCGCCGGTCATGACGTGGCGCGGCTGCATTCCGGCGACCTTTCGATCTACAGCGCGCTCGCCGAACAGCTGCGCCGCCTGCGGCGGCGCGGCATCCCTTACACACTGACGCCCGGGGTTCCGGCCTTCGCCGCCGCGGCGGCGGCTTTGGCGTGCGAGCTGACAATCCCCGAAGTGGCGCAGAGCGTCGTGCTCACCCGCGTCGGCGGACGCGCCTCGCGCATGCCCGAACGCGAGACGCTGGCGACATTTGCCGCAAGCGGCGCGACGCTCGTCATCCATCTCGCGGTTCACGCGATTGATACGATCGTCAGCGAGCTCGCCCCTTACTACGGCAGCGAATGTCCGGCGGCCGTCGTGGTGCAAGCAAGCTCGCCGGCCGAGCGCATCCTGCGCGGCACGCTCGCCGACATCGCCGCGAAAGTCACGGCCGAACGCGTCGAACGCACGGCGCTCATTCTTGTCGGCCCGGCGCTCGCCGCGGAGGATTTTCGCGACAGCGCACTCTATGACGCCGACTACCGCCGCCGCTTCCGAGGGCGCACCAGTTGAGGCGGCGCTCAAGCGGATTGAAACGGCGCGCGGCCGACCAGCGCTTGATCGCGGTCGAACAGCGCGACCTCCACTGCGATGCCGCGGCCCTCGACCAGGCGCTCGGCGGTCCGCTGCGCCGCGCGCGCGACTTCGTCGCCGAGCGCAATGTCTTCAGCCTGCGCCAGGGCGAAAGCTTCCGCCGCCGTATTCGCCGTCGCGATCTGCGCGCGCAGTTTTTCCGATCCGCCGGCATCGCGGGCGAAATTGGCAAGCTGTGCCTGGTCGACGACGCCGCGCTTGGAATGAAGATCGGTGAGGCCCTGCGCCAGCTTGGTCATCTTCGCCACGCCGCCGGCGATGGTGACGCGCGGCACCGGGTGCGTGCGCAAATATTTGAGCATGCCGCCGACGAAATCGCCCATGTCGATCAGCGCGATCTCTGCCAAGCCGTAAAGCCTCTGCACCGCGGCTTCCGAGCTGGCGCCGGTCGCGCCGGCGATGTGGGTCAGCCCGGCGGCGCGCGCGACATCGATGCCGCGATGGATCGAATGGATCCACGCCGCGCACGAATAGGGCACGACGATCCCGGTGGTGCCGAGGATCGACAAGCCGCCGACGATGCCGAGGCGGCCGTTGAGCGTCTTCGTCGCCATCGCCTCGCCGCCTGGAATGGCGATCTCGACCTCGGCGTCGGCCGCGCATCCTGCGGCGGCGGCGACCTCGGCGATCGCAGCGGCGATCATGCGCCGCGGCACCGGATTGATCGCCGGCTCGCCCGGCGGCACCGGCAGCCCGGGCCGCGTGACCGTGCCGACACCCTCGCCGGCGCGGAAGGTGACGCCAGCGCCCGGCGCGCCGGCGCGCACCGTCGCGAGGACGAGCGCGCCGTGGGTGACGTCCGGATCATCGCCCGCGTCCTTGATCACGCCAGCGGTCGCAAAACTCGCGTCCCGGCGCGTCATCGCGAGCGCGAAGCTTGGGCGCTCGCCGCGCGGCAGCGTCACCGCGACCGGATCTGGGAATTCACCGCTTACGAGCGCCGCGAATGCCGCCTTCGCCGCCGCGGCGGCGCAGGTGCCGGTGGTCCAGCCCCGACGCAACGGGCGGTCCTCTCTGGCCATGCTTTTTCCCTTAGTCCTTCCTTTAGTGCCGAGCGGCGCGATCGTCATCACCGGAGGCCGCGGCCGTGACGACCGCCCGCGCGCTGATCATCGCCGCGCCGCATTCCGGCGCCGGCAAGACCACGGTCACGCTCGCGCTGCTGGCGGCATTTAAGCGGCGCGGCCTCCTGGTGCGCGCGGCGAAAGCCGGGCCCGACTATATCGACCCGGCTTTCCACGCCGCGGTCGCTGGCGCGGCCAGCGTCAATCTCGATTCGTGGGCGATGCCGGCAACGCTGCTCGACACGGTGGCGGCACAGGCGGCGGCGGGCGCCGATCTTTTGGTCGTCGAGGGCGTCATGGGCCTGTTCGACGGCGCCACCGGTCCGGCCAAACGAAGCGGCGCGACCGCCGACCTTGCCGCACATTTCGATGTGCCGGTCGTGCTGGTGCTCGACGTGGCGCGGCAGGCGCAGTCCGCCGCCGCCGTGGTGCGCGGTTTTGCAAGCCACGATCCCGCCGTGCGCATGGCCGGCGTGATCCTCAATCGCGTCGGCAGCGAACGCCATCGCGTACTGGTCGCCGATGCGATTTTGGCGAGCGGCGTTCCGGTGCTCGGCGCGCTCCCGCGCGAGACGACCCTGGCGCTGCCCGAACGCCATCTCGGCCTCGTCCAGGCAATCGAGCATGCCGATCTTGCGGCGTTTGGCGAACGCCTCGCCGCAGCGGCCGAGCAGTATTTCGATCTCGACGCCATCGCTGTGTGCACCGCTCCGTTCGTGCCCGCCGTGACGACGGACTGCGCGCCGGCGCTGCCGCCGCCAGGCCAGCGCGTCGCGCTCGCGCGCGACCGGGCTTTCAGCTTCATCTACCCGCATCTGATCGCCGCATGGCGGCAAGCCGGCGCCGAGATCCTGCAGTTCTCGCCGCTCGCCGACGAGCCGCCGCCCGAGAGCGCCGACAGCTGCTGGCTCCCCGGCGGGTATCCCGAGCTCCACGCCGAGGCGCTCGCCGCGGCGCGGAAATTCTGCTCAAGCCTGCGGCGGTTCGCGCAAACGCGCCCAGTGCACGGCGAGTGCGGCGGTTACATGGTCCTGGGCCAGAGCCTGGAAGACGCAGCCGGGCGGCGCCATGCCATGACCGGACTGCTCGGCCATTCGACGAGTTTCGCCGCGCGCAAGCTGCACCTCGGCTACCGCACCGCGCGGCTTTTATCCGATTCGGTTCTCGGCCGCGCCGGCACCATCGTGCGCGGCCACGAATTCCACTACGCCGCGCTGACCGCGGCCGGCAACGACGAGCCGCTCGCGGAAGTCACCGACGGCGAAGGCCGCGCCGTCGAAGCTGGCGGCCGGCGCGGCTACGTCAGCGGCGCCTTCTTTCATGCCATCGCCGCGGTCGATGATCGCACGCCCGCGGGGGCCGGCTTTTCGCGCCCCGACACTTGACATTTTGCCCAGGCCCGGCCGTTTATTTGTCCTTGCCTTGAGCGCGTAAGGGGGCGACGGATGCGCCATTCCAATACCGCAAGACGGCGTTCGCTTTGCATTGCCCTTGCGCTCGGGCTCTGGCCGGCGCTCGCGGCCGGGACGGCGATAGCGCAGGCGCCGACGCTTGCACCCAACCCGCAAATCCAGGTCGAATACATCCAGCCGAAGCACAATTCAGCGGCCGCCGATCCCAACCAATACAACGACTTCACCACGATCTACGCGTGGCTGCGCGTGCGGCAGCCCTTGGAGGAAATCCAAAAATTCCTGGCGCCGCTGCGGCTGCCGCGTCCGATCAAACTACAGGTGGACACGTGCGGCGCCGAGCGCCGCGCCTATGTGTCCGGCGGTCCTGTCACCGTCTGCTACGAGTTGATCGACAAGATCGAAAAGACGGCTTCCGGCATCACCGACGGCGACACCAAGCAGATGGTGATCGTCGGAACCTTCACCGAGGTGGTGCTTCACGAACTCGCCTACGCGATCTTCGACGTCCTGCAAGTTCCGGTTTGGGGACGAGAAGACGACGCCGCCGACAGGTTGACCGCATTCGTCATGATGCAGTTTCCGGAAAACGTCGCACGCACGACGATAATCGGCGCCGCCGAATTTTTCCTGGTCTCGCGGAAAACGTGGACCGGGGCGGCATTTGCAAACACCCGATCGCCCGACGCGCAACGCTTCTATAATTTCCTTTGCATCGCCTATGGCGGCGACAGTTTGGATTTTGGCGGCTGGACGGAGGCCCAGAACGGTCAAGACCCGCTGCTGCCTGATTTCCGCGCCAAGCAGTGCGCCCGTGAATACGGACAAGTTCGCGATGCCTTCAGTATGCGGATCATGCCCTATGTCGACCCGGACTTGTTGTTGCAGGTGAAGGCGGCACAGTGGTTCCGTCAAGGCGAGTTGGGCAGATGAGGATGAAGTGGAATTTGGTGCGTGAAGGCCGTTCCGGTGGCGCAGCAATGAATCTGGTCCGGCTTGCCGCGGCGTTGACACTCGTGCTCGGCGTCGTGGCGGCAACGGCAACGCGCGCGCTTGCGGACGATTGCCTGGCGGATCCGGGCCCCAAATATCGGCCGGTTCCAGGCTTGCAAAACAGCGGCTTTCCGGTCTGTTACCTCGCGCCGAACGACGCCAATAAGCCGGCCTATACCGCGCTCCAGGCCAGACACATCCTGGAAGCGTACAGTCAATTCTTGTCGCCCTTGCATCTGACCCACCCGCTGGTGCTGGTCGCGCTCAACTGCCAACCGAACTTCAACAGCGACAGTCCGTTCTATTCCCCGGCCGACCGCGCACTTCACTTCTGCTACGAATGGTACCGGGACGTGCTGGGGGCCGCACCAACGGCAACGACGCCCGAGGGCGTCACGCGCGAAAACGTCATCACCGGAATGTGGGCCGGAACGCTGCTGCACGAGACCGGCCATGCCTTGTTCGACATGCTCGACGTTCCGGTGTTCGGCCGCGAGGAAGACGCGGCGGACGAAGTGGCGGCGTTCATCGCCCTGCAGTTCAACAAGGACATTCAACGCACGATCATCAAGGGCTTTGCCTATTTCTGGCAGATGGAGGCGAAGCTGGGCGCCGATCCGCCCACGGCCAATGACCCCAATCCGCCGAAGGACGCCATCCAACGCTGCCTGAACGACCCGCTGTGCGCTTATTCGGATGAACACGGGACCGCGAGCCAGCGCCTCTACAATACGCTTTGTCTCGGCTATGGCGGTGATCCGGACACATTCAAGGATTTCGTTCAAAAGGGTTGGCTGCCAAAGACGCGCGCCGACGATTGTGCCCGCGAATATCAACAGCTCAAGCTCGCCTTCTCCAAGACCATCATGCCGTTCGTCGACCTGGACATGATGAAGAAGGTGCAGGCCACCCAATGGCTGCAGCCGCAGGAATTGCAGTAGCTACTGCACCGCCTTGCCGGGCTGGAAATAGACGTCAACTTTCATCCCGACCAGGAGCGGACCGGGATCGGCCAAGTCGATCAGGACCTCGGTGACGCTGTAGTCGGTGAGATTGCGCACGCCCGAGGCGCTGATCCGTCCGGCCTGGACCAGCGGCGCGATCGCCGCGACCTTTCCGGCGAACTCCCGGTCATGAAAGGCATCGGCGCGAACCGCCACCTTGTCGCCGGGCTTGACCTTGCCGATGTCGCGCTCGTCGAGCTCGGCGCGCACGCGCAGCCTCGACAGATCGCCGAGCGTGACAAGCGGCCGCGGCGCCGATGGCGCCGCCAATTCGCCGACCTTGGCATTCAATTGCAGCACCGTGCTGGCGGTGGGCGCCCGTATGGTCAGCAGGTCGAGCTGCGTGACCGCGAGCCAGAGTTCGGTGCGAGCGACGTTCAATCCGCCTTCGCTCTGGGTCGGCAAGGGCGTTCCCGACTCCGCTTCGACTTTGCGCAGTTGCGCTTCTTTCTGCGCGACACCGTCTTGCGCCGCGGTCCATGCCGTGCGCGCCGCCGCCAAGTCGGCATCGGACCCGGCGGCGGAGCGCTTGGCGATCGCTGCTTTGTCGAATGCATCGCGGGCCTCGACCAGCGCCGCCTCGGCCTCGGCGAGCGCATCCTCCGCCTTGCGCCGGTCCGCGGCCTTGCCCGCGGATTGGTCGTTGCGCGCGCGCTTGCGCATCGAATACTGGGCTTGCGCCGTTGCCAGGCGCGCCCGCGCTTCCGCGTCGTCGAGACGGACGAGGGGCTCGCCGACCGCTACCCTGTCACCGACGCTTACCAGCACTTCGCTGACGCGGCCGATGACCGATGCCAGCATGTTGATTTCTCCCGACCCCGGTTCGACCAAGCCCGGAGCCACGGCTTCCCAGTTCTTTTCGTCGGCCGGTCCGCGGGCCGCTTGCTGTTGGGCGCCGATCGAATGTGCGATTGCCGCGATCAGGGCCGCAGCCGCCAAGGCGCTTACTGCGATCCACGAGGCTCGCTTCGTTCTCGACCTAGTCATGCTTGTCCCCATGGCTAGCTTGCGCGTTATGGCTGGCTTGCGCGTTATGGCTTGCTTGCGCGTTGTCGCTTGCCTTGCTCGTTACGCTTGCCTCGTTCGTTATGCTTGCCTCGTTCGTTCGCCGCTGGGCACCCGGCTCCTCGCCGACGATGCGGCCGTCGTCGATCGACACGATCCGGCTGGCGAACGGAAGTATTCGCGGATCATGCGTGACCACCAGCACGCCGCGCCGCGGATTCTTGGCGACGTCGGCGAGCACCGCCATGATCGATTGACCATTCTCGGCATCCAGGGCCGCGGTCGGCTCGTCCGCAAGGATCGCTGCGGCGTCGGCGACGATGGCGCGGGCGATGGCGACTCGCTGTTGCTCGCCGCCGCTGAGTTCTGCTGGGAATGAGTTGACCTTGTGCGCAAGACCGACAGCCGCCAGTGCATCGCCAGCCTTGGCGGCGGCGCGCTGCGAGTATTCGCCGCGCACGTCCAAGGTGAGGCGGACATTGTCCAGCGCCGTCAGGGTCGGAAACAGATGGTAGGACTGGAACACAAAGCCGATGTGGTCGCGGCGCAACTTGGCGAGCTGCTCCGCCTTCAGGCCGGCGGTCGATTTGCCGCAGACCTGAACGGTGCCCTCGGTCGGGGACAGCATGCATCCGAGAATCGAGAGCAGCGTTGTCTTGCCGCTGCCGGAAGGACCCATCAGCAGCGTCAGTTCGCCGCCGGCAAGCGCCAGGCTCACGCCCTTAAGGGCGCGCACCTTGCCGGCGCCCTCGCCGAGAACCTTCACGACGTCGACCGCCGCCATGACCGGATCGCTCATCGCGTGAACACCATCGCCGGATCGACGCGCATGACCTGCACGATCGCGGTGATCGCCGAAAAGATGCACATGGCAACCGTCAGAACAAACAAGCTTGCCGTCAGCGCCGGCGGCATGAACACCGGCAGCGCCGACTCCGCGGTGACCCTGACGATGACGAGGCCGATGGCGGCGGCGATGCAGAACCCGATCACCGCGCTGAGCAACGCCTGAATGATGATTACGGTGTAGATGTACCGGCCCGACGATCCGATCGCGCGCAGCGTGGCAAACTCGTTGATGTGGTCCTTGGTGCTGGCATAGAGAGTTTGGGCGATGATGACGGTGCCGACGATGACGCCGAGCAAGGCGCCGCCGAACAGCGCGGCGCCGGCGCCGGTGCCGAACAGCCAGAACGAGCGGCTGCGGTCGCTGAATTCGCCGGGCGTCAAAGCCTCGGCCTTGACGAGGACCTTTTGCAGACGGCCGCGGACAGTTTCAACGCCGGTGCCGGCGGCGACGTGCACCAAGAGATAGCTGGCCTTGTTGCGCGGCGTCCCGGTGTAGGTCCGCGCCCGGTCGAGCGTCGTAAAGACGAACGGCGTCGTCGTGAACGAGCGAATGCCCTTGGTGACGACCTGAACCTGCGCCCTGCGGTCGCGGATCTCGGCGGTGTCTCCCAGCCCCTTGGACCCGAGCCGCTCGAAGTAGGACTGGTCGATCGCGACCGCACCGGGGATGAGCAGCGCATCGAGCTTGCCCTCCACCACGTTCCAGGGATGTAAACCCGGAACCTTCGGGTCCGAGCCGATGATGAATACCGGCGTCGTGCCGCCGTCCGACATGCGCCACTGCGCGAAGCTCACCAGGATCGGAATGGCGTCGGCCACACCCTCGACCGACAGCGCCCGCGCGCGCTCGACCTCGTCCATCGGCGACGGCGCTTCAAAGTTCTTGGTGCCGAGCGGCACGATCCAAAGATCGGCCGACGCATGGTCGATCATTGTCGTTACCATGCGTCCGAAGCTCACGAACAGCCCCATTTGCACGGTCACCAGAACGATCGAGAAAACGATGCCGATGATCGTAGCGATGAAGCGAAGCCGGTCGTGAAACAGGTTTCGCGCGGCAAGCTTGATGATCAGCGGCATTGTCTGTCGGCCGGCCGAATGGATTGGCGGCAATATCCGGCATCAATGGGCGAACGCCACCGCTGTTAGCTAAATGCGATGAACGTCTTATTCAATGGCCGGATACGACGGCCGCGAGCTCAGCGCTCGAGCAGCGCGACCGTGCCGAGACCACCATCGGAACAGATGCTGACGATGGCGCGGCTCCCCGGCGGCAATGTGGCAAGCTCCTTGACCGCTTGGCTGAGAATGCGAGCGCCGGTCGCGGCGAAAGGGTGGCCGAGCGCGACGCTGCCGCCGTTCGGGTTCATGCGTTGGCGCGGAAAGCTGCCGAAATTATTTTCGACGCCGGCCTTGGCGCGCACGAAGTCTTTGTCTTCGAGCCCCCTGATGTGGCAGAGCACCTGCGCCGAGAACGCTTCGTGGATTTCCCATAACGCGATGTCGTCATATTTGAGGCCGTGCCGCGCCAGGAGCCGCGGTATCGCCGACACCGGCGCCATGAGAAGCCCCTCGTGGAAAATATCGACCGCCGCCATCTCGAAATCGAGGAGACGCGCGCGCGGCAACTGCGCCGGCAATCGCTTGACGCCTTCATCGGTCGCGACCCAGATCGCGGCGGCGCCATCAGTCAGCGGCGAGCTGTTGCCTGCGGTGAGCGTGCCGCGGCCGCTGGTGCGATCGAACACCGGCTTGAGCTTGGCGAGCTTTTCCATCGACGTGTCGCGGCGCGGGAAATGATCCTTGTCGACGCCGTCGAGCGGAATGATCAAATCGGCGAAGAAGCCGCGATCCTGCGCCGCGATCGCGCGTTGGTGGCCTTCGAGTGCCAGCTCGTCCTGCTCGCGGCGGCCGATGTTCCAATCCTTCGCCATATCTTCGGTATGCTCGCCCATGCTGCGGCCGGTGACGCGGTTCTTCACCTCCGGCACGAACAAGCGGATGTCGCGCGGCCGCACCCGGCGCAGCAGCCTGAGGCGGTCGGCGGCGCTGCGCGCCTGAAACAGGCGGCGTAGCCAAACCGAAAAATTTTGTCCCAAGCCGATCTGGACACGGGTCATGCTCTCGACGCCGCCGACGATAGCGAGCGACGCGCGCCGCTCCCCCAATATTCCGGCCGCTTCGAACACGCCGGCCATGCTGGTGCTGCACTGCATGATGGTCGTGAAGGTCGGCACGTGCGGATCGAGCTTGGCTTCGAGCCAGACTTCACGCGCTAAATTGGCATAGGCGAGATTGACGACCACCGCGCCCCAGATCCCGAAATCGATCGGCCCGGTCACCTGCTTCACCATCGCCTGGACCACCGGCACTGACAGGCCGAGCGAGTCACGGCCGGCGAACGGCCCGTCCACGTTCACGAACGGGGTGCGCAATCCGGCCGCGAGCCAGACCGTCCGGGTGCCGTTTGTCATCGCCAGCGTTCCTCTCTGGAATTCGCGCGCTCGATGCGCTGCGCCAAGCCGCGTTGCCCGCTTCGCTTACTCACCGCGCCGCGGCAACCGCCGGTGCGCGGGTCACCGTGCTCAAATAGCGATGCAGCGCCGCCACCACTTGCGCACCCTCGCCGACCGCCGCGGCAACCCGCTTGATCGAACCGGAGCGCGCGTCGCCGATCGCGAAGATGCCGGCGCGGCTCGTCTCCAGCGATCGACGATTGGCGCCGGCCTCCGGGCCGGTCAGCACGAAGCCCCGGGCGTCGAGCGCGACATCGGACCCGGCAAGCCAATCGGTGTTCGGCTCGGCCCCGATGAAGAGGAACAGGTGGCGAAATGGACGCCGCACTTCCTCGACCGAGGGAAATTGACGCCAACGGATCGCGTGCAACATGCCGTTGGCGCCTTCGAGTCCAGTCAACTGCGTGTGCAGAAGAACTTCAACATTGGCCAACCCGGTCACGCGGTCGACGAGGTAGCGCGACATTTTTGCTTCCAGGCTCGGCCCGCGCGCCAGCAGCCAAACTTTCGCCGCCCGGCTCGCCAGATAAACGGCTGCCTGCCCCGCCGAATTACCGGCGCCGACCAGGGCGACCTCCTGCCCGTTGCAAAGCTCCCCCTCGAGCGGAGAAGCCCAATAATGCACGCTCGAGGCCTCAAAGGTGTCCAGTTCGGCGACCGCCGGCCGCCGATATCGCGCGCCGCTCGCGATCACGACCGCGCGGGCGCTCACGCGCTCATTGTCGGCCAGTTTCAGAACGAAGCGATCCGCAAGCGTGTCGCACTCAAGGCCCGTCACCTCGTCCGGGATCGCCATCTCGACACCAAACTTCTGAGCTTGGTTGTAGGCGCGCGCCATCAAAGCGAGCCCGCTGATGCCGGTCGGGAAACCGAGATAATTCTCGATCCTCGCCGACGCACCTGCCTGTCCGCCCATCGCGCGGTAATCGAGCACGAGAACCGAGAGCCCTTCCGATGCCGCATAGACCGCCGCGGCAAGTCCCGCCGGTCCGGCGCCGACAATGGCGACATCGTAGACGCGCTCCGGATCGATCGGCCCGACGAGGCCAAGGCGGCGCGCAAGCTCGTCCTCGCCGGGATTGCGCAAGAACTGCCCGCCGGGACACAGCACAATCGGCAGTTGGCCGGGGTCCACGTGGAAGCGCTCGATCAGCGCCTTCGCCTCGGGATCGGTGTCGGGGTCGAGCGTTTGATGCGGGTGCGCGTTACGGCGAAGAAAGTTCTCCAGCCGGAGCACGTCGCCGTGGTCGGCGCGGCCGACGATCACCGGTCCGGCCCCGGCCTGAAGCAGACCCATCCGGCGCAGGATCAGGGCGCGCATGATGCGCTCGCCGAGCTCCGCCTCCGCAATCAGCAGCGCCCGCAACCGATCCGGCGGGATGACCAACGCCTTGACCGGCTCGCGCGCATAGGCGTCCACCAAAGCCGGCCGACCGGCGAGCTGTGCCAGCTCGCCTACGAACCCACCCGGACCTTGCGTGATCGCCAACGGGTGGCGATCCGACGCATCGGACGGAATGGTCTCGACCTGACCCTCCAGGATGATGGAGAGCCCATGACCGACCTCGCCGCGCTTCTTTAGCGCGTCGCCGGGCGCGAACGACCGCACTGACCCAAACCGGCGCACGCACTCGATCTCCGATGCCTCCAGAACGGGAAACATCTGATCGTGCCGCGTTTCCATGATCGAGGGTATCGTCCGAGACGCCACGGTCTATCTCCGCGTTTAGCCAGCGACCCTATAATTGGGGCGCGTTGCCGACGGTCGCTATGTCGCTACCCGCACGATCTCCTCTTCGACCTCGCCCAGCCGGTCCTTGCCAAAGAAGATCTCGTCGCCGACAAAGAAGGTCGGGCTGCCGAAGGTGCCGCGCGCGACCGAGGCTTCGGTATTCTTCAGCAATCTGTCCTTGACTTCGGCCTCTTGCGTGCGCGCGAGCAGCGCCGAGTCCAAGCCAGCCTCGGCGAGCGCCGCGCGCACCACCTCAGGGTCATCCAGCTTCTTCGGCGCCGCCCACATGCCGCAGAACATCGCTTCGACGTAGCGGGCAGACACGCCGGCGAGCTTCGCCGCGACTGCCCCGCGCATGATCAGCAGCGTGTTGACCGGAAAGAACGGATTCCACGTGAACGCAGTGATGCCGTGGCGGCGGACAAAGCGCTGCCGCTCCAGCTCCTCATATTCCAGCCGGTTCTTGATGCCGCGCATGCTCTCGGCCGGCGAGCGGTTGTTGGTCAGCTTGAAAACGCCGCCGAGCAGGATCGGCACATATTCGAACTTCGCGCCGGTGCGCCGCTCGACCTCCGGAATGACCAGATGTGCCAGATAGGCGTTGGGGCTGCCGAAGTCGAAATGAAATTCAACCTTCGCCATTTTCACCAGACCTCCCGATACGGCCGCACGTCGAGCTCGAAGGTCCAGGCGTCGCGCGGCTGCCGGTAGAGTTGCCAATAGGCCTCCGCGACCGAGGCCGGATTCATCAGCTGATCCGGCTCGAGCTTCTCCAGAGCCTCGGCGCCGGCGCGCTGCCTGATGCGCTCGCGTACGAACGCCGTGTCGACGCCGGCATCAATGATGAGATGAGCGACATGGATGTTCTTCGGACCGAGTTCGCGCGCCATGCTCTGGGCGACGGCACGCAGGCCGTGCTTGGCGCTGGCGAACGCGGTATAGCCGATGCCGCCGCGAACGCTTGCGGTCGCGCCGGTGAAGAAGATGCAGCCTTTGCCGCGCGGCAGCATCAGCCGCGCCGCCTCGCGCCCGGTCAGAAAACCGGCATAGCAGGCCAGCTCCCAGACCTTGCGGAAGACGCGCTCGGTCGTCTCCAGCAGCGGGAAGTTGACGTTGGCGCCGATGTTGAAGACGCAGACTTCGAGCGGGGCGTGCGCGTCGGCGGCGGCAAGAAAGCTGGCGACGGCATCCTCCTTGCGGGCGTCGAGCTCGCGGCCGACGATGGCGCCGCCGGCGGCCTCGATATCGGCGACGAGCGGCGCGAGCTGGTCGGCGTTGCGCCGGCCGGCGAAGACCGTAAACCCCTCCGCCGCGAATTTCTTGGCGATCGCCGCGCCGATGAAATCGCCGGCGCCGATGACGGCGGCAGTCGCATCTCGTTTCGCCAACTCTCTTTCCTCCTCAGCGCCCGGGCCGCCCGCGGCCAAGCCGCGCCGCTGATCCAGCGGAGAATAGCGCACCTCACCGACCCTGTCCGGCCGCTTGGTCTTTGCCGCGGAGCCGATGACGCTTTGCGCGGCCGATACTAGACTGTCGCCACAGGCGGCAAGCCATGCAACGCGGCAGACCTGCTCATCGGAATCCGATCCGCCGCTGCAAGGTCTGAAGCTGCGGCTTCGCGCCGTGATGCAGCGTGCCCCGGGATGAGCGGAAAGAATTTTTTGTTGGCAAACGAGTAAACAAGGCTTGGAGTGGAGGGGTCCGGTATGGCGGTCAGGATTGAGAAAACAGGCGCGGTGTGGACGGTGATCCATGACCGGCCCGAGGCGCGCAATGCGATGGACCCGGCGAGCGCGGATGCGCTCACCGCGGCGTTCCTTGAATTCGACGCCGACAAGACGGCGTCCGTCGCGGTGTTCTACGGCGCTGGCGGTGCGTTCTGCGCCGGCTGGGATCTCAAATATGTCAGCACGCTCGACGCCAAGCGGCCGCTGAGCGAGCTCGATATCCCGACCGCCGGACCGCACGGCAATGGCGGCGAAATTCCACGCGGCCCGCTGGGGCCGTCGCGGCTCGAGCTGGACAAGCCGGTGATTGCCGCGATCGAGGGGCCGGCGGTCGCCGGCGGCATGGAATTGGGGCTGTGGTGCGATTTCCGGGTGATGGCTGAGGGGTCCTATTTCGGCGTCTATTGCCGCCGCTGGGGCGTGCCGTTGATTGACGGCGGGACCGTGCGCCTGCCGCGGATCGTCGGTCAGGGCCGCGCGCTCGAGATCATCCTCACCGGCCGCAAGGTGCCGGCCGAAGAATGTTTGAGCATCGGCCTATGCGAATACGTCACCCCGAAAGGCGGCGCACGGCAGAAGGCGGAGGAACTCGCGCGGGAGATCGCGCGCTTCCCGCAGGTCTGCGTGCGCGCGGATCGCCGCTCCGCGATCAAGAGCCACGGCCTTACCGTGCGCGAGGGCTTGATCCAGGAATGGTACAATGGCCGCGAGGCGCTGATCGAAGACGGCGTCGCCGGAGCGGCCCGCTTCAAGAGCGGTCTCGGCCGCCATGGTGACTTTCAGAACATTCGATGAGCCGCGGCGGTGCGGGCGGCGGCAGAGTAGCCGCCATCAGCTCGCCGATGCCGCAAACGTCCGCTCGACGTGGAAGGACTTCGCGGTGATCAACCAGGTGTCGTCGATTGCGTGGTACGAGAGGTAATCGACGTACAAATTTGTGTCGATTCTCACGCGAACCTTCACCAGCGCCTGCGTCGGCGAGGCAAAATCGACGAGCAGGACTTCCTGTTGCCGGGGAGCGTTCTTGGCCTTTGGCGACGGCGTCGACGCAAGAGTGGCCTTATAGTCCTTTGCCGCGAGCAGGCGCAAATTGCGGTCGCGCAATCCGTGCAACTGGGCGTTCGCCGAGAACACGCGGTCGAAACGAGACACGTCGTTATCGAACATGAGATCGAAGTAACGCTCGGTAGCCTCGAGCAGAGATAGAAAGGTCACGCGATCAGTCATCGGAACTCCTTGTCAGTCGTGGCCCTTCAAGGCGGGCGAGCCATAACATGAGAAGCCTGGACCTGTCCTTGCGTATTTGCCCAATCCAAGGCATGGATTCGCAATACTTGCCCCCTTTGAGGCATTCCAAGTGAATAACGATGCCAAATTGGCGATGGACGCAATCGACCGGCGCATCGTCGCAGAACTGCAGGCCGACGGCCGGCTGACCAATGTGCTGCTGGCGGACCGTGTCGGTCTGTCCCCATCGCCTTGCCTGCGCCGAGTCAAACGACTGGAGCGGGAGGGAGTGATCGAAGGGTACCGGGCGTCGCTGCGCCGCGACCGAATCGGCCTCGGTTTCTCCGTCTTCCTCGGCGTTAAGATCGATGGCCACGCCAATGAGCGCGCGCTCGTCTTCGAGCAGGCGGTCGCCGCGATGCCCGAGGTCATTGCCTGCCATCTGGTCTCGGGAGAGGCCGACTATTTCCTCGAAGTGGTCGTACCCGACCTCGCGGACTACCAGCACTTCCTCGTGGACAAGCTCCTCAATCTGACGATGGTGCGCGAAGTACGGAGCAACATCGCCATTCAAACGCTCAAGGCGGGAGCGCCGTTGCCGCTTCAACATCTGGCAGCGACCGCGCGGCAACGGTCTTAAGTCAACTTGCCAACAATCGGCGTTGCCTCCACCATGGTGGCGCGAAAATGTTGGCGCCGGAGCGTGGGCTCGCGGCGCGCAAAATACGGAGCGAAACCAGAACGTGGCGGACGAAGGCAGCTCGATCGTAACCGCGACGGCCGCGCGGATATTTGCTGATCTCGCCGATCCGCAAACCGTCAACCGGGCGAAGAACGGCGCCTGGCGCGAGCCGCTTTGGCGGGCGTTGAGCGAGGCCGGCTTGCCGCTCGCCTGGGTGCCGGAAAATCTGGGCGGCGCCGGCGCCGGCATCGCCGCCGGGTTCGCCATTCTCGGCGTCGCCGGGCGTTTCGCGCCGGCGGTGCCGCTCGCCGAAACGCTGGCCGCTGGCTGGCTTCTTGCGCGCGCCGGGATCGACGCGCCGGCGGCGCCGATGACGCTTGCCCCTGCCCGGCCGCGCGACCGCATCGTCATCGATGCCGACGGCCGGCTCAGCGGCCGCGCGACCGGCGTGCCGTTTGCCCAGGAGGCGGAGCACATCGCCGTGCTCGCCGATAGCGGCAAGGAACAGACGATTGCGCTCGTCGCGGCCAAGGATTGCCGGCTCGGCGAAGCCCATAATCTCGCCGGCGACGCCGCCAATATCGTCACC
>Ga0187780_10001495_pt1 | contig 17640 bp, 16 predicted proteins | sample 1015_Q2_SP10_20__FD_132429 | JGI IMG/M metagenome (GOLD analysis project Ga0187780, IMG submission 132429) | Tropical peat soil microbial communities from peatlands in Department of Meta, Colombia - 1015_Q2_SP10_20_MG | ecosystem: Environmental > Terrestrial > Soil > Wetlands > Peat | place...
GCCGTCCATGATGAGCGCATTCGCCTGCTGGTTCTTGATCGTGTCCCAGACAAAAGCCGCTTCTTCGTCCTTCGGATCGAAGCGGTGAATCGTGCCGAGCGCCGCCAGCGCCTGGCGCTTGCATGCCACGTGCTCCTCCAGCGATTTCGGAACGATCAGCATGTGATCGATTGTGTGCGCCGGCATCGGCGGCTTGGTCGGAAAATCGCGGACGATCGCGCTGTACGGAATGAAGATCTTCCGTATGTCCTCTCCGTCGTAGCTCGAGTTTTGGTTTTTCGGCCGCATTACGCCGATCACGGTGTACGGGATGTCCGCCAGCCAGATCGTCTCGCCGATCGCATCGCGGCTGCCGTAAAGCTGTTTCTTGGCGTCACTTCCAAGAAACGCCACGCGATTCCCGCTCGCCTGATCTTCGTCGTTGTAGAACCGGCCTGCGGCGATGTCGATGCTGCGCTGCTCAGCAAATGGCGGCAGCGATCCGACGACGAGCAGCGTCCCGCTGTTGTACCGGCTGCGCAGCGGCACCTGGTTACCGATTTCAGGAAGTGCGTACCGGCACGCCGGTGACTGGTCGAGCACCGCCAGATAATCGTCTTCGTACCACTTGATGTCGCGCCCCGCGCGCATTCCGCCGGCCTGCATACTCGTTCGCCCCGCAAAGAAAATCATGATGTCCTTGCCGAAAGTCTCGTTATTGCGTTTGATCCCCACGCGCAGTCCCTGCGTCGCCGCCACCATCAGCGTGATCGAGACGATTCCCCACGTGATGCCGAACATCGTCAGGAATGTCCGCAGTTTGTGCGCCCACAGGGTGTTGACGGTGTCTTTCAGTAGGTCGGTGAAATTCATGCGGTCATTTGCTCGTGAGTGTCAACTGTCATCCTGAGCGCAGGGCCGACGTCATTGGTCGGCCCGGAGTCGAAGGATCTCTCTTCCGGCTCACTCAAAGGGCACTATTGCAGGATGACTCTCTGTCCTTCGTTCAGCCCGGACACGATTTCCGCCTTCACGCCGTTGGAAATCCCGAGTTTCACCGCAACCTTCTTGCGCCCGCTGTCGGCCTTAGGATCAGGGATCTCGATGGAGGTGTTCTTATCCTTGTCGAAAATCAGCGCACCCTCGGGCACGAGCAGCACGCTCTTCTTTTCTTCGAGGATGATTTCTGCATTGGCGCTCATGTTGGCTCTTAGCTCGCCGGTGGGGTTCTGGATCGAAACGCGCACCTCGAATGTCGTTACGTTGTCTTTCTCCACTCCCAGCGGCGCGATCTTCGTCACCTTCCCTTGAAAAATCCTGTCCTTGAACGACTCCACCACGATCCGCGCGCTCTGCCCCAGATACACCTTGCCGATATCGGCTTCATCCACCTTTCCCTTCACGTACACCTCGCTGGTGTCGCCTAGAGTCATCACCAGCGTCGCCTGCGACCCCAGCACGAGAATCGAGCTGACTGCGTCTCCTACTTCCACGTCCTTCGAAAGCACAACTCCGTCCATCGGACTCGTGATCGTTGCATAGCGCAAGTTTTCTTCGGCGTTGTCGAGCGCGGCCTTGGCCTGCGCGATCTGCGCCTTCGCCTGCGCCAACTGCGCCTTGGCCATTTCGGCGTTCCGCTGCGCCGACACCTGCTTGTTGAGCGCCAGCTGGTAGTTTTTCTCCGCGTCCTGCATCTGGTTCAGCGCGATCAACCCCTGCTTGTACGAATCGTGCGCCCGATCCATGTCGTTCTTCAGGAAGGGCACGTCGGGGCCTTCCGCATCCACAATGTCTTTCTGATACGCGGCATCCGCTGCCTGCTGCGCAGCTTGCGCTGCCTCTAGGTTTGCGCGCGCTTCGGCGACGGCGGCCTGAAGCTGCTCCTTGTCCAATTCGGCCAGCAGCTGCCCTGCCTTCACCTTCTGTCCTTCATCCACGTAGATCCTTTCGACGATTCCGCTGGCCTTCGACTTCACTTCCACCTTCGTGAGTGGCTCGATCTTCCCGGTCGCGACTACGGATCGCGCGATGTCCCCGCGCTCGACCGCTGCTAGTTTGTCCGGTTCGATGGCGCGATTCGGTCGCAGTGCTGCGGCTGAGAGAACCACGATCAGCGCCAGTACGGCTCCGAGGCTTCCGAAAAGAATCAGCCGCTTTCGCTTCCTGCGGCCGCTTTTGGCACTGCCAGCATTCGTACTCACGGACGCCCCCGATCTACGGAATTCGACGTTCTGCCCCTAGATACGTAAGCCTTGTCATGGAAGTTCCCGGTGCGTGACGCCCTTCGACAGGCGCGGCATAATGTCCCTTCCATGGAACGGGATCCCGTTTGCGGAATGATGGTTGACCCGGCGAAGGCAGCGGCCAAGGTCGAGCACAGCGCTAGGACCTATTATTTCTGCTGTAATGGCTGCGCCGAGAGGTTCCGCGCCGCACCGGCCGCCTACCTGGATGCAAAATCCCCGAGCCGCAGCCACATGGTCCCGCTGGTCCAACTGGGCGGCGCCGAGCCTGCGCCTGCTCTAGCGGAAAAACAGACGAACTACGTTTGCCCGATGGACCCGGAGGTCCGCCAGGACCATCCCGGACCTTGCCCAAAATGCGGCATGGCGCTTGAACCGAGACTCCCGGCATCTCCTTCCACGCGAGTCGAGTACACCTGCCCAATGCACCCGCAGATCGTGCGGTCGGGCCCCGGAGCTTGTCCGATCTGCGGCATGGCTCTCGAACCTCGCACGGTTTCCGCGGAAGAGGAGAATCCGGAGCTGCGCAACATGCGCCGAAGATTCTGGATCAGCGCCGCGCTCACGCTCCCTGTTTTCGCGATTGCCATGTCGGACTTCATTCCCGGCCGCCCGCTGCAAAATCTGGCGCCGATGCGTGCATGGGTATGGCTGGAAATGATCCTTGCCACGCCCGTCGTTCTCTGGGGAGCATGGCCGTTTTTCGCGCGGGGATGGCAGTCGCTGGTGAATCGCAGCCTGAATATGTTCACGCTGATTGGGCTCGGCATCGCTGTCGCCTACACCTACAGCGTCGTCGCGACCGTACTGCCCGGAATTTTCCCGGCCGCATTTCGCGGAGAAAACGGAATCGTCGCGCCGTATTTCGAAGCGGCTGCAGTCATCACCGTCCTCGTCCTTCTGGGCCAGGTGCTCGAGCTCAAGGCTCGCAGCGCGACAGGCGCAGCCATTCGCTCGCTGCTCGGCCTCGCACCCAAGACCGCGCGCTTGGTTCGCGCTGACGGCACCGAGATTGATATCCCGCTCGACCAGGTTGCGCCGGGCGACCGGCTGCGCGTCCGCCCCGGTGAAAAAGTCCCGGTCGACGGCGTCGTGGTGGATGGGTCGAGCAGCGTCGATGAGTCGATGATTACCGGCGAGCCGATTCCTGCCGAAAAGCAGCCGGGCTCTCGTGTCACAGGTGCCACTTTAAACGGCACCGGCACGCTGGTCATGCGCGCCGAGCGCGTGGGCTCAGACACGCTGTTGGCGCAAATCGTCAAGATGGTCAGCGAAGCGCAGCGCAGCCGCGCTCCGATCCAAAAACTCGCCGACGTCGTCGCCAGCTACTTCGTGCCCGTCGTCGTGGCCATCGCCGTCGCGACGTTCGTCATCTGGGGCCTCTGGGGACCGCAGCCTCGTATGGCGCACGCGCTGGTCAACGCAGTGGCCGTCCTCATCATTGCCTGCCCCTGCGCGCTCGGCCTCGCTACGCCGATGTCGATCATGGTCGCGACCGGCAAGGGTGCCACTCTCGGCGTGCTCTTCAAGAATGCCGAAGCGATCGAGCTACTGCGAAAAGTCGATACGCTCGTTATCGACAAGACCGGCACGCTCACCGAAGGCAAACCGAAGCTCGTCTCGGTTGAACCACTGAACGGCTACGACGCGAACACACTGCTCCGCCTTGCCGCCTCGCTCGAACGCGGCAGCGAGCATCCCCTCGCCGCAGCTATCGTCAAGGGAGCCGAAGAGCGCGGCATCTCTGTTGTGCCCGTGACAGAGTTCGAATCCCTTACAGGCCGTGGCGTTCGTGGCCGTATGGACGGCGTGCCGGTCGCCCTCGGCAATGAGAAGCTCCTTGAAGAACTTCACGTGCGCGCTGACGAATCGACGCAGAGAGCCGGCGCCATGCGCGCGGATGGCCAAACGGTGATGTTCGTCGTCACCGAAAACCGCGTCATCGGCCTGCTCGGCGTCGCCGATCCGATCAAGCCGACGACACCGGAAGCGATTCGCAAGCTGCATCAAGACGGCGTTCGCATCGTGATGCTCACCGGCGACAGCAGAACCACCGCTCAAGCTGTCGCTGGGAAATTGCAGATCGACGATGTCGTCGCTGAGGTCTTGCCCCAGGACAAAGCCAGCATCGTGAAGAAGCTCCAGAGTGAAGGCCGCTTCGTCGCCATGGCGGGCGACGGCATCAACGACGCTCCGGCTCTCGCGCAAGCGCAGGTCGGCATCGCCATGGGCACGGGCGCGGATGTCGCGATGGAAAGCGCAGCGGTCACTCTCGTGAAGGGAGACCTGCGCGGCATCATTCGCGCGCGCTTGCTAAGCCGCGCGACGATGGGCAACATCCGCCAGAATCTTTTCTTCGCCTTCGTTTACAACTCTCTCGGCGTTCCCATCGCCGCGGGGGTCCTCTACCCGTTCTTTGGCCTGCTGCTGAGCCCCATGATCGCCGCGGCGGCGATGAGTTTCAGCTCAGTCTCCGTGATCACCAACGCGCTCCGACTCCGCCGCGCACGGCTGTAGGCGTCCACAGCGCCCGATGCTTTTCCCGCGCGACGCCGATGCTATACTTACTGCATGACATTCATGACCGTTACCTACGAGTTGCAGGGCAAGCTCAAGCCCGAGCAGTTCCGGGCGCTCGGCCAGTTCGCGAATACGTACGGTTTGCAGCGGTTCCGCTTCGACGAGAAGACGAACCGCCTGCATTTCGATTACGACGCGTCGCGCCTGCGGGAAACGGTCGTCGAACACGTCTTGCGTGAAGCGCGGATTCCCGTGCTGCGGCGCGTCGCGCAAAACTGACCGTCGCGTTGCGATAGCAAGATTCAGAGGAGTTGGCGTTGCCGCTTTACGAATACGAGTGCGTGAAATGTGGACACCGCTTCGAGAAGATCGAAAGCTCCTCGGCGTCCACGACAAAGAAGTGCCCGAAATGCGGAGCGAAGTCTGAGCGCCTGCTCGCCGCGCCCGCGATCCAATTCAAGGGATCGGGCTGGTACGTGACCGACTACGCCGGAAAAAGCTCCGGTTCGGCGTCAGAATCCTCCGGCGATGCGTCGTCGGCGAAGGCGCCTGAAAAATCCGGCGAATCGAAACCCGAACCGAAGGCAGCTCCCACGCAAAAGGTCGACAAGGTCTCCGACCGCAAGAAGAAGTAATACCTAAAGTTTGAGGCCGCGCAGATAGTCGCGGAACTTTTCCCCGAGCTTCGGATTCTTGAGTCCGAGCTCAACCGTCGCTTCCAGGTATCCAAGCTTGTCTCCCGCGTCGTAGATCTTTCCGTCGTACACACAGGCGAGGAGCTTGTTGGCCTCCGCCAGCCGGCAGAGCCCGTCGGTTAACTGAATCTCGCCGATCGCACCGGGCTTAGCCGTGCGGAGAAAGTCGAAAATCTCGGGCAGCAAGAGATAGCGTCCGGTAATGGCCAGATTCGAAGGGGCCTTCTCGACACTGGGCTTTTCGACGAGATTCTTCGCGCGCAAAACCTTATCGCCCCATCGCGCATTCTTTTCCGGCTGCGCATCGACGATCCCGTAGAGATGCACGCGCTCCCGCGGCACCCGCTCGACGTGAATCACTCCGCAGCCAGTCGCTTCATAAATCTCGATCAGCTCGCGTGTGGCGGGCACGGCGCTCTCGGCGACCACGTCGGGCAGAAGCACGGCGAAGGGCTCGTCCCCCACCAACTCGGCGGCGCAGAGCACGGCGTGTCCCAGCCCCAGCGCTTCGCTCTGCCGCGTGTAACTGAAATGCAGGCCATTGCTGATATCGCGCACCAATTTCGCCTGCTCGTGCTTGCCGCGCTGTTCGAGAAAGCTTTCCAACTCCGGCGCCAGATCGAAATGATCCTCGATCGCGCTCTTGTGCCTGCCGGTGACGAAAATAACGTGCTCGATGCCCGAAGCGGCGCACTCCTCGACTGCGTACTGGATGAGCGGCTTGTCGACCAGGGTCAGCATCTCTTTTGGAATGGATTTCGTGGCGGGAAGAAACCGCGTGCCCAGCCCCGCCACCGGCAGGACTGCCTTCCGGACCTTCTTCGTCTGTCCGCTCATATCGATTTCGCTGACGCCCTTTCAGCTCGAAGTGAGGTTACGCGTCCATGCTAACATGTTCGTTTTAGCGCACCGGAGCGATCGCGCCTGGCTGTGACCACGAAAGAACACCTGATTCTCGGCATCGAGTCGTCGTGCGACGAGACCGCCGCCGCCGTTGTAGCGGACGGGCGCCGCATTCTTTCGAACATTGTGGCTTCGCAAAACGACATTCACCGAAAGTATGGCGGCGTGGTCCCCGAATTGGCTTCGCGCGAGCATCTGCGGCAAATCGTGCCGGTCGTGCGCGAAGCACTTGAGCAGGCGCATATCGCGCTGCGCGATGTGGACGCTGTGGCCGTGACGCAAGGCCCGGGACTCGTCGGCGCGCTGCTCGTCGGCGTCACTTACGGCAAAGTTCTGGCGCTTTCGCTTGGCAAGCCGCTGATCGCAGTGAATCATCTGGAGGGCCATGTCCACGCCGTGTTGCTCGAAGCGCGGGCAGCGGGACGCGAGCCGCAGCTTCCCGCCGTCTGCCTGATCGTTTCCGGCGGCCACACGATTCTCTACCACGTGACCTCGGAGCCCGCAAACGGGGCGAGCCGCTTTTCCTACACGCGCATCGGCGGCACCCGCGACGACGCGGCCGGCGAAGCCTACGACAAGGTCGCGCGGATGCTGGGCCTCGGCTATCCCGGCGGGCCGATCATCGACCGACTTGCCCCGCACGGCGATCCGCACGCCGTACGCTTCTCCGAGCCGAAAATGACCGGCAATCCCTACGACTTCAGCTTCAGCGGAATCAAGACCGCCGTGCTGTATCACCTGCGCAAGCATCCCGAGCTCGAACCGGAAATTGAAGCGCGCCGGCAGGCGCTGGCTCGCGGAGAGCGCAGCGCGGATGCGCTCCGCTCGCTTTCGAGCGCGGCCACGCTCGATCTGGTCGCGAGTTTCCAGCGCGCGGTGGTGAGCAATCTCGTCGCGCAGACTTTCGCTGCCACCGAGATCCACACTGCGCGATCGATTTTCGTTTCTGGCGGCGTGGCCGCAAACAGCGAGCTTCGTCGCTCGTTCGAGTCTGAATCCGCCCAGCGCGGCATCGAGGTTTTCTTTCCCAGCCGCGCGCTTTCCACCGACAACGCCGCGATGATCGCCGCGGCCGGACACGCGCGCTTCCTCGCCGGCGACCGCGCCGATTCGACGCTCAACGCCGAAGCCAACCTGCCTCTGACATAGGCTTTTCTTGTGCGCCATACCCCCCTGTTTTATTGTCGAGTAGCCGAGCCCGCGATCGTTTAGTTTCAGTGAGATACAGCGAATTCTACTCGGCAGGCATTGTCGAGTAGAAATGACGAAATCGGCGCCCAAACCAACGCCGCCCGGCGGGTGCATTGCCTCCCCCCGCTGGCCGCGCCTTCGAGTTCGCATCCTACTCTCACCATCACAAATCGACGCTAGCATGGCGGCGATGAGGCAAGTGAGAAAAAGTCTGTGGACTGGTGCAGAGTCACTTTTGCCTAGCCGGGATCGTGTTGTATTGTGGCTCGGTTGGCACGTTCCGTCCGGGTCGGATGCACAGACAGGAGTGTCTGTGCCACGAAAACCGATCTGCGAGTGAGATGGCACAACCTGTGGACATGACCGGGAAGACATGCGTGGTCACAGGCGCGAACAGCGGCATCGGTAAGGAAGCCGCGTTCGAGCTGGCGCGGATGGGTGCGCGCGTACTCCTCGTCTGCCGGAACGTGCAGAAGGGGGAGTCTGCACTCGAAGAGATTCGCCGGGAAACGAAATCACCGGAGTTGGATCTGCTGATCGCGGAAATGTCGTCGCTGGCCTCCGTCCGCGACCTCGCGACGCAGATTCAGCAGAAATGCCCGCGCCTCGATGTCCTGATCAACAACGCAGGCGCGGCCGTGCCGACGCGAGCTCTCTCCGCCGATGGTATTGAAATGACCATTGCAGGAAATCACTTGGGTGCAGCTCTGCTGACGCTTCTTCTGCTCGATTTGCTGAAAGCCAGCGCGCCCGCACGCATCATCAACGTCTCGTCCGAGGCTCAGCGCAACGCCCAACTCGACATGAACGATCTCCAATTCGAGCGGCGCAAGTACAACACGCTCGCCGCGTACGGGCAATCCAAGCTGCTAATGAACGCGTTCACGTTCGAGCTGGCGCGGCGGCTGGAGGGAACGGGCGTGACGGCCAACTGCCTGCATCCCGGCGTCGTGGCCACCAACATCTGGCCCGCCGACCCGCCGCTGCTCTTCAAGATCATCCTTGGCGTGATGAAGCCGTTCCTGCTCAATTCAAAGCAGGGCGCGGAAGTCACTCTCTATCTCGCGACTTCCGCCGACGTAGAACAGGTTTCCGGAAAGTACTTCGTCAAATGCAAGCCCGCTGAATCGAATCCGCTCTCGCGCAATCCGAAAGTGGCCGCCGACATCCGGCAATGGACGGAGAAGATGATCGGAACACAAATGGCGTGATGGCAGCTATGGTGCGGGCAACCAGCACTAGTTGCGGCTGCCGGCGAACAGCCGCGCGATGGCGACGAGCAGCACCGCGCCGACCGTCGCGCAGGCCAAGCTTCCCCAGAAGCCCCACGCGGGGATTCCCAGCTTGGTGAAGATCCACCCGCCGATGACGGCACCGATCAGCCCCAGCGCGATATCGACGATGCAGCCGAATCCGCGGCCGCGCGTCACGTGGCCGGCAATCCATCCGGCGACCAAGCCGATCACGATCCAGGCGACGAAGTGGCTTACGTGTATGCCGATGAAAACCGAGTCCGGCAGGAAAACAAATGACGACAACGGCAAGATCATGGCAGGGCGCCTCCCCAAGTTATCCCTGGCAGAAGATGTAGCCGAGGCACTTATAGATCAGCTTCGCCGCCAGGGCGTCTGAGGCGTGGTGTCCGGGCTGAGGAACCAGCTCGACCACGTCCATACCCACGATCTTCTTATGACCGGCGACGGCGCGCAAGAGGGAGGTCACCTGATACCAGTCGAGGCCGCCGGGTTCCGGCATGCCCGTGGCGGGCACGATCGAAGGATCGAAGGCGTCGAGGCTGATCGTCAGATAAACGCTGGCGCTGATGTCGGAGAGAACTTTCGCGATCCAGCTCTTGAGCGGAACAAGGGCGATGTCTTTGGCCCAATAGATTTTCGTGTGGAGATTCGGGAGCTGCTGCGCTTCGTCCGCCGAAAGCGACCGAATGCCCACCTGCACGGCATGGCAGACCTCGGTCACACGGCGCATGGCGCATGCGTGGCTGTACGGATTCCCCTGGTACTCGTTGCGCAAGCCGGCGTGCGCGCCGATGTGGAGCACGCTAAGGTTCTTGTACTTTTTCGAAACCGCGGAAACGAGCGGCGGTGTGAGGGAATGCTCGCCGCCGAGTGCGACCGGGAATTTGCCGTCGTCCAGCAGCGCACATTGAGCTGTGAAAACCTCGGTAATGACTTCGTCGAGCGTGCCGTCCATCGTGTCGATCGGCGGCAGGGTGTGAATGCCCGCTTCCTTGTGAGGCTCGGACTGCAGTTCTTCGTCGTACAACTCCATGTTGCGGCTGGCCGCCAGGATCGCCGCCGGGCCATTGCGCGTGCCCGGATGGAGGGTCGTGGTGCGCTCAAGAGGAATGGGGAAAATGACGGCGCGGGAACTCTCGTAGCGCGAATGCTCCTCGGAGATCCCGCCGAAGTTTTCAGGGGGCGTGGGCGTATAGCGGCTCATCGTCGAGTGTCGATTCCTTTGGATTTCGTTGATCGCGCTTTGCCTAGAACGGCGTGCTGAATCAAAATTACCCGCGAAGAAACCAGATGGCAAAGAAATAACGGGCGAGCGATTCGCAAGCCGCAAGGGGCACAGCGGAGGCGGTTCCGGGTCAGTCGTCTTCGCCGACGAGAATCGCGGCTGCGAGGACGGTGGTCCACAATCCGCGCTTATCACCGACAGCGGACTGCGTGATATTCATGGTGCGGACGATCTTGTTCGAGATTCGATAGACTTCTTTCTTCTCGTCCCAGGACAGATCAGGGTCGAATTCCACGTTGAGCGTGGTGGCCAGCATTTCCGCAGCGAGTTCTTCGGCATATTCGCCCGCGACTTCTTCGGTCTCGCCGAAGGAGTGATGCTCGGAAAGATATCCGTACATCGACTTGTCGCCGGGAAGAGCCAAGCCCACGCCCGCAGCGATCAGCCGGTGCGGCTCACGCGTCTGATTCTCGCTGATGACGGTGAAAGCGACCTGGCCGGGCTTGATATGCTTCAATCCCTCGCTGCGCGAGATCAAACGGCAATGCGGAGGAAAAATCGAAGAGACACGGACGATGTTACAGGCGGCAATTCCAGCGTTGCGCAAGGCCAGCTCGAAGCTCGACAGGCGCTCGCGGTGTTTGCCGACTCCCTTGGTGAGGAAAATTTTCTTCGCGACGAACGCCATGAGCCGTGCCGGGTTGCGGTGCCTCCCGTAGTTGAGGTGAAAAAATTCGGCGCTCGAAAATTAGCAAGCGCACGGAGTGATGTCAACTCCTTTCACGACAGTCTGCAACACAGGCTGCACGAAGTCGATTCGAAAGGTGGCGTTCCAGCGGGATGCGATTGCGGGACGAACCGAAGCCGGACGACGCCAATCACTGCTTGTTGCAGATCATGAGGCAAGGCGCCAGGGCGTCGCAGATCGTCTTGAGCTCGCGCAGCTGTGAATGCGTGAAATCCGGGCCTGCATCGGCGAGCGTTTTCCCCTTGCGCGATACCTGGACGACCCCGATCACCTGGTTTCCCAGGATAATCGGTGCGCTCATGATCTTCTGGATCGGGTCGCCGCGCATTTCGTCGGCGATGGGCACAGCCTCGAACACCGATGCGTGAGGCACCACGGTGAAATGATTGATCACCTCGGGCCGCTTTTCACGGACCGTACGGGCAGCGAGCGAGTTCGTGCTGGAGAGCGGAATCTGGCCGACGGCGCGCAGATTGTCGGGAGCGAGGAAACGGAGCGACCGTTCGTCTGGAGTCAGTCCGAGAATGGCGACCTCGTGCGGCTGCACGCCGAAATCCTTGCCGATGAGTTCGACCGCGCGATTCAGGCGGACGACCTCGCCTTCATTGTTTCGCCGGGCGAGTTCGTGCACCCATTTCTTCAAATCGCCGATGTGTTCGCTTGGCATTTTCGAGCGGACGCAAAAACTGAAAGCCTAACCAAGATGTTACGCCTGTAACGCTTCACGAACGAAGAGACACCACTCTTGGGTTCTTGGATTGCAACGCTCGCGCGTGCGGGCGACGGAGGCAACGTCTGATATAACTGGAGCGCCGCGCGGGCTGCGTGAACGGCCCGGCGTGCGAAACCTCGCTGCGCGCGGAGGAACCTTTTGCCGGAACCATCTGCATCTCTGCCCGACATTTCGGCGGCTGCTCACGAGTTGCATCTTCATTCGATTGTCATCGACTCACACGCGGACACGACGCAGCGGCTGATCTACGACGGTTTCGATCTGGGTGAGCGCCATGCGGATGGTTCTGTCGATATCCCACGCATGCGCGAAGGCGGTGTGAGCGCAATCTTTCTGGCGGCATGGATTCCGGGAACCGCGACCGGCCCCGGAGCCGCCGAGCGCGCTTTCGGCCAAATCGCAGCGATTCGTCGGCATGTCGATCTGCACGCGAGCGATCTGGCCCTGGCGCGAACCGCAGACGAGATTTGCCGAGCGCGGCAGTCGGGGCGCATCGCTGTGCTCATCGGCGTTGAGGGCGGCCACATGATGAATGGCGATCTTGGCGTCCTTCGCCGTTTTGCATCGCTCGGCGTGAGCTACCTGACGCTGACGCACACACGCAACACGGATTGGGCGGACGCCTCGACCGACAAACCTCTTCACAACGGCCTTTCGGACTTCGGCAAGCAAGCCATCGCGGAGATGAATCGCCTCGGGATGATCGTGGATGTGTCACACATTTCCGACAAGGCGCTCCTCGACGTGCTCGAAGTCAGCCGGGCGCCTGTTTTCGCCTCGCACTCATCGTGCCGGGCGCTTTGTGAAACGCCGCGCAACCTCTCAGACGAGCTGATCGAGGCTCTTGCCGCAAGAAATGGGCTGGTTCAAATCAACTTTCACATGGGATTCATCAGCCAGCAGTTTCGAGATGCTGAAAAGACACAGCCGGAGCTGTCGGTCCAGATCGACGCGGAAGCGAAGAGGCGTTGCGGCGAAAACATGGCCTGCTGGCTGCTGGAATCAGATAAAATCGTGCGCACGCTTGTGTGGGAGGGAAAGCTGCCTCGAGTCGACTGGACGGAGATCGTCCGCCACATCGACCACGCAGTCGGAATCGCGGGCGCCGAGCACGTCGGATTGGGCTCCGATTTCGATGGCGCGCAGATGCCCTATGGAATGGAAGACGCGTCGCGCCTTCCGCGGATCACCGACGCACTGCTGCAACGAGGTTATTCCGAAGGCGACATCCAGAAAATTCTCGGCGGCAACATGCTCCGGCTCATGCAAGATGTGGGGGCTGCCGCCAGATCGATGAGAGGGACGGTATGAAACGTTCGGTTGCACTGCTCTTGTTCTGCACTCTTGGCATGTCTATTAGCGCAATGCAGGCGGCGCAAGCTCCGTCAGCAGGCCAATCTTCCGCGCCGAAGGCTGCAACGCACCCAACCGCTACGCACGCGGCTAGCTCCGATCCCGCGCTTCTGCACCCGGCGCTGCTAAAGGCCAAAGCGCCGGACGCGTACGAGGTGACCTTCACAACGACCAAAGGCAATTTCGTGGTGCAAGTCACGCGCGCCTGGGCTCCGCTGGGCGCGGATCGCTTCTACAATCTGGTGAAACACGGGTTTTTCACCAACGCGAGCTTTTTCCGCGTGGTGCCGGGCTTCGTCGTTCAGTTCGGAATCAGCGCCGACCCGAAAATCAGCGCGGTGTGGGATAGCGCGATGATCAAGGACGATCCCGTGAAGCAGAGCAACAAGATAGGCAGCCTCACATTCGCCACCGGCGGGCCTAATACGCGCACGACGCAGATTTTCATCAACCTCCGCGACAACGGACAAAGCCTCGACGGGATGGGTTTCGCTCCATTCGGCCAAGTGACGTCCGGTATGGACGTGGTGCAGCGCCTCTACAGCGGCTATGGGGACCTGCCTGAGATGGGCGGACGGGGACCGAGCGAGGCAGCGATTACGCGCGGCGGCAAGGCCTACCTCGACAAGAATTTTCCGATGCTCGACAGCATCGTATCGGCGACGGTGACGTCGCCTGCTCCGGCCGCGAGCACTCCGCCGCAGAAACCTGCTTCGCCAGCGAGCGCACCCGCTGCGAAGCCATAGATCGCTCGACCAAACTCCCAACACAGAGGACAAACGATGACGATAGTTTCGCGAGGACAATTACGATGAGCGCAAATCCCGCGCTGCTCCAACCCGCTTCGTTGAAGGAACAGTGCCCGGAAACATTTGAAGCGCAGTTCACGACGACCAAAGGAGATTTCACCGTCAAGGTGACCCGCGCCTGGGCGCCGCTCGGCGCGGATCGCTTTTACAATCTGGTCAAGAATGGCTTCTTCACCGACGCGGCATTTTTCCGTGTCGTTCCCGGGTTCATCATTCAGTTTGGGCTGAGCGCCGATCCGGCGGTCAACAAAGTGTGGCGGAGCGCCAACATCAAGGACGATCCGGTCACGCAAAGCAACAAACCCGGCTACATCACGTTTGCGACAGCCGGACCGAACACGCGCACCACGCAGCTTTTCATCAATTTCGGATCGAATGCGTTTCTCGATTCGCAGGGCTTTGCACCGTTCGGGCAGGTAACGTCCGGCATGGACGTCGTCCAGAAGCTGTACTCCGGCTACGGCGAGCGCCCGGACCAGGGCTCCATCACCGCCCAGGGCAAGGCCTACTTCGACAAGAGCTTTCCGAACATCGATAGCATCAAGTCGGCGACGATTGTCGCGTCGTAGGACGATCTCGCCGGCACCGGCCCTGATCGGCGTTTACCGGACGAAACGGAGAGGACGCTTGTGGGAAGTTCCTGCGTGCACGGGCTGATGTTTTCCCAGCGCCAATGAGCGAAGCTCGAATTGACGAACTCCAAAGCTATCCACTCGCCGCCGCAGGCTGGCGCGCCGCTGCTCTGAGCGAAACGGCGGTCCTCGCCGGTCTGGCTGCCGCGAAGCTGCTGATCCAGCTTGCGGGCATCCGCCACTACGGCGCATTCCGCGACGAACTCTACTACATGGCCTGCGGAGAGCACCTCGCCTGGGGCTATATCGATCAGCCTCCGCTGATCGCGGTGATTGCGTGGCTCGCGCGGCACCTCTTCGGCTCATCACTTTTCGCCATCCGCATTTGGCCGGCGCTGGCTGGGGCCGCGGTCGTTTACCTTACGGGAGTGCTAGCGCGCGAGCTTGGCGGCGGCCGGTTCGCGCAGTTTCTCGCAGCAACTGCCATTCTGTTTGCTCCCGCGTTTCTGGCCTTCGACAGCTTCTTCTCGATGAACGCGTTCGAGCCGGTCTTTTGGCTGCTGTGCGCGTGGATCGCCGTGCGGATCGTGAAGGGCGCGTCGCCCAAATGGTGGCTCGCGTTCGGAGCACTCGCAGGCCTGGGGCTCGAAAACAAGCACTCCATGCTCGTATTCGGATTCGCGCTGATCGCCGGGCTCTTGCTTTCCGGGCAGACGCGGCTTTTCCGGTCGAAATGGATCTGGATCGGAGGCGCGGTCGCCTTGGTCCTGTTTGCGCCCAATCTGCTGTGGGAGGCGCGGCACGGCTGGCCGCAGATCGAAGTCGTGCGCAACGCGCAGGTTTACAAGAACATTGCGATTTCGCCGCTGGGTTTCTGGGCGAACAAGTTGCGTTTCTCGGTCCGCTGGCGCTGCCGGTATGGTTGGGCGGACTCTCTTGGTACCTTTTCGCTCGCGACGGGAAAGGCTTTCGGTTCTTAGGGTGGGCCTATCTGATCGTTCTTGCGATTTTCATCGGCTTGGGAGGCAAGTCCTATTATCCGCTGCCGGTCTATCCAATGCTGATGGCCGCGGGCGGGCTGGCCGTCGAACAGTTCGCCGAATCGTGGAATCCAGCGAAGCTCCGCGTAGCCTACCCGGCGCTGCTCGCGATCGGCGGACTGTTCGTGATTCCGTTCGGCGTGCCCGTTCTTCCCATCGACGCATTTGTGCGCTACTCGCAGGCCCTGCCGTATTCCAGAGCGGTCACCACCGAGCGAGACGCCGTCAATGCGCCGCTGCCGCAGCTTTACGCCGACATGTTCGGCTGGGAGAACACCGCAGCGACGGTCGCACAGGTCTATCGAAGCCTGCCGGCGGCAGAGCGCGCGAACTGCGCAATTTTCGGCGGGAACTACGGCGAGAGCGGCGCGATCGATTACTACGGCCCTGCGCTCGGCCTGCCCAAAGCGATTGGCGGCCACAACAGCTACTACGATTGGGGGCCGCGCGGTTATTCGGGCGCGTGCGTGATCATCTTTGGCGAGCGCTCGAGCGAATTCATCCAGCTTTTCGACGACGTCCGACTCGCCGCCGTCGCCACCAACCCGCGCGCCATGCCGATCGAACAGAGCGTGCCGATCTACGTCTGCCGCAAGCCGCACGCTCCTCTCTCTATACTTTGGCCTCGCTTCCGAATGATCATCTAGGCACGGCGGCCGATCGACGCGGGCTTGAATCCCCTAGGAGTTTGCAACGACGCCATTCGGACCGTCCCGAAGCACGCCGCTACCGAGTCGAAAACCACTGCCAGGCGAGCCACACAACCGGGCTCGCGAGAATCAAACTGTCGATACGGTCGAGCATGCCGCCGTGCCCCGGCAGCAACGAACCGGAATCCTTCACCGCGGCGCCTCGCTTGTAGGTCGATTTCAAAAGATCGCCCGCCTGCCCCGCCAGGTTGGCAAGCGCCGCGATCGCAAGCATTGTGGTCGGATCGGTCTGCATCCAGCGCGCGAAGAGCAGTCCCACGATCAGCGAACCGAGCATGTTCGCGAAGGCACCTTCCCAGGTCTTTTTCGGACTGATCGCCGGAGCCATCGGCAATCGCCCGAAGGTCTTCCCCGCGAAATACGCGAACGTATCTCCGGCCCACATCAGGCAAAGCGTCAGGAGGACCAGCTTCCGTCCGACTCGCTCGATTTCGTTGATGCGCACCATGTAACTGAACGGCAGAGCCACGAACAGCAGACCCGCCGAGCCGGCCGCAATCGCCGGGAGCACATCGTGAAGAGACCGCCGCGTGCCGATCGCGATGGCCGCCGTGCCAAAGACGAAAATCAACAGCACGGCTTCGAGAGAAAGCGTCCCGCTCGCCGCCTGGCGAACGAAGGAAATGCCTCCGGCGAGGGTGTGCGTCTCGACCAGTCCGGCGGAATACTGGGCGTAAAAAAGTCCGGCGGCGCAGGCAAGGCTCCAATAACGAAATGCGCCGAGGCCCATTCGCTCCCCGAGATCGAAGAACTCGATCAGCGCGAGGATTGCCACGCCCGCCGCGCAGGCGGCCAGCAACGCGGGCGGTCCCCACAAAACGAGGGCCACAACGAGGGGAATCAGAATGACGCCGGTCAGAATGCGGGCGAGCATCCGCGCGTCAGCCTCGCACCCGATGCCCAGGGTGATGACCCGCGCGCGCCGGCTTTCCGTTGTCGCTCGGCGACGCAGCGCGACCTGATCCCCCAGGCTCGACTGATCTCCCGGGCTCGACTTGCCGTCGACCCGAGAGCCCTGTCATGCCTCGGCCTGGGGGCCCCTTCTGCGCCGCACCCAGTCCGCCGTAGCGGCGCTCGCGCTTCTGGTAGTCGACCAGCGCCTCCAGAAGCCGCGCTCGCGAGAAATCGGGCCAGAGAGTTTCAGTCACGTAGATTTCGGCGTAGGCGATCTGCCAGAGCAGAAAATTGCTGACGCGCATTTCGCCGCTCGTGCGGATCAGCAGGTCGGGATCGGGCAAGCCCGCGGTGTACAGGTGATCGGAGATCGTCTGCTCGTCCGCGCGAAAAGCGGCAAGGCCGTTGGCGCGGACGTGATCGAGCATCGCGTTGAACGCGTCGGCCAGCTCCGCGCGCCCGCCGTAATTCAGCGCGACGACCAGCTTCATGCCCGTGTTGCGCGCGGTCTCGCGCATCGCGTCGGCGATATCTTTGCGCACGTCTTCGGGCAACTGCTCCGATCGCCCGATGATGAGCAGGCGGATGTTGTTCTTGTGAATCGTGGGCAGCTCGCGCTTCAGGTACTCTCGCAGCAGGCGCATCAGGAAATCGACTTCGGCCTGCGGCCTGCGCCAGTTTTCGAGCGAGAACGCGTAGAGCGTGAGGCACGGCACGTGCAGCCGCGCGCACGTCTCGATCACTTCGCGCGCCGCCTTCACTCCGGCGC
>Ga0187780_10001497_pt1 | contig 17637 bp, 23 predicted proteins | sample 1015_Q2_SP10_20__FD_132429 | JGI IMG/M metagenome (GOLD analysis project Ga0187780, IMG submission 132429) | Tropical peat soil microbial communities from peatlands in Department of Meta, Colombia - 1015_Q2_SP10_20_MG | ecosystem: Environmental > Terrestrial > Soil > Wetlands > Peat | place...
CCCCTTCATTACCGGGTGCCAATGTAACAGGAGCCGGCCATGTTCAGACGATATCGCAATAAGAGGAACGCGGAAAAACCCTCGGATTTCAATGCTGACATCATGCACTTGATCAACCTGACGCCGATGATGGACATCCTTACCGTCCTGGTGGTCTTTCTGCTCATCACCGCCGTCTTTATGAGCATAACGATCGAGGAGCTCGCCATACCGACCGTCGCCGGCGCGGATGCTCACAGCATGCCGAATTTCGCCATCGAGGTGATCGTCCGCAGGGCGGGACTTGAGATCTCCAACGGCTCGGTGGTTTCGGACAGGATACCGAAAAAGGATGACAAGTATGACATCGAGACGCTTTCCAAGACGCTCCTTCGTCTCAAAGCCCAGTACCCGGGAAAGCAGGACGCTTCGGTCCTGATGGAAGCGGACATCAAGTACGACCACCTTATCGAGATCATGGACGCCGTGCGAAGCACCGAAGTACCGTCTGATGGTGGCGGAGAAGCCAGAAAAATCGACCTCTTTCCAAAAATATCCATAGGAGATGCGCCATGAGGTGTACAAGACGTATGAAACGGATGGAGCGGAACAACACGAGGGGAGTGATCAGGGGCCTCGGTATAAACCTTATCCCGATGATGGACGTCCTCACCGTCCTGGTGTTCTTTCTGCTTTTTCACTCGTTCAACAGCACACTGCCGGACGCGCAGATCGCGCTTCCCGATTCCTCTGTCCCGACCAGGCCGAGGGAAACTGTTGCGATCGTTGTGAGCCCCGAATCGGTGTTGGTCCAGGGTGAAGCCGTGGTCAGCACTCCCAAGCTCCTTGATGACGGAATCGTGATGGTCAGGGAACTAAGAGACCGCCTGGAACAGCTGGAGAATGGCCTGATCGGTGCCGGTGCCAAGGCTGCCAACGAGACCATGGAGGTCACGCTTCTTGCCGATAAGACGATACCGTTCAAGGTGCTTAAGAAAATAATGTCAACCTGCACGGCCTGCGGATACGGAAGGATCTCCCTTGCCGTGGCAGAAAAGGCGGGAAAATGACTACAGCCATTTTAGAAGAGGAACTGACCCAGATTGACGTCCAGATAGAGAAGGCCGTCAAAAGGCGCGCCGCCTTGGAAGAGGAGCTTCGGGTCGTTGACGCCGAGCTGGAAACATTCGCCACCGAGAGGCAGCGGTTCGACGCGCTTAAGAAAGTACTCTCCGCTCTGGACAAGCTTGGTGAACTGAAGGCGGGCGACCTCTTTTGGGCAGGGCTCGCCGAACAGCAAAATGCGGACGTGCACATAAAGCGCGCGAAGAACCGGGTCGCGCTCTTCGAAGGCGATATAAGCGGGATCCTTGAAAAGAAGGCGACCCTCCAGGGCGAGATAAACCGGTGTCTTGACGAACTGGCTTACCTCCAGGAGGAAGTGCGAGACGCCTACGAGCGCGATGAACGGCGTGAGGAGGAATACTTCGTAGACCGCGAGATATCTCCCGTTCCCAATCACACGATGGCAATGCCGGGGGACAAGAATTCCGAGAGCGAACGGCGGTTCCGCAGGTCATTGCTTCTCGCATTGTTGTTCTATATCCTCTTCGGTGCCGTCATACGCCTCTGGGTGCTGCCGCCGCCGGAACGCCCCGTCGTGGCCGAGGTGCCAGAACGTCTGGTCTCCATGCTCCGGAGAGAGCCGCCGAAGCCAGAGCGGGAGCCCGAACAGCGCAAAGAGGAAAGGAAGCCCGAAAAGAACCAGCAGAAGGTGCCGGAGAAACAGCATGAAGAACAGCCGAAGGTGGTCGCTTCGGAAACGGAGACCGCACGCAGTAAAGCGGAGAGCACAGGGGTCCTGGCATTCAAGGAATCCTTCAAGGGCATGCTGGACGAAGCTCCCGCCGCGCGTCTCGGAACCGAGGCGCGGATCAACAACCAGGCGGTCGCGGCCGCAGGCCAGGCCCGTCCAAACCGGTCTCTTGTTGCCATGCAGTCGGCGGGCGGTTATAGCGGCGGCATCAGCAACTCCGGGATCAGCCGCGATATCGGCAGCGGAAACGGCAGCCGCATCGGCGGCGTTGGCTTCAGCCGTGTGGAAAGCACCGTAGCCGGGCAGGCGGGAGAGTCGAGGCCGCTTTCCTCCGGGCCGGGACCGGGCCGTACCGATGAAGAGATCCAGATAGTGTTCGACAGATACAAGGCTGCGCTCTACCGGCTCTATAACGCGGAACTCAGGAAGGATCCGACCCTTCGCGGCAAGATGATCTTGAGGATCACCATCGAGCCGGGCGGTGAAGTCTCATCTTGCACCGTTCAGTCGAACGACCTCGCCTCGGAAGATCTGGTTTCACAGGTGGTCGAGCGTGTCAAGAAGTTCAACTTCGGGCCGAAGGAGAAAGTGTCCAGGATCACCATTCTGTACCCGATTGATTTCCTGCCTGCGGTTTAGCGCAGGGAACTCGGGGCTGGTTGTGTAGGATTTCTGACTGATCGCGTCCGGCCGGCATTCGGTTGGAGCGAGAGGACCGTCGCCCGGTTTCACGGTCGCGAAAGGCCATTTATGCGAACGTATGTCTGGCATCGTTATGTTATGATCGATGGCTGCATTGCAATTCATCCTCGTCTTCCGGTCTCGGTCATTGCTTCCATGGTTCAAAACCGCCGCGGGCTGTACTGGCTAGCGGTGTTTCTTGCAGTCTTGATTTTGTTGATACAGCCATGCGTGGCGGCGGAATGTCCCGAGTTTGATCAATTCTTTAAAGAGATCGATCCAACTAAAAAAACATGGAATGATTTATATCGATTATTCACATCGTATTCGTCCACATGCGGCAATCGGGCGTATGCAGAAGGTTACTCGGATTTCGTGGCACAATCGCTTGCACAATATTGGGATCGCTTCGACGAACTTGATTCATTGACCAAACGTGACCCAAATTTTAAGCATTTTGTGCTTAGACAAATTGACGGAACTGATAGCGAAAAGGATATAAAGATGATGTTGAATAATGCTCGAAAGCGTTGCCCGTCTGCTCAGTCCGCGCTATGCAAGGAAATAGAAAAGGCCGCTCTTTCAGCCCTCAAAGAACTTGAACAATACGAGTGACAACAAGTATGTGCCGGGAATTTCATCCAGAAGAAGTGATTCTTTATTGCCGTTTGCTGCGATTTGCTCTCGATCTCAGATAGTGCGCGGCCCTCATCTTGCGGAACCAAAACTCTAATTTCCCCCGATAGACCATTGCGAAGAGAATAAGCAGGATGCTGAAACCACTCAAGGTGAAGAGGGCTTCATACTGCCTGTTTCGGAAAAAAGAACCGCCAAGCGTCAACAGCGATACGCCAAGCAGGCGCCCGAGCGTTGACACGATCAAAAACGCGCCGTGTCCCATGTGGCCAAGTCCGAGGATATAGCAGAGATAGTCCTTGGGAAAACCGGGAATGGTGAATAGAAGAAAGGCCAGGAAGAGCCCTTTGTGTTTCATGACATAGTCATACTTCCGGAGCGTTTCCGGACTGACGATGCGTTCGACCAGCGGGCGACCGACGATTTTGGAGAGCGAAAATGCGATCCATGAACCGAGAGAAAGGCCAATCGTAGAATAGACGATGCCCCAGAAAACGCCGAAGATCACCCCTCCTGCAAAACCGGTCACTTCGCCCGGAATCGGCGCGAATACCACCTGAAGGGCTTGAAGGCCGACAAAGGTGTATGCTGCATAATCGCGGTGTTGATCAATGAATCGAAGCAAGCTCTGCTTGTCCGTTAAAAGATCCACCCAACCGAAGTGATATAAAAGGAGCGTGATTGCGGCGAAAGCCAGGAGGAATACTGACAGGTTTTTAATCGTTTTGCGGTCCAGAGCGATCATTAGGAATTATCATACCAGATTGCCGCGCCCGAGTATACCGGTCTAGGTGAGATAAACTGTGTAGGCATAGCCATTATTCGCTCATATCCGGTAGGTTGAAATGCTATATGGCAGAATTTAGAACAACGAGTACTCCGTATTTATTAGTGCAGCAAGGCAGCCCTCAATAGGAATGGTCCCCGTCCTGGCCGGTGAGAGTTCCCATTCTTTGCAACTATCAATCTCACGTCCGATATTTGATACCCCTCCCATCGGTAGCCTTTCGGCATAGCCGTTCAGCATCGTTGACAACTTCCTCAACAAGAATTATATTCGATTTAGGCCATTAAGCTTTATGGCAAGAGATAGTGGTCCTGCCACGCACAGATGTGTAAATATGGATTGACTCATGCTGAAGAAGATCCTTACATATGGCATGTGCATGGTCCTTCTTCTGGAAGGCCTCGCCTTCGCCGAAGAGTTTCGCTTCTCTCCCCGCACCAACAAGGCGAACCTGATCCGGTGGAGGAGCTGGGGCCATGAGATGTTCGACGAAGCGCAGAAAAAACACAAGCTTATCCTGCTGTCTCTCAGCGCTGTTTGGTGCCACTGGTGCCATATAATGGATGAGACCACATATTCTGATCCGGAGCTGATCGATTTCATCAACAACAACGTCATCCCGGTCAGGGTGGATGCCGACATGCGTCCCGATATCGACAGCCTGTATAACCAGGGAGGCTGGCCGAGCACGGTCATCCTGACGCCGGAAGGAGAGGTGATCTCCGGAGGCAATTATCTCCCGCCCGAGGAGCTGATCGGCAGGCTCAAGAGGGCCTCGGACCTTTACGCCACAGACAGGGATAAAATAAGAAGGAGGGTCGAGCAGGCAGAGATGATGCGCGCCTTGCGGCGGCGGGAAAGCGCAGGCGCTCCGGGCCGAGAGGACATCGAGAACATCATTGGGATCCTGAGGGGTTCATTTGATGCGAAGTATGGCGGCTTCGGGAGCGGCCAGAAGTTCCCGAGTCCCGAGACCCTGGAATTTCTTCTTTCCGTATACGCGAAAGGCCGGTACAGGGATGTCGAGGGGATTATCACGACTACCCTTGATCGCATGGCAGATGGCCAGATCCACGACAAGACCGAAGGCGGTTTCTTCCGGTATGCCACGAAGCCCGACTGGTCAGCGCCTCATTATGAGAAGATGCTCGACGTGAATGCCGGGCTGATCAAAAACTATGCAGAGGCGTACCAGGTGTTCGGGCGGAAGGAGTATTTGAGCGTTGTCCTGGGTAGCACGCAGTATGTGCAAAAAAATCTCTTCGACAAAAAAAGCGGCGCCTTCTACGGCAGCCAGGACGCCGACGAGTCCTATTATGAAGCGCTCGACCGAAAGGGGATGAAGGCCCCCGCAGTTGACACAACATCCTACTCGGACTCATCATCCCTCATGATCAGCGCACTGATTGCCACATACGGTGCGACAGCGGACAAGCAGTATCTCGACATGGCAATCAAGGGAATGGATTTCCTGTTAGCGAACCTGTATTCCGGCAATGACGGAATGTTCCATTATTATCGCGATGGAACGCATCATCTCAAGGGGCTTCTTTCAGACAATGCTCTGGCTGGGTCAGCTTTGCTCGATCTGTACAATGCGACGGGTGAAGAGCGTTATCTGAACGCCGCGAAAGCGAATGGTCAGTTTATCATCGGTCAATTCTACGATAAGGATAAGGAAAGGTTCCGCCCGTCTCTCGATACGTCGCTGAGTAAGCCCCTGACCGCGGGCATCCTATCGGACGTGAACGAGAACCTTGCCAATTTTCGGGCGATCCGTTTTTTGAGCAGGCTTGCATTTGTCGGTGAATTCAAGGGGCTGAAAGAGACCAGCGACGCTGCTGCTGCGGCTATTGCCGGTGAGTATCGGAGATTCACGACCCAGGCAGGTATCTATGGAACAGCCTTGCTCTGGTTCCTGGGAGACCCTGTCGTGATCACGGTTCTTGCTGAGAGAGAAGATGCCAGGAATTATCTGTCGGCGATCAATAGCGTCTATACCCCGGAAAAGGTGGTGAGGGTATTGTCGTTCTCGAGCGATGCGCAGGAAATAAAAGACCGGGGATATCCGTCGGCGGAGGCAGTCTATCTCTGTGTTGGCAAGAGGTGCTCGATGCCGATCAATAAACCTGAAAACGTGACTTCTGGATTGAAACACTTTATGGATACATTGCATGATTAGAGAGAAAGCAAACAGAGGATTAGTGCCTGTTTCATGATATATTTTAGGGCAGGGAAGTGCTTCCTGTAAGCAGACGCATATTAACGATCTGATATGTCTTGCTTTATTTAGCTGGAGGTGGGTGATGGAACGAACTGACGTCATAGGAAACGAGACCCTCATTGATTGCATAGTGATCGGGGCGGGACCCGGAGGTTTGCAGGCCTGCATACATCTCGGCCGCTACAACTTCCGCGTCGTACTGTTTCACACCCCGGGGGGGCGCACCGGCTACGCGAAACACATCGAGAACTACCTCGGCATCCCCGATGTGTCTGGCCCCGCGCTTCTGGAGACCGGCCTTGCCCAGGTAAAGCGCTTCGGCGTCACTATTGAGAACGCCAAGGTGGAGCGCGTGACGCACCGGAATGGGCAGTTCGATGTTCTGGCCGGAGGGAAGACCTACCGTTCCCGGTTCGTGATCGCCGCGTCCGGCGCCAAGGAGACCCTCGCCCCCTTCAAGAACCTCCACCGCTTCTTTGGCCACTCTTACTACACCTGCATGATCTGCGATGGCTACCGAACCACCGGCAAAAAATTGCTTGTAATCGACCGCACCGTGAACGGCGTGCGCTTGAGCGTCGGAATGAAGCGGATGTACACAAATGACGTTACCTTCCTCGCCCACGGATTCACCCTCGCGCCGGTGTATAGGGCGCTGCTTGAGGAGGAGGGGATTGAGCTGGTGGAGGGGCGGCCGGAAGAGCTTCTCGGAGAAACCACTCTCGAGGGGGTCCGTTTGAGCGACGGCCGCGTGATTGACTGTGAGGCCATTTTGGGTTGGGGCGGCATCTCCCTGAACGACGAATACCTCGAGGGCCTTGACCTGGATCGTGATGCCGAGGGTTTCAAGATCATGACGAGGGGTTCGGGTGAGTCGAGCATCCCCGGTCTTTTCGTCCTGGGCGCTCTCCGACACGGCCACTCCCAGGCGATCATCTCGGCCGGCCAGGGTGCCGAGGCAGCAATAGAGATCAGCACAAGGATCGTCGAGATCTAGAGAACTACAGTCTTGGTGGTTTTGAGCAATAGTAAAAATGCACTGCATCCCGACATTGAAGCTCTCATTTGGAGCAGCAGTGAATGCTTCATTCAGAAATCCTCAATTCACATCCCGGAAATCATGTTGGAAGTCTTGATATGATCGGATGCAGTTCTTGCACTCGAATCAGTTTCTCGATTATCGAACTCTACCGTGCATACGATATATCTTGACAGTGAGTGTGCGGGAATTTATCATGTTCCCATGAGCATGAGCTCCCTGTCGAGACGGGACGCGACGGAAGCGGCCCGCACCGCCGTGAAATGCGGCCTTACTTTCCTGGCGGCCGCAAGTCTTCTGATTGTTTCCTGTTCTAAACCGCCTTCCTATCCCGCGCCGCAGAGGTCAGGCGCCGATATCGTCATAGAAACATCAAGCTTGGAACTCGAAGTACCGAAATTCTATACTTATCGCTTCCAGGGGAAAAATGTCAATTTTTTTGTGATCAAAATGCAGGACACGATTCTTTCCTTTCTGGATGCCTGCGGAAGCTGCTATCCGTACAAGCAGGGATACCGCTGTGAAGGCAATGAGGTTATCTGCCGATACTGCAATACAAGATTTCCTGTTGGCAAACTTGAAAAAGGCCTCGGGAACTGTTATCCAATCAGGATCGAGGGCAGGAGGGAGAACGGAAAGTACCTCATACCTGCAGCGACATTGGAAAGTTCCGGTAACAAGTTCTGAGTATCTGGCGGTCCTGGATATTCTTTTACCACCCATACGGTGCAAAAGGTTAATTTGACAATGAGGGAAATATCGATATTCGAAGTGTTGTCGCAAGGCTAAAACTGTAATTTTACGTTGACTTGATATTGTTTACTCTCTATTATAGAGGTTATGAAAGTAAGGTCGGTCATCGTGCTTTTTGCCATTACTCTCGGCGTCCTTTCTCCTCTTTCCGTTCATCTGACAATTGCGCAGGGGCAGACGTCTATCGGTACCTTCGATGTCTGCCATGCGGGTGCTCCTGCCCTCTCAATAAGCAACGATATGCCGTGCGTAAATCAGCCGCTTTACCACCCGATCCTTCCATCGTGTGTGGAGAGTGCTGAAATACTTGATCCCACGCTCAAGCCTCTCATTTCAATCTTTCAAAAAGAACATCCTCCGAAAATCTGACGTTCACGTCCAATAGAACTGATGAATCGCTTCGTTCGTCCGCTGCAGGGCGTGCGACAGTACGCGCATGAGCGGCACGTTACGTGGTCGATCTCACCCTCGACACTCGCACTGTTTCAAAATGAGGTGATAGGAATGAATCTGGTGAAGTTTCTTGTCACTATGTTTCTTCTCGTGTTCATGCGGCCCGTTTTTACCCAGGCAGGTCAGGTCGGGAGCGTTGCACCGGGTTTCAGTCTCACAGATTTGAACGGCAAAGCAAGCACCCTCCAGCAGTTCAAGGGCAAGGTCGTGTTCCTCGATTTTTGGGCGCCCTGGTGCGACTCGTGCCGGGAAGAGCTTCCCGCGCTAGATGCACTGTATAAGAAATACAAAAACGATGGGCTTGAGATTATCGGCATCGATATGGACCCTTCCGAAAAGCTCGTACGTGAATTTCTCCAAAAGGGCCCAATCACCTTCACCATCCTTATAGACAGGAAGGGCGCTATGAGAAGGGAATATCGCGTCCGAACCTTGCCGACGGCGTTTATCATCGGGAAGGACGGGGTAATACGCTCTATGCACATGGGCTTCGGCAAGGAGTTTCTCCAGATATATGAAAAAGAAATTGTTGAGCTCTTGCAGCACCCTTAAATCAGATTAGACGGATCGAAGAGGAGATTCCGCATGAGAGTAAAAAAAGATTTCGCTCTGAGAACCATTCAAAATAAGATTTTTCGTCAATTATGCAACACATCAGCTGCGCTTGTTCTAGCTATAACCACGGTATTCCTGAATTCGGCAGATGTCATGGCCTGTGCTAGCTGCGGCTGCACATTGAGTTCCGATTGGGAAAACACACAGTTTTCCTACACACCGGGACTAAAGCTTGATCTTCGCTACGACTATATCAATCAGAATAAGCTCTGGAGCGGGTCGAAGTCGATTTCTCCCACTGCCGCGAGCCAGGTCATTGTCAACGGCAATCCGAACGAAGTGGAACAATATACCATAAACAATTACCTGACGCTCGGAATCGACTACAGCATGAGCCACGACTGGGGGGTAAATATACAAGTACCCTATATTGACCGGAAGCACAGCACGTTGGGAATGGGGTCGGATGGATTTACCCCGGTACCTGGCGGTGGACAATATGAATCACACACCAAGAGTATCGGCGATGTCAAGGTAATCGGACGCTACCAGGGCTTTACGGCGCAGTGCAGCTTTGGCATTCTGTACGGGGTCAAGCTGCCGACCGGAAGCTATACCGAGACGGGATCATCGACGGACCCAACAGCGCCCGGTCCGGTACCGATTGACCGCGGCCTGCAGCCGGGAACCGGTACAACCGATATCATCCTGGGAGCCTATTACTCCAATAGCATAGGTCAGGATTGGGATTACTTCGCCTCGGTACTCTATCAGAAAGCGCTGGACTATAAAGATCAGTACAAGCCCGGTGATGGCGTCAATCTCAACGCGGGTTTGCGTTATGCGGGCTTTTCCGTTTTTGCCCCCATAGTCCAGCTGAACTTCCGGGAAGTTCGACACGATGAGGGCGACAACGCGGACCAGTACAATACCGGCGGGACACTCCTGTATTTCAGCCCGGGGATCACGGCTTCGATCAGCACGCACGTTTCAGTGTACGTCTTCGCTCAAGTGCCCATTTATCAGTACGTGGAAGGAGTGCAGCTTGTGCCGAGTTTCACCTCTACTGTAGGCGTACGCTATTCATTCTGAAGATGTTCATGTCGGATTGTTGCAGACTAGGACAGGCTTAGAACATTGTCACCTTGCTTATTGCGATATGATGCGTGCTATACTTCATACTGACAGCAGATTATTCCCGGGAAAGGAGGTGGAATTAAGCAGAAATCAAACATATTTTCTTACCAGGGTCACCGGTATTAAGACAGATGACAGATATTGCAACGATATGAAAGAAAATGAAAAGGAGATATGTCTATGAAAAACCAGAAGAGGCTTTTATATGCAGCGCTAACTTTTGCATTCTTGCTTTCCGCTGGACCATTTTGCAGCGCCCGCGCGGAAGAGATGACGCACGAACACGGAAGTGATGCTTCCATGCAGATGCACCATCTGCATGTCCTAATGAACCACGGTCTTGAGATGGTCGTAGAGGGCTCCAACATGGTCATGCTGGCCGATATGAAGATGGCTCCGTCGATGGATCCCATGACGGCAGAACACGGCCGTGCCATGATCAAAAGCGGCAGGGAGGTCATTGAGCATGCCTTGAAAGGGCCCGAGATGCAAGCCATGCACAAGGCCGGCCACGGCGATGCGCCTCTCATGAAATATACCCACGAACTGGGTGAAGCGGAGTTATCGGTGGTGAATATGCTCGAAAAGATGGGTATGGAGGGCCCCATGTCGGACGATATGATGGCCATGCATCATATGCACATCATGATGAACCACGCCCTGGAGATGGCCGCGCAGGGATCTAACATGGTCATGCTCGGGCAGATGGGGATGGCTGGGGATATTGACAAGTATTCCATAGACCACGGGAAAATGATGCTTTCCGACGCTAAAGCGATGGTAAACGAGGTCATGGGAGGAAAGTCCATGACTGACATGCACCAGAAGGGTGTCACCGGAGGTAATGCAACGATGGCGGAAACACATAAGATTGGCGACGCGGCAAAGAAGGTCGTCGATCTCCTCGATACGATGGCTTCAGCAGGTGCAATGAAGATGAAGTAGACTGTTGGGGGGCAGGGTTCAGCCCCTGCCCCTTTTTGAGAAAACGTGGAGAAAAAAATGAGCGACGATACGGTGAAACAAGTAGCTGGCAATGTATGGCGATTGCTTATTGCTCTTCTTGTTATGGCTATTGTCCCGGCTGTATCATTTGCCCATGGCGTCGCGGGGCAGCGGTTTTTCCCTACTACCTTTGCCGTTGACGACCCGTTCATTTCCGATGAGTTTTCCGTGCTTTATAATTCCTTTAAGATGAACGATTTGACGGGCGGGCCTCGGGTTCAAACCTCGTCTGTCGACGTCGGGTATTCAAAACGCATCTTACCTAATTTCGGGATAGAGCTCGATCAGGGATACGAGCGGAACCATACTGAAGGAGATGGGACGACAAGCGGTTTCGGCAATCTCGCCGTGAATGTGAAATACCAGTTCTATACAAGCGCCGAGCATGAAACGATCCTTTCCTTTGGAGTTTCGGATACTATCGGCAAGACGGGGAACGGAAACGTGTCCGACCAGTTCTCGACGATCTCGCCGGCTTTCTTTTTCGGCAAAGGCTTAGGGGACCTGTTCGAGTCAACGAGTCTGCTGAGACCACTCGCCGTTACGGGAGTCATCGGACCGAACTTTCCCGCGCCTTCGATTACGAATGGTGTGCGCAACCCAACGACGCTTACCTGGGCGTTCACGCTCCAGTACAGCCTGATGTACCTCCAGTCCGTTGTGAAGGACGTGGGGTTGGGTCAACCTTTCAACCGGATGGTCGCCGTGGTCGAATTCCCGATGGAAACCTGCCTCAACGCGGACTGTAAGAATCAGACGACCGGGACCGTCAATCCGGGATTAACGTGGATCGGGAAATTCACAGAGCTTGGCATTGCGGCGGAAATCCCCATGAACCCGCGATCGGGAGCGGGCACCGGGGTGTTTGTCCTTTTTCACCTCTTTATCGATGACCTGTTTCCGAACGGCATCGGGAAACCGATATTCCCGTGATGAACATTTCGCGATCATCTGACGCCTGGAAAGCGGCTGTGCTCCTCATTCTGGTGTTTCTCTTCATCATGCCCGGCGTCGCCCGGGGCCATGCATACCCTGATCACGCAGAGCCGAAGGTGGGCGCTACTGTCACAACGCCCCCCGCGGTCGTACGCATCTGGTTCGATAGCGACCTGGAGCCGGTCTTTTCCTCGATCATGGTCCATGCTGCGAAGGACGACGTGATGGTGGATAAACGCGACGGTCGCGTGGATAAGTCAGATCCCAAGCTTCTCGAGGTCAGTGTGCCCACATTGCCTCCCGGCGAATACATCGTCTACTGGAATGTTGTAGCAAGGGATGGGCATCGGACCTCGGGTAACTACCGATTCAAGATTAAGTGAGAAAGGAGTTCGGCTGTCCATGGACAACATTATCCACAGCATGCCTCTTTGGGTCGAGCTCATCTCCTTGGCTTTCTTAACAGGAGTTCTTATCTTTTTTCTTTTGGTCCTTTCTGACACGGGACACCCTGATCCTGGCCTTCGAAATCGCCTGTGGCTCCTTTTTATTGTCGCCGTATCGATGGCTATAACGGTAAGCGCCATCGATTTCCTCCAACGCGTCGCGGAGATGAGCGGGGATACGGTCCTGTCCAGTTTCTCCTCGGTTCCTACTGCGCTGCTTAAAACGCACTCAGGCCGAGTCTGGCTCATCCGCATCGCATGTCTTGTTCTCATGCTGGCGACAGGAATTATCCGAAAGGCTCGCGACACGCGTCTGGTCCTCATCGCCCTGTTCTGTCTCAACGCTATCATTGCCCTGACAGAGAGCGCTTCAGGGCATGCTTCTGACAAAGGGGATTTCAGCCTGGCCGAAATCATGGATTGGATCCATCTTCTCGGAGCACTGGTGTGGGCAGGCGGGATATTCATGCTTTCCTTTGTGATTTTTCCCCGCGTATCGAGCCTGGACGGCAAAGATTTCCACACCCTTGCGCGCCGGGCCGCGCGATTTTCGGCAATTGCAGGTATTGCGGTCCTTGCCGTCGTTTTAACGGCGCTTTACAACGCACTGGTCTATGTTGGCTCCGTCAATGCCCTGGTGCACACATCATATGGACTTACTATTTCGGCAAAAATGGCCATGCTTTTCCTGCTCCTTTTGCTCGCCGCCTATAACCGATATATAAGCGTACCCGCCCTCGTACAATCTGCGGGTCTCAATCCGGTCACGATTGGATTCATATCTCGGTTCGTAAAAAAGATTTCTTCACGCTTTTCGCTGAATAAGACAGGAGTCGATGCTTTCATATTCTTCAAACGCGCCGTCCGCTTCGAAGTGTTTCTGATGCTCGCTTTGTTGCTCTGCGCGGCCCTGCTGCGGCATGAGATCCCTGCGCGTCATGCCATGCACGGTGATCATCCCGGAGCTCCTCTGCATGAGCATATGCGTCATTGAAACAGCGGACGATGGAGATGGGCGGCCAAACTAAAAATCCTTGACAGATTCGTCTTAATGGGATACTTTCTCAAAAATGCAATGGGGAGGCCTTATGTCCGGCGTTTCACGTTTTGGCGTTTCCATCGATAGCCAGCTTGGGAAAAGGTTTGATGAGCATATCAAGCGCAAAGGCTATTCCACCCGGTCCGAGGCCATTCGGGATATGATCCGGGATGTCCTTGTGGAGGAACAGTGGGAATCGGGCAAGCAGGAGACCGTGGGGACCATAACCATCGTCTATAATCATCACACCCGCGAACTGGATCACGCATTGACGGATATGCAGCACCAATCCTATCACCAGATCATATCAGCACTTCACGTACATCTAGACGCCCACAACTGCCTTGAAGTGCTGGTTGTCAGGGGCAAGAGCCCGGAGATTAAGAAGATTTCCGATCGTCTGATCGGCACTAAGGGCGTGAAACACGGCAAATTGACTATGACAACCACCGGCAAAGAGTTAGAATAGAGCTGTTTTATTATCCTCCTCACATGTAATCAATTTCCAACGAATGCCCTCCTGAGTGATCGTCGCATTCATATTCATGCTCGACAAGCCGCTTGACAATTGCCATCACTTGTGTTACTTTTCTGTAAATAGTAGCACTTAATAGCACAATTATAAATTTCGTAGCTACTACCTCCTCAATGAGTCCCGGGTAAAAGTTGATCATCTCTGGTTAAAGACAGCCGGAACACGTTCCGGTCCAAAAATGCCGCAAAGGAGTGAGAAAATAAAATGGAGTGGCTCAAAGTCACGATCGATTACGGTATCCTGGGATTAATGCTGCTTTTAAGTATTGTGGCAGTTGCAATTGCAATTGAGAGGCATCTTGTCTTCAAGAATCTAAAATTAGACAGTTTTCCCGATAAGAAAACCCTTGAACTGAAGCTTACCGAGAAGCTTCACCTCATCGCTACCATTGGAAGCAATGCTCCCTACATTGGTTTGCTCGGCACGGTGCTTGGCATCATGCTGACTTTTTATACTATGGGAAAAGAGGGATTTATGGATACGGGGAAGATAATGGTTGGCCTAGCGCTCGCCCTGAAGGCCACCGCCGCCGGGCTTTTCGTTGCTATCCCCTCTGTAGCTCTTTACAATCTTCTCGTAAGAAGGGCTAAGGTTCTGATTATGCTATGGGAGATAAAAAATGTTTGAGAAGGAGTTTGATTATATCAACGTTGTCCCGCTTGTTGACGTAATGCTGGTGCTTCTCACGATCGTGCTAACGACGTCTACGTTCATCGCTACCGGGGCAATTCCGGTCGAGCTTCCACGGGCGGCAAAAAACCCATCGGAGATTCTAAAGACACTCTCCATAGAAATTGACTCGAGAGGGGGGATATATCTCAACTCGCAGCCTGTTACGCTTGATGGTCTGAGGAATTCGTTGAAGTCGACTTCAAAAGAGACGCCTGTCCTCATCAGGGCGGACAGGAATATCCACCTTCAGGCGTTCGTGGACGTACTTGATATCGTTAAAAACCTTGAGTTCAAGCGGGCAAGCCTCCAGACAGAAGAAATCAAATGAGATGAAGTATCAACTTGCCGGATTACAAGTTTCTGTGCTTATTCATTTGGCAGCGTTCCTGCTGTTCTTCGGTGTCAGCCGAATGCTGTCTGTACAAAGTGCACCCATAACCATTGAGCTCGGGATGCTCTCCGGTTCGGCAGGTGCCGCAAGAAGCGAGGTCCGCGAAAAGAGTGAACCTCGAAATAAGAAAAAACAATTCGTGAAACCGACGGTTCAACAGCAGGAAGCGCCATCTGAGACGACCGTGGCCGAGAAGCCGGCAGTGAAGCAGGAACAGGCATCCGCGCCAGAAGCTTCTGATGCGTCACAGAAGGCAGGCGAGTTTGGGTTCAACGATAACGCGGCCGAAGTGGTTGGTCCTATCTTCGATGTTGATTACCTTCATAACCCCAAGCCCCAATATCCGCCGATCGCCCGACGAATGAGGCTAGAAGGTACAGTCATAATTCATGTGCTGGTAAATTCGACCGGGAAGCCGGAAGTCGTAAGTCTTGGGAAGAGTTCAGGAGCGGCTGTGTTGGATCAGGCTGCACTCAATGCCGTGCAGAACTGGTCTTTCTTGCCAGCTCGTCAAGGCAATAAAACCGTACCGGCCTGGATCGACGTCCCTATACATTTTCATCTTATCTAAATCGTTTTTTCGTATTGAAATACATTCATAGAACCGTTTGCCATGGATAATTCACCTTGGAGGAGGGCACCTCTCGAAGATAAGAGAGCGCTGGTTGTCAGGGGCAAAGCCGGGAGATTAAGAAGATTTCCGATCGGCTGATCGGCAATAAGGGAGTAAAACTCGGCAAACTGACTATTACAACCACGGCAAAGAGCTTGAATAGGATTTTATTACATCGGTAACCGCCCTTTCGAATCATTTTCCCCAAACTCCACTCCGATACCAATCACCGCTTGTTTTTTCTTTCCTGAAATAAACACCTTGACAGATTTTACTATATGTGCTACTAATATAAAAATCGTAACACTATAAACATACGTAAATAAAAATCGTAACACTCGCTTTTTTTGTTGCTTTCTTAACCAAGGGTTGTGCTTAATACGGCCATTAAAACCTGTACGCCTGGATAAAGTTCGGAAACGAGTGAGACCCGTCGTGGGTTGGACCTGAATCCTGCCGAGTGCAACTGCAAGGCCCTTCTTTGAACAAAATGATCGCAAAGGAAATTATTGCCCGACGAATGAAGGTAGAAGGTACACTCATAGTTCATGCGCTGGTAAATTCGACCGGAAAGCCGGAAGTCGTAAGTTGGGAAGAGTTGAGGAGCGGCTGTGTTGGATCAGCCTTTCACTTCGGAGGAGGGCCCGCTTGAAGGCAAGATGTGGAATGCCAAATACTATTGTTATAATTGTTATTTGCATAGTGGTTTTCTCAGAGATCCAAATACCGGTCGCCTTCGGTGGCGGAGTTCAGACCTTGGAAACGGTCGATGTGACGGACTCTGCCGAGAATCTCGTCGGGACGGCGGATTCTGCAACAGAGGGAACGGTCACGCCAAAACAGCTTGAAGATCGGCCAGTTCTGCGGACCGGTGAAATCCTCGAAGAGGTCCCGGGCCTGGTGATCAGCCAGCACAGCGGAGAAGGCAAGGCGAACCAGTACTATTTGCGCGGAATAAACTTGGATCACGGAACGGATTTTGCGGCTTCAGTGGCGGGCATACCGATCAATTTGCCCACCCATGCGCATGGGCAAGGATATCTTGACTTGAACTTCTTGATGCCAGAACTCCTGAGTGGCATCCAATATCGAAAAGGGCCCTACTATGCCGATCAGGGAGATTTTTCAGCTGCTGGCGCCGTTATCATGGATTACCGCAATGTTTTGGCACGGAACATCGCAGAGTTGACCGCAGGGAATAACGGCTATCGCAGGGCATTAGTGGCCGGCTCCCCGGCTCTGGCTGGGGGACACCTGCTTTACGGTTTTGAATATTACCATAATGATGGCCCATGGGTTTATCCTGACGATTATAAAAAATTCAACGGTGTGCTACGATACAGCCGAGGCGACGAGCAGAACGGGTATAGTATTACTGCGATGGGTTATAACGGTACCTGGAACGCGACTAATCAAGTCGCAAAGCGCGCAATTGACAATGGCTTGATTACACGTTTTGGCTCCCTCTCCCCAAGCGATGGAGGAGACACATACCGCTACAGCCTTTCCGTTGAGGGGCAGCATACAACCGAGAATGCAGTTACTAGGGCGAATGCGTACGCGGTTTCCTATAACATGGATTTGTTCAACAATTTTACCTACGCGCTTGAAGATCAAGTCAACGGCGACCAATTCGATCAGGCGGACAGACGGGTAATCTTGGGCCTTAATGCCAGCCAGGACTGGATAACGAAACTGGAAAACCGTGATATGGTCAATACACTCGGATTGCAAGTCCGGAACGACAACATCGATCCGGTCGCGCTCTACCAAACCGTCGACAGACAGATCCTTTCCACGACACGGCGGGACCATGTCATTCAGACGAGCATCAGCTTATACGCGCAGAACCGGGCCCAATGGTCGGAAAAGTTCCGGACGCTAGCCGGCATCCGCGAAGACGTTTACCATTGGACCGTAAACAGCGATAATCCCGCCAA
>Ga0187780_10001498_pt1 | contig 17635 bp, 16 predicted proteins | sample 1015_Q2_SP10_20__FD_132429 | JGI IMG/M metagenome (GOLD analysis project Ga0187780, IMG submission 132429) | Tropical peat soil microbial communities from peatlands in Department of Meta, Colombia - 1015_Q2_SP10_20_MG | ecosystem: Environmental > Terrestrial > Soil > Wetlands > Peat | place...
GAGTGCCAGGAATGGCGCGAGCAGCGCCGGGTACTGCGGGTAGTACTGCGTGGTCGCGAACTGGACGGCGCCCACTGCGCCCGCCGTCACCAGGGCGAAGGTTTCGAGCGCGGTGAGGCGGCGGCGGCGGATCGCGAACGCTGCGATGACGACCGCTGCGAGGAGGGCGAGCGCGATGTACGCGCCGGCCGTGCCACCCCCGAGGGTCATCTCCTGCAGGCGCACCGCCACCGGCGTGCGCTCTGACCCCGGCAGCCTCGAGAGCTGACTGAGCACCACGTCCCGGAGGAACGCCGCAGGTGCCATGACGAAGAACGCGAGACACAGGCAGCCGAATCCGGCGGCCACTCCCCCGGCGAACGGCAGGAGGCGTCGTCTCGGGCTCGAGGCGCACATCACCACCACCACGAGCACGGCGACGATCGCCGGCGCCTTCATCGCTCCCGCGACACCGAAGAGCACGCCACCCAGCAGCACCCGCCGAGATCCAGCGAAGTTGTCCCTGTCGAAGAGCAGCGACGCGCCGGCGAGACAGAACAGGCCGGTGACCGGCTCCAGAAGGCCGGCGTTCAGCGCATACCGCTCGGCGGGATACAGCGCCATGAGGCCGCAGGCGACAAGCGTCGTCATGCGCCCGCGGTGGCGCACCAGCCGGCCGACGAGCACGACGTTCGCCCCCGCGATGAGCGGCGTGCAGATGCGCAGCACCGCGAGCGCGCCGCGCGTGCCGATGAGGTTCGACACGAGCGCAAACGGGCTGAGGAGCACCACGATGCCCGGCGGTTGCACGAAGACGAAGTCGCGGTAGGCCACGGCCCCGTGGACCAGCCGCACCGCACCCGCGAGATACACGCTGACGTCCGGCGTCGCGCCGAAGAGGTATCCCGGGCGGCTCAGCTGGAGGGCGTCGACACCGGCGGATGCGAGGACGCAGGCGAGCACGACGCCTGTGGTGACGGGATCGCGCGCGGGACCCGGCCGTCGATGCTCGATGGGCGCACTCTACCGCCGCACTCGCGGAGGCGTCTCGGCCCCGGTGAGGGTTCCGGAGGTTACTCGTCCGCTTCGACGAAATACGTCTCGCAGGCGAGCTCGAGCAGCTCGCCGTTGAGCTCGACGTTCTTGCCGAGATAGAGCGCCGCATGGATCACGTGGTTGAGCAGGTCGCGCGGATGGGTGCCGTGCAGCGACCGGCCCTTGGCGAAGTAGTGCCGCTCGAGGAGCGAGTCGACGAGCGCCTCGTCCATGCGCAGGTTGTTGTCCACGCAGTTGCGCCGCCAGATCTCCTTGTACTCCTCGACCGTGGGATCCGGGACGTGTACCTTGAAGCGCACCCGGCGGAGGAAGGCCTCGTCCATCAGGTTCTGCGGACGCAGGTTCGTCGACAGCATCACCATGCAGGTGAACGGGACGGGGATGCTCGATCCGGCCCGCGGGATGTTGAGGTAGTCGACCTTCTTCTCGAGGGGAACGATCAATCGGTTGAGCAGGTCGCGAGGCGACATGTTCTGCTGCCGGCCGAAGTCGTCGATGAGGAAGAGGCCGCCGTTCGCCTTGAGCTGCATCGAGGCCTCGTAGAAGCCGAGCGTGCTGTCGAACCCCAGCTCGAGCATCCGCGGGGTGAGCTCGCCGCCGACCTTGACCGCGGGGCGCTTGGCGAGCTGCCAGCGGCGGTCGTGCGGCGGCAGCTCCCGGTCGATCGGCTCGTGGTGGATCGGGTCGTAGAAGCGGATCACCTCGCCGTGGACGTACAGGGCCCGGGGGATGAACATCGGCGGGCCGAGCAGGGAGGCGGCGGCCTCGGCGATGGTCGTCTTGCCGTTGCCGGGCGGTCCGTAGAGGAACACGGCCTGGCGGGCGCTGAGCGCCGGCCCGAGGTGGTCGAGCACCTCCTCCGAGAGCACCAGGTGGCTGAACGCGTCATGGAGACGGGCGCGGTTGACCTGGCCGTCGACGTGTGACTGGCGCTCGGCCATGGCGGTGTAGTCGGCGATGGGCACCGGCGCGGGACCCGCGTACTGGTTGATCTCGAGCAGCTCGCGCGCCCGCTGGCGGCCGGCCGTCGAGATCATATGCTGCATGCCGGCGTTGATCGGCTCGCCGGGCTCCAGCATCGCCGTGTGGACACCGGTCGAGGAGGAATACCCCTCGTCTGCGAGGAATCGTGACGCAGTGTCGATGAACGTGAAGGGCAGGCAGAGGTGATTGGCGATGTCCCGCCCCAGCATGCTCCCGTTGAAGTACAGGACCTTGAGCACGAGGTCGCAGACGAAGCTGAAGGGCAGCCCCGTCTCCTCCGCGGTCCGGGGCGCCGGGGGAAGCGCGATCGGACTGGACGCGGGCGCGGCAACAGGCGCGGTCACTGCCATCGGCGTCCGATTGTGTCATGGGCCGTTCCGGGCGCCCGGCGAACGTGGCGGATTGTCATACGACCGTTCCAGCGATCCGCCTGCTACGGTGGAACCATGGCGGTGCCGCTGGACGAGGGCTCCCCGGATCGGCGTCGGATGGGCCCGTTCTGGATCGAGGAAGGGCCCGGGGTGCTCCTTGCCGGAGCGCTCATCGTGCTGCTGTTCGCCGCGCTGTTCATCCTGGCCGTCGCCATGCGGCCGGCGTAACCCGGGCCGCGCCCTGGCGTTTCACCCAGGAACTCGGCAGCGCTGCCGCCGCGCCGCACCGCGGGGCAGCCAGGAGACGATCTCGACCATGCTTTCGACGCTTCCGGCATGACCCTCGACCAGGGCCCCCCGGGCCGCCGCCGCCGGGCGGGCCTGTCCAGCGGCTCGAGGCTGCCGTCCCGAGTGCCCGGCCCGATTCCTCCCGGAACCGGGACGGGGCGGCCTGCCGGCTCGACCAACCCCGGCATCGGCGTCGCCGAGGCGAGCGCGCGCGCCGAGCTGCGCCGGCGACGGGCGAGCGCCTACCGGCACCTTCGCCAGCCCCGCCGCCGCGGGCGCGTCCTCCGCGTGCTGCTGATCGTCGTCACCGTCTTCGCGGCGATCGGAGCGGGCACCGTCGGCGCGGTCTTCGCGGGATACAACGCGTACAAGAGCCAGCTCCCAGACGCGGCGACGATCACGAACATGGAGCCCCAGATCGACACCGATGTCTATGACGCCGCCAACAACCTGATCGACGTCTTCCACAACCCCGGATACCGGCACATCCACGTCACGCTCGCGCAGGTCTCCCCCATCTTCCTCAAGGCGATCGTCGACGTCGAGGATCGCCACTTCTACACCGAGGGTTCGTGGGACCTGGGCCGCCTCGTCGAGTCCGGCATCGCCGACGTCACGCACCGGGGCACGGTCCAGGGCGGGTCGACGATCACCGAGCAGCTTGCCAAGTACAGCCTGTACGGCGGCTCGGATCCGCCGCAGAGCATCGACTACAAGATCAAGGAGATCGTCCTCGGCAACGAGATCTCGCTCAACTTCACCAAGTCGCAGATCCTCGAGATGTACGTCAACCGGATCTTCTACGGGAACTTCGCGGTCGGCATCGGGTCGGCGGCCGAGCTGTACTTCCTGACTCCGGCGAGCAAGCTGGATCTCGCCCAGGCGGCGATGCTCGCGGGGCTGCCCCAGTCGCCGACGGCCGACAACCCGCTCAACCTCTCGTCCAAGGAAACCGTGAACCCCGCCTCCAAGAGCCGCCAGAAGCAGGTGCTGCAGGCGATGGAGGCAAACGGCGACATCACCCAGGCCGAGGCGCTCGCCGCCTACAACGAGAAGCTCACCTATCACTCGTGGACCGAGTCGGAGCCGAGCCTCGACCTGGATTTCGTCTCCTACCTGCAGGGGTACCTGGCGGCGAGCTTCCCGGGGTACGCGAACCCGGGCGGCTACATCATCCACACCACGCTCGACCCCAAGGACCAGAGCGATGCGTACACCGTCGTCCACACTCAGGTGAAGAAGGAGTTCAACAACGAGAACATGCGCGACGGGGCGCTCGTGAGCCTTGATCCGCGCACCGGCGAGGTGCTCGCGATGGTCGGGACCTGGAACTACGCCGACCCGAACATCGGTCAGCTCAACATGGCTGACATCCCGATCCAGCTGGGGTCGACGACCAAGCTCTTCACGTACACCGCGGCGATCGCCTCGACCAAGTTCACGATGACGACGCCGATCCTGGACGACTACTACTCGTTCCCCATCCCGGGCAGCGCGCCGTACAAGCCGTACGACGACGACCGCCACACCCACGGTGTGTGCGAGCTCAAGCTCTGCCTCGGGAACTCGTTCAACATCCCGGCCGTCAAGACCGAGTACGCGACCGGCATCAACTACATCTCGAACGTCGAGCTCGCCATGGGGGCCAAGTCGATCGACGAGCCGTGCACCATCGGCGGCCACACGTATGACAACTGGCCGTCGCCCGACCAGTGGGCCGCCACGCTCGGTTCGCTCACCTGCGGCATCAAGCTGATTGACCTCGCAGACGGGGCGGCAACGCTCGCCGATCTCGGCGTGCAACACGACCCGATGCCGGTGACGAGCATCGTCGAGCAGGCGACCGGCAAGACGGTGTGGACGTACAACCCCGCGGCCGCGGGACACCAGGCGGTCCCTGCCAACGTCGCGTACATCATGGATCAGATCACGAGCAACGACAACAACCGCATTCGCGAGTTCGGCCGCAACGGGTTTCTGACGCTCAACCCCCGCCGCGTCAGCGCCAAGACGGGGACCGCGCCCTTCTATATCGACAACCTTGCCGTCGGGTGGACTCCGACCCTCGTGACCGCGGTGATGGTGGGCAACCCCACCCAGAGCTGCCTCAAGCCGTCGGACCAGGCGTTCATGAAGCGGCAGATCGCCAGAGGGAACATCGTCAACGGCGAGAACTATTACCTGGATCCCTTCAGCCCCAGTGACCTGACGCACTACGGGCTCAAGCCGGTCAACGGCAACTGCGGCCACCTCGACGGCGTCGTCTCCGGGTACAGCGGGGCGTCTCCGATCTGGCACGACTACATGCTCGAGGCGCTCAAGGGGGTCCCCGACACCTGGTACGCGCAGCCACCCGACGTGATCTCGGTCGGCCCCGGCGGCGACGACGCCGACTTCTACCTCCCCGGGACACAGCCCGGTGCGAGCACCAACTGCACGTACTACGGCCCGACCCCGCTTCCGACCCAGACGTGCACCTACGCCGGGCCGTCGCCGGCGCCCACGCCGCCTCCGTCCCCATCGCCGGGACCGTCGCCGTCGCCTGGACCCTCGCCAAGCCCGGGCCCGACCCTGCCGCCCAGGTAGCGGGAGCCGTCCGGTTCGACCGGTAGACTGAACCGGGTGACGGACGCGGCACCACCCGACCATGCCGCTCCGCCGGGGCCGAGCCCGATCGCGCTCCTCGTCGCCCTCGATCTCGTGACGAGGTACCGGCTCAGGCTCGCCGACCAGCGCGACGGCCGGCTCGGCAACCTCCTCGGTAGCTACGTGCTCGCCGCCGCGCAGTGGAACGGCCCACGGGCAGCGCTGGTCGCCTTCTACGAGCCACCCGCCGACCCCGCGCTCGCCGGCCAGGACCTCGCCGTACGCTGCGACGCCGCGCGCCGCTGGGGGCTCGACCGGCTCGCCCAGCAGGGCGCCAAGGTCTGCGACATCCTGCTCGTGGCGCTCGGGCCGCTGTCCGGCACGCTGACCGTGTCGACCAACCCCGGCGATCCCGTCCGGCTCGGCGTGGCATGGGTCGACGTGGCCGGCGGCAACGCGGGAGCGGTGCTGCCGCTGCCTCCGGATCTGCCGTCTGTGGCCGAGCTGCGTGCCCGGACCCGAGCGGTGCACGACGGCGCCCCCACGCCGACCCTCGCCGCGGTCGACCTCGCCGAGCGGCAGACCGTCGCAGGCGGCTATGTCGCCCCGGTGCGGCGGGCGATGGTCACCCAGCCCTACCTCACGTACGGCCTCATCGCCGTCTTCGTGGTGATCTGGCTCTTCGAGACCACGACCATCTCGCGGGCCGCAAACTCGACCAGCCCGGACATCTGCTCGTTCGGGGCGCTTCCCAACTACGACATCTACTCGGCGTTCGGGCTCAGCCCCGGGTGCACCGTCGCGTGGTGGCGGTTCGTGTCGAGCGCGTTCGTGCACGACAACGTCGACGTCACCCACGTGCTGTTCAACAGCATCGCGATGCTGTTCATCGGCAGGCTCGTCGAGCAGCTGTACGGACGCCTCGTGCTGCTCGGCACCTTCCTCATCACCGCGGTGGCCGGGAGCCTGCTCTGGGTGGGCGCGAGCGCCCTGCCCATCCACGCTCCGGGCACCGGGCTTGCCATCTCATATGGAGCCTCGGGAGGGATCTCCGGCCTCGTCGGTCTCCTGCTCATGCTCGGCAGGATTCAGGGCAAGAGCGTGCCCGTGGGGATCACCCACACCGTGCGGAACTACGCGACGACGGTCATCGTGCTCAACGTCGCGTTGACGTTCCTCTTCGGTGCCTCGATCGGCATCAACAACTACGCGCACATCGGCGGGCTCGTCGCCGGAGGGATCATCGGCGCGATCCTGCCGCCGCTCCGCTCGATCGGCGGCCGTGACCTCGGTGTCGTCGAGCGTGGTGTGCTCTGGCTGTCGATCGCCGTCAGCGCCGTCGCGCTGGTGTTCGCGACGGTGAACCTCGCCGAGGCGTTCGCGCACGGAGCCCCGTAGCCGGCGTCCTCAGACCGCGCGCTCGTCCGCGGGCGCGCCCCAGAGCCCCTCGAGGTCGTAGAAGGTGCGCTCGCCGGGGAGGAAGACGTGGGCGATCACCGAGTCGAAGTCCGCGCACGTCCACGACGCGTCCTTCATGCCCACGACGGCGAGCGGGCGCACCCCGTGCGTCTTGCACACCTCCGTGATATTGTCAGTGATGGCACGAACCTGACGGTCAGTGTCCCCTTCGCAGATCACGAAGTAGTCGGCCACCGTCGTCTTCTCGCGGATGTCGAGGGTGACCACGTCGCGGGCCTTCTTGTCGGCTGCGGCGGCCGCGATGATCGCGGCCAGCTCCGTGGAGGTCATCCGCTTGGCATTATGCCCCGTCGTCCCCGAGACGGTACAACCGCTGCGCAGCGATCATCGCCGCCACGGCGGCGGGGACCAGGCCGTCGAGCGATTCCCCGGCGGCGCACCGCCGCCGGACCTCGGAGGCGCTGATGTCCGGTGAGGTCACGGTGAGCAGCGTGGTGCGCGGGGGCGCGTAGCCGAGGGCAGCAAGCTCCGAGGCATCGAGCGGTGGCGGCCCGGTGCGATTGACGACGACGAAACGCTCAGCGGCAAGGAGTTCCTCGGCCCGGTGCCACGACCCTATGGTTCGGGCCACGTCGGCTCCGATGAGCACCGCCATCTCGACGGCCGGATGCTCCCGGTGCAGCGCCTCCATCGTCTCGGCCGTGTACGAGATCCCGCCCAACCGGATCGCAACGTCGAGCACCTCGACCGCGGGTTCCCCGCGCGTTGCGGCCAGGAGCAGGTCCAGGCGCTGCTCCGGCGTGGCCACCGGGGGATCGCGAAGCGGCGCGAGCGAGGCCGGCACGAACCACACCGCGTCCGCGCCCGCCGCTACGCGGGCCTGCGTGGCGATCGCGATGTGCCCGTTGTGCACCGGGTCGAAGGTTCCCCCGAAGACGAGCACCGAGCTCACGCCGAGAGCCCGCTGTCGCTGTAGACGAACTCCGCATCGCCGATCCGCACGGTGTCACCCTCGCGGCAGCCGGCGGCGGCGAGCGCGGCGTCGACGCCGGTGGCGGCCAGCCTGCGCTGCAGCCTGGCGACCGCCTCGTCGTTGTCGAGGTCCACGCGCGCCACCATCCGCTCGACGAGGTCGCCGGCGACGCGAAACCCGTCGCGCTCGCGGATCACCGTGCCCCCGGCCTGGCGGCGAGGCCGGGGCCTGTACACACGGTGCGATGCGGGCGGCGACGGCGGCACCTCGCGGCGCTCCCCGGCGGCAAGGGCCGCCGCGGCGTGGAGGAGCTCCCGGCAGTGCTCGCCGGACTGCGCCGAGATGGTGAACGCACCCTGGATCTCGTGGGCGAGCACCGCGGCGGTCGCCGCCACCCCGGGCAGGTCGATCTTGTTGAAGGCGAACACCGAGGGCCGCGCCGCGAGCTCCGCGCTGTACGCGACCAGCTCTGCGCGGACCGTCGCGAGGGCCTGGCGAGCGCCCGCCTCGCCTTCCGAGGCATCGACGACGTGGATCAGCGCGCGCGTCCGCTCGAGATGGCGCAGGAACTCGAGACCGAGGCCCGCTCCGTGGCTGGCACCCTCGATGAGGCCGGGGACATCGGCGAGGACGACCGTGTGCCCGCCCTCCAGCTCGGCGACACCGAGATTCGGGTGCAGCGTGGTGAACGGATAGGCGGCGATCTTGGGATGAGCCCCGGTGAGCGCGGCGAGGAGGGTCGACTTGCCGCTGTTTGGCAGGCCGACGATGCCGACGTCGGCGATGAGCCGCAGCTCGAGGTGGAGGCGCCTGCGCTCCCCGGGGTCGCCGAGCTCCCCCGCGCGAGGCGCCTGGCGGGTCGCCGTGGCGAATCGGGCGTTGCCGCGGCCGCCACGACCGCCACGCGCCGCAAGGGCCACCGCTCCGGGGTGATCGAGGTCCGCGAGCAGCGCGTCACCTTCACGGATCACCGTGCCGACGGGGACGCTGATCCGGAGGTCGGCGCCGTCGTGGCCGGAGCGCTTCCCACCCTCGCCGTGGCGGCCGGCGCCGGCGGCGAAACGGCGGCGCTCGCGGAACATCGAGAGAGTGCTGTCGGTCGAGTCGGCCACGACGATCACATCACCTCCTCGTCCGCCGTCACCCCCGTCGGGGCCGCCTTCGGGGACGTACTTCTCACGCCGGAAGGAGACCGCGCCCCGTCCGCCCGATCCTGCGGCGACCTCGATGTCGATCTCGTCGAGGAACGGGGACCCGCGCGTTGCCGTGAGCTCAGCCGGTCGCTTCGACCGGCTCCTCGTCGACCTCTTCCTCGATCATCTCGCCCACCGAGAAGATGGGCATCGGGCGGACGTTCGCCCGGGTGCGATCGTGGCCGGTCTGGTCGTACGCGACCGTCCCGGTGCGCAGAGCGAAGAGCGTGTGGTCGCGGCCGACGCCGACGTGCTCGCCCGCGAGGATCTTCGTCCCACGCTGCCGCACGAGGATCGTCCCGGCAAGGACGAGCTCGCCGCTGTGCCGCTTGACCCCCAGGCGCTTGGCCTTGCTGTCGCGCCCGTTGCGAGAGCTCCCGCCGCCTTTCTTATGCGCCATCTTCCGGCTCCTTCTTGGCTCGAGGTGCCCGCCGCTTCGGCGCCGGCTTCTCGGCCGCCGCCGGCTCCTGCGCCGCCTCTGCCGCCGGGGTCTCGGCGGCCGCCGCCGGGGCTTCCTCCACGGCGAGCTCCGCTGCCGCGGGCTCCTCTGCCGCCGGAGCTGCGGCTTCGGCAACTGCCTTGGGAGCATGCGCGGGGGCGGCGTGGCGCGGCTTGGTGGCGGACTTGGGCTTGGCCTCACCCTTGCCGCGCGTCACCTCGTCGATCAGCAGCTCGGTGAGCTGGCTGCGGTAGCCGAGCGTCCGGCGGCGGCGCTTCTTGGGCTTGTAGGTGAACACGCGGATCTTGCGGCCGCGGCGGTGGGCCACCACGGTGGCGGTGACCGATGCCTCCACCGGCGATCCCGTGGCGACGTCGGTCTCCTGGTCGTCGCCGAGGAGCAGCACTGACTCGAGGGTCACCGTGGATGCAAACTCGACCGGGATGCGGTCGACGAGGATCCGGTCGCCGGAGGCGACACGGTACTGGTGACCGCCGTGTTGAAGGATTGCGTACATCTCGTCTCTCTCGCCGGGGAAGCGGGTTCACTCCGCTGAGGAACGCCGGCTGACACCGGGCGCAATTGGCGAGGTTACCACGTGCACGCGGCGGCCGGCCGCGCCCGAGGCCGCGTGATCAGTCTCGCACCCGTGGGTTCACCCCGAGAAGACGTTCACGGGGGCGACGTTCGCCGCGTGAACCTGATCGCCCAGGCTGTCGGTCACCTGGATCTGGGCGGGAAAGACACCCCGGCCGGGGTTGGCAATGCACTGGGCGATGAACTCGATCGTCACCTTTCCCGGGCCGAGCGTCGTCTGCGAGGGCAACTCGAATCCCCCGTAGAACACCAGGTACGCCCCCTTCACCGGGTAGATCGGCTGCTCCACGGACGCATTGCCGACGAAGGGAATGATGCTCGCCTGGAACTGGAGCGCCGGGGGGAGGGTGACGAGCACATCGACGTCGGGAGCTATGCCCGTGCCGGTGTTGGTCACAGTGACGCGATAGGTGACCTCTCCGCCCGGGTGGACTGAGGTCGGACCGACCGACGCGGTCACGCCCAGACGCGGCGCCTCGTTCACCTCGACCTGGATCGGATGGCTGACCACCGCATTGCTCAGACTGTCGTCGACCACCTGCGCCGCGAGGGTGTAGGTGTTCGGCGCGCCGGTGATGTTGACGCCGAAGTCGATGGTGACCGACGCGTAGACCGTGGTCCCGTTCGGTTTCGTCGGCGACGACAGGCTCCAGACGCCCCACTCCGGATTCGAGACTCCCGCCTGGGCGTCGACCGGGGATGTTCGGGCGGCGCCCGTCGTGTCGATCGAGTTCGTGGTCGCGAACTGAAACGATGGAGGCATGTTCGCGTGCACCACGACTCCGGAGGCATTGCCGGGCCCGAGGTTCTCCACGGTCAGCGCGAAGTCGCCGTCGGTGGTGCCCGGCGTGTAGGCGCCGGTGAAGTCAGGCGTGATCGTGACCGACAGCTGCGCGACACCCGTGCTGCACGACGAGAGCATCAGCCCGACCGGGACGGTCAGCCCCACCAGGGCCGCGGCGGCCAGCCGGGACACCAGGGCGGCCCGCACCCACCTGCTCCGCGAGACGGTCAGACCCTGCTGGCGGTGCGCAGCGGCGCGAGAGGACGCCGCTGACGAGTTGCGGTGAGGTTGATGTCGGTCGTGCGCGGCAGTGGATCGGGGTAGCCGACCTCGCCGAGAAGACGCAGCGCGAGGCCGACGTCCAGCCCGATGACGGTGTCGATCCGGCCCGCGACCGCCTCGACGAAATCGGATCCGCCGCCCTGGATGGCATACGCGCCGGCTCGATCGAGGGGTTCGCCGGATGCGACGTACATGTCGAGCGCGTCGTCGGTGAAGTCACAGAACTTGACCGCGGAGCGGCTGACCCCGAGCGCCTCGCGCTCCCCGCCGGTGCACATGGCGCACACGCCGGTGAGCACGGTGTGGCGCCGCCCGCGGAGATCGGTGAGCATCTCGCGCGCCATCGCTGGGGTACGGGGCTTGCCCAGGGGGCCGCGAGGACCGACCACGATCGTGTCGGCGCTGAGGACGTAGGTACCTTCGGGCACGAGCCCGGCGACCGCGACCGCCTTCTGGCGCGCGACCAGCTGGACAGCCAGCTCGGCGCTGAACCCCGTGGGCAGCGCCACATCGTCGGGGGGTTCGACGATGCGGAAGCGGATCCCTGCGCGGGTCAGCAGCTCCCGCCGCCGAGGCGACCGGGAGGCGAGCACGATCCCAATCACGTGGGCATCACGCGCGCGGCAGCCGCATTCCAATCTCGCGCCAACTCGACTCCATGCTAGCACCGCTGTGCGATGGTGAGTTCACAGGGAGGGCCAGGCTCGGCCCGGCGATCACGCGTGGGCAGCGAGGATCGCGGCTAGCGAGCCGGCGCAGGCGCAGACCGCGGCGAGCCCCACCACGGCAAGGTGCTCGCCCTGTGCCGCCCGGCGCCCGATGCGCAGGAGCAGCGCGTAGACCACCTGCGCGGCGACGAGGCCCACCACCCACAGCACCGCGGTGACCCCGTGCACCGCTGTCGGGATCTGCGTGCCGAGGACGACCTCGACGGTCGCGGCGAGCACCACGGCCCGGGCGGCCGATTGGCCGCCACGATGCGGCTGCACGATCACCGGCAGCGCCAGCAGCACCCCGGTCGCCACGACCACGCGGGCGAGCACGGCCTCGCCGCCCAAGCCGGCGATCACGCTCATCGAGAACGAGGCTCCGGACAGGCCGAGCAGCAGAAGCGACACGCCGCCGAGGACGACGACGAGCTCACGGCGTCGTGACCAGGGCTCGGGTGCGACGAGCGACCCTGCCGCGAAGAGGAGCAGCACCGCGGCGATGAGATCGGGTGCGGCACCTCCGCTCGGGGGGAGCGATGCCGCCGGCGATCCCGGCAGCGCGGCCATCGAGGCGGCGAGCACCGCGGCGGCCATCGCCGCCAGCCCGCGGGCGTCGACGCCGCTGCCACGGGGCATGCCGGAGAGCCGCCGGGTCAGCCACGCGGTGCAGCCCACGAACAGCCCGCCGGGGTAGACGCCGAGAGCAACGACCGCGAGGAGCAGTCCCAGCGGATCCACCGGCTCAGCTCCCGAACACGAACGTGGAGAGCGCGTGCGGGGCGAGACCGATCGCGATCCCAGCGGCGACGAGCAGCCACGCTCCGGTCTCGGGAGCACGGCCCCACCGCGCGGGCCGTACCCCCTTCGCCGTGCTGGCCGAGCATGCCACGACGGTTGCCGCGAAGATGGCGGTCATCGCGATCACCGCGGCGATCGTGGATCCGATGTTGCCGGCGGCGAGCGCTTCGAGGAGCAGGAATCGGCCCCAGAACGACGGCGACGGTGGAACTCCGCTCAGGAGTGCCATCGCCACCCGCCACGGCCAGAGCAAGCCGGAGTCGGCGGGGCGCAGCAGGATCGGCGCGAGGGTGAGATGGGTCAGCAGCACGATGAGCGCCCCGGTCACCGCGGGCGAAGTGCGTGTCCCTCCGACGGCGGCGACGCACAGGGCGATGTCCGCCATGAAGATGCGCCCGTAGCGCATGCGCGCGGGCCCGCGGACAGCCCAGACCCCGCCCCACACTGCGCTGCCCAGACCGATCACGAGCAGCACGTGCTCGAAGATGGGAATCCCGTCGCCGAGCACCCCTTCGGGAATGCGCTCCGCGACGACCAGGACCACCGGCACGATGAGCGCGAGCCACGGTGCCACGTCGAGCGGACGCAGCGATCCGAGGACGCCGGCGGCCCATCCGCCCAGGGGGTAGATCGCCAGGAGCGAGGCGACCCCGAGCGCGAGGAGCATCCCGACGAGCAGCGGCCGTGTGCCGGTGGTGAAGCCCGACAGCGGCAGGAACGGTGACGCCGCGACGAGCGCGGCGGTCCCGCCACCCGCAACCCGGCCCGCGGCGAGGGTCGCACGGCCCGGGGCCTGCCCGATCCAGCGGAGCCCGAGCGTGGCGACGGCAGCGGCCAGCGCCAGGGCCGTCACGAGCGGGTCGGTGCTCGCCATGGCGATCGTCGCGGCGGCTCCGACGAGTCCGACGGTCCGCGCCAGCGAGACGTCGACGGACGGATGCAGCGCGATGATCAACGCGAGCGACACCCCCGCTGCGACCAGCGTGCCCTGGCCGGCCCGATCGAGCCCGCCGATCGCGGTCAGGCCGCCGAGCGGGATCACGGCCGCTCCTGCCGGTGCCGCGAACACGGTGAGCCCTGCGCCCACCAGGGGGATCACCGCAATCAGCCTCGCCGAGCGGCGGCGGAGCACGACCGCAGCCATCAGTCCGAGGCCGAGCCACACGGCGGCGACCACGATCGGGCTCACGCTTCACCCTCGGCTTCGGGCCGGAGCCTCCGCGAGCCCCGGCCGGCGAGCCAGCTCGCGATGAGCGCGGCGAGGGGCGCCGCGGCGCACGCGACCGCCGCTCCAGGAACCGAGTCGGTGCCGCTGCGCAGAAGCCAGGCGGTCCCCGTGGCCATCGACACCATCGCCACGCCCACCGCGAGATCCTCCACCGTCTTTGCGGCGATCAGGCGGATGGCCCCGCAGGTCCAGGCGTACGCGGTCGGGAACAGCAGTCCCTCGACCGCGGTGACCTGACCCACGGGCACGTTGAAGCTCACCCACGAGGCGATGGGGATGGCGACGGCGGCGCCGAACGCGCGGACGCTCCGCGGGCCGAACAGCCGGTCGGGCGGAGCCGAGGCCGGGACGGTCGGGTCGAGGCCGGCGACCCAGGGGAGCCGGCGGCCGCCGATCCAGCCCGCCCATGCCAGCAGGATCGCCGCGACCGCGCTGACCCCGAGGACGGCCACGCCCGGCCCACCGCCGAAGGTCGCCGCCGTCGGCATCATGCCGGCCGCGAGGCACACCACCGCTATCGCGACCGCGCGACGCCCGTCCACCATCATCGCCACCACCGCGGCGATCACTCCCGCGGTCGAAAGCAGCGGCCCCGAGACGCCCATCAGTGGATCAGCAGGAGCGCAAGCACCGCGCCACCGACGACCAGCGTGAGCTGCGGCTGCACCACCAGCCACCGGTCGAGTTGGTCGAGGGTCGAGGCGCCGCGTGCCAGCAGCGGCCGGATCAGCCGGGCGGGACCCAGGCCGAGGCTCGGCGCCCGGACCGGGTGCCGGGCCGATTCCACGAGCGGCGGGGCGGTGAGCAGCGGTCGTCCGGCGAGCGTCGTGAACGCCCACGCCCCGGCAGCGACCACGAGGAAGGCGATGACCAGATAACCCCCCGCCCAGTCGCCCGCGGCGCTGCGGATGCCCGCCGCTCCGATCGGCTCGACGAGCCCCTGCGAGCTGAGGGTGGCGAGCACGGTGGTCGCGGTCGCTCCCGGGACCACTCCCGCGAGAACAGACGCCACCGCGGCGACAGCGGCGAGGGCGGACGGACGAGCGGTCGCTGCTTCCGTGGCGTCCGCCTCCGCCATGACACCAACCGCGGCCCGAGATCCCGCCGCGGCGCCCAGGAGCGCGGCCAGCCCCAGTGCGGCTACGAGCGCAGCACCGGCGCGTCCGATCGAGACGGTCGCCGCCAGCTCGAGGATGACCGCCGTCAGACCGAAGCCGACGGGCAGGGCGCCTGCGGTCATCAGGCCGAGCACCGCCAGCGCGATTCCGCCGCGACCGCGGCCGATGTGCTCCCAGGCGGGCGTCAGCGCCGTGACCAGCACCAGTGCGACGATGCCGGCGACCACCGCGCGGGTGTCCACACTCGCGAAACCGCAGACGGCAACGATGGGCGCCGCGCTCAGGACGCACAGCGCCCGTCCCGCCACCGCGGGGACATCCGACCAGCGCAGCGCCACCGCGGCGGCCCACAGGGCGGCGCCCGCACCCACCGCGGCCAGAGCAATGGCGATCCCCTCCGGCAGCGAGCCGCCCACGACCTCGCGAAGCCGCAGGATGACGATCGCGCCGCACGGGATCGCCCCGGTCGTGGCCCAGGCGGCGGTCGGGGTCCGGATGCCGCGGAGCGGAACGTACGCGGGTGACAGCAGCCGCGCCACGCCCGCCAGCGCCCAGGGGCCGGCGACGCTGGCCCCGATCGCGCCGGCGGGAATGACCGAAACGTCGGTCGTCCCGGTCGACGTCAGCAACTGGACCGCGGCGACCGCAAGTCCGAGTGTCGCCAGGTGCTCGAGGCCGATCGACACGAACGCTCCCCGGCCGACGCGCCCTCGCGCCGCGCCCGTCATCAGGAGGGTTCCGACCCCGGCGATCTCGACACCGCCGATGAGCATCACCAGGTTGCCGGCCAGCGCGGCGACGACGCTGCCCGTCACGCAGACGAGGAGCGCGCTCACCTGCCGGGTCTCGCGGCGAGGATCGAGGAGCAGCAGCCCGCCCGCGACCGTCGCGCTCAGCCCCAGGACGGTGCCCGGCAGGTCGAGGCGCAGGAGGTAGTCGATCCCCGGCACCGGCGCACCGAGCGACGCCTCGATCGCCGTGCCTCCGGAGAGGAGCCGCGCGTCGACGGCGATGAGCGCGATGCCGGCAAGGATCCCGGCGCCGGCGATGACGCGAGCCTGGAACGCATGCCGGGCATCGAGCCCGAACACGATGACGGCCGCGACGACGAGTGGTGCGGGGATCAGCGCCAGCTGGAGCCCGGCGCCCAGCACGTGACGCTACCTGCCGGCGCGGGTCAGCGCGGGCGCTCCGACCTCGGTGGCGCAGTACGGGCAGACGCCCCAGCCGAGGCGGAGGCTGCGGTCACAGGAGACGCAGCGGCGCGCGAACTGGGTTCTGCAGTACGGGCAGAGGATGAACTCCTGCTCGATCTCGCGCCCGCAGGTCGGGCACGGTCGGGTGGGAACCCCCTCGACCGGCGGCTCGAGCAGCACCTGCTCCTCGATCGCCAGCGAACGCACCTGCTCCATGGTGAGCGGCGGCCTGACCATGAAGTAGATCAGCGCGCCCAGGAAGGGCGGCACGAACCCCACGAGCATCGCGAAGAGGGTGAAACCCGGTGATGTCGTCCTGCGGCGCGCGTCGCGGACGACATAGAACGCGAGCGCGAGCCACAGCACCGCGACGTAGATGATGATGACCACGAGCCCGACGACGAGCAGCGTTCCCAGGTCAACCGCCATCCGCGTCTCCTCCGGCCGGACGGCGGCGCAGCAGCTCGAGCTGCGTGGTCGCCTCGCTCAGACGGCGCCGGGTCTCGTCGACAACGCTCGCGGGCGCGCGCTCGACGAACGCCGCGTTCCCGAGCTGTGATTGCAGCCGGGTCACGGTTGCCTCGAGGGTGCCGATCTGACTCCGGATCGCGGTGCCGTCGGCAGCGGCGTCGGCAATCACCACCTCGGCATGGAGCCTACCCGAAAGGACCACGACCGGCTCGACATCCCGCTCGTGTGCGTCGAGCACGGTCGCGGGCACCATGCCACCGATCAGGCGGCTGACGTGCTTGGTCGGACCCGTGCCGTCGACCGTGCGCACCACGACGCGGATACGGTCGCGCGCTCCTCGCGGGACCCCCTGATCGTGGCCGAGCGCCCGGATGCGCTGGACGAGGTCGATCGCCTCGTCGATCTCCTGATGGGCGGCGGCAGTCGCCGGCTCGTTCCAGAGCGGGTCCTCGTCCGGCCACTCCCGCTGCTGCAGCGTCGGTGCGGCATTGGGGAGCTGCTGCGCGCACTCCTCGGTCACAAATGGCATGAACGGGTGCAGCAGCCGCAGCAGCACGTCGAGCGTGGTGACCGCGGTCCACACCGCCGCGCGGCGTGAGACGGGATCCGCGGCATCGACGATGCGCAGCTTCACCATCTCCACGTACCAGTCGCAGAACGAGTTCCACGCGGTCCGGTAGAGACCGTCCACCGCCTCGTGGAACCGGTACGTCGTGAATCCCGCGTCGCACGCGCGCACCACCGCGGCGAGCTCGGCGAGCATCCATCGGTCCTCGGGGCGCAGCGACTCCGGCGGCGGCGGATGCACGTCGAGGTCGGCCACGGATCCCTTGCCGACGCGCTGGAGCATGAACCCGTTGGTCACCTGCCAGAGCTTGTTGGCAAAACGCTGGTAGGAGGCGATTCGATCCTCGTCGAACCGCATGTCCTGACCGCTCGTCGACACCACCGCCGCCCACGCACGCACCGCGTCGGCGCCGAACTTGTCGAGGAGATCGAGCGGGTCGACGGTGTTGCCCTTCGACTTGCTCATGCGGCTCCCGTCGGCCGCCTGGATGGTGCTCGTGATGAGCACGTCGCTGAACGGGTTCCGGCCCGTGAAGCGGATGCCGGTCATGATCATCCGCGCCACCCAGAGGAAGATGATGTCGCGCCCGGTGATC
>Ga0187780_10001499_pt1 | contig 17635 bp, 15 predicted proteins | sample 1015_Q2_SP10_20__FD_132429 | JGI IMG/M metagenome (GOLD analysis project Ga0187780, IMG submission 132429) | Tropical peat soil microbial communities from peatlands in Department of Meta, Colombia - 1015_Q2_SP10_20_MG | ecosystem: Environmental > Terrestrial > Soil > Wetlands > Peat | place...
GCCAGGAATTAGAAACGTGTTCGAGCCAAAACCTTCCCGTGCGCTTAGCTACATCATTGGTGCCAACATTGGGGATGGCTGTAGTCTGACCAAGTCGGGGTGCGTGAAGCTCGAAGTGGTTGACTTGGACTTCGCAGAGACTTTCAATCGGAGCATGGCGGTTCTCTTTTCCCGGGTGAGGCCCAACGTGATACTCAGGCGCATTTTCACATCTGGGCGCCTCCCGCTCTACATCGTCAAGTACACGAGCAGACAGTTGGTGAAGCTTCTGAGGCTTCCCCTGAGGGACCTTCTCAAGCTTGCCTTCGCTTATCCTCGCGAGTTCCTTCGTGGCTTCTTTGATGCCGAAGGGCATGTCGATGTCAGCGCCGTGAGAAGATTCCAGCTGTCCGTAGGTGCCGAGAACTCCAACAAGTTCCTGCTCCGAAGGGTCCGCGAATTGCTCAGGATAGCATTTGGTATGCGCTCCTTCATAGACAGCAAACGCAAAGCAGGATCCACTAAAGTGATCAGAGGCAGAACATTTGTGATGAGGAGGGCCTCATTCAGCTTGGTCATTTGCAGGTGGAGCGATGAATGCAAGTTTGCGGAAGGGGTTGGATTCTCGATCCTTCGAAAGGAGCAAAAGCTAGTGGATGCGCTTCAGATCGTCGCGTCCGAACCACCATCGAACAGGTCATCGGCATGGAAGGTGCTCTACACCAAAGAAAGGGGCGAGTGGGTACGAAGACCTTCCGTGTCCTTGGGATAATCAAAGGGTATTAAGGAAGATTGGACGGGGTCCTTCCCGTCGGGCCGGTCGTCTAGTCCGCCCCGTGCGGGGAAGTGGTCCTTCATCGGACATGACCCTACAGCATGGTTAGGACGTCAGGCAGTGCCCCGTCAGGCTCTGACACTGCTAGCAGAAGACGGCGAAGGTCCCCAGTTCAAATCTGGGCCGGCCCACCATCTTCAATCCTTATACGAGGGCGCGGATTCAATGTCGGCCACCCTTGAACAGGAACCTTCTCGTTTTCTCGCTGTTCCTTATCATCCTGGGATTCGGGTTCGGGATCTACCTCGTATCTTTCTTAGGACTGTTGCTGCTGATCCCTGCTCTCGCCTCGCCATCGCAGGCCCCGGCGCGGAGGGGGCCGCCTCAATCACCGCAGCAGCCGTACGAGCCGCAGAGGCGTTCGAGCCCTCCGCGCCATTCTCCCCCGCCCTCTCCACCTGCGCCGGCCCCCAAGGCTGAGCCAGCCGCGGCTGCGCCCCCGCCGATGACCTACATGTCGACGTCACCTTCGTCTCCGCAAGCGCAGCCAATTTCCTACACTCCGGCGCTCTTCCCGTCGCCGCTGCTCCCCTCGCTGTCTACGATGGGAAGCACCACCCCGCCAGTAAAGGCACCGCTGGAGGCTAAGCGAGAAGGGCAGGACGAGCTGGTCGAGGTTGGCGCAATGCTGGCGTTGCTGAAGCTTGTCTTCGGTTAAGGGACGTAGACGTTCATTTCTCTCCCTATCTTCCTGAGCCTATCGACTCGGTGCTGCAGCGAAGGGTGGGTCGAGAACATCTCGACGAGGGAGCTCCCCCTGAACGGGTTCACTATCCAGAGGGACGCGGTGGCGGGCGAAGGCGCCTTGGCCGGGTTCGTCGCTATGGGCCTCGTCTGCGACTTCGAGCTTATCTTTTCGAGGGCAGTCACCAGACCAGCCGGGTTCCTGGTGAGCTTCGCCCCGTACTCGTCCGCGTTGTACTCGTCATCCCTGCTGATGCCGAGCTGGACGAAGGTGGCTCCGAGGGGAACGAGTACGATCGCTAGTATGACAAGCGGGGACCCTCCGTTCCTGTTCCTGCTGTTCCCTCCGAACCAGATCGAAAACATCGCGATTTGGCCGACGTAAGAAATGGCACCTGCGATGGTGGCCGCTATGCTCGACATGAGGACGTCTCTGTGGACTACGTGCCCAATTTCGTGCCCTATGACCGCCTCCAGCTCATCGGGGGTAAGCGTCTGCAATATGCTGGAGGTTGCGCAGACCACAGCCTTGTTGGGTCCCCTCCCGGTAGCGAAGGCATTGGGCTGGGGTGAGTCCACAATTCCGACCTTCGGCATGGGAATGTTCGCCTTCTGGGCGACGCTCCTGACGACTCTGAAGAGAGTTGGGTTGTCAGCTTCCTGAATTATCTTCGCCTTACTCATCCGGAGAACGATGGAGTCACTGAAGTAGTAGGATACGAAATTGAGCACGGCGGCGAGGACGAGGGCAAGCCCGACGAATGTTATCGGGTCATTGAAGAAGTACCAGCCCACAACATAGCCTATTATCATCAGAAGTCCGGTCAGAATGAAGAATAGGGCAGTGATCTTCGCATACATCGAAGCGGACATTCGGAGCCGGCGGACGGTCACGCGCGTAAAAGCCTTTTCCCGTAAAAATTGGGAAATTGGCCCCGAGACGCTGAAAGAATAAATCGATGCGGCACGTCTTGCGCAGGCGGTGAGAAGAATTGGAGAACGACGATGACGATGAATGGCCGGCGCGAAGGCGGCGCGGGTCCCCGTTCGGCCCCTGGGGGTTCCCCGACATAGACGAGATGATGAGGGAGATGGAGAGGTCCTTCTCTGAGCAGTTCAAGGACCTCGAGAAGGAGCTCCCAAAGAACTTGGTGAGGGAATCGAAGACGCCCGACGGAGGGGTGAAGAAGGAGATCGGCCCGTTCGTTTACGGCTACTCAGTTACGATAGGCCCGGACGGGAAGCCAGTTGTCCGGGAGTTCGGCAACGTGCGAACCGGAGCGGACAAGCCCTCGAAGGCGATTCAAGAGAAACGGGAGCCCCTGGTGGACGTGATTGGCTCCGGGAAGGACGTCAGGGTCATAGCCGAGATGCCTGGTGTCAGCAAGGAGGACATCAACGTCACTGTGGACGAGAAGGAGGTGACGATTTCCGTCGATAGCGGGGACCGAGGTTACTACAAGAAGCTCGAGCTCCCCGGCATCGTGGACCCCAAGGGAGCTCGCTCAACATACAACAACGGCATCCTTGAAGTGACCATTCCTATCAAATCCCCTGGAGGAAGCGGGGTCAAGCTCAGGGTCGAGTAGAGGTTACTGGTAGGGGCCGCCCGCGGGCTCGCCCTCGGCGTATCTTGCCATCGCGTTGAAGGTCGCCTCGCGGTAGCCATGCTTCTCTGCTAGCGTCCTCGCCAGATCGCCTGTTGTCACGAGGCCTAATAGGCTCCCCGATGCATCGACAACCACCAGCCTCCTTATGCGGTAGCGCGCCATCAGCTCGGCCGCGTTCGTAAGAGTCGCGTCGGGCCCGATGGTTATCAAGGGGGTCGACATTATGTCTCTCACAAGCACGTTCCGGGCGTCAATCTTTTCCGCGAGCACCTTGGAGACCAAGTCTCTCTCTGTGACAATCCCCACGGCATTTCCGCCCTGGGTTACCACCGCGCAGCTTACGCCGCGCTTGGCCATGGCCCTCGCACAATCCTTGGCGTTCGTATTCAGCTCCACCGCCATGACCGATTTTGTCATGACAATCCCGACGGTTTGTTCCGCCTCAACCATGCTTGTTGGGCGCTCGGAGGCATGATATAGGATTTCGGAGCACGAGGGGTGGACTCGGTGTTCGGTCCTCATATGGGGCGGTACGAGAGGTTGCCCCAGAAAATGTTGAAACGAGATTTTTGAAGTGGACCGGGGGGGAATTGAACCCCCGACCTTGGGACCCAAGCGGGTTCTCCCGCGTGCAAGGCGGGCGTTCGTACCGCTGAACTACCGGCCCACTGAGCGAGGCACTAATGGCTTGATTCTTATGCTCTTCTCGATTAGAAAGGAATTATAGCCATACCCGAGGCGATCGGACTTCGTGGGCCGGTAGCTCAGATCCCTTCTCGGGAGAGTAGCTTGGCTAGAGCACCCGACTGATAATCGGGAGGCCAAGGGTTCGAATCCCTTCCGGCCCAGGAACACATTGCTCAGAATGAACTCAGCCAGGCTGTCGGGGCTCGGCCCTAGCGGCATGGATCGCCATGAACTGAGTCCAAATTGGCAAATTGGCTCGATTCGGCATGGAAAGTGCTCTTGGAGCTGCCTTCCCCCGTACGGGTTGCGGCTCCCAAACAGCGAAACTTATCGCGCCCTGTTTCTTGAGGGTAGACCACAGGGCGAGGTCGAAAACGCAACGGCTCCAATCTGGACAATTCTCGTGATTGGCCCACCCACGGCCGGGAAGAGCAAGCTTGCGCGGCGCCTGCTCAAGAACATACCCGGATCTGTGAGAGTCAATCCCGATGAACTCCGACTGATGCTGTTCGACGACCTCGCGCCAATTCACGATGAAGACTTGGTGTACATTGTAATGTCAGACCTTCGAAAGAGTGCACTAAGCTACGGTCACTCCGTAATCATCGACTCTACAGCTCCGAGGCACATGACCAGGGAGTTCTTCCTGACCGAGGCTCGGCGCAGCAGGCACCTTGTGGTCGTGATGGACGTTGACCGGAAGATCCTGCTGGAACGAGCCAGGGCCGCCGGAAAGCTCTCTCCTCTGAAGGCCTTCGACGCCGTGTGGCAAGAGCCGCACAGAAGCCTTCCCATGTTCAAGTTCAAGAACGACAATAAACAGCAGTTCGAGACGAGCTTCTTCCTCTTGATGGAGTTCATGAACCACGAATACACTCATCACCGCAGCCTACTTCGGTCCGTACTCAGGTGGCGGCGGCGCGACGATGGACCAGTTCGCCGGGAGTCGGAGAACTAGATTCGCCTCGGCAGTCCGGAGTGAATCTGCTTCCTCACAGCTGTAGGTCATCCACATTCGGGCTCGATTTGGGGCAGTAGCTCTGCCCAGCACGCGGGTCTCAAATCCCACGTCCTACAAGTCAGCGTGATTCGGTTCCACGGCGTGCCCAGGACTCAATCCGAAGAGATCGAGAAGTGCCTGGGGTGAATCCCCTCCGGCTCACGACTCGAGAGGCCTCTGAGCGAACCCTGTCTGGAAGAAGGAACTCAACCTGGGGTGACCATACCTTCGGGGGACGGACAGGGCGCAGCTCTCGTGCCGCACGCCGAACTGGACGATTAGGGAGAACATGCTTTACCATCAGCAGAGTCGCATCCAGTTGCGGGTCGCGAAGCGCGATGATCGAGTGTGCGAACCTCGTAAAGGAATTCAAAGAGGGAAGGATCAGAGCAGTCGATGGCCTTACACTCAGCATCAAGAAAGGCGAAATCTACGCACTAATTGGGGCAAACGGCTCCGGCAAGACGACCACGGTCAACATGATGACAGGAGCACTCGCCCCGACGTCGGGGCGAATCAGCGTCCTTGGCGTCGAGATGCCCGAGGGGAAGAATCTGGTTTCCGGTCGTATCGGTGTCGCCCCACAGGAGTATTCCCTCTATTCTGATTTGACCCTGGAGCAGAACGCCGGCTTCTTCGCGAAGCTCTATGGGATGGACTTCAAGCGTTTCAGGGCGCGGTTCGAAGAGCTTAATGGGATATTGAGGCTAGAAGGCCGAGAACACTCACTCGTCTCGAACCTGTCAGGCGGCATGAAGCGGCGGGCCAGCATCGAATGTGCACTGCTTCACGAGCCTGAGGTTGTTTTCTTCGATGAAGCCACCGTGGGCATCGACCCCGTTCTCCGGGCGTTCCTGTGGGATTACTTCCGTTCGCTTCGATCAAACGGACTAACGATTCTTCTCACGTCGCACGTCATGGACGAGGCGAGCAAGGCAGACCGCATAGGGCTCGTGAGGGCTGGGAAACTTGTTGACCAGGGGGAGCCAGAGACTCTTATGGCGAGGCATGGCGTCAATTCAATCGAGGAAGTCTTCCTGAAACTGAGCGGCAAGGAGATCGCCGATGCCTAGAGCGGGCGGGTTCTCAATCAGGAGGTCCGCGGCGGTCGCAGAGCGGGTGCTGGTTCAGATCAGAAGGGACAGGCGAACCCTGGGGATGTTGTTTGCGATGCCGGCGGTTATCATGCTGATATTCGGGTTCGCCCTGGGCGGACAGGTCAGCAACGTCCCGATTCTGGTCGACAACCAAGACGCAGGGTACTTGGCCAACCTCGGGGTGACAGGGACGCCAGTGTATGCTGGGAGCCACATCCTCGCCTCGCTACAGACTGACAGCGCTGTGAGCGTAAGGGCCGGGAGCTTCGAGTCGGGAAAGCAGGGTGTGGATTCTGGAGCGTACTTTGCTGCGGTTCTGATACCATCGAACTTCTCTAAGGTTGCGTTCATGCAGACCCAGGGGCGGAACGTCAGCGCCTCGATCCAACTCTACATCGACGGCACCAAGCCATCGATTGTTGCGACGGTGCTAGGGGCCATCCAGAATGCGGTCCAGAATTCATCGCGAGTCAAGGGGTTCAATCTCGTTCAACAGTACGCTTACGGTGGGAAGTTCAGTGGCTTGGATGTCAGCCTCCCCTCGGTGATCGCTTTCGTGCTCACTTTCCTCGTCCTGCTGATTTCTCTGCTGACGGTGTCGAGGGAAACCACGTCGGGCACGCTCCCCAGGCTGTACACCACGCCCTTGACGGCCGTAGAGAGGCTTGTGGGCTACACACTCTCCCTGCTGGTCGTCAGCATCATGATGGTGGTGGTCGTGCTCGTTGTCGGTATCGGGCTGTTCGGTGCTGTCGTGAGAGGGGACCCCCTGCTCCTTTTCGGAGCGGCTCTGCTGTACGCGCTGAGCCAGGTCCTGCTGGCGGTGTTCCTTTCGAACTTTGCGAGGAATGAGTTTCAGGCCGTGCAGTTGGCGCCGCTCATAGCGCTACCGAGCATGGCTCTGAGCGGTATGCTTGTGCCGATTTTCAGCCTTCCAGGTTGGATCCAGCCAATTTCGAAAGTGATTCCCATGTACTATGCGAACCAGCTGTTCGAGGGAATCATGCTGAAGGGATACGGCGCCGGGACCGTCGCGTTTGATTTCTTGGTGGTCGTCGCAATTGCCGTGTTGTTCCTGTTACTCGCGATGACGACTGTCAAGGACCGAATGGACGCCTGAGGCCGCCCAGTCGGCAGCTAGAAAATGCTGATTTTACGATTGACTCGGACTCATATGGATCAGTCATTTCTGATGCTTTCCCCAAGCGAAACAAGGTACAGTTAGCGTGAATGGGGTGACCGTTCCGGCCCTGCCGCGGCCGCTACCTACTCGCCAGCATTAGGCGTACTGCCCTGTAGCCTAATCCCACGGCGAGTATGCCCAGTCCCGCCGCGACTTCCGGCAGAGCCAACGAGAACGCAAGGCCTAGGCATCCAATCAATCCCGCGAGAGAGAGCAGGCGGGGGAACCGTCTCTGTTCCTTCGTCAATCGAAAAGCCGACGTGTTTGCAACGGTGTAGTAGAGCAGTGTGCCGAAGCTCGAGATGCCGACCGCTGCCCCGAAGGGCGCGAAGCCAGCGACCAGAATCGCCACAGCTCCCACGAGCAATACGCTCCGGTAGGGATTCTGGTCCTTGCCCAGGTGGGCAATGGTGGGGGGAAGGTCCGCCTTACGCGCCATCGCGAACGCAACCCTGGAAACTCCCAGGAGGTCGGACAACCCTTCATTGAAGGTGGTCAGAAGGGCCCCGATGATTACAATCGCGACCCCCACGCCGCTGCCGACTGCAGCCATGGTGCTCTGCAGGGGGGACGTTGAGGACGACACCCCCGAAGCGCCTAGCACGGCGATTGCGGTGGCTCCAACTGCGAGGTAGAGGACAACCGCCGTCCCCAGGGCCAGGACGGTCGCCCTTGGAATAGTTCGCTGCGGATCCTTGACCTCCTCGACCAGAGTTGCGATCCGGCTGTAGCCCGTGTAGGCGAAGAAGAGCAAAGCAGTGGCCTGAAGGGTGCCCGCAGGTCCTCCCGTTGCAAACGGGGCGAAGTTCGACAAGTTCCCCTCGGGGAGCCCGATCACCACGACGGAGAGGAGCGAAGCGAGGGAAAGTATCACCACGACATCCGTGATTCGTACTGAGCGCCTTATTCCGAGGGCGTTGATCGAAGTCATCGCCAAGGCAGCGAGAACTGCAGCTGCTCGTGCCGGCACCGCCCCCACTACCGCGTTGCAGTACGCGCCGAATGCAAGCGCGATCACGCCGGGCCCGACCGTGTTCGCCATGAGGAACATCCACCCTGCGCCGAATCCCCACCACGGGCCGAGCATCCGCCCACCGAACTCGTAGGTCCCTCCCGTTCTCGGGAACACAGCTGCGAGCTGTGTCGACGAGAGGGCGTTACAAAAGGCAACGAACGCCGCAATGACAAGTGCGACAAGCAGAGAGGGTCCAGCCACTAAAGCGGCAGGGGCAATCACCGCGAAGATTCCGGCGCCGAGAATCGCGGCAAGGCCCGTGGCGACGGCATCGAACATCCCCAACTGAGGTTTGAGAGTCAGGTTTCGCGCGCGATCGCCTGCGTTCCGTTCTGCATCGGTGGTGCCCTGTTGCACGCTCAGAATATGCCTGGTCGTCCATGGGCTACTTAGCGTTGCCGAGGGAACACGTCGTCTATCCCATTCGTCGTCCCGGAAGACCACCTTCGCTCGCGGTGTCGTGGGCGTGCTACCGTAACGTGGTTCTGCCTAGGACTCGAACGTCAAGCAGCACATTGGCTGCCAGCAGGACTGAAGAGACCAAGAGCCCCCAAGTAAGGACAGCGTTGGGGTCTGTTCCGAGCGGGCCGGTCAACAGGCGCAGAGTTCCTCCCGTGTAGATGGTGTGACCGAAAGCAGTCAGGGCGAGAAGCGAGACGAAACCGAACACCGAAAGGAACAGCTGGGCTCCTAGAGTCCCAAGCTCGATGACATCAAAGATCAAGTAAGCGAAGATTACGGCGACCGTGCCGAACACCACCACCGACGGGTTGAGAAAGTAGACGGCCCCACCGAAAAGGAAACAGCCGAGTCCTACCGAGAGGGGAAGTGTCCTCCCGCCCGTCTTCATCGCCGAGGAACGCTTTCTCAGCCAAAGCGCAGAGAGGCTGATTATCCCGAGGCTGATCAACACCATGAAGTCGGTGATACTCACTAGGAAGTTCTGATTTCCAATTGCAAGGAGGAGTATCGCAACCAAAGTGAACGCCCAGGATAGGTTCGCGAGGGACTTCGGCATGTATCCATCCTCACCCAGGGCGGTGAGATGCCTCGCCGCTGCTAGAAACGCCGGCACGAACGTGGTCACCGTGGCCAGCAGGAACGCGACGGCCACTAGCAGCTCCTGTCCAGGTCCCAGCAGGTTCCCTGCCAGGTAGATTGCCGGGATGGCAGAAGCCTGCAGTCCGGAAGCGCCCTGTAGGGTGTGAGAAGAGTAGACCGCCAGCCCGTAGAATATGTTGAGTGCCGCGGCAATGACCACACTCAGCACCATCGCGATTCCGAAGTAGGTCGTCCTCCCGAGCTTGAATCCTTTCTTTATCCACGAAACCACAGGGATGCTGGACTCCTCAACGGCATCCCTCTCGAGAGACTGGATTTCCTGGAACCCGAAGAAAAGCAGATAGAGGTACCCCGTGTTCATTACGAGTGCAGAAAACCATCCTGATCCCAGGCCCGTGCTGAATATGCCTGATAGGTTCCATGATCCGGTCCCACCGAGCACGATGCTGTGGTAGAGCAGTATGAGGAGAAGCGCGGATGTCATTATCACCTGAGCCACGCCGAGAAGTCGAAGATACCTTTGCTCGAAGAGGATGTTCAGTATTGTCCAGGCGATGAATGCCGCCGCCACCGCATAGGTGATGACGTCGCTCGTGAAGGGGCTCATTCCATAGGCGCTCAGGATCGCTGGCAGATAGTGAGGGTCCAGGACAAAGATCAGAAAGACGATTTTGGTGTAGGCCGCCAGTGCTGTGTTCGAGACCCACATCGAGAGCCTGGAGACAAAGTACCTGACGCTCCGCGTCCCCACTGCGACCTTCGTGAACGAGGGCCCTCCGACCCCCGACAGCCCCAGCTCCTTGGAAGCCCGGTACATGTCCGAGTACACCTTCGCCATCGCGACCGAAAGGATGGTTGCCAGGACCAGGGACACTACGGAAACTACTTCGTATTGGAGTATGTTCTCGGGAATCAGGATGAAGAGCGGAGACCCGAGAGTCGCGCCAATTCCCACCGCCAGCATGGTTCCGAACCCATAGACCGGCCTCCTGGCAGCGAACGTCTCGGGAATACGACGGAACCTTGCCCAGAAGGACTCCGGGAGCTGCGCCACAAGGGCGACCCCTGAGAGGGCTAGAGATATCGCGGCAAGCACGACAAGCACGTCCCCAAAATTGGTAACTCCCTCGACCGTTAGGAAGCTGAGCTCGTCGTACACGAATCCGAGTGCAATGGCGACCGCGACGGCCCCCACCGCCAGCCCCGCCATCTTGAGGGCTAGAGCCGCTATCCGCACCCGCGGGCTGAGACCCCCCACTAAGTCTCGCCCGACCGTACAGCAAGCCCGGCTTGCTTCAGGTTCAGTGCGGCCTCCCGAAGCGAGAAGAATGCTGCAAGCAGGAGAACGACACCCACTCCGAACTCCATAAACGAGAGGTACGGAGAGAGCGGCGAAGTCCCGACGGTGCCAGAAGTCCGCTCCGCGAAGTACTGCACCAGACTTGCGAGTGTACTCACTCCTACGACCGTCGGCACGAGGACGACCGCACCGGCCGTTACCAGGATGGCTGCGGTGAGAAGCTCCCCGAGGGCGAGGGCGAGCTTCCTGCCCGTCTGAGCCGGACCTTCTGTCTGAAGTGCCTTCACGAACCTCCGCACGCTCTCGTCGTTGGATTCAGCGATTTTGCTCTCCACGCTTTCCCTGAGTTCTGCATCCGAGCCGTAAAGGAGCGAAACGGCCTTGATTTCCAGAATGAGCCTGTCAATGAGCTCCTCCGTCCTTGATTCGTCGGAAGCCAAGGGTGTGTATGGTCATCTGACTCCCCTTATTTCTTCCTTGGCAATCCCCTACCCGAACAGCAAACGGTTATAGGATGTAAGGAGGGCATCGGGGTGAATGCAAACGGCTACCTCACTGAAGCAGACCATCACACACCTCTTCGATGCGGTGAGGTTCGCCGACCACGCGAGTGAACTGGAAGAATCAGTTCGAAGCACCGAAGGGGACCTGGAAACGGCCATGAACAAGCTGGAAGCGCAGACTGAGGAGGTATCCAACCTCCTGGCGGCCATGAGGGTCGAGCGCGAGGACGTCCTGAAAGAGCTCTCCCGTCAGGTCGACGGGTTCTTGGCGACAGCCAAGGAGCAGGCCAAGAACAAGCTGCAGAAGAGTGCGAGGCAGCAGCTGGAAGACTACAGGAGCGCGATTTCAAGCGAGAAGGACAAGGCGCTGAAGAGCCTGGAGGCCTACTTTGCGGCTGAGCCGCTCCCGGTCTTGGAGCACGTCATTCACGTCAGGCTCAAAGAAGGTGTTTACGAAGCAAGTTCCAGTTACGAATGCGAGGGCGGAATCAAATACGAGTTCAGGCTTGCAGCCCACAACTCTCAGATTTTCCACCAGCCTTTCTCACTCTCTGAACTCGGGTACGATCTCAGGGTTCCTGTCCGGTTCTCCCGAGCGCTGCTGAGCAAGACCAGGACCCCAGGCTTCGAGAGGCTCGATCAGTACGTCCTCTCGGATGCGGAGACTTCTGCCGGGAGGCTAAGGGCGAATTTCGATAAGGCCGGCAATGGTGCTAAGATGAAGGTGGTGACCTCCGGAAACCAGGAGGACGGCTTCGTCAGCTTGGAGTATGGCGACCAGCTCCAGGCTGTGAACGTCATGAATGATCCTTCACTAGTCGCCTACGTTGAGATTAACTCGATTAAGCAAGCCGCAACGGCAGTCGTCACGGAGCTCAACGAACTCTCGAAGAAAAAAGTCGCCCTTCTTCGCCTGTCCGTCAACGGCGAACAGGCCCTAGCTGATGTAAGCTGCAGGGAAGTGCTGCAGAAGGTCCTCGAAGTCATGGGGACGAGCTACAGGGACCTCATCAAGAAGATGGAAACGAGCAATCCTGGGGAAAAGAGCGATGACATGGACCTCGACTACATCAGGGAGAGACTGAAGGTCCTAGGCGGGGCCCTCTCGAAGTCCGTGTCACAGGACCTCGGACTGGGCGCAAGACAGTAGATCAACGGTAAGTCTGGCTGGTTGGCAGAGAGCACTATATTCTCCGTATCCGGCCGGAGGCTCAGTCGGGAACCGTTTTAGGGTGACCAGAAACAAGAAGCCTGTTGATGCAGGAAGCAACTACCGTCGGTCCCAGGAACTCCGTTCCGTGGGACGTGATGTCCGGCCAGAGCCTGTTGACTCTTTTGGCGCTGGTTGGGACAAAGCGGATGGACGTGGAAACCCTTCGGGTAAGAACGAGGCTCACTCCTTTCGCCTTCGAGAACCTCCTGGGGTGGCTGCAGCGAGAGTACCTAGTGGACGTCATCGCCAGCCTGGAGGGGAACAAGGTGAGAGAGGATGTCGGGCTGACCGACAAGGGAGAGGCGGCTCTCGTCAGCATGCTCGAGACCACTTGCGAGCTGCCAGAATTTCGGTAGGCCACGTCCGTTCTTCGTTTTTGCGCTATCTAGACTGTCTGAGGCTCAGCGACCGTCAGGTCGATGGCAACCTCCGCGATGTCTGATCCGTACTCAGCTGTCCTTCTGATGCCCTCCAGCATCAGCTTCGTGGCCGCGACTTGCGCACCGCTCATCCGAGGGACGAGAGCCTCGGTGCTTAGCTTGCCTTCCATCTGGACCACGTCTTTGGTCTTGGCAATGGCCTCCTCCGCTATCTTGCCGTCGAGGCGGAGAAGCGCAGAGATCGAGCTGTCGAATACCTTCCTCGCGATGGCAGTCATCTCCGAGACTCTTTTGACAGCGGCCTCTGGGAGGTTCTGGAGTTCCTCCGCTTGCAGTGCGATGCCGGCTGCGTGGTCGGCCACCCTCTCGACGCTCTTCACCACGAGCCTGTAACCGAGGCAGTCGCGGGTCGACGAGAGGCCTATCTCCTGAATCACTGATCGGTCCCTGACAGCTATGTTCAGCTGCCTGAGAAGGAAGTGATAGAACCGGTCGACCTCATCATCCCTTTCGATGACTTCCGTTGCCGAACCCTTCTCCCCTCCCTGGAGCACAGCAACCGCGTCCGTAAGCATTCCCCCGGCGATTATTGCCATCCTCTCGAGCGCCTTCTTTAGTGGGAGATCGACGTAGCCGGACAGGCACTGGGTGAGAATGCCCACGGATGACTCCTCTATGATCTCCACCCCCACCAACTTCCTCCTGATGCCTTCCCTGATGAATCCCCTTAGCGCCCCGTCCGACCTGCCTAGATTGATTCTGATGGTATCGTAACCCGCAAGGTAATACGAAATGAAATGTCGCAAGAGGAAGTCCTTGTCGAGCCCCTGCGACGCCTCAATGACAGCCTCCGACCTGGAGGGTGCACGAATGTCGCGCCGTGGGACTATCAGCAGGGACGAATCGGGCTGGACAAGCACGGCCACGGGGTCGCTCGCCCTTAGGCCGACGTCGTTGACCCAAGTCTTGGGAAGCGAAACCACGAAGCTATTGCCCCCCGTCACCTGGACCTTCCTGAAGTCAGGTCTCTTTCTCTCTGCGGCCATGGCAGCGGCATCCTACATACCCTCTATATATCCTTCGTGGGACACAGGAGCATATTGGAGGCTGGTGACGTGTCTTCGTCTGCTCACACAGACCGGTCCGGGTAAAGTCAGATTGAGTGGTTGCGGGTTAGATGACGGTCCGATTCCCGCACGAGAGCATCCCGGCGGGGGTCTCTCCCACTTCGTTGAAGCGCTATCTCTATACTCTATGACTCACGCCATAGAAGATGTCGGCTACCGCTAAATCACCTATTCCTCCGGCAGACCATCGAAGATGAACCTCAGCAAGACAGGTACAAGCGGAACTACCATTGGTCTTGTGGTCGTGCTGATTGTGGTTGTGGTCGCAGCAGGTGCGTACATTGCGCTCAGTTCGGGCGGAACCACAACGACGACGGTTGTCAGCACTGTCACGAGTACCAGCACCAGCACTCAGGTTAGCACTAGTATCAGTACAAGTACAAGTACCAGCACCAGCACTCAGACAAGCACTCAGACAAGCGTAAGCACTTACACTTCGACATCGTCCCTCCTACCGTCGGCAACGGTCAGCGGTGCCGGAGGAACCCTCGTCTTTCCATTGATGTCCACGTGGCTCTATGCGTTCAACCAGTTACAGCCCAACGTTCAGGTGAACTACGCCAGCGTTGGTAGCGGAGCTGGTATCACAGACATCACGAAGGGAACCGTGAACTTCGGGGAAAGCGACGCACCACTCACCACGGCGCAATACTCCGCACTACCCTCAGGATCGACGCTTCTCACCGTTCCGATATCAGCAAGCGGCGTCGTCCCTGCCTACAACATTCCAGGTCTCCCTGCAACTACTCACCTTAACTTCACCGGCGACGTACTCGCCAAGATATTCCTGGGCCAGATCACCACTTGGAACGATCCGGCCATCGCCGCCCTCAACCCCAAGATCAGCCTGCCGTCGAATGCGATCATAGTCATCCACAGGTCGGACGGTAGTGGTACGATGTACGCCTACACCAACTTCCTGTCCGACTCGAACGCCCAGTGGAAGTCACAGGTTGGCACTAGCACTACGCCCAACTGGCCCGTGGGAACAGGATGCAAGGGCAACGAGGGTGTCGCAGGGTGCATCGAGAACAACCAATACTCACTCGGGCCACTTGAGATTGCCTACGTACTTCAAAACGCGAACCTCATAGGAGTCAGCATCAACTACGGCGCAGTCCAGAACCATGCAGGGAACTTCATCCTGGCGAGCCTGAGCGATATCACACTCGCGATGCAGGCGGGTGTAACGCACGGTGCTCAAGTTCCCCAGGGTTCAACACCATGGACCGGTTGGTCCATTATCAACAACATCTACAACGACTCGACAGACACGGGGATATACCCAATCACCACTTTCACCTACGCCTTGGTCTATCAAAGCCTGAGCGCATCCTACACCGGCTTCACATCACAAGCGCAAGCAACAGCGACGGTCAGCTTCATCTGGTACTGCGTGAACCAGGGTCAGAGCGCAGGGGCCAACATAGGCTACGCAGCTCTGCCGGCAAACGTCGTCGCTTCGGACAAGACCACACTTTCGCAGGTCACGTACAACGGCGCAACACTATTGACTGGATCCTAGCCGAGAGGCAGGATCCTCCCGCATTTTGTCCACCTTTAGTAGGCTCATCAAAGGGCAGCATGGGTGCGTTTGAGCTCCTCCAAACGTATCCGAAGGCGTGGGATAGGGGGGGACCAGATTCTCAAAGGATTGGTTGCCGCGGCCGCGATACTGATTGTGGTATTACTAGTCGCACTCGCGGTCGAACTCATAAACGGCGCGTCACTGAGCCTTACGACGTTTGGGTTACCGTTTCTTTACTCCACCACTTGGGATCCGTACCACGACGTATTCGGAGCGCTCCCCTTCATCTATGGGACGCTGGTCACCTCCGCCTTAGCTCTCTTGATTGGGTTGCCGGTCAGCCTCGGAGTGGCAATCTTCCTTTCGGAGAAGGCCAAGGGCTATAGACTCGCTGGCTATGTTTTGGGGACTCTCGTCGAGCTCCTGGCCGCAGTGCCGAGCGTCATCTTCGGACTTTGGGGACTCTTTGTCCTCAGTCCTAACTTGAAGACGTACGTCGAGGCTCCCCTTCACAAATATCTTGGTTTCCTTCCGATTTTTTCGGCCAATCCCATCGGCCTCGACTACTTCATCGCCGGGATCATCCTCGCGATTATGATCATACCAACGGTGTCGGCGGTAAGTCGGGATGTCCTCAACGCAGTCCCCAACAGTCAGAGGGAGGCGATGTATTCGCTTGGGGCGACACAATGGGAGGTAATTCGCAAGTCTGTGCTCCCATACGCAAGGTCGGGCATCTTCGGGGCGACCATTCTAGGACTCGGTCGAGCGGTTGGCGAGACGATGGCTGTAACCTTCGTGATAGGCAATTCCACGGCCATCTCGTCGTCGCTCTTCGCTCAGGGATACACCCTTTCCGCTCTCATTGTGAATCAGGTTGGAGAAAGCACATCACCATTGAACGCATCAGCAATCGTGGAAATCGCCTTGATTCTCTTTGGCCTCGCTCTCGTAATCAATGTCTTTGCCCGCCTTTTCGTCGTGCGACTCACCCGTGGAGCGAGGTTCAGGGCGTAGGAGGGGTTGATGTTGACCACCAACGGCTTGTCGGGAAACAGGGGACGAAGAAGGCGAGTGTTCAACCGACTTATGAATGTCCTGATCTATGCGGCCTTGGTCGCCGCCATCATCCCTCTCGTAGCCATTGTTGGAGAGGTGGTCATTCAGGGCCTTCCGCAGATAAATTTGGGGTTCCTCACGGGGCTCCCAAGGCCGCCCACGATCCCCGGAGGTGGGATATTCAACGCCATTGAGGGATCGGCAGTTATGGTCGGGCTCGCTGCTCTAATCGCGGTCCCACTTGGGGTCGGGGCGGGAATATATTTCTCAGAGTGGCCTGAGTCCAGGTTATCTTTCATTTCGAGCTTTACAAATGACGTCCTCGCCGAGTTCCCGACAATCACCCTTGGGATTTTCGTCTATCTGGTGGTGGTCCTCACCACTCACACATTCTCAGCAATTGCGGGGGCAATTGCTCTTTCAATTGTGATGATCCCCATCGTCGCTCGCACGACCGAGGAGTCCCTCAAACTAGTCCCTCATACCCTCCGTGAAGCGTCGATGGCTCTGGGAATCCCGAGGTGGAAGACGGTCATTAGGATAGTCATCAGCACAGGGAAGAGCGGGCTGGCAACTGGCATCCTCCTCTCGATAGCCAGAGCTGCAGGAGAGACTGCGCCGCTGGTCGTAACGGCCCTGTGGAGCGTATATCCTGTGACCAATCTATGGGGTCCCACAGGCTCTCTTCCATACCTAATTTTCTACTACGGGCTATCGCCCTATCAGATTTGGCACGGCTACGCCTGGGGTGGTGCCTTTCTGCTGGTCGTCTTCATGCTCGGCTTGAACCTTTCCGTGAAGCTTCTTATCGGGCGCAGGTTCGCGGGAGTCCGGGCTGAAATCTAGGTGATAGTGCAAGTTGGAAACAAGAGAAGCTTTCGAAACACAACGGGGGATCGCTGAAGTGGCAGCGCCTAGATACCCAGGCGGACAGCCAAAATTCGAAACCAGGGGCCTGAAGGCTGGGTTCGGCTCGACTTGGGTGCTGAACGGAATCGACCTCAAGATACCTCCGAACAGGGTCACCGCTGTCATGGGGCCATCCGGTTGCGGGAAGACCACCTTCGTTAGGTGCCTGAACCGCCTCCACGAGCTCACGCCCGGAGCGATGGTCGAGGGGCAGGCGCTTCTGGACGGAGAAGACATCTATGATAGGAATGCTGACCCGGTGGCGATACGCCGAAGGACGGGCATGGTCTTCCAGAAGCCGAACCCATTCCCCACGATGACCATCTATCAGAACGTAGTCGCAGGGCTGACCCTGAACGGTGTCAGGGACAGGAAGATACTCGACCACGCGGTCGAACACAGCCTCCGAAGCGCCTACCTCTGGGACGAGGTGAAGGACAAGTTGAACGACTCCGGCGCCAGCC
>Ga0187780_10001500_pt1 | contig 17629 bp, 10 predicted proteins | sample 1015_Q2_SP10_20__FD_132429 | JGI IMG/M metagenome (GOLD analysis project Ga0187780, IMG submission 132429) | Tropical peat soil microbial communities from peatlands in Department of Meta, Colombia - 1015_Q2_SP10_20_MG | ecosystem: Environmental > Terrestrial > Soil > Wetlands > Peat | place...
GATGTTGGGCCAGAGGGGCCAGGGGTTGTCCGCCGCCCGCTGGTCCGGCGGGCGAGGCAAGATCTCGAACTGCGTCACCGATTTGGCGCCCTGGCGGTGCACGGTGCCCAGGCAGTCCGCCCCGGTGTCGCCCCCTCCGATGATCACCGCGTGCTTGCCCTTCGCCGTGATGAACTGCTCGTTCGGAACGCGGTCCCCCTCGCAGCGCTTGTTCTGCAGGGGCAGGAACTCCATGGCAAAATGGATGCCCAGCAGCTCGCGGCCCGGCACCTTCAGGTCGCGGGGGGCGGTGGCCCCGCCCGCCAGAAGCAGGGCGTCGAACTCGGCCCGCAGGTCCTCCACCTTCACGTTCGCGCCGACGTTGGCATTCGTGACGAAGGTGATCCCTTCCTCCTCCAGGATGCGGAGGCGGCGCTCCAGGAAGCGCTTCTCCATCTTGAACTCGGGGATCCCGTAGCGGAGGAGGCCGCCGATCCGATCTGCCCGCTCGAAGACCGTCACGAAGTGTCCGGCCCGGTTGAGCTGCTGGGCGGCGGCCAGGCCCGCCGGGCCGGAGCCCACCACGGCCACCCGCTTGCCCGTGCGCACGGGCGGAGGCTCGGCCGCGATCCAGCCCTCCTGGAAGGCCCGCTCGATGATGGTCACCTCGATCTGCTTGATGGTCACCGGGTCGGCGTTGATCCCCAGCACGCAGGAGCCCTCGCAGGGGGCGGGGCAGAGGCGGCCGGTGAACTCGGGGAAGTTGTTGGTGGCGTGCAGGCGGTCGATGGCCTCGCGCCAGTGGTTGCGGTACACCAGGTCGTTCCAGTCCGGGATGAGATTGCCCAGGGGGCAGCCCTGGTGGCAGAAGGGGATGCCGCAATCCATGCAGCGGGCGGCCTGGGTGCGGAGCTTCTCCTCGGGGAAGGGGAGGTAGACCTCCCGCCAGTCGCGGAGGCGATCCGGGACCGGCCGGCGCTGCGGCGTGACGCGGGGGAACTCCAGGAACCCGGTGGGCTTACCCACGCCCGGCCCCCACCAGCTCGGACCAGTCCGGCTCGCGCCCCTCGGCGCGGGCCTTGGCGGTGGCCTCCAGGACGCGCCGGTAGTCCCGCGGGAAGATCTTGACGAACTTCGGCAACAGCTCCGGCCAGGCGGCCAGGACCCCTCGCGCCAGGTCGCTCCCCGTGAATTGGGCGTGCCGTTCGATCAGGCGGCGGACCTCCGCCTCGTCCTCTGTGCCGGCCACCGGCTCCAGGTCCACCATCTCAGTGTTGCAGCGGCGCCGGAAGTCCCCGACGATGTCCAGCACGTAGGCGATGCCGCCGCTCATCCCCGCCGCGAAGTTGCGGCCCGTGCTCCCCAGCACCACCACGCGCCCGCCGGTCATGTATTCGCAGCCGTGGTCCCCCACGCCCTCCACCACGGCGTGGGCCCCGCTGTTGCGCACGGCGAAGCGCTCGCCGGCCACGCCCCGGATGAAGCATTCACCCCTCGTGGCGCCGTACAGCACCACGTTGCCCACGACGATGTTCTCATCCGCCCGGAAGGTGGACCCGGCCGGCGGGAAGACCACGATGCGGCCGCCCGAGAGGCCCTTGGCGAAGTAGTCGTTGGCGTCCCCCTCCAGGATCAAGGTGAGGCCCCGGGGGATGAAGGCGCCGAAGCTTTGGCCGGCCGACCCGCTGAAGCGGATCGTGATGGTGTCGTCGGGCAGGCCCTCGAGGCCGTAGCGGGCGGTGATCTCGTGCCCCAGCGTGGTGCCCACCACGCGATGGATGTTGCGGATGGCCATGCGGAACTCCACCGGCTTGCGGGCGTGCAGCGCCTCCTGGGCCCGCTCGATGAGCACGTTATCCAGCGCCTTCTCCAGGCCGTGGTCCTGCGGGCGCACCCTGTGCGTGGCCACGTGGGGCGGCACCACGGGGCGGTGGAAGATGGCCGAATAGTCCAGCCCCCTGGCCTTCCAGTGGTCCAGGGCTTGACGCATGTCCAGCCGGTCGGACCGGCCGATCATCTCATCCATGTTGCGGAAGCCGAGCTGGGCCATCAATTCGCGCACCTCCTCCGCCACGAAGCGGAAGAAGTTGACCACGAACTCGGGCCTGCCCGTGAACCGCTTGCGCAGCTCGGGGTTCTGGGTGGCCACGCCCACCGGGCAGGTGTCCAGGTGGCAGACCCGCATCATGATGCAGCCCATGACCACCAGCGGGGCCGTGGCGAAGCCGAATTCCTCGGCCCCCAATAGCGCGGCGATGACCACGTCCCGCCCGGTCTTGAGCTGCCCGTCGGTCTGGACGATGATGCGGTCGCGGAGGTTGTTCAGGACCAGCACCTGCTGCGTCTCGGCCAGCCCCAGCTCCCACGGGATCCCGGCGTGCTTGATGCTGGTGAGGGGGGAGGCCCCGGTGCCCCCGTCGTGGCCGCTGATGAGCACCACGTCCGCATGGGCCTTGGACACCCCGGCGGCCACGATCCCCACCCCCACCTCGGCCACCAGCTTCACCGCGATGCGCGCCTTGGGGTTGGCGTTCTTCAGGTCGTGGATGAGCTGCGCCAGGTCCTCGATGGAGTAGATATCGTGGTGCGGGGGCGGGGAGATCAGGCCCACCCCCGGCGTGGCGTAGCGGGTCTTGGCGATCCAGGGGTACACCTTGCGGCCGGGGAGCTGGCCCCCCTCGCCCGGCTTGGCCCCCTGGGCCATCTTGATCTGCAGCTCGTTGGCGCTGCACAGGTAGAAGCTGGTGACGCCGAAGCGGGCCGAGGCCACCTGCTTGATGGCGCTGTTGCGCCAGTCGCCGTTGGGATCCCGCAGGAACCGGGCCGGGTCCTCGCCTCCCTCGCCGGTGTTGCTGCGCCCGCCGATCCGGTTCATGGCGATGGCCAGGGTCTCGTGGGCCTCCTGGCTGATGGACCCGTAGGACATGGCCCCCGTGGCGAACCGCTGCATGATGGATTCGACGGGCTCCACCTCCTCCAGGGGGACCGGCGCCTCGGTGAACTTGAACTCCATGAGGCCGCGCAGCGTGCACAGCCGCTTGCTCTGGTTGTTCACCGCCGCCGAGTACTCCTGGAAGATCTTGTACTGGCCGGTCCGGGTGGAGTGCTGCAGCTTGAAGACGGTCTCCGGGTTGAACAGGTGAACCTCCCCGTCGCGGCGCCACTGGTACTCGCCACCCCAGTCCAGCTCCAGCGGCCCCACGGGGCGCTCGGGGTAGGCCCGGCGGTGGCGCAGCGCCGCCTCCCGCGCGATCTCGTGGATGCCCACCCCCTCGATGCGCGAGGCGGTCCAGGTGAGGTACTTGTCCACGAAGGCGCGGTTGAGGCCGATGGCCTCGAAGACTTGGGCCCCGGTGTAGCTCTGGACCGTGGAGATCCCCATCTTGGAGATGACCTTGAGGACCCCCTTGTTCAGCGCCTTGATGTACTGCTTGACGGCCTTGGCGTGGTCCATCTCCTGGCGCATCAGGCCCTGGCGGATCATGTCATCCAAGGTCTCGAAGGCCAGGTAGGGGTTGATGGCCCCCGCGCCGTAGCCGATGAGCAGGCAGTAGTGGTGCACCTCTCGGGCGTCCCCGGTCTCCACCACCAGGCCGACCTTGGTGCGGGTGCCCTCGCGGACCAGGTGGTGGTGCACCCCGGCGGTGGCCAGCAGGGCCGGGATGGGCGCGTTGAGCTTGTCCACCCCCCGGTCCGAGAGGATCAGGATGTTGGCCCCGGCGGCGATGGCGGCGCTGGCGCCCCGGCACAACTCCTCCATGGCCCGCTCTAGGCCGGGGCCGCCCTCGGCGGCCCGGAACAGCATGGGCAGCGTCACCGCCTTGAAGGCGGGGTGGCGGATGGCCTTCAGCCTGGCCAGCTCATCGTTGGTGAGGACGGGGGAGTGGATCACGATCTGCCGGCAGCTCTCCGGCTCGGCCAGCAGCAGGTTGCGCTCCGGCCCGATGGTGCTCTCCACGGAGGTCACCAGGGCCTCCCGGATGGCGTCCAGGGGCGGGTTCGTCACCTGGGCGAAGAGCTGCTTGAAGTAATCGTAGAGGGGACGCGCCCGATGGGAGAGCACCGCCAGAGCGGCATCGTTGCCCATGGAGCCGATGGGTTCCTCGCCGGCCTCGGCCATGGGGCCCATGAGGATGCGCAGGTCCTCGTGGGTGTAGCCGAAGGCGATCTGGCGCTGGAGCACCGTGTGGTGGTCCGGCTCCGGGACGTGGCGGGGCTCGGGCAGGTCCACGATGTCCAGCAGGTGCTGCTTGAGCCACTCCGCGTAGGGGTGGGCGGTGGCGATGGTGCGTTTCAGTTCGGCGTCGTCGATGATGCGGCCCTGCGTCGTGTCCACCAGGAACATGCGCCCGGGCTGCAGGCGCCCCTTGTGCAGGACCCGCTCGGGGGGGATCTCCAGCACGCCCACCTCGGAGGCCATGATCACCAGGTCGTCCTTGGTGACGTAGTAGCGGGACGGGCGCAGACCGTTACGGTCCAGCACGGCGCCGATGACGCTGCCGTCCGTGAAGGCGATGGAGGCCGGCCCATCCCACGGCTCCATGAGGCAGGAGTGGTACTCGTAGAAGGCCCGCTTCTCCGCGCTCATGCTCTCGTGCCCCTGCCAGGGCTCGGGGATGAGCATCATCACGGCGTGGGGCAGGGAGCGGCCGCACATCACCAGCATCTCCAGGGCGTTGTCCATGATGGCCGAATCGCTGCCGCCCTCGCGGATCACCGGGAGAAGCTTCTTCACGTCCTGGCCGAAGAGGTCCGACTCGAACAGGGCCTCCCGCGCGTGCATCCAGTTGATGTTGCCCCGCAGGGTGTTGATCTCCCCGTTGTGGGCCATGAAGCGGAAGGGGTGGGCCAGGGCCCAACTGGGGAAGGTGTTGGTGCTGAAGCGCTGGTGCACCAGGGCCAGGGCGGTGACGATGGACGGGTCCACCAGGTCCGGGAAGTAGGTCTCGATCTGATCGGCCGAGAGCATCCCCTTGTAGATGAGGGTGCGGGAGGAGAGGCTGGGGATGTAGAAGTAATTCCGCTGGCTCAGGTCCGTGGCCAAGACGGCGTTTTCCACCCGCTTGCGGATGAGGAAGAGGGCCCGCTCGAAGGCCGCCCCGTCGGCCGGACCCGGCCCCCGCCCGATGAAGAGCTGGCGGATCACCGGCTCGCAGGACTTGGCGGTGGCGCCCACCGGCGTGTTGTCGGTGGGGACGTCCCGCCAGCCCAGGACGGCCTGGCCCTCCTCGCGCACGATGGCCTCGAAGAGCTTCTGGCAGGCCGCGCGCTGAGCCCGGTCCGTGGGGAGCTGGATCATGCCCACGCCGTACTGGCCCCGCCCGGGGAGGGCGATGCCGATCTTCGCGCACTCCTTGGCCAGGAAGGCGTGCGGCATCTGCAGGAGGACGCCGGCGCCATCACCGGTGTTCACCTCGCACCCACAGGCGCCGCGGTGGAGCAGGTTCTTGAGGACCTGGAGGGCCATGCGCAAGATCTCGTGCGAGGCGCGGCCCTTGATGTCCACCACGAAGCCGACGCCGCAGCTGTCCTTCTCGCGCTGCGGGTCGTAGAGGCCTTGCTTCTCTGGCCAGCCCGGAGGCATTATGCTCTGCACGTTCGCTCCATCCCGTATCATCGCCCCATGGCCGGGGGCTTCCGGCGCCCCGCGAAGCCCTGGGGAGGCCCGTCTCCTCTGGCCAGACTATACAAGAAGTTAAAAGCATTAGTCACGCGAAAAAAGAGCGATAATTTGCATTAGCGCTTCTAATGCATTATCCTGCCGTCCATGACCCTGGAAACGCTCCGCCTGTACTGCGACATCGTGCGCCTGCGCAGCTTCTCCCGGGGGGCCGCGGCCAACCAGGTGTCCCAGTCCGCCGCCAGCCAGGCCATCCAGCAGTTGGAGGCCGAGCTGGCCGTGCAGCTCATCGACCGCACGAAGCGCCCCTTCACGGTGACCCCGGAGGGCCGCGCCTACCACGAGGCGTGCCGGGCGATCCTGCAGGGGCACGAGAAGGCCGTGGCCGATCTCGCCACCATGCGGGGCCAGGTGAGTGGGACGGTGCGCGTGGCCGCCATCTATTCCGTGGGTCTCCATGATATGAGCCGCCACGTCCAGCGGTTCACGGCGCTGCACCCCCACGCCAAGGTGCGGCTGGACTACCTGCACCCCCACAAGGTGGTGGAGGCGGTGATGCAGGACGAGGCCGACCTGGGGGTCCTCTCCTACCCGGAGTCGAGCCGGACCCTGAGCGTGATCCCTTTGCGATCCGAGCCGATGGTCTTCGTGGCGCCGCCGGGGCACCGGCTGGCCCGGCGCAGGGTGGTGGAGGCGGCCGACCTGGACGGCGAGCACTTCGTGGCCTTCGATGGCGACTTGCGGATCCGGAAGGCCATCGATCGGGCCCTGAAGCAGCAGGACGTGCGGGTGAACGTGGCCATGGAGTTCGACAACATCGAGACCATCAAGCAGGCCATCATCCTGGGCGCGGGGGTGGGCCTCCTCCCCGAGCCCACCGTGCGCCGGGAGGTGGCCAACCGCAGCCTGGTGGCCGTGCCCCTGGCCCTCCCCAGTCTGGTGCGGCCGGTGGGGATCATCCACCGGCGGAACCACCGCTTCACGCCGGCGGTGGCACGCTTCATCGACCTGCTCCGCGAACCCGACGGCGCCGCCGGCCCGGGCCGCTCCAGGGAGGCGTGATGTCCCGGCACCCGCGGGGCACCCCCGGGAGGACCATGCACACCGTGAATCGCTGGCTGTCCAGCGCCTTGCCGCTGGCGCTGGCCTCGTGCCTGGCGCTCGCGGCCGGTGCCGCCGCCCCGGTGGACCGGCACGACGTGCGGGCGGAGTTCGTCCTGCCCAACGGCCTGCGGGTGGTGGTGCTGGAGGCGCCGGCCAGCCCGCTGGTGGCCTCCCTTGCCATCGTGCGCGCCGGCAGCCGGGACGAGGATGCCGGCCTGGCCGGCGTCTCGCACCTGCTGGAGCACCTGCTCTTCGATGGGACCGCCACGCGGTCCCGGGAGGCCTTCTTCCGCGAGGTGTACGGCCTGGGGGCCTACCTGAACGGCTTCACGCGCAAGGACCTCACCGGGTACATCCTCATGGGACAGCCCGACCACCTGGGCCGCCTCCTGGACCTGCAGGCGGACCTGCTGTTCCACCCGGCCTTCGATCCGGCCAAGTTCCCCGCAACGGTGCAGGTGGTGAAGGAGGAGCTGCGCTCGGCCGTGGCCCGCCCCGAGCGGGGCGAGGAGGTGCGCCAGGCGGCGCGGGCCTTCGAGGGCACGGCCTACGCGGCGCCCGTCCTGGGGAGCGAGGCGAGCCTGGGCGCCCTCTCGCGCGACGCCGTCCTCGCGTATTACCGCCGCCACTACGCCCCCAACAACATCACGCTCCTGATCGCGGGGCCGGTCACCACCGGCCAGGTGGAGCCGTTGGTGGCCGCGCGCTTCGGCGCCGCGGTGCCGGTCGGGGCCCCGGCGCCGCCCGCGGCGGCACCCCCGGCCTTCGCGGAGCCTCGGCTCTTCACGGACCGGACGGCGGCGCCCCGCAAGGCGCTGGCCCTCAGCGTGGTGCTGCCCAACGAGGCCCGCCTCTACGCCGCCCTCTCGCATCTACCGCCCATCCTGGAGGCGCGCCTCACGCGCCGCAGAGAGGAACTGGGCCTCCCCTCCACGCTGCATGTCGGCGCCGGCCTCGCCGTGCGGCGGGACCTCACCGAACTGGAGGTGACGGCCACCTTCCCGCGGGAGGTCGCGGAGGGGAGGGTGTTCGACCTGGTGCGCGGCGAGCTCCACCGCCTGGCCGTCGGCGAGATCGCCGAGGACGACTTCGCGTCGGCCCACCGCGGCCTCCTTTTGGAGGAAGCGTCGCTCCGCGAGCGCATCCATTACTGGCTGGTGGAGCGGGCCGGCGAGGCCCTGGCTTTCGGGCCGGCGTTCCTGGCGGCCGTGCCGGTGCGGCTGGCGGCGGTGACACTGGAGGACGCGCGTGCGGCGGGGCGGCGGGCGCTGGCCGTTCCCTTCACCGCCTCGCTCTTTCTGCCCGACGGCGGCGGCGGGGCGGCGGGCCCGGCGCCCCGCCCGGCGGCCCTCCGCCAGGTGCTGCCCAACGGCACGGTGGCGCTGGCGCGCGAAGCGCCGGGCTCTCCCCTGGTGGCGGTGCACGTGCTGGTGCGGGACCGGGCGCGGCGCGAGCCGGCCGGCAGGGCCGGGATCGCCGAGGTGCTGCACCGGCTGCTCCCCCGGGGGACACGCCGCCTCGATGCCATCGCCCTGCAGCGCCGCCTGGACGCCTTGGGGGCGCGCCTCGCCGTGGCCCCGGACCCCCAGGTGCCCTTCGGGGATGCCTACGCCTCGCGGCGGTTCACATATCTGCGCCTGGAGGTGCTGGCGCCGGAGGCGCGAGAGGCCGTGGCCCTGCTGGCCGAGATGGTGGACGCGCCGCGGCTGGACGCGGCCGACCTGGCCGACGTGAAGAAGGAGTTGGAGGCGATCCTGGCGCGGCGGGCCCAGCAGGCGGATCGGTTGGCGGAGGAACGGCTCGAGGCCCGCCTGCTGGCGGGGACGCCGATGGCCTCTCCGCTCTACGGGACGCCCGAGACCCTGGCCGCCATCACCGTCGAGGACGTCCGGGAGTTCCACCGCCGATACTTCGCCCCCGGAAATCTGGTGCTGAGCGCCGTGGGCGGACTCCCCGGCGACGATCTGTTGGCGCTCCTGCGTGAGACCTTCGGCGCCCGCCCGCCCGCGCCTCTTTCCCCATTGCCCCCCGTCGCCTTCTCGTTGGCGCCGGGGCCGGAGCCGGGCGCCGCGCCGCGGGCGGGCCGCGGCCAGGCCGGGCTGGCCTGGGGGCGGCTGGTTTCCGTGGCGGGGCCGCGCCAGCGGCTCGCCCTGGAGCTGGCCGCCGGGTTCCTCTCGGCGCGCCTCTTCAACGAGCTGCGCGAAAAGGAAGGCCTGGCCTACTCGGTGGGGGCCTTCGTGGAGCCGCTGGGGGAGGCTGCCCTGGTGAGCGTGCGGATGGCCACGGGCCCCGACAAGGTGGCGCAGGCCCGCGCCGGCGTCCTGCGGGAGATGGCGGCCCTCGACCGGGAGGCGGTCACGCCGGACGAGATCGAGCGGCGGGCCAACGCCCTGGCGGGCCGCTGGGCCATGCGCCTGCTCTCCAGCATCAACCAGGCCTACGCCCTGGGCGTGGCCGAGTTCGCCGGGCTGCCGCATGCCTTCGGCGAGGACTACCGCGCGCTGCTGCGCGGCCTTACCCCGGAGGAGGTGGCCGAGGCCATCCGCGCGGCCTTTCAGCCGGCCCACGGCGTGTGGGCCGAGGCGGAATAGGGCTGGGCGAACCCGGTTGCGCCGGTCGGACAGGCATGGTACACAACCGCAGCGCGGGAAGGCGCTCATCACACCATCGAGGAGCAGACGCATGGCACAGAGGGTGGTGCGGGCGGAGATGGGGAAGGGGCAGGCGAAGAAGGCGGCCAGGCGGCGAAAGAATGCCATCGCGGGGGCGATCGTGGGGGTGGCCGTCGTGGCCGTGCTGGTGGTGGGTTACCTGGCCATGTCCGGCGGGCCCCGGCGCACGGCCGAAGGCCTCGTGGCCAACGGGGAGCCGGCCCCGGCCTTCAGCGTGGCGCGGCTCGGCGGCTCGGGGACCCTCTCGCTGGCCGATTTCCGGGGCAAGGTGTTGGTGCTGAACTTCTGGTACTCCCAGTGACCGCATTGCCAGCGGGAGGCTCCCGCTCTCGGCGAGGCGTTCCGGACCTACGAGTCCCGTGGGGTGGCCTTCGTGGGGATCAATGTTCGGTGGGACAAAGACGCGGATGCGTTGAAGTTCAGGGAGACCTTCCGGGTCCCGTACCCTGCCGGGCGCGATGCCGGCGGTTCCGTGGGCCGGAGCTACGGGGTGGAGGCCACCCCCACGACGTACGTGATCGACCGCGCCGGCAGGGTGTCCGACTCCAAGGTGGGCGCGGTGGAGCCGGCCGAACTCGATCGCCTCATCGAGGCCGCCCTGGCCAAATCCTAATCGCGGCCCGCGACGCCCCCGGCCGGCATTCGGCGGGGGCATTGATGTGCTGACCCGCGGTGGCGGGGAGCAGGAGACCTGGTGCCGTGTTCGGCCGCGGGGGCGAGAAAGATTTTTACGCGATCCTGCAGGTGGACCCGCGGGCCGAGCGCGAGGTGATCGAGGTCGCGTACCGCCGCTTGAGCCGTAAGTACCACCCTGATGTCAGCGGGGACCCCGAGGCCGGCCGGCGGATGCGGGACCTCAACGAGGCCTACGAGGTGCTCAGCGATCCCAGGCGCCGCCGCGCCTACGACCGTCGCCGTCCGGTCGGGCCCGGCCCCGGGGCCGCCCTTGGGCGGCTCACGCTGCAGGACGTGCTGCGGCCCATCATGCCATACCTCTTCCTGGCCGTCCTGGCGGTCCTCGGCCTCCGCCTGATCCCGCTGCTGCTCCGCCCACCCGTCCTCATCGCCCTCGCCCTCGCCGTCTGCGTATACCTCCTCCTCCGCCGGGCCCGCCGCCGCTAAATCCCCCGCTCGGCACGCCCCTGGCGGGTTCGCAGCGGGCCTCGCGGGCCCTGGTCGCCCAGCAAGGCGTCGGGCCGGGCCCAAAAAGTCCCCTCGCTGTGACGGACGGGGACGAACGCGCCGGGGCATCTGGCCGACCAGAACCCTCCCCCCGCCGATGTCTGCGCCGTCTTGCGCCGACCCAGGATTCCCCTCCGCGCCCTCCTAAAGAAGGAACCCCGTGGTCGACCACCGCGGAGCCCTCGCGACTCACCGCCCGCCGGGCCCCCGGCGTGCCTGAATCGTCCCTCGTCGCCGCCCCTGGTCCTTGAGTTGCAATATCCCTGCGAGGCGCCAGGTCTGGCGTGTTCTACGACAGCGATGTCTCCTGTGTATCAGGACGAGAGGACAAAGAAGACATGGTGAAGCCGACCAGCCCCCTGATCGCACCCCCCTCCCCCGGGCAGTCCGCCCCCTGGCGCGAGCCGCAGCTCGAACCCGAGGCCGCGGGAGGCGTCGTGAGCGAGGACGAGAACGACGAATCCGCGTGGCTCCTCAAGTTCTGCGTGGCGTACGGCTTCATCATGCTCGTCTTCCTGAATTATGCCGCGGTGCTCCCCCTCGTGCAGCGGGAATGGGGCCTCACGAACAGCGCGGCCGGCATGATCTTCTCCGCCTACCAGTTCGGGTACATCTTCTCGGCGACCATCCTCAGCTACCTCACGGATCGATTCAAGGCGCGCAGGATCTTCCTCATATCGGCGGTGTGGTCGGTGGTGGCCAATTTCCTCTTCGCCCTCTTCGCGGTGGACCTGACCTCCGCCCTGGTCTACCGCGCCCTGGCGGGCCTGGGGATGGGGGGGACCTACATGCCGGGACTGAAGCTGGTGGCGGACCGTTTCCCCAGCGAGCGGCGGGGGCGGGCCGTGGGCTACTTCACCAGCGCCTTCGTCTTCGGGGCGGCGGCCTCCACGCTCCTGAGCGGGCTCGTGGGCAGCGTGGCGGGCTGGCGGTTCGCGATCTTCACGTCGGCCGCCGGAACGCTGGTGGGCACCCTGCTGTGCCTCGCGATCCTTCAGGAGGATCGCGGCGCCACCCGCCAGGACGCCGGGCGACAACTCCGCCGGGAGGTCGTGCGGAATAGACCGGCCCTCCTCTTGATCCTGGCCTATGCCGCTCACATGTGGGAACAGTACGGGATGCGCGCGTGGATGGCGGCCTTCCTGGCCGCCAGCTTCGTGCACATCGGCTACAGCAAAGGCGAGGCCACGGGGTACGGGGCGACCCTGACGGCCATTATCGTGGCCGTCGGGGGCTTCGCCACCGGGCTGGCGGGTGTGCTGTCGGATCGCCTCGGCCGGACCCGGACCGCCACGGCCATCATGGTCCTGAGCGCCGGCTGCTCCCTGGGTTTCGGCTGGCTGATGGGGCTCTCGCCCGTCGTGCTGGTCCTGGCCGGCGTGGCCTACAGCTTCTTCGTGGTGGCGGAGAGCCCGGTCCTGTCCACCGGCCTCACCGAACTGGTCCCATCTCGTTGCGTGGGGGCGGCCATGGGGCTCCAGACCCTGGTCGGCTTCGTGGCGGCCACGGCCTCGCCCGCGGTCTTCGGCTGGGTCCTGGACGTGTCGAATCCGGCCCGCACGGGCGCACAGGGCGGCATGCCGCTGGTTTGGGGATGGGCCTTCGGGGTCCTGGGGGTGGGCGCCCTCATCGGTCCCCTGGCCCTGGCCATCGCCCGGCGTCTGCCAACCAGCACAAAGATGGCCGGCGGGAAGGGCTGAGCGAGGGGCGGGAAAGGGGGACGATGATGCGACGCACCCTGGCGGGGATCCTGATTCTGGCCATGGCCGGGTCGTGCCTGGGATTCCGCAATCGGAACGACGAACGGGTCTACCAGGTGGGGGTGATGATCACCGACGACACCTACCTCACCCCGGTGGAGGGCTTCCGGGCGGGGATGAAGGCCCTGGGATATTCGGAGGGGACCCACGTCCTCTACCACGTCCGCAACGCCAAGTTGGACCGCGGGGCCCTGCGCGGCTTCGCCCAGGAATTTGTCCAGAAGCGGGTGGACCTGATCTTCACCGCGACGTACATCGGGGCCTCGGTCGCGAAGGAGGCGACGGCCGCCTCGGGCACCCCGGTGGTGTTCGGCCCGGCCGGGGATCCGGTGGAGACCGGCCTCGTGCAGAGCATCAGCGCCTCGGGCAACAACCTGACGGGGGTGAGCACCCTGAGCCTGGAACTGACCGCCAAGCGTCTCGAGATGCTCACTCGGTTGGTGCCCAATACGCGGCGGGTCGCCGTGGTCTTCAACCCGCAGGACCGGTTCTCGCAGGAGGTCGTCAAGCTGACCTATGAGGCGGCCAAGAAGCTCGGCGTGGTCCTGGTGGAGTGTCGCGGCCGGGACGCGGTGGAGATCCAGGCGGCCGTGGGGGCCCTGCGCCGCGATCGGGTGGACGCCGTCTTCGCCATCTCGGATGTGCTGGTCAATAACCAGGTGTCTACCCTGTCCTCCCTCGCCCGCGAGCGCAAGCTCCCCTACATCGTGCACCTTCGCAGCCTGGTGGAGCAGGGGTCTTTCGCCAGTTACGGGATCAATACCTTCGAGGTCGGGCAGCAGGCCGCTCGGTTGGCGGATAAGATCCTCAACGGCACCCGGCCCGCGGATATCCCCATCGAGACGCCCCAGAAGTTGGAACTGGTGATCAATCAACGCGTGGCTAAGGAGATCGGCCTTGCCATCCCCAACAAGCTCCTCCGAGAGGCCCAGGTCATCCTCCGCTAGCCCGGCCTCCGAGCCGATCCGCGAGGCGGCCGCGCAGGGCTCGGCGCTCCTGGCCACCCTGGCCCGGCCGTGGTGGCAGCGGCTCACCTTCCGGCTGGTCCTGTTGGTACTGGCGGTCTCCATCCTGCCCCCGCTCACCCTGGGGGTGCTCGCCATGCGCTCGGCGCGGGTGGCCCAGGACATGGAGGTGCGGGAGCGGAACACCTCGGTGGCCCGCTGGGGCGTGGAGAAGGTGCAGACCTACCTGGATAACGTCGCGGAGAACATGCACCTGCTCATCGAACTCGGCGAACTGCAGACCATGGACCCTGCGGCGGCCGAGGCCCCCCTCTCCTTCATCCTCAACTACTTCGACGACGTCAAGGAAATCAGCCTCCTCGACGCGCGGGGCCAGGAGTTGGTCAGGCTGGCAGAGAACAGGCTCCTCACCCCTGCCGACCTGGTCAGCCAGGCGGGCTCGCCCAAGTTCCGGGTCGCCAAGTCCGGGGAGACCTACATCGGGCTCCAGACCACGGAGTTTTCCGAGCCGATCCTGACCATGGCGCTGCCCATCCGCGACCTGGCCGCGGACCGCGTGGTGGGGGTGTTGGCGGTCGAAGTGAACCTGCGGCGCCTCTGGGATGAGGTGCTCTCCTTCAAAGTGGGCGAGAGGGGGTACCTCTACCTCGTGGACGGCGCGGGGCACTTGCTGGCGCATCCCGATTTCAGCCTCGTGCTGGCGCGCAAGGACCTGTCCGGCGTGGGGGCCGTGCGCCGCTTCTTGACGATGGAGGAGGAGCCAGCGGGCGGGGCGGAAATGGTGCCGTACGCCAACTACCAGGGGGTCCAAGTGGTGGGGGTGCACGCGCGAAGCAAGAAGCTGGGCTGGGGCGTCATCGTGGAACAGCCCGTGGCCGAGGCGTTCGGCGCGGTGGACCGGATGAAGGTCGAAACCAGCGTGATCCTGATCAGCGCGATGGCGGTCACGCTGGTCCTGGGGATGCTCTCGGCGGGGACGGTCACCCGCCCGCTGGCCGAGCTGGCCCGGGGGGCCAGGCGCCTGGGCGCGGGTGACTTCGGCCATCGGATCCCCGTCAGCGCGAACGACGAGATCGGCGAGGTCGCCGACCGGTTCAACGCCATGGCCGATCAACTCCACGAGAGCTTCCAGCGCCTGCACATGATCCTCGAGACCAGCACCATGACCTCCTCCTCCCTGGAGTTGGAGCAGGTCCTCACCACCGCCCTCCAGCGGATGGACCATCTCACGGGACGGGCCCAGTCCGGGATCGTGCTGGTGGAGGGCACCCTGGAGGCGGGGATCCCGGTGGCGGCCACGGTTCGAACGCTGGAGGCGGGCGGCGGGGCTCGGTCGCTGGCCCTGGGTCCCGACGGCTTCTCGCACCTGTGGCGCGCCCTCTCGGCGGGGGAGACCGTCATCCTGGACGATGTCGAGGCCTCGGCCCAGCCGGGGGAGCGGGCCCTCTGGGCGATTCAGGGGCTCGGGGGGGCGGTCCTGATCCCCCTGCTCGCCAAGGGACGCATCCTCGGCGCCCTGTGGATGGGCCGAGCCACGCCCGGGCCGTTCAGCGGCGAAGAGGTGGCGTTGGGCCAAACCATGGCCAACCACATCGCCATCGCCATCGATAACGCCCGGCTCTACGATGCCCTGCGGCAGACCTCCGAGGAATTGGAGTCGCGCGTGGAGGCGCGCACCCGCGAGCTCCGGGAGGCCCACGAGGAGCTGGTCCGGAACGAACGGTTGGCGCTCATCGGCCAACTGGCCGGGGGCGTGGGGCACGAGCTGCGCAACCCTCTCGGCGCCATGGGCAACGCCGTCTATTACCTGCGCATGCGCCTGGCCGGCAACGAGGACCCCAAGGTGCAGAAGCACCTGGGCATCCTCGAGCGGGAGGGCCGCCGCGCCAACAAGATCATCACCGACCTGTTGGATTTCTCCCGGGTGAAGCCCCCGAGCCGCACGCCGGCGCAACTCAACGCCATCATCCATGATGTCCTGGCGCGCGTGCCCGAGGAAGCCTCCGTGCGGCGGGAGCTGGACCTGGACGAGTCGCTGCCGCTGGTGGAGGTGGACCAGGATCAGGTGGGGCAGGTTCTGCTGAACCTGGTGGACAACGCGGTGGAGGCAATGCCCGAGGGCGGCACGTTGGTCATCCGTACGCAGGTCACGGCGGAGGGGGTCGTCGCCAGCGTCACCGACACGGGCACCGGCATCCCCCCCGAAAACCTGGAGAAGGTCTTCCAGCCGCTGTTCACCACCAAGACCCGGGGCATCGGACTGGGCCTGGCGGTCTCGCGTCGGCTGGCGGAGGCCAACGGGGGGACCCTCAGGGCGACGAGCCGGATGGGGGAGGGCTCCACGTTCAGCGTGGCCTTCCCCACCAACGGCTCCGGGGCGGCGGACCATGCGTGATCCCCTGCGCATCCTCATCGTCGACGATGACGCCGGCATGGCGGACACCCTCGGCGACATCCTCGAGGCCAAGGGCTATCACGCGGAGATCGCCCTGGACGGACTCCAGGCCCTGGCCCACGTGAAGGCGCAGCCCTACCACGTGATCTTGCTCGACATCAAGATGCCCGGAATGGACGGCCTGGAGGTGCTCCGACGGGTCAAGGGCATGGCCCCCGGGACCTTGGTCGTGATGATGACCGCCTCCGCCCGGCCCGACCTCATGGCGGAGGCGGAGCGCCAGGGGGCCTTGGCCATCCTGGCCAAGCCGCTTCCCATGGACCGGCTGCTCCAGTCCCTGCAGGCGGTGGCACCGTCCGCGCCGATCCTGATCGTGGAGGACGACCTGGTCTTCGCCAGCACCCTCCGGGACGTCCTGGAGGCCCACGGCTACGCGGTGGCGTGCGCGGCGGACGCCACGGAGGCCCTGGAGGCGGCGCGGCGATCCCGCCCCGACGTCGTCCTGCTGGACCTGAAGCTCCCGGCCGGCAACGGCTACGAGGTCCTGCAAGGCATCCTCCAGCTCGACCCGAGCACCGTCGTCCTGCTCATGACCGGATACGGTCAGGAGATGAAATCCTTAGTGGATCAGAGCCTGCGGGATGGCGCCCGGCTCTGTTTGCAGAAACCCTTCGACGCAGGCGACGTGCTCGGTCACGTCCGGAGCGTTCTGGTGCAGCCGGCAGCCGGCCGGTTTCTGAGGGCACTAGGCGATGGCGCGTGACGTGATCCTGGTGGTTGACGACGATGCCAGCAGTCGCGAGACCCTGAGCGACATCCTGGAGCTCGAGGGGTACGCCGTGCTGGCCGCGCGCACGGGAAAGGCCGCCGAGGCTCTCGTCCGGTCCCGGCCGGTAGACGCCGCCTTCCTCGACCTGTGCCTGCCGGACCGCAGCGGGGTGGAGGTCCTCCGCGTCATCCGGGAGGTCTCCCCGGAGACCGAGGTGCTCATGGTCTCCGGGAACGCGTCGTTGGCCTCCGCCATCGAGGCGATGCGCTGCGGGGCCTTCGGGTACATCCTGAAGCCGGTGAATGTGGACGAGGTCCTGGCCGGCACCAAACGGGCCCTGGAGCGGCAGCGGATGGCGCGCGAACTCCGCCGGGCCGAGGCCGAGAATCGCGAGAGGATCCAGCTCTTGCTGGAGGCCGCGCAGGTGGCGTCGTCCTCCTTGGATCTGCCGGAGGTGCTCCACACCCTGGCGGACCAGATGGTGCACCGGCTGCAAGTGACCCTCTGCCGCATCCTGGTCCTCGACGAGGGCCGGACGCATTTGACGATCCGAGCCGCCTTCCCCATCCGGGAGGTCCCGTGGGGCCTGGACATGGGCCGCCGCATCAGCCTCGACCTTCTGCCGTTGTATCGGCGGGTCGTCGAGGAGCGGGAGGTGGCCGTGCTCCGGCGCGACGAGCCTCTCGACGCTCTCGCGGAGGCGGAGGCCGGCCTCGTCCTCGCCAAGGAGGCCGCCTCCGCCCTCCTGGTGCCGATGGTGTCCCGTGGGCAGGTTTGGGGGGTGGTCACGCTCGTGGAGGCTCGCGCCTGGGAGAGAAGCCCGATCACCGACGGCAAAGTGGCCCTCTGCCAGGCCATGGCCAGCGTGGCGGCCATCGCCATCGAGAATGCGCGCCTCTTGAAAGAGAGGGAGAAGGCCCACCTGGCGACCCTCGCGGCCCTGGTCTCCGCCCTGGATGCCCGGGAGCGGGAGACGCAGGCCCACTCCTTGCGGGTGCAGGAGTATACCTTACGCTTGGCGCACGAGATGGGGATGCCGGAGGCGGATCTCGCGGCCCTGGCGGCCGGGGCCCTCCTCCACGACATCGGCAAGATCGGGATCCCGGACGCCATCCTCCTCAAACCCGGCGCGCTCACCGATGAGGAGTGGCAGGAGATGCGCAGGCACCCCGAGATCGGCGGC
>Ga0187780_10001501_pt1 | contig 17626 bp, 16 predicted proteins | sample 1015_Q2_SP10_20__FD_132429 | JGI IMG/M metagenome (GOLD analysis project Ga0187780, IMG submission 132429) | Tropical peat soil microbial communities from peatlands in Department of Meta, Colombia - 1015_Q2_SP10_20_MG | ecosystem: Environmental > Terrestrial > Soil > Wetlands > Peat | place...
CCTGAGAGGGCATTCGGTCATGCATATCATGCACCCTTTGCAGTTGTCGTAGTCTATCTTCACCCTCCCGTCCTCGCCGACTGACATCGCAGACTCGGGGCAGTATGCGTAGCAAATCATGCAGTTGGTACACTTTGAGTAATCGATGGTGGGCCTGAACGTTCTCCAATTTCCCGTGTGCCTGAGGTAAGAGTTCCCGGTGTTTGTCACCTTCTCAATGCCATCCTCCGAGACCACAACAGCGAGGGGAACCAGATTCTCGGTCGTCGGGAGCTCCTCGGTCCTCAGCTTCAGTGGTGAGAGCTCGTGGTAGATTGTTGCGGCGAATTCGACGTTCTTCGCCACCATCTCTGAAGAGAGTCCAATGTCTCCCAGCTCCTCAGACACGGCCTTGAGCAGCGCTTCCCTGTTGATTCCTGCTATTCGGGCGACCGCAGCTGCGATTCCTGCGCTTAAGATGGGCTTGCCGAGTATCTTGAGCGCTTGGCCGGTAAGGTCCACCGTGACGACGGTCACATCGTTCCTCTCCGGGAGCATCGAGCCGGACGGTTTGGTCGTGTTGACGACTGCGACCCCTCCCTTCCGAAGCCCAGCGAACGGGTTCGCCATGGGGTCGGAGATCAGCGAGTCGTCCATAATGGCTGAGATGTCCGGAGAGAAGACGAACCCTTTTTCTGTAATCTTCTCGTCTGAGAACCTGGTGAACGCGGTGACCGGCGCGCCCCTCCTCTCGGCACCATAGATGGGGAAGTCTTGGGCAAAGTAGCCGTCGTTGAAGCCCGCGTCCCCTAGAATCCTGCTCGCTGTCTTGCCGCCCTGCCCCCCACGGCCATGAAACCGCACCCGAATTATCATGACCTAACGAGTTAGGGAGCTTTCCCTGAGCAAATTAAAGTGCAACCACGATTCTCAATGATGAAAACAACCGTCGAGGGTCGGGATTCTTCCCTCCCTGCAGGAATTTAGGGAGCCTAGACGGGCGCTATGCGGTGGCTACTGACGCCTTCCCAAGGGTCGCCTGGGCGGCGGCGAGCCGTGCCACGGGCACCCGGAAGGCAGAGCAGCTGACGTAGTCAAGGCCCGCCTCGTTGAAGAAAGCTATGCTCTTGGGGTCCCCTCCGTGCTCTCCGCATATCCCGATCTCGAGGCCTGGTTTCACCCTGCGGCCATCCTCGACTGCGATTTTCACCAGGCGCCCCACCCCTACGGTGTCCACCGAATCGAAGGGGCTCTGCGCCAGCAATCCCATCTCGATGTATTTCGGGATGAACTTCGCCTCGACATCGTCCCGGCTGAACCCGAAGGTGGTCTGGGTCAAGTCGTTGGTTCCGAACGAGAAGAAATCAGAATACTGGACAATTTCGGACGCCGTGAGGGCGGCTCTCGGCGTCTCAATCATTGTCCCTACCCTGTACTCGACACGGTCCCCAAGCTCTCTGAACAGCTCCTCGGCCGCATGGTCCACCACCCCCCTCAGGAATTTCAGCTCACCTGCCAACGCCACTAGTGGTATCATGATCTTGACCTCCGCCCTCTCCTTGGCTTCCCGATCCAGCTCGATGGCTGCCTGGAGAATGGCCTTCGCTTGCATTTCATAAATCTCCGGGTATGTCACTGCTAGCCTGCACCCCCTGTGGCCGATCATCGGGTTGTGCTCGACCAATTGCCTGACTCTGGCAAGCATCGACTCAAGGCCCTGCAGCTCCTCGGCGGGTGCACTGTTGGCTCGCTTTGTCTGCATCTCAAGTACCAAGTCCTCGGGGGGTGGCAGGAACTCGTGCAGGGGCAGGTCGAGAAGCCGAACGACAACGGGCTTTCCACCCATCGCTGAGAAGATCTCCTTGAAGTCAGAAAGCTGGAACGGGAAGAGCCTGTAGAGGTGTTTCCTTCTCGATTCGACGTCTGTGCTCATGATCATGTCCCTGACGATAGGGAGCCTGTGGGGAGCATTGAACATCCTCTCGGTCCGGCACAACCCTATACCCTCGGCCCCGAACTCCCTTGCCTTCAGCGCAGCTTCGGGAGTGTCCGCGTTTGCCCATACGCCTAGCTTCCTCATTCCGTCGGCCATCGTCAGGATCTGGAGGAGCTCCCGCGACGGTTCGGGGTCCACCATCCTGACCTCTCCCTTGTAGACGTTCCCTGTGGTGCCGTCGATTGTAATGGTGTCTCCCTTCATCACCTTCTTTCCAGACGTGGTCACAAAACAGCTACCATCCGCCGCAATTTCTATGTCGCCGCACCCCACCACGGCTGGCTTCCCCATCCCGCGCGCGACCACCGCCGCGTGGGAGGTCATCCCGCCTCTCATGGTGAGCACCCCCTGTGACGGAATCATCCCCTTGATGTCTTCGGGGGTCGTCTCCACCCTCACCAGGATCACTTGTTTGCTCCCACCCACTCTTGCTGCCTCTTCGGTGTCGAAAACCACCTTCCCCGAAGCTGCCCCCGGAGACGCGTCCAGCCCCTTGGCAATCGGTCTGTCCGCTGAGGTGGGGTCGAGCCTTCGGTGGAGGAGCGATTCGAGCATGTCTGGTTCGATTCTCGACACAGCCTCCTGGGAGGTGATGAGACCCTCGGCTGCCATGTCGACTGCAATTTTCACCGCCGCCTGGGCTGTCCTCTTCCCATTCCTTGTCTGCAGAGTGAAGAGCCTACCATCCTCAACGGTGAACTCGAAGTCCTGCATGTCACCGAAATGGCCTTCTAGCCTCTTGGCGACGCCCTTGAGCTGCTCTAGGACCCTCGGGTCCATCTTGTCCAGCCCCATGGGGGTGCGTACTCCTGCCACCACGTCCTCCCCCTGCGAGTCTGGGAGGTACTCGCCGAACAGTATGTTCTCCCCCGTCGAGGGGTTGCGGGTGAACCCTACTCCAGACCCTGAGGTCTCGCCGAAGTTTCCGAAGACCATGGTCTGAACGTTGACCGCCGTCCCCAGATCTTCGCTGATGTGATAGAACCTCCTGTACTCCTTGGCCCTGGCATTGTTCCACGACCGCAGCACAGCCTCGATCGACATCTGGAGCTGAATGAGAGGGTCCTGAGGGAATTCTTTCCCTGTCTGCTTTGTTATGACACGCTTGAATTCCTCTGTCACTCCCCTGAGCTCTTCGACTGGGAGGTCGATGTCCATCTTCACCCCTGCTTCCTCTCTTTTCTCCTCAAGTATCTTCTCGAAGGCTGTTGCATCAGCCCCTAGGGCTACCCTGCCGAACATCTGTATGAGCCGCCTGTATGAGTCGTAGGCGAACCTCTCGTTCTTGGTTCTGACTGCCAGCCTCTTGGTTGTCCGATCGTTCAGACCAAGGTTCAGGATTGTGTCCATCATACCGGGCATGGAGAAAGGCGCCCCAGACCTGACGGAGAACAGAAGTGGCTTCTCTTCTCCGCCGAACTTCTTCCCCGTCTCCTTTTCTACTTCGGCTATTTTCTCTCTGACCTGCTCGAAGAGGCCAGGCGGGACCCTCCCCCCTTCTTCGTAATACTGCTTGCACACCTCCGTTGTGATTACGAACCCTGGAGGCACTGGGAGTCCAAGGGACGTCATCTCGACGAGGCCGTAGCCCTTGCCGCCGAGGAGGAACTTGTCCCCGCCGTGCGCGTCCTGAAAGAGCATTACCCTTTCCGACAAAGATGACTCCATTTCGAGCCGGATTCTCCATGGATATATTTGTAAGGGCTGGAAGTCTCTACCCTCTCGGTGAGGTGACTCGAACGGCTTCACCGCTCCGCGCTAGACCGTCCTGGGAACCCTGCGCAAGGCTTTCTCGTCGAGCCTGTAGACGTACCAGTCGGACATCCTCCGAGCGCCTAGCTTCTCGTAGAACCCAAGGGCCTTCGCGTTCCAGGTCAATACCGCCCACTCCATGCGCCCGCATCCCTCCGCCATCGCTATTTCGACGCACTTCCTGAACAGCGAGAAGCCTATGCCCCGCTTCCTATACTCCTCAAGGACGAATAGGTCCTCGAGGTAGAGGGAAGGCTTGGCGACGAAGGATGAATACGTATAGAAGTAGAGGGCGTACCCAACCGGCCTCTCGCCATCCGAGGCGATGAGGAGATTGACCTTCTTCCTTCTGAAGATGTCGTCGACAAGCCTCTTCCTCCCCTCCTCCGAAGGGGGATCAAGATGTTCGAACTTCGCAAGGGCGAGGACTAGGCTGATGAACTGTGCGGCATCTGCTCTCCGTCCTTTCCTTACCAGAATCCTCACACTGCCCCTTTTTCCTATGGGCGGATAAATCGATTGGGGGAGTCGAAAACAGGGGAAGGCCCAGAGCTCAGTGCTGCTCCAGGTCTCTCTTTATCTGTTCGAACTGGTCTTTCGTGATTTCCCCTCGGGCGTATCTCTGGCGCAAAATCTCGTTCGCGTCCCCGTAGCCGTACCAGTACCTCCTTCTCCACCCCCATCCCATTGGCCAGAAGATTAGCCGGCTGACGAAGAACAGGACTATGAAAAGGAAGAATATGCCGAAGGGGAAGAAGAACCACCATCCGATGAATGGATAGCCGTAGTACATCCCTGCTGGCGCGCTGGGATAGCCGTGGATTGCAAGTATTGCGAAGAAAGCTACGACCGCCACCAGGACCACCGCGAGGACGGCCCAGGCGAAGGGATTGCCCCTGTGAAGATGCTGCTCGCCATAAGTCGTTTGCGTTGTTTTCGCCTCCTGGAAGGGGGGATTGCCCTAGGTGGATTTAAGAATATCGGAAAAGCGATTTCGACTCACGCACCGAGGCAACCGTAAATATCGATAATCCGACTGGTCAGACGATGTGGCCATTCAGATTTACAATGCATCGGAAGCGCGGATTACGAATGATGGTGGTGTCATTGCTTTCATCCTCACCGAAGAATGGGGTGGAAATCATGGATGGAGTCGAGGCAATGACGAGAGGATGGTGGCGTCCCTCGCCAGGATCAGTCTACCCTCTCTTGGAGAGGATGGAAGGAGAAGGCACGGTTCGCAGGCGCGATGACGGCAGGTATGAGTTGACACCCAAGGCAAATGCAGAACTTGAAGTTTCATTTGGCACCTTCACCCGCACTCCTAGGACAGGATCGGACGCAGTCGAGGAGATTCAGAGTTTAATCTCTTTTGTCGAGGATCTAGCGAAGACGAAACCGAACGAAGTACAGGCGCAGAAAGAACGCTTGCGGGACCTTGCGAGACGCCTTGAGGAGTTAGCGAGATAACCTGGGGCATTAAGGGCGGAGGACGCATTGAAAGGACAGTTGCCTTTGCCTTGTCTCCTCACGATAGCGGCAACGAATCCAAGGCAAAACAGGGCAGGAGCGCCTTGGGAAGGATTGGCCAAGCCACAGCCGAAGTGGTAGCAGGAGGCAGCCCAAGGAGTTTTCTTCCAGAGCGCCTCCCCCTGCGCGTCCCATGTCCCGAGGTGAATTGGGGTTACACAAGAACGATTTGAGGGAATTGGCACAGCGACTTTCCAAGCCGTCAGGTGAAGAGGGGAGGAAGGAATCTACGAATTCCTAACCGCTCAGGGAAAAGGGGTATAGCCCGTTCCGGGGGACTTCCGGCCAGATGGGCATACGAGAGTGGATTATCCCTCAGGATAAAGCATTCTATGACCTTCTAGACAAGGAGTCATCCTTCATACTTGAAGGCGCTGTGATGCTCGAAGAAGCAGTCAGGAATTTCGACAACATGGAGGGAAAGAGGAAGGAGTTCAAGGACCTTGAGCACAACTGTGACGGCGTGGTTCACGACATCTATGACAAGGTGAACAGGAGCTTCATCACCCCTATCGACCAGGAGGACCTCACGAAGCTAGCGTCGGGGTATGACGACGTTCTCGATTTGATGAACGCTGCCATGAACAGGTTGGTCCTCTTCGAAATCAAAGGCCCCACTCCTACGATGATTGAGTTCACGGGAATCATAAAGGCGTCTGTGGCGCAGCTACACGCGGCACTTACTTCTCTCAGGAAGCTTAACCGGAATACGATCGACGAGGCTTGCATTGAAGTCGACCGCCTCGAGAACGAGGCTGACGTCCTGTTCAACGAGTCTGTTGCCGCACTGTTCAAAAGCGGGGACGTGAGCCAGATTCTGAAGCTCAAGGAAATCTACGAGGATCTGGAGACCACCACGGACAGGTGCGAGGCAGTTTCATTCATCATCAGGGACATACTGATCAAGCACTCCTAGGGACGTCCCCGTGGACCTCTTCGCGGTTTACATCCTGGCGATAATCGCCATAGCCTACAGCTTCGATTTTGTCAATGGGTTCCACGACGCTGCGAACTCCGTCGCGACGGTCATTTCCACGAGAGTCCTCCCCCCCGTGGCGGCAGTTGCGATGGCAGCGTTCTTCAACTTCGTGGCTTTCGCCATCTTCGGCGTAGCCGTCGCCACTACCATTGGAAAGGGGATAATCAGCTCCTCTATAGTCACACCAGAGCTCGTGCTCGCCGCCCTCACAGGGGCTATCACATGGGATCTTGTTACCTGGTACTTGGGTCTGCCCTCCAGTTCTTCGCATGCGTTGATTGGCGGCCTTGTGGGAGCGGCCGTCACCAAGGCGGGCGTCGGATCTCTCATTTGGTCAGGGCTCGGCAAGACCTTGGTGTTCATGGTGGTCTCCCCGGTCATTGGCTTCGCCCTCGCCTTCGTTCTGATGACTGCTCTAATCAGGGCCTTCTTTTCCGTGTCCATCCATGTCGTCAACAGGTACTTCCGCAGGCTTCAGCTGATCTCTTCGGCCCTCGTGAGCCTCAGCCATGGGACCAACGATGCCCAGAAGACTATGGGCGTGGTCACGGCGCTCCTGTTCTCTGTGGGATGGATCTCTTCGTTCAGCGTCCCGTTCCTAGTGGCGGTGCTGGCCGCCACGTCGATCGCACTAGGTACCTTCTTCGGCGGCTGGAGGATTGTGAAAACACTGGGGTTTAGGATGACTAAGCTCGACCCCGTCCACGGCGTGTCGATAGAAACCGCGTCCGCAATCACCATCATTACCGCTTCTCTCTTCGGAATTCCTGTTAGCACCACCCATGTCGTTAGCGGGTCGGTAATGGGATCTGGTGCAACCATGGGCTCGGGTTCCGTCAGGTGGGGGGTAGCGAGGAGAATCATATGGGCTTGGATGGTCACCATTCCTGCCTCAGCCTTTGTTTCGGCGGCAGCATACGCGGTGATTACGGCGGTCTGAAGTCTGTCGCCGTCAAGGTCTAAACCTTGTCATATTCGCTGTCTTGGCGAGTGGTCCGGGACTTTCGGTCAGCTCTTGCCTTTTCCTTCGACCTTGCGCTCGACTTCCTTCTCGACTTCTTCCAGCCTCTCCTCTCCCGCCTTCAGTACCCGGCCCAGGAAGGGACCGAACAGGAATAGCAACGCAGTTATCACGGTACCCACTGAAACGAAGGCAAGTACTGAAGAGAAAGCTTTCCCAAGGGCGCTCGCAGGTTGAAGGTTACCGGGCGGCCCCTGCCCCGTGGCAATAAAGCTCGTGAAGTAGAACGAGTCGAGGTAGCTCCACCCTTCGATAGCGTGCATCGCCAGGGTTCCGATCGCCACCACGGTCGCGATTAGGGAGAAGGCGTAGATCGCGCGGACCCAAAATGACTTTGGGATTCCGGATTTCTTCCTTTTCTCGGATGAGGTGTTCTGCGTGGCACCTCACCCCGCTGGGGAACATTTTAAACAACACAGGGGTCTCCGCGGCATCCGAACCAGGTATCGGGATTCATATGGAAAGTGACCCACGGAACGGGTTGAAGCGGGCCATGAGGGTCTATCCCCAGGGAGTCACAGTGGCGACTACGGCAAGTCCGAGCGGTCCCACGGGCCTCACCGTGAGCTCCTTCACGAGCGTATCACTGGAACCGCCGCTCATCCTGATTTCCATCGCAAAAGGTTCCGCCATTCACGACCTCTTCCGCGTTGCGAAGGCTTACGCCATCAACTTCCTGGCAGACGACCAGAAGTCTGTCTCGGACAGGTTCGCCGGGCGGACCACGGTCAAGGACAGGTTCGAAGGGCTCAGATTCACCAAGGGCGTTACTGGTTCTCCAATCATCGATGGGGTCCGCGTTGCAATAGAGTGCAGGGCGTGGCAGGTATACGAAGGGGGAGATCACTCTATCCTCGTGGGGGAGGTCGTGTCGGCCAAGACGTTCAGCTCGAAGCGCCCGCTCGTCTACTATTCGCAGCAGTACACGACGACGGAGCAGATGGAGTATCCCGCTCCGCCGTCGGACATGGTCTGGTAGAAATCACCGAACCGAGAGAAGATAGTCCGGCCTGTCCTTGATCTTGGGCGCAACGACTTTCGCGAATTCGCCCTTCCTTGGCGACCTTACCATCATCGCGTCGTTGAACCAGCTTTCTGGAGTCCGCGCCCCCCAAAACGTTTGTCTCTGTGGGTCGTTAAGCTTCCAGTGTATGGGGACCCAGTCGGGATCCGCACTAATGTAGTCCCCGGTGTAGAGTTCAATCCTGTTCCCGTCCGGGTCCCTGAGATAGAGAAAGAAAGCGTTGGAGACCCCGTGCCTTCCTGGGCCCCGTTCCATGCTCTTCAGGTGCCCGCTGGCGGCCAGCAGATCGGCGGCGTCCATTATCGAGGCGCGGTCCGAGACCGTGAACCCGGCATGGTGGACGCGCGGGCCTTTACCTGTGGTCAGCGCTATGTCGTGACAGGTGTGCTTCCTCCTCAGCCACGCGGCCCAGAGCTCAGGCTTTCGCCCTTCTGTCTCGGTAACTTCCGTGCACCCGAATCCGAGGCTGCCAACATACCAATCATAGGCCGCTGCCGCGTCAGGCAGCATTATGTTGAAGTGGTCTAGCCTCATCACCTTCGCCCCCCTGTAGCTCTGGTACCTCTGCAGCAACCACTCCTCGTGAGCCATCTTCGCATAGAACTCCACCGGAAACCCGAACCCATCCTCAACCATCAGTGCTCGCCCCTGCCCCCTCTCTTCTCCGGGGTCGATCCAGCGGCTGTACCACCCCTTGGCCCTCACCAGCTTCTCGACCGCCCTGAGCCCCGATTCGTCGGACACGCGGAATGCGAAGTGCCCAACTCCAGGGGCGTCGGACTTCGTGAGCGTAAGACAGTGATGGTACCTGTCCTCCAGCCCGCGGAGGTAGACGTGCTCCCTATCTGACTCCGACACCACGAATCCAAGGGTGTCCACGTAGAACTTCTTCGCTTCAGCCAGGTCTGTGACGAGAAACTCGATGTGTCCCGCCTTCACTATGTCGAAGCCTCGCTCCATTTCCTTCACTTTCAGTCCTTCCTGTGCAGCAGCTCTCTAACCCGCTCCTTGTACGGCTCCTTGTTGTACCAGGCGTAGTAAGCGCTGGCCATTCGGACCGGGTCCCCAAAGAAGAACCTCTCGTACAAGTCCTGCCTCCCCCCGAAAGAGCTCCCTGCGACGTCCCATGCCAGTTTGAACAGCCCTATCCTCTCCACCGCGTCTGCGGTCTTCGCCTGGTAGTACCTGTCCACGTCCGGCCTTGCCGGAGAAACGAGGACCTCCTCCGGCGGGATTGCCATGAGCCCGCTGGCCCCGATCTGTTTGAGAGCGGCAGACAGCGCGGGCGAGACCCTCGGCCATAGGTTCCTCGCGGAGTTGATTGGAAGGTAATCCGGGGTCATTAGCCCCCACCTGTTGATTTTCGCATTCGCTTCACTTGCGGCCAAGAACGCCTTCATGGTCTCTGCGGTCAGTAGGACTTCCGAAATTCTCTCCTGGACCTGGGGGAACTGATCCACACCTATGGTCTCGGCCACAAGCGTCACCAGCCCGGCCACAAACTCCACCTTCGATGCCTCGCGGATTGTCGCCTGGTGCGCCATGAAGACAATCGCATCCGTAGCCTCGCTCACTTTGTTGGCCTTGTCCGGGTCCTCAAGGACGAACACGCGCTCCCAGGGGACCAACACATCGTCGAACACAACAACCGCGTCCTGTTCGTCGAACCTTGAGGCCAGCGGGTGGTCGTAAACAGAGTCGGAGGCAAACGACTCCCTGCAGATGAACTTCAGCCCCTTTGCGCTCACGGGGAGTGCAAAGGCAATGGAATAGGGAGTGTCGTCCTGCCCCGATCGGATAACTGTGGAGGGGAACACCATGATTTCATCGGCGATGGGAAGCGTCGCCAACATTCTCGCTCCGCGGATGACTACTCCGTCGGAGTTCTTCTCGACGACCCGCGCCGCGGCAAAAGGATCCGCCTGCTTCGAAGGGCCGACGCTCCTGTTCGCCTGTGGGTTGATCAGGGTATGGGTCATCAGCAGGTCGTTTTCCCTTACGTGCTCGTAATAGCGGGCGATGTTGGAACCGAAGTCCCTCCCTTCGTTCCCGAAGAATTCCTTGGCGGCCGCCATTGCCATGATGGAGCTATTGAGGTAGTCGGCTGTCCTCCCCATTATCCCCCCCGAATAATCCGCCCATTTCTTCATCATCGCAGTCCTCATGGCAAGGTCCTCTTTCGTGCGCGGCTGGAGGAAGCTGATGCCTACCCTGTCCCCGCTAGAAGGGGACTCGTAGGTCATCGAATTGATCAACTCGGATTTCATCTGCATGTCGTACAGTGCGGCGATGGATTTCGCAACTCCCTTGAACGCGGGATGTTCCGAGACCGATCCCGTGATCTTCTGATCCCCGTACCACACCTCTCGGCGGGTCGAGTCTACCCTCTGGAGGAATAGCCTTCCATCGACTGCTCCCATCTAAGGAACGTTCTGCTCCCGCGGATTCTCTAATTGAATCTTTGCACGGCTACCTTCCGGCCTGAGAGGGCAAGGCCTCCTTCCCCTGTTGGCACCAGCGCCTCGGCTAGGGTTCCGGGACGACAGGGTTCACAAGGTTCCCCAACCCTTCGATTTCGAGTTCCAGGGTTCCTCTCCTGGGAGGGAGGACGAACTCGGTCGGATCCAGTTTACCGAGAGCCTCTGATGTCCAACCGACGCTTCCGCAGGAGACGACATCTCCCGGCTCAAGAGAAAGAAACCAAGAGACATAGGACACAATGTCCGCCGCGTCAAAGATATACTCGGAGGTGGATCCATCCTGGACGAGCCTCCCATCGAACTTCGTGGTCATCCTCAGGTCAGACCATCTGCTGTTCTCGTCGGGCGTGCACACCCAGGGTCCCATCGGACAGAAGGTGTCATGGTTCTTCGACCGAAAGAGCGGTCCCCTCAGGGTGGTCCTCCTGATTTCCCCCGTGCGTCTGTCGCGCCTGTAAGCTTCGTAGGCGTCCTCCCGGGAATCGGCCGGCGCTGTGACGTCATTGAGCACGGTGTAACCGAAAATGGAGGCGCCTGCCTGCGCCCTGGCAGCGTTCGAGACCCTCTTCCCAATGATGGCGGCAAGTTCGACCTCGGGCCTAATCCCACTCTTCGGCGCCCTGATCTCGGCGCCCGGCCCGACGACCGCGCTGGGGGCTTTCATGTCGAGCCTCGGCCAATCCAGGGTGATGTCCTTGCCCCCCAGCATTCCTTTCGTGTTCACTATCGTGGCCAGAATCTTGCCCGGCCGGGGAAGGGGGGCGTAGAAGGTGACTTCAGCGAGTGGGTGGCCGTTCCCCTCCCGCTCCACCCCTTCCACACCTGCCTCGAGCATGCTTGACAGGGAGCGCTGTTCGGTCAATTCGTACACCATCGATCCTTCCACGAGGCCGGCCCTCTGACTGCCTTGGGGCTCGCCCCTGAGAGTGAAGTTGCAGATCCGCATTCGAATTGGGCGAGCCGACCAACCCTTTTTTACCTTTGGAGGCGTCCGCTCACCGATGCTCGATCACCCCCTCGTACCCGGACCCACTTCTGCGATAGAGAAGGGGCCCTGGCACTACGGCGCTGACTACATCTCGGTCTTCTTCAGGGGCGAGCCCCTCTCACTCCAGCGGCTGGTCCCGCCCCCCTTCGTTGTGGCCGATGGAACGTGCATGGCCTATGTCTGTGAGATAGTCTCCGTGGGGGACTCCGGAGCTGAAATGGTGGCTTCGAGACCAGACAGAACAGTCTACCAGGAAGCCACGGTCGGCGTGAAGTGCAGATTCAAGGAAGAGTCAGGGATATTCTTCCCTGTCATGTGGGTCACGACGGAATGGTCGCTCCTCCGGGGAATACTGAACGGATACCAGAAGCGGCTAGCGGACAGGATCTCGATGACCAAGCTCCACCCACTCAACCCAGGGCTGAAACCCATCTCCCCGGGTACGAAGTTCGGGGGTTTTTGCGTAAAGGGGCCGGGACAGACCCTTTCACTCGAAGTCACCGTAGAGAAAGCAGGGAGTCCCTCCGACCTGCCTTCATTTGGCGCCACCTACGGAATGCGAAGGTTTCCAAGCACACGCGCCGGCCAGGAGGCCGTGAACGAGCCGGTGGAAATTCTGAAATCCAACTCGAGGGTGACAGACGTCTGGATTGGCACTGGTTCTGTCAGGACCAAGCTGGAAGTGGGGAAAATCGAGCCTTCGTACGGGGCAGTGTACCGAAGCGGCTTTACTATTTCCGGCTCGAAGCCCTTGAAGGAGTAGCACCGCATTTATATCGAAACGGGGTGTTCGAGTTTGATCTTGCAATCAGAACACGAGCCAAAGACTTACTCCAACTTCATCGGTGGAAAATGGACCGAATCTTCTGGGGGAATCATCGAGAGCCGCAATCCCGCGAGTGGAGAGCTGGTTTCCAGGGCCTCGAGGTCGAGGCCCGAGGATGTCGCCTACGCCGTCGAGGAGGCCAGGAAAGCGTTCGACTCCGGGGTCTGGTCCTCGAAGCGTCCAGCCGAGAGAGCCAGAGTCCTCCGAGAAATCTCCGGCACAATCCAGCGAGAGACCGGGACCCTCTCCGTTCTTCTTACGCTCGAGACAGGGAAGCCATTGGCAGACTCGAAGGGGGAGCTTCTGAACGCCGCCAACGTGCTGGAGTACTACGCATCCGCTGCCCGGCACATAGTCGGCAGAATCCCCCGGTACGGAGCGACCGACGTAAGCTTGGTGGTCCACGAACCGGTGGGTGTCTGCGGTCTGATTGTCCCTTGGAATTCCCCAATTTCCCTGCTGTCATGGAAGCTCGGTCCAGCCCTTGCATCGGGTTGTACAGTCGTCATTAAGCCAGCCGGATACACGTCGGGAATCACAATGGAGTTCGTGAAGCTAATTAGTGCTATTGAGGGGCTTCCCCCTGGCGTCCTGAACGCGATCACCGGGCCAGGCGAATCCATCGGCTCCGAACTCGTGAAAAGCCCCGGCGTGGACAAGGTCTCGTTCACCGGCTCCACGGAAACAGGGAGGATGATAATGGAAATGGCTGCTTCGAACCTAAAGAAGGTAAACCTGGAGTGCGGAGGGAAATCGGCTGACATCGTTTTTGACGACGCCAACATGGAGGCGGCGCTCCCAAGCGCCGTGTGGTCCATTTTCAGGAGCGCGGGCCAATCCTGTAACGCGGGTTCCAGGCTCCTCGTCCAAAAGACCATCTACGACAAGTTCATGCAGGGCTTCAGGGAGGCAACCGCGAAGATCAGGGTCGGCAACGGTCTGGACCCCTCGACAGAGATGGGTCCCGTGGTCTCCGAATCACAGCTGAACCGCGTCCTGGGTTTCATGAAGTCCGGTAAGGACGAAGGAGCGCGCCTAACCGCCGGGGGGGAGCGACTCCTCCAAGGGGACTACTCGAAGGGATTCTTCGTACAGCCAACTGTGTTCGAGGGTGTTGAGAGGGGTATGCGGATTTTCCGGGAGGAGATCTTCGGGCCGGTTCTCTGCGTCCTCCCGTTCGAAGACGAAGACGATGCCATATCGATCGCCAATGATACCAACTTCGGGCTGGCGGGGGACGTCTGGTCCCGTAGCCTCACGCGGATTATGAGAGTTACTCAGGGCATCAGGACAGGGACGCTCTGGGTGAACCGCCACCTCAACCCGGGCCCCGAGGTTCCCTTCGGTGGTTACAAGCAGAGCGGGGTCGGGCGAGAAACAGGAATGGAGGGGTTGATGGAGTTCCTCCAGACGAAGCACATCAGCCTGCAGCTGACCGACTCCTTCGAGCGCGTCCGCCGGTGACCTGCGGTCGGGCTACCCTTCTCCAGATCGCTTGACTCTGACTCCGCGACGATCGAGCTCTGAGAGAAGCATCCCCACCCTCTTCCCCCGGATGGCGACCTCTGGAGGGATGACCCCCTTCCCTTTGATCTCCCCCGATCCCAGCATCTGTGTGACAATGGACGCGGTGTACGCTGTCGTCTTCCCCATGGAGCTGACGCGGTTCTTCTCGTCGTACCTGTCGACCATATCGTAGACCACGCTCCCCTTCTTCCCTTTGGCGATGACCCTCATCACCGTCATGTCGCGGGGGTCGCCTTCCGCAAGCTTCTTCCCGAGCACCGCCCACGAAACCTCCAGCGGGGACACCTCGACGTCTCCGACTCTTACCTTCTCCCTGGAGAGAAACCCCGCCTCCATAAGCAGACCCATCTTCTCGGCGTGCCCCGGCCATCTGAGGGTGATTTCGTCGAGAGTCCTCATGCCCTTCATCGTATACACGAGGCTCGCGAGCCCGTCGGTGCAGAACCCTTCGAGCTTGCCTATTGGAGCCGGGAACTCGTAACTCTCTACCGTCGAGAACGGGCGGACCTTCAGGAGTTTGCCGTTCCTGAACACTCGAGCGTCATCGACGTACTCCCTGAGCAGCCCCACTATGGAGAAGACCAGGCGGTAGTCGAAGGGTGGAAGCGGCTTCTGCGGGAGGCCCCCAACAAGGATGTGCCCTTCGTCCCCCCCGCCGATCTGCTCGAGCCCGTGGGCAAGGAGCACTCCTCCGAGGCCAGGTGCAACTCCGCATCCCGGTATCAGCACACTCCCTGTCTTTCTGGCCTGGGCGTCGAGGGTCATCTGCTCATCCTCGAAGGCGATGTTCACCATCCTGGCCCCAGCTTCCACCGCGGCCACATCCGAAGGGTGGACGATTCCATGAGGGAGCGCAGAAGCCGCGACGTCGAACCCTTTCAGGAATGAGACCACCCTCCTCTTGTCCTTGAGATTGACAAGCTCCGTCGAGAGCTTCTTTCCCGGGGCGCGCTTCTTCACGCTTTTCAGTCTCTCGGGATCGATGTCAGCGACCACCACCGAGTCCACACCTTCGGATCTGGCGAGATCCCACCCGATCACAGACCCCATAAGACCGGAACCAAGGACAGCAGCTCTCATGTAGGCAGGCCCCGTTTGGCTCGCTTAAGAGCTGCATGTCTACACATCTTAAGTAGGGAAAAAGGTCGGCCTGAACCGTGAGCCTACGGGACTCTCTGAACCAACCGGTCTCGGTCTACATGTCCTCTTTCTTCGCCCAGGTGTCGGCGACTGACTCCGTGGCCGAAGCTGCGAGGACGATGCAGAAAGCAGACACCACCGAGGCCATGGTCGTTAGCGGCTCAGTCCCGCAGGGAATCGTTACCGAGCGGGATATCCTGTACAAGGTCGTGGCCGCAGGTTCGAATCCTACGGTGGTCAAGGTCCGGGACATAATGAGTTCGCCTGTGTACACGGTCGACGAGGCCTCTAGCGTCGGAGAGGCAATTGCCAAGATGTCGAAGCTAGGTATCAGAAGGCTCGGGGTAACCAAGAGCGGCAAGTTGGTCGGCATCATCACACAGAAGGCGATGCTTACGGGGAAGGCGGATCAGAACATCCCGCTACCGGAACTCGCACTCCCAGACAGATTCGCTTGCCCCTACTGCAACGCGGTGATGAAATCGAGGGAGGAACTCTCTAAGCACATCGACCGCAACCACATGGGGGGGCCCGGCCTGCTCCAGGGCGACAACTCAAAATGGTAGTTCACGTAGCACAGAAGAGTTCCATCGTTTCGCCAATCCAGAGCATGCCCTTGCGCATGTTATCCAGCTTCAGGTTCTCGTTGGGCGCGTGAATCCCCCCGTCCATGGCGGAAACGCCTATGTCGACCGACGGCATGTTGTACCTCCGCGTAAACAGGTACAGAGGCCCGGTCCCAGGCGATCCCAGCTCGACGATTGGCTTCTTGCCGTAGATATTCTCTGCCGCCCTGATGGCAGCCTGGGCGAAGGGGTGTTTGTACGAGGTTCTGGCAGCCGGTTCCATGCTCTCCAACTCTACCTCTACGTCCTGGAAGCCGTTGCTGTCAAGAAACTTCCTCAGCTTCGTCAAGAGGTCCTGAGGGTCCTGCTCCGGGACTAGCCTGAAGTCCAGCTTCACGTGAATCTCCTTGGGGAGGACCGTCTTGGATCCGGGACCCGTGTAACCCGACCAGATACCGGCTATGTTCCCGGTAGGGCGTTGCACCAGCGCTTTTTTCGCTTGGTCGTCCCCTATCCCCCCTAGGAAACTGTCTGCGCCGTATGTCTTCCTGAATTCGGCGCCGTCGAAGGGCTGCTGCTGGAGCACACCAATCTCGTCTTCCGCCAGATTCGCCACACCGTCGTACCATCCCGGCACCCTGATCATCTCCTTATCGTCCTTCAGCATGCTGAGTAGCCTTACCATCCTCCATGGAGCGCTCGGGAGGATCGCTGCGTAGCTGCTGTGCGCATCCTGAGACAGGGATCTGAGCATGAATTCTACGTAGATCATTCCCTTCACCCCAAGCGTCACCATGGGTGTGCCTTTGGTATCCACGGTGCCGTACTCCCAGACTACCGCGTCCGCGTTGAAAAGGTCGCTGTACTTCGAGATGTAGTCCCCGAGATGGACGCTTCCAGTCTCCTCCTCCCCCTCGAAGCAGAACTTGACATTGCACGGGGGTTCCCCGGCAGTCCTGATGTACGACTCCACGACTTTCAGCCTAGAGACGAGTTCCCCCTTGTCGTCTGACACTCCCCGGCCGTAGAGTACGCCGTCCCGGATCTCGGGCCTGAACGGAGGGGATTTCCAGAGCTCCAGTGGCTCTTCAGGCTGGACGTCGTAGTGGTTGTAGAACAATATGGTCTTCCGAGATTTTGTCGACCTCATTTCTCCGCAGACCAGTGGCGCAGCTCCGTCGATGCGAAGGACCTTGGTGGTTGCTCCCGTCTCCCTGAGCATCTCCTCCACCAGCGAAGCACACTCCTCGATCCCCTCCTTCCGGGCCGAAACGCTCGGCTGTGATGCCAGCCTGATCACTTCCAGGGCGAATTCGTTTGTGTGTTCACCCACATACTTCTCGAATCTTGCGTCGACCATGAAGAATACCGCTTGGCCCGGCCCGGGTCCTACAGGAGATAAACGTTTGAGGCGAATGTGTTACCGGGGCTTGTACCTCATTAGCAGAAGTGAATTGCTAACAACGGACACGGAACTGAGCGCCATGGCTGCCCCGGAAAAGAAGGGAAGAAACGAGTAGACTCCAACCCCGTAGAAGGGGATCAGGAGCCCCGCCGCGACGGGGACCAGGATGGCGTTGTACCCGAAGGCCCAGGCGAGATTCTCCCTGATCTTCCTCATCGTGGCCCTGCCTATCCTGAGCGCGTCAACCGCGTCTGTCAACCTATCCTTGACAAGAACCATCCCCCCTGTCTCCTTCGCCACGTCGGTCCCACTTCCCAAGGCCAATCCCAGATTCGCCCTTGCCAGAGCGGGGGCGTCATTTACCCCGTCACCCACCATGGCCACCACTCGCCCGCTTGCCTGCAGCCTCTCCA
>Ga0187780_10001502_pt1 | contig 17607 bp, 19 predicted proteins | sample 1015_Q2_SP10_20__FD_132429 | JGI IMG/M metagenome (GOLD analysis project Ga0187780, IMG submission 132429) | Tropical peat soil microbial communities from peatlands in Department of Meta, Colombia - 1015_Q2_SP10_20_MG | ecosystem: Environmental > Terrestrial > Soil > Wetlands > Peat | place...
AACACCAACCCAGGTCCGATGGCCAACACCAACCCAGGTCCGATGGCCAACACCAACCCAGGTCCGATGGCCAACACCAACCCAGGTCCGATGGCCAACACCAACCCAAGTGTGGGTAACCAAGCACCATCAGATTGGAACGCTGGCAGGTGATTCCTGGCTAGACCAAATAAGTCGGTTGAAAGAAGTGCAGATCTGACAGCAGAATAAAGCGACAGCAGTTGCTGATTCTCGCGTTATGCAGCTCTCAGTCGTATAATCGCTTGGGAGCTGTGTGACGCAAGCTAGTATGCTATCTATATCTGCACACATCCAACCATTCAAAAAGCAATGTGTTCTTTTAAGCGATCTATAAAATGACTGGTAAACTCTGTAGCTAGCGATTTTTCTTTTTTCTCCACGAATACACATAATAACGACTATATAGCCAGTAAATCCGGGCCATTTTTGGTGATTACACATTGTAAGCCATACCTCTCAGAGCGTTCCCTTTCGCCGATCTTCGCCGATATCCCGACCGCTTTTACGTGAGAAGTAAATAGCTTTAAGTCAGCGTTCTTCCACTCCTATTCTGTTGTACAAGGTCTAGTCCTCACGCGATGCCAGTTGCAGCGTAAGTGGCGACCGACACGCACGATCAAAAAGGCTACGTGAAAAAAGCGAACTTCCATACGCACCAAGTGGCGTCAGCAGACGACAGGGGACAATGTGAGCGATAAGTTGCACGATCCGTCTAAAGAGCGAGCTTCAAATGAGGCAACGCAAAGCGAGCACAAGTGCGCCCAACTATTTGAGAATATTCAGTTTATCTATGAAGTCATCTTAGCCCGGCTGGAACTACGGTCTCTTGGGGCTACCGCTCAGATGACGGACGAATTTTCGAGTTTTAGACTGCTTGCCACGGACGATGAAGAGAGCCTCAAGAGACGGCTCGCTTATTTTGAATCAATAAACGGCTCGAAAACGGACTATTTTTACATAGCTCGAAAAAATCGAACCCGTTCTGTCAATCAATACCTTACCCACTGGATATACCCCTATAAAGGCAAGTTTCATCCACAAATGATCAGAGCAGCTCTAAACATTATAGGGCTGGAACCAGGACAAACTGTCTTAGACCCTTTTATTGGCAGTGGAACAACGGCGCTTGAAGCCCAGTTGCTCGGGATCCACTGCATCGGATTCGACGCGTCACCTCTCTGCGTGCTACAGAGCAAAGTCAAGACGGAATCTTGCTATGTCGCTGACGAACTACGGCGGTGGAACGAAGAGGCTTTTGGCAAGATCCCGACAGCGATAAGTCAGGGCTCTGGTGACGAGATCATGTCGTCCATCACTGACGAACGTGTCAAAAACTTCTTTCGTTTGGCAGAGCTGGTGGCAATAAGCGACAGCACGCGCAGACGTAAGAACGTCACTAAGGCATACACGTCTAAAATCCAGTTAATGTGCGAATCAGTCGCAGACCACAATGAAGTCGCAAGAGAGTTGGGACTTTCGTTGGGGAGTGTCGATATTAAACGAGGTGACGCCCGTGCTTTGCCAATTGGCAACAACACTATCGATGGCATAATCACGTCGCCTCCTTATTCTATCGCCCTAGACTATATTGCAAACGACGCGCATGCCCTTCAAGCGCTTGGACAAGACATTACCGACATACGAGAGCAATTCGTAGGATTACGCGGTGGTACTGGCGATCGAATGCGCCTCTACAACGCGGATCTGAAAAAGAGTCTCGATGAAATGGCGCGCGTATTGAAGCCAGGGAAACACGCGCTTATCGTCATAGGCAACGCGACGTACGTAGGCAGCGAGGTGAGAACTACTGAGCTCATCGAAGCATACACAAAGGAGATCGGGTTACGGCTCGAGAAGCGCATTGATAAGACTATTTTTGGCTTGTATAATGTGATGCAAAGGGAAAAGATTTTAATCTTCAAGAAGGAGATTCCAGGCTAACGCTACGAGACAAGCTATGCGATCGCTCCTGATATACCCGTGGCAACTGGGGGAATTCCTCCAATGGGTGAAGCCTGACGTGTCTACGTGGACGACACGCAACGAAATACCCGCGCGTTTCGAGGGATCCTATGATGAACTCATCGCGCTGCACGTCATCCCTGCGCTCTCTCAATACGACTACTTGACATGGTTTGAGGACGGACGATTAATCGGCGTTAAGGACAGCGTCTCCACGGAAATCGAGAGCGATTTCAAGGACTACCGCTTCAACGGACTGTTCTACTCAGGTTTGTTCGACACGGAAGGCGAAGCGGAATGAGATGTCTCACGACTAGCTACGCGCCTGTGTGTGCGATGGTGATTCGCTAATCTAATCGAACGGACACGAACTTACGCTCTTTTGTTCAGTGTCAGCCTGGCTTTGTGCTTTAGGCATTTAAACGGTCCGAAACCGTAATATCGTCCCTATTAGCCTGAGAGTTACATAACAAAAGAGGCGTGTTCGTATGTTAAACCCAACGTTGCAGGACGGTCCTGCAGAAGTCGCATTGATGACTGATTTGCAGAAAGAGGTTGTAAAAAGCATCTATCTGGCGGACAGGGAAGGGCTTCGTTTATGGCAGGTTCAGAAAAAAGTCGAAGCGACGAAGCAAGAGGTCCAAGACGCTCTTCGCGAACTCTTGACGGCAGGCTACATTGGAATATTGTCGATGGGCGGAGGGCCAAAATATCACAAGGTGGCATCCAAAACCTACATTTTGGATACGCTGAACGCAAGCAATTCTCAGATGTCCTGACTCTATTTTCACTTCATAGAGTGTAGCTTCGTTTGAGTCGAAATGCGCAGATCAATCAACATCATGTGATGTCCCCAGTCAGAAGCAGATCGGACTGATCGCCTGAACACCGATAAGATGCTCTTTCTTTCGTTGCTTCTCGCGGCGGGACTGCGCTTTGAGAGGCCAACAACCAGGGGTACCGTCAGTCTCGAGCAGAGGTGCATATGCACGCAAATGAAGTCTGGCGTGCGCCCCCGATGTTACGGACACGCCGGGCACGTGTTTTTCTTGGATGAACCCTGTGTGCTCACCAGGACGTTTCCGCTTCCGTAGGCCGTTACGGTGATGTTTCCCCACTTACACGACGAATACACTTTTGCGCCTTGCTTTAGGAGGTTGGATTTCACGGCTTTCGACCACGGTTCACACGTCGATATTTTATTCCTATGAAGTCGGCCGTACGTGACGATCGCTATCTTGTTGTACTTCTTGGTGAAAACTTGACTATAGAGCTTCGTGTCGACAGGACCGAACCCGTGATGACCAACCTTCAGCACATCGGCCTTTACCGACCGATGATGCACCTGCGTTATATCGCGTGCTGCGATGCTTCCCGCGTCGCCCATCATGAGGAAACGATTCTTCCCGTAGCTGAGTCTCAGGACAACGCATCCCTCGTTTAGGACTCTGTGCAAGATTTTATTTTTAACCTTGTTAAACTGCTTCTTGGAGATGATTTTTTTTGCAAGCTGTTTCGCAGCCTGTTTCAACTCATTCAGCTTGCTTTTCAGCGTCTTTATGAGCGTCTGGTGTGGGCTGAGCACGTCGATTTTGACGTCTCGTGAAGGCGCGACCGACGAGCCCACTTGCAAACTATCCCCTCCTCTGATCACCTTATGTTTGACCTTCTTATGTGTAAGCGCGCTGTGGTACTGCCCTATGAGTTTCGTCTCGACCGTACCGTCCGCCTTTTTAAGGGGGAAACCCGAATCATATGCCTTTAACACTTTCACGTCCGACTTCAGCACTTCAATCATTCCCTCGAGGTGATCGTCGTGCTCGTGTGTCACCACGATTGCATCTAGTGTCTTGACGTGGTGACTCTTCAAGTACGGCAAGACAAACGTGTCGGCATCGTATTTTGTGCCAGCATCGACGAGCATGTGCTTTCCGTTAGGAAACGTGATGAGAAGAGCGTCGCCTCTGCCGACGTCGATTGCCGTCATGCTGAGCCGCTTTGGGGCCTTTGGGGCCGGAGCCGAAAAGCTAAGGCTACTTGCAGCTTGGGGCGCAGGCGCTGTGACGATATTTGCGCTCACTGCAGCCGTAACCAAAGCGAATGATAAGAGCAGTACCGAAATGTACACGACGTGCTTTTTTTGCATGTTATCTGCGCTCGCGGAATGCTCGTTCATGATGTGGGGGTTGTGTAGGCGAGCGTCTCAACGTAGTGCCCGATGCCATAGTCGTCAAAAGGCGCGTCTATCGGACCGAGAGTTATATCGATGGCGCGCGCGTACCCGTTCTCCCCGGGGAGGTCCTTATATCCTATCCACTCCGTGGAAACATTTATGTCGTTGTTGTTCGTATCCCCGCCGGTCGCATATCCGGCTTGCTTCGCGTTATTGATGCTCATTACGTAGGTCTGGTTAGCGTCGCTCGCGTCCTTGCACACCTCGAACGTCACGGTTGTGTCATTGGCTGCGTTGGTATCATCAGACGAGCGGACCACACCGCTAAACACAATATGCCCTTGCTCGTTCACCGATTTTTCGAACGGCTTAACAATCGTTATATCGGGTTGCACACGCAGCAACTGCTTGCCGAACTCGCTTGCATCGAGATTGTTCGCTGGCGGAGTCACCGGAGAGGATACGGAGCTCGAATTGGAGCTCGACGTCGGGACTTTGCTTGTGCAGCCGGCCGTAAATATCGCAAGGAGGATTGAAAGCGTTAATACACCGGCTATGATCGCCCGCATCGCTATCCACCTTTTTAAACGATCAGCTCTAAGGCCCCCCAGAATCAATACCTGGCTTGCCTTATAAACGTGTTCTTTTATACATAACCTTAATTTTTTTTGATAATGCGTGCCTGAGCCTTTAGCAGGGCATGCTCTCACTTCGACGAGCTCTGACTGTGAGTGTGCGTGATATCATACCCAGTTTGCAGGTCACATCGATATGATATCAATTCGTTCTTATAAAAGACGCTTAAGTAGTGTTATCTACCTGACGGATCACTGAAAAAAGGACATCGATTAAGACCAACACTACAAACTCAAAACAAAAGCGCAACTTTTAACTCTTCGCATGTTGCATTATGCAGCTGCATTAAACAGTTGTCTTATGCAAAAAATTGGGTTTATGCATGTATCATTATGCAGAATACATAATGAGCTGCATTATGCATGTGCATAATACCTCAGGATCCCGACATGACCGAAGAACTTACCATTAAGGAAGCCGCGGAAGCTCTAGGGATCTCTCATGATACAGTTAGGCGCATGATTCGAGACGGAAGAATCAAAGCAGAAAAGCGAGGTTCTGGACGTGGAAAGTACACCATCCAAAAAAGCGAGATTTCAACCTTTCGCACTACGAGAGAGGTTGTAACTATTAACCGCCAGATAGATGTCACAGAGTTTATGCGACAACAAAACCTAGAGCTAAAAAAAGAGCTCCAAGAGCTACGAGAAGCCGTGAAAATGCTTGCCATAGAGGTTGCTGCGCTCAGACGAGATGAGGATGCACAAATGCAGGTGACAGCGGAACACGTAAAGTCGGAAGTGAGAGATCAGGAGGAGTTATCGCTCTGGCGAAGATTGAAAGCCAAGCTAAAATGGCGGAAAAAACGAGATTGATGAGGTAAGATCACAATTTTGTACCAAAGAGTCGACTATGCCTGGTACTATCGATCGCCCGTTTAACCGTGATGAAAGTTATTTTTTGATTCTTAGCGAACTTACGTCCTATTGGATACGTGCTTCAGTATCTCGATTTCAGCAACTAGTCAAAAAGACACAGTGCTGGGTTTTGCCAAAAAAAGAGATTTGCCTGTTTGTATAAACCAGACAAGTGAGGGCAAAACTGAGATCAAAATGGCAAGCTTTACGTTACAAAAGCATTGTTTTGTAACATGTGAAAGACATCCAAGACTATCTCGAGAAAGAGCAAGTTGATCAGATGCTCGAAGCAGCTATTGAGTGCAACACTCGGGATTATCTTATGGTTCGCGTGTTGTGGCGAACCGGAATGCGCATCAGCGAGCTATTAAACATGAAATCACGCGATATTGAGTTCAACAACCATGTAATCAACATAACAAGAGCGAAAGGAGGGAAGCAGCGCAGAATACCCCTGGATTCTCAAACGCTACTACTGCTTTCGTCCTACATCTCAGCTCAAAGCATTCATGAAAATCGACCAATTTTTGATATTACGCGACAACATGCGAATAGAATCGTAAAGAAATATGGGAAAATAGCTGGACTAAACGTCCACCCGCATACATTACGCCACAGCTTCGCAATCCACCTGGTTCGATCAGGCGTCGATTTGCGAAGGATTCAGCTTTTACTGGGGCATAGTGACTTAAATATAACTCAAGTTTATTTGCAGTTTAAAGATACCGATATCAAAGAAGCGTATGATAGAGTTGAGTTTTAGCTTTTCGATAAGAAAACAATTCTGTCCAGCTGTATATTGAGATAACTCAGTTATATTGGGATCCGGCGCCCGAATGCCTAGTTCCGGGAGTCAAATTGAGTTTTTCCAGTCAAATAGATTCTTATCGCCAATTGATGTCTAAAATATAACTTAAATTATTAGTATCATATTAAATTTTAGAAGGAATAGTTATCAATGAATTAGTTGAATGCAATTCTTCATAAGTTATCATTATCCATTTGCGTAACCAAGGCAAAGGACCGCTAAATGACGATTTCCATTCGCAAGTCCCTTATCAGTCGCTATGTACCAGACTTGCTGATGCCTCAGCGACGGGATGGCCTAACTTCGAACCTTTTCGTAAAAGTGAGAGTTAGTTTCTCATTACGGGCTTGATCTTTTGCATTAATCTCTTATAACCAAGTGAACTATTGCAGCCAACGCAGAAACATCAGAGATTGTCGTTGTTGTAGATACTCAAGATATTCTTAAGCTCATCTTCTTTTACATCATCTGCTGGTCTGAACCTAATGCCGCGATCTCCTTTATACGGCTTTCTGTGATCGTATCTACCGATCAAAATTGCTTGAGGTATTCTGGATGGAAAAGCCTCGCATCGTTGTGCTTTTATATAATATTTACAAACGAGACACATTGAAACAGGGTACGCAGGCATAATCGAATCACTTTTCTTAATCAGTTGTTCAGAAGATAGTCGACTTTCTTGTTTAAGGCTGTGCCTACCACTTAACGCGCATTCGGCGGCAGGAGTGCGATGTGCGGATAGAAAGTGAACGTTCATTATGAATTATTGCTCTTGAAGTGCCACGAAATTCGTGCAAGTCAGTGCGCTGAAATGATGTAGTGATAAGGGCCAGAACTCCTTACTGATTCCACATTGAATCCTGCCTTGATAATGAGTGAAGCGGCTTCTTTCTCAGAAAGGCGTATCTCTAAAGGCGGACCGAATGGCATGGGTTCTTTCTTCCAGTCCACGTTTGCTAGACGGCCGTTTGGCTTCAGCGCTCTTTTGGCATTTTGCAGCACTTTCAAAGGGTCATTGAAATCGTGGAGTGCGATTCCAATGAACGCCATGTCAGCGCATCGCTCGCAAAGGGAGACGTTTTCAGCTGGTGCCTGTTTAACCCGTATATTTCGTAAATCGGCCTTGAAAGCCCGCTCACGCAGCTCATCAAGTGCTTCGCTGTCAATATCTACTCCACACACGACTCCTTTGGGACCGATGATTTTCGCGGCTGGAATCGCGAAGAAACCGGATCCACAGCCAAGATCTATGAAAATAGTACTAGGCTGGACTCCGACATCTGCTAAGATCTCCTCTGGGTTCTGCCATCTACGTCTTTCCTCTTCATCCCGATATGAATGATGCATACCTCGTCACCGCACAAACTACGAGAAGGTTAGTGTAACGTCGCTCTGAGATAAGACGTATATTCTTTTTCACTATACAAAGCATTGCTCTAGCAGACACTCCTTCAGCTAACGATTTGCAGTTCTCGCAGTAGCCTCAGTCGAGCGCAGCAGTCTGAGTAACAGAAATCCGATTAAGGTTAAGAGGAGCGTCCAAAGCACCATGTCATTCCATGGATATCCGACAAAGTTTCCAATAGCCGTGTATTTTCGCGCATCAACGATGAAATGGCTTGCTACCACTGCAACTGCTGCGTAGCCGGCGATGATAGCGGCTCGCGGCGTGCGGACGAACGGCAAAAAGGCTGCCAGAAATATGATAGGCAAGCTCAGCAGACTGTGTGAGATTCCAATGCCAAACGCCCGCGGAATATCGGGTAAAAACGCGAGGAATGGGACTACTATTAGATATCGATAGTTTAAGAGCGGGAAAACGATGCACAAGGGTAGGGCTACATGGACGAGCAGTTCGTAGCGCTCCCTTGCTGGAAAGTGAAACCAAAGGAGAAAGATGAGTAACTCTGCTGCGATAGCTACGGCGAGCTTGGATATATCCGTTTCGAGGGTTTTTCTTTTATGCGCCCCTCCGGCATCAGCCCTACGATAATACGTCTCTCGTGTCTCCATAGGTTGATTAGCTTCTCATAGGAAAGATCGTACGATCATACACAAGCCGTTGCGCATATCGATTTTCGGAGCCGCTTATCGATTTAAGGCAGTCTGGATAAGGCTGTAGCCTTATTTTGAATGATGAATATGTCTGGATCGCTTTCCACGCGACGGTGACCCTAGAACACCTTAAAGACGAGTAGCAGACCGAAGGCCACCATAAGAAGGCCCGTCGCAAGCTTCATATAGCGAGCTGATTTCATTCTCCATTCTTCTGCTCGATCCGTTCCCACTTTAACGGCATATATACCTACGAAAAGGAGGATCATTGGTATAGTAAAGGCCAACGTGAAAAGCCCCGTGTAAAGGTTATTTTCCATCGTCGTCATGCTACTTAGATAGTTTGCTGAAAAGAACGTAAACGGACCTATCGTACACGGCAAGGCGGCGATGGTGGCGATAAAGCCCAGCGTGATGATGGCAAGAAAAGAGCCAGTTTTCCCTAGATAGCTGATGCTGTGCTTAGTAAAGGTGGGTATCTTGAAGCTGAACCAGCGGTTATACCAGAAGAAATCCTTGATCGACACGATACCAACGACTAAAAGAAAGACGCCGATGCCCATTTTGGCGAGTGCTAAATTCTGTTCACCGATCACCCGAACGAATTGGACAACTGCGAGCGCCGAAAGGAAGAATACGACAAACACCGTGGCAATGTACGTTACGCCGACAGCAAGCATCCTCCCGCGGGAACCTGCCACGGCAAGCGTCGACATGAGAAAGATGAGCACGGAAAACACACAAGGATTTACGCCGCTGACTATCCCTGTCGTGATGAAAAGCGGAAGCGGAAAGTTCTCTTGAGCAGCCACGTTCCCCGTCGTGTTACTTCTTGCTCCTGGTGTCACCGCTGTCTTGTAGACGGGATAGACTCTACCCATCAGCTGATCGGCCTTTCCCGAAGCGCCTATCTGAATTGCGTTCGCAGCTTGCGCTTTAAGAGGACTGCCTATCTCTGATGCGTCTCCTTGAAAATACTTATTGCCGATGATTACGGTCGGAACTGCATCAAATTTCATTCCGTACAGATGCTGAAACCGCTGGAAGAGACTATAGTTCGCATCGTTTTGTGTCTCATACCTGTATACGTGGAGCGTCGGATAGCTGTTTGCCAACGCATTAATCGTTGGCATCAAAGCTTGGCAGTGCGGACAGTCAGCTCTGTAGAATTCGTACATGTTAACCGGATACGGAGGATAAGCAGCGCTCGCTGTTCCGTTCACTTTTGAAGATACTGCTGTCTTCGCAGACGCGGAATTGATCGCAAAACCACATAAAAGGATTACTAACACGATCGTAAGGCCGAGTACGCGTTTCCTTGAATTCGCTGCGGTTATTTTCGACACGATAACCCTCTGCCCGTTCGGTTCAAGTCGCTCATTGAATGTTCGGAACGGATTACTGGACTTGCGCAAAGTGTTCAGCTTTTATGTTCGCATTTTTATTTATTCAGCCTGCTTTAAAATGTTTGTCCTTGCAGTGATGGTTAAGCTGATCCACCTTGGGCAACTTGACTTAATCGGTTTTTGGCCTCGGGACGGTATGCAGATCGTTCACACGTGCGGCAGCAACTGTCACATTACGCGAAGAGTTTCAAGCTCACGCCCCCTTAGTCCACCTTGTCGGGCGGCGCACTTTGATGCCAGAAGCTCAAGAAGGGAGTGCGAAATGATCGCGCCAGCAGTTATTCGCGAGAGAGAGACGAAAGTGTATCTTGCGTACAAAATTTATTAAGTCTGCAGCTTAATTCGCTGGCCCAGGATACACCTGCCCCCTCGAACCCCGCCAAAGGGATTTTTAGGTGTACCAAGCGAATTCATACACCGGGCCATTATGGCCGCGCCTCTCGCAAGCCCGTCGTCCACAAAGACGACGTACTGCTCAGGCTTGTCGAAGATGCCCATCTCTTGTATGACTTTCAAAATGTGATTTGGTTTGTTACCTGTGATACCTGCACGTCCAGTTATTCCTATGCTCGTCTTCTCATTTATGAGACCCTTTGTCAGTGACGTGGCAATGATCCGTTCTGCTATTCCGGTAGAGACCCAATCGATCACGTGATACAGCATCTCGAGGCCGTGATCCTGGTATATCTCGCCGCCGATTTTAGAAATCCGATGAAGATTACTGCCATTTTCACCTGAATCTACTCCCAAAAGAGTCAGTCCTATTCGTGCCGCTGCGCGCGGGTTTACCGGAACGCTCCCGAAGCGCCTGGATGTAGTTGGCACTTCCTCTACCCGGATGTGTTTGTGGATCTCGCTAGCAAAAGCTCTCACATCACGCTCCCTTACGACGCCGATCTTCAACTTTCTCAGCTTTGGCAGATCCAGCGTCGTACCGCTCGTTTCATTTACTAACCCAGTACCGCGGCCTATTGAATCGATAATTTCACCGGAGATTCCACAGAAGTTGGCGATCGTGTTAGCGTATGGGAGTACGTCATTGGTAATCCGCCCCTTAAAAGTCGTCCCAAAATCCATTGACAAGCACGGGTTTCTGAAATCGACATCCGCCCATTTAGCTCCCTCTTTTATTCCCGCGGTCGCTAATTCTCCTTCCATTTCATTAGCGACCACCTCGACACCTGTTGAGCCTATCGGTGGCAAAACACCACTCACGGAACCGTCAAAAGCGACTTTATCGAGGAGGCTGTATTCTCTGAACTTTTTAGGAATGTGGGTGACAGCCATCGCAGGGGTCATTTTTCGCGGGGTGACCCCAGCGGATAAACAGCCATCGGCCAGCGCCTTGATAAACTCTCCGATATCCTCCGGCTGATCAAAACCAGCGACTACTCCGGTGGATCGCACGACGAAATGGAGGTCATCCGCAAGGTCAAGATTTGCATCTCGAACGGACTTAATGAGAGTATCTTTTACCATCTCGGCAATACTTTGTCGGGTAAGCGGTCGGTAGGTAAGGGTGCGTCCAAAGATCGCCTCGCCTGGCTTGGGATCGCGTACGTTGCGCGTCATGTGAACGACCTTATCGACGATATACGTCTTCCCGTCGCGCATGTTTGTCGCTGTGAGAATGGACTTGGTCGTTGTGTTGCCCACCTCGACCGACGCCACTACATAATACGGTCCTTTCTTGATATCAAGCAGATATACCTGCTCGTTCTTCGCGATCTTCGGTTTTGCTCCCCAAAAGCTCAAGACCATGACTCGTTCCCTTTCGTAAAAACCGTCGCAGTGAATGAGATCCGAAGGCTGTCGTTCCGGCTCTTCAGTATCCGTCTTGTGCACACGCAGGAAAATCAGTTTCTGTTGAAGATTATTATATGATTATTGATATTTATTTGTGTTCTCGTTTGTGAGTTTGGCTATCAGTTCCTTGCCTTCTGGCGAAGCGAAAAGTGGCACGTCCCACTCTTGCACGGCCTTTGTTCGTTGCGCGGTAGCCGCTTGGCCTGTTTTTATATTGTAGCCTTGTTTTTCATAGAACTCCTTGTGCACAAGAACCCCCCTTCTCTGCCACGAGGGGGTTTTCGCGAGATTGATGCCATGAGCATACACTAGCTCATGTATTTCGCTCGAGCCCATTCCACGCAGTTTTGCGTGAGCTTCGCGCGCTCTGTAGCCATTCTTTCGTAGGGAATAATAACCGTAGGCATTCACGTGATTCCGCCACGCCTCACTTTGGCGCCACGCGAGATAGAGTGGAATGTCACTCTCTCTCACAGAGACGATCCGCGCATCAAATGCTACCGGGCTGCTTAGTGAGAGGTTCAATGTCAGTGCACTAGCTATGAAGCTTGCCACGATTGAATCGAGCTTTTCGATCCTACCCCTGAACGGGGCTTCGCAAAAGAGGGCGTTTATCTCGTCGGAAAAGACAAAGATGAGCCGCACCGGCAATTCGCTGTCCCTCAGCAGCATTTCTGCTGACGCGCTCATTGACTTTGCGAAGATCAAGTCGTATGGACGTTCGCATTTGAGTGAGGAGAGCACATGTCTAAAATTTCTTCCATCAACTCGTATGAAAAACGGGGGAACCGTGCGCAAGCCGGCGTAGATCTCGCGCTCTTTCATTAGGCTTCTTCTTTTGGCTTTGCTCGGCTTATTAGCGATTTAACAATACCACTCACGAGGATTATATCAGCTATTGATTTAGCGAACCGGTAGGGTATAACAACGAATCGGTACTTGATATCGAAGATATTGTGATTAATATCGCCTATGACAAGGCCGGTCACCCTCTTGTCGTTTGTGTCGATCTTTATGTCCTCCACTTTCCCTATATAGTCCCCTTTATCAGTGTAAACGTTGAGGTTCAATACCTGAGTAAGCTCTATTCGCATTTCAACCTCCTTTCTTTGTTTCGACCGCAAACTCCTCTATTTATTATCGGCTAAAGTGATATATAGTTTGCCAAATAATAGCTAAATCAGGATCGTTTCATGGCTTGGTCGTTTCGGATTGCTACAGTTCGCGGAATCCCAATTTTACTCAATATAACGCTTATCCTAATCATCCCGGTTTTTGCGTTCGCTTTTTCAATCGCTCCGCCCCCTTACGGCTTCGGAAACGTTGACAATTCGTTCATTTACGGGACAGTAGCCGCCATTATGATCTTTGTTTTCGTACTGCTCCACGAGCTTGGGCATTCTCTCGTAGCTTTGCGTTACGGCATAGAGGTGCATAGCATAACGCTCTACCTCATAGGAGGTGTGTCAGCTATTGAGATCCCGAAGGAGCCAAAACTTGAGTTCAGAACGGCGTTAGTTGGACCGTTAGTGAGCCTGGGCCTCGGTGCGCTCTTTTTGCTCTTAAGTTTCGGGGTGACTGCCACTGTGCCGAATCTTTTTTTGCAAAACTTCGCTTATGTCAACCTCGTGCTTGGTGGATTCAATATCCTTCCGGCTTTTCCCATGGATGGGGGCCGTGTATTTCGCGCCTGGCTTGCTATCAAACGACCGTACTTGCAGGCGACTCATACTGCAGTGCAAGTCGGCAAGATCTTCGCGATTGCGATGGGCATTCTCGGACTTTTCTTGAACCCTTTTTTGATCGTGATTGCGTTTTTCATCTACATCGCTGCGTCTGACGAGGAGCGACAGACTACGATTACGCAGACGCTCGCAGGCGTCAGGGTGCGCGACATTATGACGGCAAACTTGGTAACCGTGCCTCCATCCATGACGATCACTAGGTTGATCGAGGTGATGTTCCAGAGCAAGCACGCGAGTTATCCAGTTGTCGATGAGGGCAAACTCGTCGGCCTGATTAGCTTTCAGCAGGTGCATGAGGTGCCGCCAAATCGCCGAGATGATATTATGGTCGGCAACGTGATGAATCGTGATATAGAGCCTGTGGATGCCGATGAGCAGGCCTCGGACGTCTTCGTCAAGCTCGCCCAAATGCGCCAGGGCTCAGTTCCCGTCGTGCAGGCTGGTGAGATCGTTGGGATCATCACACAAAAAGACCTAGTGAATGCAATGAACTTATTAGGCGAAGCGAGAGAACAGATTATCGGCCCTGATGGTACAGTGACTAAAGCATAGTGGAATCATACCCAATGAACGAGAGACCTGATCAGCCCACAGATATCATTATCGTCGGAACGGCACATATTTCGGAAGAGAGCATAGAAGAGGTGCGCCGCACCATAGAAACCGAGAGGCCGGATGTTGTAGCGGTGGAGTTGGATCCCGGCCGATATCAAGCACTGACACATCCAGAACAGACAGGCGCGTCGGTGAAGGACATCCTGTCGAGTGGCAGGCTATACCATTTTTTGGTTCATTGGCTTCTTGCATACGTGCAAAATAAACTAGGCTCGGAGGTCGGCGTCAAACCTGGGAGCGAGATGCTCTCAGCTATCGAAGCGGCGCAGCAATTTGGCGCTTCCGTAGCGCTCGTTGATCGCGATATCAACGTGACCATCGCTCGATTTTGGTCGAAGATGCGATTTATCGAGAAGCTGAGGATGCTTATTGCACTGCTTGGACTTACAACGAGCAACGAAGAGATAGACCTTAAAGAAATAACTAACGATGATGTCATCTCCCAACTTGTCAATGAATTGCGGCAGTTTTCGCCGAGTGCCGCGCGCGTACTTGTCGATGAGCGAGATGCCTACCTGGCGGGAAACTTGCTTAAGCTGCGAGGGAGGGTCGTTGCGGTCGTAGGCGCCGGTCACAAGGAAGGGATTAAGCACTATCTCGACCATCCGAACCTTATTCCACCACTGGAAGAACTAAGCACGGTTCCGAAAAGGCGTGTGAATCTGACGAAGATCGCCGGCGCTGTTTTCCTACTGCTTATAGCCGGACTATTTGCGCTCATCCTATTCTCAGGTGCCCCGCTCGGCGTTCTGCTTCTCGCTTTCGGGTACTGGTTCGCACTTCACGCCGTATTTTGCGGAGGTTTTGCCACCGCAAGCAGAAGTCATCCACTTGCCATTGCTGCATCTGCTGGCTACGGTGGCTTCAGTCCGTTTATTCCGTTGCCGTTCTTGAAAGTGGGCGTGATTGCCGGGTTAATCGAAGCGGGCAAGCGACCGCCTACAACGGATGACTTTACGGGAATTACCAAGGTGAGCTCGTTACGGGAGCTTCTGTCGAATAAGCTTTTTAGAATTCTCCTCGTCGCGGTAGCGGTCAATATCGGGAGTTCACTCGCAACGTTTATTGCGCTTCTCGTCATATTCCCTATGACGGGCGTCAACGCGTTTGATATCTTGCATCAGGCGTTTTCGCACGTGGTTGGGGGACTAGCATGAACACATGATACGCAGAACGACTAGTTCCAAAGAGATCTTCGACCTTTGTATTGCGTGGCTGGGCGTATCATTTGCTTTCTACCTCGCGTTCAGTTCGTTGTTGTCCTATACATCGCCCGGGTATGGGCTCGTAACGCTGCTCGTATCGCTTGTGGTAGTTGGATCGAGCTTTGTCTTACACGAGCTTCTGCATAAGTTCACGGCCCAGCATTTTGGCTTTTGGTCCGAATTCAGGGCAAACTACGCCACACTAGCGTTATCTATCGTGTTCGCCTTTGTGACGCATATCGTCTTTGCAGCTCCGGGCGCCACTATGATTTACGGGCAGAACATTACCAAGCGGCAAAACGGGATTATTTCTGCGGCAGGACCACTCTTGAATCTTTCATTAGCAGGGCTATATCTCCTTTTTTCGCTGTCTGGCGGCTTGTTCACTTATGTCGGTCGTTACGGATTCGCAATTAATGTATGGCTTTCTGCGTTCAATCTACTGCCCATAGGACCCCTTGACGGAAGAAAAGTGCTCGACTGGGGCATTTTGCAATATGTGGCGATCGCTACAGTGCCCTTTATCGGTGCTATCTACGTCTTCTTCGGCTTTTTCAATGTGTTTTGAGCTCCGCCGATTTCAAATGCGCATAGCTTTGGGGCACCAAGGTCGGCTTATGCAACGTCATCATCACTTGGCATCTCCTGTCCGCGCTACAGACATTCCCGACTGAGCGAACAGGCATCCCCTACAAGGAGAATAATGTGATAGCTGTCCTGAAGCGCTTTTTTACCTTGCCAGAAGGCTTTAATACGATCAGACTGGATACTAAGTTGAAACACGTCCGCTCAGTCAAGATAAGATGAGATACGTAATGAAATTCGGCGGCACTTCAGTCGGAGATGGCACGGCAATACGCAACGTGGTGGAGCTCGTGCGCGGATACTATGACCAAGGGAACGAAATCGCCGTTGTCGTATCCGCCATGTCTGGTGTAACCGATCAGCTCCAAACAATAGCGGAACAGCTGACAAGTGAATACGCTGAGCTTACAGAAATCGCCGAATTCGTGCAACTCGTGGGTAAAAAGCATTTCGATGCCACCTATACTGCCATCGATGACGAGATGATCATCACTGAAGTTCTCTCCGAGATCGAGACCAGACTTGAGGAACTGAAAAATGCTTTGACGGGTATATACCATCTAGGGGAGCTTACCGACAGATCATACGACTACATTTCGTCTTTCGGAGAACGATTATCCGCCCCCATTATCGCAGGAGCTTTGAAATCACTCAAAATCCAGTCAGTCTTCTTGATGGGTGGTGAAGCAGGGATTATCACTGACAGCAAACATCGTGGGGCACGTCCCATCGAGCTAACAGAACGAAGAGTGAATGAGCGACTTGCCCCCCTTATAGAGGTTGGCATAGTACCAGTGATTATGGGCTTCATCGCGTATAACATTCATCACATTATCACCACCCTTGGCAGGGGTGGATCCGATTACACCGCATCTATTATTGGCAGCGGTATTGATGCCGACGAGATATGGATTTGGACTGACGTTGACGGCATTATGACCGCGGATCCAAAATTGGTGCCGGATGCCCGCACGCTTCCACAGGTATCTTACGTCGAGGCGATGGAAATCTCGTATTTTGGCGCGAAGGTGATTCACCCCAAAACGATTGAGCCAGCTGTGATTAAAGGCATTCCCGTCAACGTAAAGAACACGTTTAATCCCAACGGAGCAAGCACGACTATCCTAGACACCGTTGCCGACGATCGAAGTCTAGTCAAAGCGGTGACAGCAATAAATAACGTCTCACTCATAACCCTTTCTGGCGCAGGGATGGCGGGCACTATTGGGGTAGCCGGCCACGTATTCTCGAAGCTTGCTGCTGTTGGTGTTAATATCATCATGATAAGTCAGGGATCGAGTGAGTCGAACATCTCGATGTTGGTTGAAGAGGCACATTTGAGCAGTGCCCTGAATGCTATACACGATCTTAAGAACGAGTTGAACGGCAACATCATAAAAGAAGTGTTGTGTGACGAGGATGTAAGCGCTGTAGCAGTTGTAGGATCGAGGATGGCAGGTAAACCCGGCATAGTGGGTCGGATTTTTGGCTGCATGGGAAAGATAAACGTCAACGTGATCATGATCAGCCAAGGCTCCACCGAGCACAACGTCTCATTCGTTTTGAGAAGGGAAGCGACGCGCCGCGCAGTCGAAAGCTTGCACAACGAGTTTTCGCTGTCAGAGCGTTAGTTTCACGAGCTCGTGCGACACAAGTGGCAATTTCTTTCACGCTGTTTGCCGTAGCCGCGAACGATCTTTTTTTAAGGCATAAGATCCAAAGAATCGGGGTGG
>Ga0187780_10001503_pt1 | contig 17602 bp, 14 predicted proteins | sample 1015_Q2_SP10_20__FD_132429 | JGI IMG/M metagenome (GOLD analysis project Ga0187780, IMG submission 132429) | Tropical peat soil microbial communities from peatlands in Department of Meta, Colombia - 1015_Q2_SP10_20_MG | ecosystem: Environmental > Terrestrial > Soil > Wetlands > Peat | place...
GCCCAGGCGGACGTCGGAGTCGCCATGAATACCGGGACGCAAGCCGCAAAGGAAGCGGGCAATATGGTGGACCTGGATTCCAATCCAACCAAGCTGATCGAGGTCGTGGAAATCGGCAAGCAGTTGCTCATGACCCGCGGCGCGCTGACCACGTTTTCCATCGCCAACGATGTGGCCAAATATTTTGCCATTATTCCTGCCATGTTTGCCGGTACGTTTCCCGTGCTCAACACGTTGAACATCATGCACCTGAAGACGCCGCAATCGGCTGTTTTGTCGGCAGTCATTTTTAACGCGCTGATCATCATCGCGTTGATTCCGCTGGCGCTGCGGGGTGTGAAATATCGGCCCATGGGAGCCGAGGCTCTTCTGCGGCGTAATCTCTGGATTTATGGTTTCGGCGGAATCATCGTTCCATTCGTAGGCATTAAGCTGATCGACATGATCATCACAGCGGTGAGGATGGCATGAGCAGCGAGGGTCACGGGCGCGACTTGAGTAAAGAGGGTTTGCGATGAAGAAAAACTTGTTGATATCGGTGCTGATGACGGTTGTAACGACAGTTTTGTTGGGAATCATATACCCGCTCGTTGTCACTGGCCTGGCCCAACTGTTCTTCAAAGACAAGGCCAATGGGCAATTGATCGCTAAGAACGGCCAGGTAGTTGGCTCACGAATCATCGGGCAGGGATTCACCGGACCGAACTATTTTCATTCCCGGCCATCGAATGCCGGACCCGGCTACGATGCAGCGAACTCCAACGGCTCACAGCTCGGTCCCACGAATCACCTCCTGATTGATCGCGTAAAAGGCGATGTCGCCACTTATCAGCTTGAACATCCCGGCGAACTCGTGCCCATCGATTTAGTAACTACTTCGGCCTCGGGTCTTGATCCCGATATCACACCTGCTGCGGCCGAATTTCAGATTGCACGTGTGGCAAAGGAGCGAGGAGTGTCCCAGGAGCGGCTCCATCAAATCGTTCAGCAGCACACCACCGAACGCCAGCTCGGGTTTTTGGGTGAACCTCGGGTCAACGTGCTGGAACTGAATTTGGATCTCGACGCCAAGTTTCCTAAGAAGTGACCTGCTCAAGAGTGTCCGACGCAATCAACGCGACACTCTTTATCCACGCCTGAGGTCGAGTTGGGCAGTCGAGCCTTCGCAAATTCGGAGATTGTGCTCCACGGTCCAGACGCTCACTAATCTCGCCGTTTTGTCGCATCTTTGAAAGATCAAATACTGCGCATTCGTCGCCCACTTCCGGTGTTAAACTCCCGTCTTGGCCCGAATTGCCTATCTCGAGTGCACGAAGTGCGGAACGCAAATTAGTGCCGATGAGCCGCGAACGGTTTGCCCTGAAGACGATGCGGTCTTCTACGTCCGCTACGATCTCGCTGCACTGAAGAAGACTTTCAAGGCGGCATCATTGTTTGGACGGACTCCCTCTATGTGGCGTTACGCCGAAGTGTTGCCCGAAGCCGAACCGGTTTCGCTGGGCGAGGGATTCACGCCTATGTTGCCCAGCCGCGACTTCTCCAACGTACACATAAAAGATGAAGGTCTAAACCCAACGGGATCGTTCAAAGCTCGCGGCATGTCCGCCGCGGTCACAATGGCGAAAGCTTTTGGTCTAAAGAAATTGGCCGCACCGTCTGCCGGAAATGCGGCCAGTGCGCTGGCCGCGTATTGTGCCGCGGCTGCGATCGAAGCGCACATCTTCATGCCCAAGGACGTGCCTCTGGCCAATCGGGTCGAGTGTGAGAGCTACGGTGCCTGCGTCACACTCATCGATGGCCTGATCAGCGACTGTGCGCGGATTGTTGCCGAGAAGAAGGACAAAGAGGGCTGGTTTGATGTTTCCACGCTAAAAGAGCCCTTCCGCGTTGAAGGCAAGAAGACAATGGGCTACGAAGTCGCTGAACAGCTTGGATGGCGTTTGCCCCACGCCATCATTTACCCCACAGGCGGCGGCGTTGGTCTGATCGGCATGTGGAAAGCGTTCGACGAAATGCAGCAACTGGGCTGGATTGGGCCCGAGCGCCCGCAGATGGTTTCTGTGCAAAGTGCCGGATGTGCTCCTATCGTGAAAGCGTGGGACGAAGGCAAAAGTACGGTCGACTCCTGGCCTGATCCGGATACGCTAGCCGCTGGTCTTCGCGTCCCCAAACCTTACGGCGACTACCTGATTCTCGACATTCTGAAAAAAAGCGGCGGACTTGCCGTCGCGGTGAGTGATGAAGAAATCATGGATGCCTTGCGGCAATGGGCCAAGGTCGAGGGAATCTTTGCTGCGCCCGAGGGAGCTGCGTCCTTGGCGGCGTATCGCAAATTGCGAGCTAACGAATTCTTTGGCCCGGATGACACCGTGGTGTTGTTCAATACGGGTTCAGGGCTCAAGTATCTGGACGTGATCGAGAAACACAAGCTGCGGTCGCAACCGCGGCCCGCTTCGCGCCAGATCGGCGGCATAATTGGCCCGTACTAAGGCCACAGTCCATTTCTCCAACTGTCATCCTGATAGGCTTTCCGCCTCGAAGGATCTATGCGTTTCTCATGACCGAACATCTCTACTATCACGATTCGTTTCTCCATGAATTTGACGCGAGAGTCGTCGACATCTCCACAATCGATTCGCGCACCGCTTTGATCCTTGATCAGACTGCCTTTTATCCCACCAGCGGCGGCCAGGTTTTCGATACTGGCCTCATTCTGGCAGGGAAGGATAAGCTCCCGGTCACTGAAGTCACTGAAAAAGAAGATGGCACGATTCTGCATGTAATCGAAGGACCCGTCGAGCTGCAGAAAGGGACTCACGTCCACGGCCAGATCGACGTGGATCGGCGTCGCGATCACATGCAGCAGCACTCGGGGCAACACGTGCTCTCGGCGGCATTCATACGCCTCTTCAATATGCCAACAGTCTCGTTCCACATGGGAGCCGAGGCCTGTTCCATTGATCTGGACACAAAGACCCTAACGACTGCTCAGGTTGAAGCCGCCGAGAAGCTGGCCAACGACGTCATTGTGCAAGACCGTCCGGTGGGCATTCGCTTCGTTACTCAAGAGGAAGCGCAAAGACTCGGGTTGCGCAAGATTCCTCCTGTAGAGCGCGACAAACTGCGCCTGATTGACATCCACGATTTTGATCTCACCGCTTGCGGCGGCACTCACGTTGCAAGCACCGGCCAGATCGGCTGCATCCTGCTGCGAAAAATCGAAAAGATTCGCCAGGGATGGCGAGTGGAATTCGTCTGCGGCAAGCGCGGGGTCGCAACTGCCAGGCGTGATTACGCGACCCTGGCCGAGGCCGCAGCCCTGTGCTCCAGTCACATCTGGGACCTGCCGCAGCAGATCCGGAAGTTTCAGGAAGAGGCTCGTAGTTCTCGCAAGTCCAATGAACAAACGCTGCAAGAACTGGCTGAACTGTATGCCGCCAGATTGATAGCGGAAGCCCCAGAGCATAGTGGTTCGACATTTGTCATGCGCATTTTCAAGGATCGGGATCTGGCGTTCATCAAGGTGCTCGCACAGAAACTCACACGTCGGGACCAACCGTCAGTTGCTCTTCTCGCCAGCACATCCGGCCAGCCAGCTCTGGTATTCGCTCAATCAACCGGCCAGCCGTTCGACATGGGTGCCCTGATGAAGGAAGCTTTGGCAGAGCTGGGTGGACGCGGCGGAGGTAGCAAAGACATGGCCCAAGGTGGCCCCGAAAAACTCGAGCCTCTTGAGGCCGTACTCACCGCCCTTGCCTCCAAGCTGGGTGCCTAGGCTTTCCGTCAAGTTCCCCCAGTTCGTGCTACATTTCTGTCAGCGGGCGTCATGGAACAGCGTTTAATCCTGATCAATCTCCTCATTAAGCTGGGCGTGGCTGCGGCCGTCGCAAGCACGCTCGTGCGGTCGGTTGAATTCAAGAATTTGCTGTTTCGTGATGAGCGTTCGCTGAAACAAAAGTTCTTTCTTGTGCTATGGATTGCCGGGCCGCTGGCCTTTGGCACCTGGTTTCGACTGAGCGCACGAAGCTTCCTGGCCGGCGATCTTTCCTTCGAAACTGCGATTCTCCTCGGGGTCATCGGCGGTCGTTTGACGGGGGCTGTCGGCGGCGCTGTGGTTAGTTTGCCCGCGTTGCTTTACGGCGAGTGGGCGACCCTGCCGTTCACAGTAATTTGCGGGCTTGTTGCAGGACAACTTCGAAACTTGACTCCGGACCAGGAGGACATCTGGTCGTTCTCGCCGTTTATTGATCTAAGCATTTACCGCATGATCCGGCGCAACCTGCCTGCGCCTCGCCGGTTCGATTGGCAGGTGATGTTCTTCTTCACCATTATCGCCCTGCGTTTCATGCACACTGAGATTGCCCGTTTTCTGCCGCATGCAACCTTCAGCCTGGAAAGTCCCAAGCTATGGGTAGAGGCCCTGATTTACGCCACATCGATCATTGTGATCGGCGTCGCGTTAAAAATCTGGAACAGTGTGCGCATCCAAATCAAGCTCGAAGAACAAGAGAAGCTGCTGCTCAACGCCCGCATGGAGGCGCTACAAAATCAGATCAATCCCCATTTCCTCTTCAATACGCTGAATTCGGTTTCGTCGCTGGTCCGATTCGATCCCGATACCGCGCGGGAACTGATTATCAAGCTAGCTACCATTCTTCGCAGGCTATTGAACAGCGGCGACGCATTCATCCCGCTGCGGGAAGAGCTGGAATTTATCGACAATTATCTCGATATTGAGGTGGTGCGCTTCGGGCGCGACAAACTGCGAATCATAAAAGAACTGGACCCAGCCTCTCTGGACGTAATGATGCCCAGCATGCTGCTGCAGCCTTTGATTGAGAACAGCATCAAACACGGGCTTGCTTCCAAGATTGACGAGGGGACAATTTTTATTCGCAGCCGCCTAACTGATTCAAAGCTGATTGTCGAAGTGGAAGACAATGGCGTAGGTATGGGTGCGGCCAACCTCTTGGAAAAGCCTAGCGGCTTCGGGGGAACCGGCATTGGTCTGGCGAACGTCGCCGAAAGGCTGAAGGTGCTGTATGGCGACACTGCCCGCATGACCATTGATAGTCACCAGGGCAAGGGAACCATTATTCGTTTGCGACTTCCTCTATTGCAGAGCGAAAGCGCTGTTCCGGCCGCGGTCTACGAAGAGCGTTCCAGTGTGCGGCGGTAAAAGTTTTCGTATTGTGGAATTATGTTGGACGCGCAGAATTTTGACTGTGCCGCTGTCCGGCTCGCCTTCCCCATGGCTCGTAAGCGGCTTTCATCCGTCAGCAGTTCGATCGCGTAGCGAGCCATAGTCTCGACATCCCCCACCTCCGCCAGATAACCGCTTTTTCCGTGCTCGATGACCTCAGGGACTCCACCAACGCGGGTAGCAATGGGCACAACCTCGCAAGCCATGCCTTCCAGCGCCGCCAGTCCGAACGATTCCAGTTCGCTCGGCATGAGCAGAATATCTGAGATGGCCAGCTTCTCGGTTACCTGGTCCTGTTTGCCAAGAAACAGTACGTCATTATGAATACCCTTCTGCACCGCGAGCCACTCCGCCTGCGAGCGGTCGGGCCCGTCACCAATCAGCAGCAGTTTGGAAGGAACTTTTTTGCGCACGCGCTCAAAAATCTCGATCGTATCCGTTACCCGCTTCACTGGCCGGAAATTGGAGAGATGCACCAGGATGCGCTCATCCTCACGCGCATATTCGTTGCGCTGTTCCGCAGAGGCTGCGCTGCGGCTGTAAACATCGCAGTTTACGAAGTTATAAATCACCTGAATATGGTTGCGGACGTCAAACTCGCGCCGGGTGCGTTCCTGCAGATACCTGGAGACCGCCGTGACGCCGTCGCTCTGCTCAATCGAAAAACGAGTGATCGGCAGGTATGATCGGTCCAATCCCACCAGGGTGATATCGGTGCCGTGAAGGGTTGTCACGAAAGGTAGCCGTTGACCCTTCGGCTTCGCTGCCAGCATCTGACGAGCTAACAGCGCACTGACGGAATGCGGAATCGCGTAATGAACGTGCAGAAGATCGAGCCCGTAAATCTCAGACACCTCAGCCATTCGTGTCGCCAGAGCCAGATCATAAGGAGGGTAATCAAACAGCGGATACCGCGAAACGTCGACCTCATGATAGTGAATGTCTGGATTCAGCTCAGTAAGCCGAATGGGCTGGGCATAGGAGATGAAATGAACTTCGTGGCCGCGATGGGCCAGTTCCAGACCAAGCTCCGTCGCGACGACGCCGCTGCCGCCGTAAGTCGGGTAACACGTGATCCCGATTCTCATGCAGGGTTTCGCACGCCAAGGGCGTGGTTCTTTGATTCGATGGCGGTGCTTTCAGTGGGATTCAGATTTGTGCAACGCGCTGATGATAGAAGAGTGTTGTGTGCTCAGGGCTCTACTTCCCGCCGCCGGCGCCTTTGGCCTTGCCGCCCACAGTGTCGTCCAGCTTGTCGAGATAAGCCTGGAGCCATTCCTGGACGACATTATCCAGCGCCATGAACTCGATGCCCATGCCCACCCCGGGATCGCTGGTGCGCACGATTCCGCTGGTCTGGACATTTTCGGATTCAACCCAGAACTTGATATTCACTTTCGTTCCGAGCTGGAGCGGAAGCAGGGTCTCAACGTAGCAACCGCGGCCACCAATATCGGTGGCGTTGGTCTGGAGGTGGGTACGGCGAGTGTCGTCAAAGCTGATCTCGATCGGAAACAGCACCTTATGCCGCTGGAACCGCCTCTTGTCTTTCCCTTGCGCCACCGGGTGTTCTCCCGCTTTAGCAAGATCAACCCAGGGGCTTCGCTGGCTGGGGAGAATCTGCACCCCAGCATCGACCATGCGGGGCTTGGCCGCGTCTTTTACCCACACGACCTTGAAGCGTGCCTTCTGATCGTTGTGCTGAATACCGATCGTGTCGCCAACCTTCAAGCGATGGCGTACGCCCGAGAGCAAGGCGCCTTCGCTGCTGATGTTGCCGGCATTGACGTTCTGGAAGAATGGGCGGCCGTCCGCATCCATTCCCCATACTCGCACGATGATCTGCGCGTCTACACGGTCTTCGGGTCTGTCATCCATAAGTGTAGGGAGCCGGGCAGCGTTGATGCCTGGCGATGCAACCATCATACCTGCGGCAAGTCACTCTAAGCGGTTACTAACGTAAATTGGAATAGGTGACGAAAGGCTCGGCACGTCGGGTCGAAGTTTTTACGCCAGTGCGCGGTAAGAAATCAATTCGATTCGGCTTCGCTCCAGATCTTCGCGGACTGCCGGCGAGGTGAGAATCTCCAGTTCGGTTTCGCGAGAGGCCCGCAGGCGCGTGGCGACCCGATCCAGATCGGAATCGTTATACCCCGGGTGCGTGACGAATTCCCACGTCCCTTCAGGCAGGTTTTCGACGATTTGCCGAAACAGTCGTTCGTCAACTTCGCCGGTTGCGGCGACCCCGAGACTGCCGTCCGGTGTAATCATTCCTTCTGCCCGCACAGAGCGTAGAAAACTCCGGGCGAAGGGATTTAGCAGCATAAGCTCGCCGTAGCGCTTCCATAGCTTCGGCCGTGTGACCACTCCCGAGAAGGCGATCCGCCCAAACGGGTTTCGAATCGCACACACTCCACAAGTCTTCGCTGCACGCAGCAATGGAGGGAGGATTTGCGGAAAGATGTGAGTGTGTTTATGTGTGTCGAGGTGAGAGATCTGAATACCTGCGGCCTGCAGCTTGCGAATCTGGCGAACGGCTTCTGTCTCGACGTCGACCGGATTGATCCTTCCGCCAATTGCCCGAACTGCAAACCTGCTGATGCTGCTTTCGAGCTGACAGTCTGTTCCTGCCGTGAGGGTGGGAATTTGCTGCGGTCCTGAAACTGGTGCCCCGTCCACCAGTAGAATATGGCACCCGATGCTCAGCGATGGCGTCGATCCTGCCAGCTGGACGGCATTATCGAAGCCAGAAGCGTTCGCCATCAGAGTAGCCGATGTCACTACCCCCTCGGTGTGCGCCTCGATGATCGCCCGATTGACTCCCGGGGTCAGGCCAAAATCGTCCGCATTGACAATCAAACGCCGCACTACGCTATTTTAGCGAGGAATATGCGCAGGAGCAGCCGCCTCGAATCGTAGTCCTCTGCAAAGGAGCAAAGTATCGTTAGCCACATTTTGGCATCAAGGGAACCGCGCAAAGCGTCGGTCGTTGTAAAATCAACTCTCATCCTGTGACACCTTATGGCGTCGGAAGAAACCACATCGATAGGTCAGGAAAGTCGCAGCCGTAATGCGCCTGCCGATGACCGCTATGATGCCCAGCGGATTGAGACGAAATGGTTCGAGCGCTGGCAGAGTGACGGATCTCTCTACGCCGCCGAGCAGAGCTCGATCAAGCAAAAGTATTACGTCCTGGAAATGCTGCCTTATCCGTCCGGCGTGTTGCACATGGGACATGTGCGCAACTACGCCATCGGCGATGCCCTCGCCCGCTACATGTGGATGAACGGATACAACGTGCTTCATCCCATGGGATGGGATTCGTTTGGCCTTCCGGCCGAGAATGCCGCAATCTCGGCCAACACTCCGCCCCGCGAGTGGACGCTGCACAACATCGAAAACATGAAGCGACAAATGCGGCGTCTCGGGTTCGGTTATGACTGGTCGCGAGAGGTGACAACCTGTTTTCCCGAATACTATCGCTGGAACCAGTGGTTTTTTCTCAAGCTCTATGAAAAGGGCATGGCCTATCGCAAGAAAAGCAAGGTCAACTGGTGTCCGAAATGTGCAACAGTTCTAGCCAATGAGCAAGTAGTAGACGGTTGTTGCTGGCGGCATGAGGACACTCCCGTCGAACAACGAGAGCTGGAGCAGTGGTTCTTGCGAATCACCAAGTACACCGAAGAGTTGCTGCGCGACCTCGACAAGCTCGAAGACTGGCCGGACAAAGTGCGTACCATGCAGCGCAACTGGATCGGCCGCAGCGAGGGCACGCTCGTCGACTTCAAAATTGACATGCCAGGGGCTGCTATAGTTACTGTCTTCACCACTCGTGTTGACACGATCTACGGTGCGACCTCGATTCAGTTGGCGCCCGAGCATCCGCTCGTAAGAACTCTCACTGAACATAATGATTTGCTGCGCGCCGAAGTTGAGCGCCTCCTTTCTGAGCAGCGCAAGGCCAAAGAGGCGGGAGACATCGGCGAGATCGAGAAACACGGTGCAAATACCGGACACTATGCCATCAATCCCTACAATCAGGAGAAGATTCCCATCTGGATCGCTAATTACATCCTGATGGACTATGGCACCGGTGCGATCATGAGCGTTCCGGCGCATGATGACCGCGATTATGAATTCGCCAGAAAGTACAAAATAAAGATCCGCCTGGTTATCGTCCCGCGGTCCGACGACCCGGAAGAGACCATGACGGAGCCGCCGCTTCCTTTCGTTTCGATGAAAGGAACGCTCGTGAATTCAGGTGCGTTTAGCGGGATCGATTGCGAAGCAGCTATCGAAAAAATGTCAGCGTACGCTGAAGAGCACGGCTTCGGCAAAGCGGCCGTGACCTACCGTTTGAAAGACTGGGGCATCTCACGCCAGCGCTATTGGGGAACGCCTATCCCGATCCTCTACTGCGAGAAGGATGGCATCGTTCCGGTTCCTGAAAAGGATTTGCCGGTGATTTTGCCGGAAAAGGTCGAGATTACATTGACCGGTGGGTCTCCACTCACCCGAGTTCCGGAATTCGCCAACGTAACTTGCCCAAAGTGTGGAGGCCCGGCACGCCGGGAAACCGACACCATGGACACCTTCGTGGACTCCTCCTGGTATTTCTATCGCTACACGGACGCGCGAAACGATAAGGCGCCGTTTGATTCGGAGGTCGTCGACTATTGGTTCCCGATCGATCAGTACATCGGCGGCGTCGAGCATGCCATTCTGCACCTTATTTATTCGCGCTTCTGGACCAAGTTCATGCGTGACATGGGCCTGGTGAAAAATGACGAACCCATCGAGCGCCTCTTCACCCAAGGCATGGTGATCAAAGAGGGCGCGAAGATGTCCAAGAGTTTGGGCAACGTGGTCTCGCCCGACGAGATGGTCCGCCGCTATGGCGCCGACAGCGCCCGCTTGTACAGCTTATTTGCCGCGCCGCCTGACCGCGATCTCGATTGGCAGGATAAGGGAATTGAAGGTATCCATCGCTTCCTGGGACGCGTGTATCGCTTCGTTGTCCGCAACGCCGCTAATGCCTCGGCAGCGCAGTTGCCTGCAAAATCGCTTTCGCCGCAAGCTCGCGCTCTTCAGCGCAAACTCCATCAAACCATCAAGCGAGTGAGCAATGATTTTCAGGGGCGCTGGCATTTCAACACCTCGGTGGCAGCGATCATGGAGTTAGTCAACGAGCTCTATGGCTCTGAAGAAGCAATTCAGAGAGGAGCAATGCCCGCACCTCTTTTGGCCGAGATTCAACGCACGCTTGTGCTCTTGCTCGCTCCTTTTGCGCCTTATCTCGCCCACGAACTCTGGGAGATTTTGGGAGAAAAGGGAAGCGTGCTTAGGCATCCCTGGCCGCAATACGATCCTGAGCTTGCCAAAGAGGAGCAAATCGAGATCCCGGTGCAGGTCAACGGCAAACTCCGAAGCGTTGTCGTTGTGCCGGCGGACGCGACCGAAGACGCGATTCGCGAGTCGGCATTGTCAGACGAAAAGATCAAGTCTGTAATCGCCGGGAAGCAGATCGTGAAGGTCATTCCTGTGCCTCGCAAGCTCGTCAGCATCGTCGTGCGATAGTTTCTATCCTCACCCCCTGCTGTGACCCGCGGCACTGACCCTGGGTTAATCGCTGGACTCTAATGAATCGTGACCATGCGGATGGGGAATTCCGTCTGCGAGGAGATGATCATGAGCACCGTCGTGCTGGACAAGAAAGCCGATCTGGCCGGACCCGGAATCGGCGACTATCGGGAATTGGAAAAGATTCTCCCCATCGACTACCACTCACTGCTCGACCCCAGGGAAACGCAACAGGCCATCTTTCATGTGAAACGCTACATCGAGGACAACCTGTGCAAGGAACTGAACTTGATGATGGTCGAAGTGCCGCTGATTGTCGATGTTGAGAGCGGCGTGAATGACATGCTTGATCGCGATGGGTCTCGCACCCCCATCCAATTTCATATCTCAAACGATCATGGACTTCATCCCATCGACGCTCAGATCGTGCAAGCCGCGACCAAGTGGAAACGCGTAGCTCTGGAGCAGTTCGGCTGCACGGTGGGCGAGGGAATCTGCACCGACATGCGGGCCGTGCGCAAAGACTATTTCCTGGACCACGACCACTCGGCTTACGTTGATCAATGGGACTGGGAGCGCGTGATCATCTCCGAGCAGCGCAATCTCGACTTCCTTAAGGCAATTGTCAGCAAGATCTGGAAGGTCCTGGTCGGCGCCGAGAAGTTTGCGCAGTCATTGTTCCCTCAGCTGAACGACTATCGCTATCCGAATCTTCCCGAGCAGCTTACCTTCCTGCACGCCGAAGAAATTCTCGATATGTACCCCGATTTGCCGCGTAAGCAGCGCGAGACGGCGGTTCTGCAGAAATACCCGGCAATTTTCATCATCGGCATCGGGTGGCCTTTGAAGGACGGATACCCGCATGAAATGCGCGCCTCCGATTACGACGATTGGATTACCGATACGCACGAGGAAACCGGCCGCGACACCCACGGTCTCAACGGCGACATCCTGGTTTGGAACCATGTCAGCAAGCGCAGGCACGAACTGACCTCCATGGGCATTCGTGTGACCGCGGAAACGCTGAAGAAACAACTGCAGATGGCGAAGCAGCTCGATTTCCTGAGCCTGCCTTATCATCGCGCGATTGTGAATAACGAAATTCCGCTTTCGATTGGCGGCGGGATTGGTCAGTCCCGCACCCTGATGCTGCTGCTTCGCAAAGCGCATCTAGGCGAGGTCAGCGTCACCGTCTGGCCGCGCATCCTGAAGGAAATCTGCGCCAAGAAGAACATCTTTGTCTTGGAATAACCTGTCATCCAGAGGAAGTGGGAGCTTCGTGTTGCGAAGCTCCCCGAAGAAGAATCTATCATCCGTGTCTCTGCGTCTCCGTGGTAGATTTTAGGTAATGCACGACATCGCTGCCTGGGCTCTGAATGTTGCCGCGTTGCGGGGTGCCAGCTACGCGGACGCCCGCATCGCCGACGATCGCCACCGCGCTCTATCGACCAAAAACGGCAAAATCGGCACCGCATCGGATTCTGAGTCTCAAGGCATCGGCGTACGCGTCATTGCAAACGGCGCGTGGGGATTTGCAGCCTCCGACGATCTTAGTCGCTCGGCGGTCGAGGCAGCGGCAGCCCGAGCGGTTGAAATTGCCAAGGCCAGCGCCAAGGTCAAACAGCATGACATTCAGCTCGCACCCGAGAAGCCACACACCGCGGAGTGGACCACGCCGTTTCAAATCGATCCGTTCACGACTTCCGTCGAACAGAATCTGGCGTTGCTGCTGAGAATCGACTCAGAACTGCGGTCCGTCGCCGGCATCACACTGGCGGAAGCCAACATGAACTTTCGCCGCGAGGAGCAGTGGTTTGTTTCCTCGGAAGGCGCAGACCTTCACCAGACGAAATACACGACCGGCGTCGGCTATGCCGCTTTTGCCTTTGCCGGTAGCGAAATTCAGAAGCGGTCATACCCAAATTCCTACGGCGGTCAGTGGCAGAACAAAGGATACGAGCTGATTCATGAATTGAAGTTGGTGGAAAATGCCCGTCGTGTCGGCGAAGAAGCCGTCGCCTTGCTGAAGGCTGACCAGTGTCCTCAGGACACGTTCGACATCATCCTGGATGGCTCACAACTCGGTCTGCAAATTCACGAATCCATCGGACATCCCATCGAACTCGATCGCGTTCTGGGGATGGAAGCGAACTTCGCTGGTACTTCATTTTTGACTTTAGATAAGCTTCGCAAGTTACGCTACGGAAGTGACTTGGTTAATGTCGTAGCTGACGCCCGCCAGCAGCATGGACCAGGCTTGGGCACCTTCGCTTTTGACGAAGAAGGTGTCCCAGCACAATGCACTCCGATCATCACTAACGGTCTGTTTACGGGATATCTTACGTCGCGAGAGACTGCACCGGTGATTGGTTTGAAGGCATCCGGTGGGATGCTGCGCGCCGAGGGCTGGAATCGATTGCCCATCATCCGCATGACGAACGTCAGCATTCTGCCCGGCGGAAAGCCACTGACCCGCGAGCAAGTCATCGCCGATACTGATCGTGGCATTTACATGGAAACCAACCGCTCCTGGTCGATTGATGACAAGCGTTACAACTTTCAGTTTGGCACCGAGATCGGTTGGGAGATCAAGAACGGTAAGCGGACGCGCATGCTGAAAAACCCATCCTACTCGGGAATCACCACGGAATTCTGGAACGCGATGGACGCCATCTGCTCGCGCGATGAGTGGGTGCTTTGGGGCGTTCCGCACTGCGGCAAAGGTCAGCCTCAGCAAGTGATGGGCACCGGCCACGGCGCCGCGCCGGCGAGGTTTCGCAACATTAAGGTCGGGAGTGCATACAAAGGTACGAGCAGCAATTAGCAATTGGCACTTGGTCCTCGAACCTCGATCGACCACCGGGATTTCCGAGTGCCAAATGCTGATTGCTGATGCTGATTGCTGATCGAATGCTAAACCAAGACCTCGCCGCAGACATCTTTCAAAAAATACACAAGCATTCCTCTGCTGATGAGGTGGAAGTCATCTTCTACGCCACCCGCAATGCCCTCACCCGCTTCGCCAACAACGTGATTCACCAGAATGTTGCCGAAGAGAACATTCTTGTCTCGGTTCGGACCGTTTTCGATGGCCGCACCGCCCGAGCTACAACCAACAAGCTCGACGATGAAAATTTGAAGCGCGTGGTGCAGGCTTCCGAGAGTCTGGCTAAGGTCCAGCAACCCGATCCCGATCTGCTGCCCATGGCTCCCAGCAGTGCTACCCGCTTGATTCCCAACCGTTATTTTCAAAAAACCGCGGCAATCAGCCCCGAGCAGCGGGCAGAAATCGTGCGACAAATCGTTTCCGTAGCACAGAAGAGTCAGCTGACCACGGCCGGCATCGTCTCCAATTCCGAGTCGGCGGAGGGGATCTTCAACTCGCGTGGACTTTCACAATGGCATAGCCAGACATCTTCGGAAATCTCCGTCACGATGCTGGCAGCCGATTCTTCAGGTTGGCAAAAGGCGAATTCTCCCAACAGTGACAACCTCGATGGCACAGCGCTGGCCCAAATCGCCGCGCGCAAAGCGGTCGAATCCGCGAAACCAAGGGAAATTCCGGCAGGGAAGTACACCGTCATTTTGGAACCAGCAGCCGTGCTTGACATGGTCGGCTTCATGTTTTATGACTTTGGCGGTCTGGCAATCCTTGACCAACGCTCGTTCTTGACCAATCGGGTAGGCACCAAGCTCTTCGGTGAAAACATCAGCATAACTGATGACGTCGGCCATCCTCTGCAGTCCGGTTCACCGTTTGATGGCGAGGGCGTTGCTCGGCAGACAGTGCAGTTGGTGCAGGACGGCACCGTCGGGCGGCTCGTCTATGCGCGCGCGACAGCCGAGAAAATGAAGCGCTCGGAATTCAAAGACAAAGTTGGGTTGGTCGAGCCCACCGGCCACGGTTTTCCACTACCCAACGAAATCGGCGAAGCACCGATGAATATCGTGTTCGCCGCACCCAAAGATCCCCAAACGCTTGCTCAAATGATTGCTTCAACCGAGCGTGGGATATTGATCACACGCCTCTGGTATATCCGCGAAGTGGACCCCTACGAGAAAATCCTGACTGGAATGACGCGCGATGGCACTTTCCACATTGAGGATGGGAAAGTCCGCCACGGCGTGCGCAACTTCCGTTTCAACGAAAGCCTGATTCACATGCTTTCGAACGTCGAGGCGATGGGAACGCCGGTGCGCGCCAGTGGAGAGGAATCGTTTGACATGGTCGTCCCCGCAATGAAGGTCAGGGAGTTCAATTTCACGGAAGTAACAAAGTTTTAGCACTTGGCAATTAGCGTTTAGCCGCCAGGCGTTCGTGCTCGATCTTCTGGAATAAGACGAGACCATTTTGCGAAGGCGCGATAAGTGGGTCGCGAGCTCCTCTTACTCGCACTCAACCAGGAAGTGCAAGTCACGAGCACGCAGCAGATGTGCTGAATGCGCCCCCATTTTCCCCGCAAGTTCATGGCCTCCAAGAAGTTATCGCTGCCAGTTCCATGACTTCGGTAACTTTGCCGGGCTGATTCCGGGGTGTAATCTGCGGGCGTAATGTCGAATCCTGACTCATCTCCGGAGAAAGCCAAAGCCGGCGCTTTTCCCTGGAAAGAAAATGCGTCGTTAGAGGAAGAATCCGCGAGATCTGCCGGGAACGCGAAAAGAGCGTATGCGGACATGCAGAGCGCGGTGCGCTTTCCCATCCAATTACCGGTTGCAGTGAAGTCGCAATCCGGTGAGAGCCACACGCAAACGCAAAACATATCCGCCAACGGCGTGTTGTTTCAGGTAGTCGATGCGGAAATGCCAGTGGGTTCGATGGTAGATTTCACGATTTCCCTGCCCGCTGACGTTGTGGGAACGGAAACCGATGTGCGTCTCGACTGCAGAGGCCGGGTAGTTCGAAATTTTGAGGAAGCTGGACGTCACGGAGTGGGCGTCGTCATAGATGAGTATCGTTTCGACCGTCGCTAATGAGCGAGGGATTTGATGGCAAGCAGTCCAGTCAGAGCTGAAGAAAACTCGCGACCGCCGCAACTGGGTGAAGGCAACGGCCAGTTTATTCGCGTCATTGTGGCGGACACGCAGGCTATCTTTCGGGCCGGGCTGCGCAAGATTTTTGCCGTGGAAGACGACGTTCGTGTGGTAGGACAAGCCGAGACGCTGCCGCAGGCTTTCTCGGCGGCTCAGAAGTTCTCCGCCGATGTCATGCTCTTCGAGGCCGCGTTGGCGCCGAATCCGGTGGAAGCCGTTTCTGACTTGCTTCGCCAAAATCCGGGACTGCGCCTGGTCGTCGTCACTCCGGAGCCACAGGAAGAACTGACTTTGGAACTCTTCCGCCGCGGCGCGCATGGGGTCGTATCACGCGAAGTCGAACCTGAGCTTCTGGTTGATTGCCTGCGGGCGGTTGCTAAGGGTCAATCCTGGCTGGACAGCCGCGGAATCCAATGGGTCCTGCAAGCCTATCGCACGCACGGCACGCGTCCGGGAAATCCTCGCACCAAGGTTCAGCTCACGCCCAAGGAGTCACTGATCGTTTCCTGTGTCACTCAGGGCATGAAGAACAAAGAAATCGCTCAGCGCGTCGGCACCACCGAACAGGTGGTGAAGAATTATCTGCGCAAAGTTTATGACAAGCTGGGCGTGGCCGACCGTCTTGAATTGGCCTTGTATTGCCTGAACAATCGCGTTGTCGAGAACGCCCCCAAAGCCGATCCGAAGCCGGCTGCAGCACCGGGAAACCAAGCTACACCGGAAACCGCTCCTGCCAGCACGGAATCCCCAGAGAACGCCTCCTAATCCACAGCACCCAGCATTCAGCCAACGGGGGTACCGGCTAAAGCTTACCCTTTCAACTCTACGGTGTTATATTCATCGCGAGCACTCATCTGACATTAGGCATCGAACGTTCCTGCCGTTGATGGACAATTGCCATTTGCTAATCGCCTAAACGGCTGAATGCTGGCTGCTGAGTGCTGACTGCTCTCATGCGAGGCGAATCGTGAAAGGTGATACCAAGGTCATTGCGGTTCTTAATCAAGTTCTGAAAGCGGAGTTGACGGCCATTAACCAATATTTCCTCCATGCGGAGATGTGTGAGAACTGGGGCTACCACAAGCTGGCGAAGCACACCCGCTCCGAATCTATCGAAGAAATGACCCATGCCGAGAAACTGATGGAGCGCATCCTCCTGCTCGATGGCTCACCCAACATGAGCGATTATTTTCGAATCAACATCGGCCAGAGCGTAAAGGCGCAAATCCAGAATGACCTGCAAGTTGAGTACGATGCGGTCAAGCGCCTGAACGATGGAATTGAAACCTGCGTGAAGGTCGGAGACAACGGCTCTCGCGACTTGCTGGAAGAACTGCTTGTCGACGAGGAGGAACATATCGACTACCTCGAAGCCCAGCTCCACGCCATCAGCGAGATGGGTATCGAGAATTATCTGGCGCAACAACTGGATGAGAAGAAAGAGTAGCGAGGGCCTGGTCCTGGGACTCGCTGCTAGCTGCTACGCTTGCGGTTCCTTTGCCGTGACCCATAGAATCGAAATAGCCTGGCTACTAGCCCCCAACTACTGGCTTCGACATCGGAGAGATGGCCGAGTGGCTGAAGGCGCACGCTTGGAAAGCGTGTTTAGGGGAAACTCTAACGTGGGTTCGAATCCCACTCTCTCCGCCAGCTTTTCTAAGCTGCTCTGAATCAAGAGCATAGCGCGCAAAATTACGACAATGACTCCGCGAAACTCCGGGAACGATTGGCGCGGTTGCAAGCGGATTTTGAAAATGCCCGCAAGCGTTCGCTCAGAGAACAACAGGA
>Ga0187780_10001504_pt1 | contig 17599 bp, 13 predicted proteins | sample 1015_Q2_SP10_20__FD_132429 | JGI IMG/M metagenome (GOLD analysis project Ga0187780, IMG submission 132429) | Tropical peat soil microbial communities from peatlands in Department of Meta, Colombia - 1015_Q2_SP10_20_MG | ecosystem: Environmental > Terrestrial > Soil > Wetlands > Peat | place...
ACGAAGGCTTCCAGCTCGGCCCGCAGGGGCTCCACTTCCGGTGCGGGCAGTTTCTCAAAGCCAAATTCTGGCTGTGGCCCTGGGCGTCTCACGCTGACACGCAAAGCGTCCCGCCGTCCATAATCGAGAGAAATGTATTCATGTTGCTGGAAGAAGCGCATCTTCCGCACTCGCTCGGTCGACACCCGGCTTGACGTCACGTTGGCCACTGCTCCGCCTGCAAATTCCAATCGCGCGTGGGCGATGTCCACTTTGTCGGTCAGCACCGGAATGCCCACCGCTTTCACTTCTTCCACCCGCTCCTTCACCAGCGCCAACAAAATGTCCAGGTCGTGGATCATCAGGTCATAGATCACATCCACATCCAGGCTCCGCGGGGTGAACACGCCCAGCCGGTGCACCTCAAAAAAAAGCGGCCTGGTCACCACCGGCTCCACGGCCAGCACCGCCGGATTGAAACGTTCTACGTGACCTACCTGCAGGATTCTGCCGTATCTGCCTGCAGCCACCAGCAGCTCGTCCGCTTCTGCCACGGTCCGCGCCATGGGTTTTTCGACCAAGACGTCGACACCCAACTCCATCAACCGGCAGCCGACTTCCCGGTGCGCCACGGTTGGCACAGCCACGCTCGCCGCGTCCACGGCGCTACGCAACTCTTCTATGGTTTGGAACGCGCGGGTCTGAAATTCTTGCGCGATCTTTCCTGCTCGCTCCGCGTCCTGATCCAGAACTCCTGCCAGATCCACGTTCTCCATTTCGCGGTACACACGCGCGTGATTCCGGCCGAATTCTCCGCACCCCACCACGGCCACGCGGATCTTGCGCGGCCCTCCGTCCACACCTGCTCCTGCGTTCATTCCTTATTCATTCCCTGGGTCTCAATTTTTGGTTCCGGGTCCTGAACGGGAGAAAATGCCTGAATCGCGATCCCTGCGGCGTCTGCCATTTCCATTAATTTCGCGCGGTCAAACAATATTGTCCGCGCCGCGTCTATGGCCAACGCCGTCGCCCCCGCCTTCCTCATAGCTTCGACGGTCGGCAGCCCCACCACGGGTACGTCGAAGCGCATGTCCTGTTTCGGCTTGCTTACCTTCACCACGACCAAGGGCTTGCCTCCCGCAAAGCGCGCCGCCCGCGCGATGGTTTCGTCCGTTCCTTCCATTGCTTCCACCGCGACGCAGGCGCGATCGGCAATCACGACCGTCTGCCCGATATCCATCGCCGCAAGGTGCCGCGCTACATCTAATCCATACGCCATATCCGCCGCTTCGTGCTCGCTCGGCGCTCTACGCGTCAACACACCGGCCCCCGGCAGGAGCGGCTTCAGGAAAAGCGTCGAGTCCACCAACTGGATCCCTTCCTCTTCTAGCAACTTGGCTACCGCTCCAATCAGGGAATCCGTGTTCTTCCGCGGCAACGAGAACAGAAGCTTTGCCAATTTCCAATCCGGCCGGATCGTGCTGAAGATTTTGTTGTGCTTCACCTGCCCGGCCATCACCGCGCGCTTCACGCCTTCCTGCTGCATCAGCGCAATGGCTTTGCTTAGTTCGCCCAGGCTGACCCAGTGCAGCCGCTTCGCCGTCTTTTCCAGTTCCGGCCAAGCTTCTTCTTTCAGCGCGATTACGGCCATCTCGATCCCCTGGCTGCGCGCTCCTTCCAGCACAAGGAATGGAAAACGTCCATTCCCCGCAATCAAGCCCCATCCGGTTGTGCTGTTCTGTTCTTCCGGCATGAATTCAGGCCCGTTTTACTTCACGATTCCTCGCTCGGCCTTCTCCGCAAATTCGATCATCTCCTGCACGTCAGCGGAATCCGCCAGCGTTTTCCGCATCTCCTCCAACGCTTGCGATGTGTTCTTCTTCGAACGCAACAATAGCCGGAAGGCCCGCTGCAGCGCCAGGATGCGCTCTTTGGAAAATCCCTTGCGCTCCAAACCAATCGTATTGGGCCCGAAGCACTTCGTCTCCCGCTCCGTCACAATCAGCGAAAACGGTAAAACGTCCTGAGTGATCACCGTACTCGCGCCAATATATGCATATCTCCCCAGGCGGCAGAATTGGTGCACCGGCGAAAAGGCCCCCAGCGTCACAAAATCCAGCACGGTCACGTGCCCAGCCAGTGTCGCTCCGTTCACGAACAAAGTGTTGCTGCCGACTTGGCAGTCATGTCCTACGTGCGAATAAGCCAGGAAGAAGTTATTGTGCCCAATCCGCGTAATTCCTCCGCCTTTCTTCGTTCCCCGGCTGACGGTCACGTACTCGCGAAAGATATTTCCGTCTCCTATCACAAGTTCCACGTGTTCCCCGCGAAAGGTGTAGTCCTGCGGGTCGCCGCCAATCACGCAGAAGGGATGAAACACGTTCCGCGCACCAAATTTCGATGGCCCGGAAACCACGGCGTGCGGGTGCAGCACGCAGCCTTCCCCCAGTTCCACGCCCGCGCCCACCACCGCAAAAGCGCCCACTTCCACTCCCCCGTTGATCTTCGCCTCGGGCGAAACCATCGCTTGCGGGTGTATTCTCTGCTCTGTCATTTTCCCGGGGAATCTTGGCGGTCGCGGTCCACCATCAGGCACAACAAGGTCGCCTCGGCGGCCAGATTCTGTTCCACGTACGCCTTTGCCTGAATCTTGCAGCGGTCGCCCTTCCACGAAAGGATGTCCACTTCCACTCGAAGCTGATCGCCCGGCACCACAGGACGCCGAAACTTCACGTCATTCATCGACGCCAGATAAAGCAGTTTATGGTCCCGGTCCGGAATCTCCTGAAGCAACAGCAAACCTCCTGCCTGGGCCATCGATTCCAGAATCAATACCCCAGGCATTACCGGCTTGCCCGGGAAATGTCCCTGAAAAAAGCCTTCGTTGATGGTCACGCTTTTGATCGCCACGATGCGCTTGAAACGCACCATCTCCACGACTTTGTCGATCAGCAGAAAGGGGTACCGGTGCGGCAAGAATTTCTGTATCTCGTTGATATCCAGTTGCATTCCCGCTCCCACGCCGCACACCCCCAGCGGCACATCATTCGTATATCGCAAACCTCTTATTATAAGCAATCTCCGCGCTCGGCGAAGGCCAATCTTCTCCCTTCGACCATTCGCCCGTGTCCGCCGTCATTGCCTGTCCTTGCCCCTGTTGCTAACATCCCCTTCTCTTATGGCTCAAAATTCTCTTCCCAAACTCCTTCTCTCGGCTCTCAAACCGCGTCTCTCCCCGATGCTCGATTTGCTCCGCGAGTTGGTTCTCCTCGAATCTCCCAGCCTGGAAAAGCACCCGGCGGACCGCTGCTGTGGCTTCCTCGCAGATCAATGGCTGCTTCGCGGGGGCATCGTCCACATATTGAAACAAGAGCGCCGGGGCAATCATCTCCGCGTAGTCTGGCCGCCGACGGTTTCGCGCCCCGCCGGCCAGCTCCTCGTCCTCGGCCACTACGACACGGTTTACCCCACCGGCACCATCTCCCAGATGCCTTTTCGCATCTCCGCGGGGAAGGCGTTCGGGCCGGGCACGTTTGACATGAAGGCGGGCATTGTGCAGGCCCTCTTCGCCTTCGAAGCTCTCCAAGAATTGAAAATCCCCGCCAGCAAAAACATCGTCTTCCTCTGGACTTCCGACGAAGAGGTCGGCAGTGACTCCTCGCGCTCGGTGATTGAATCCGAGGCCAAGCGCAGCGATGCCGTCTTTGTCCTCGAACCCTCTCTCGGGCCGCGCGGTTTGGTGAAGACTTCGCGCAAGGGCGTTGGTCAGGCTCAGCTGATCGTTCATGGCCGCGCCTCTCATGCCGGGCTTTCTCCGGAAAAAGGCATCAACGCCATCCACGAGCTTGCGGCGCAGATCGCGCGGATTGAAAAATGGAACAACCTTCGCCGAGGCGTCACCATCAATGCGGACATCGTGGAAGGTGGTTCGCGCACCAATGTGATTGCCGATCACGCCAAAGCCACCTTGGACCTTCGCGCCTGGCGTTTTTCCGACATGCATGCCCTCCATGACCGCCTTCATGCGTTGAAGCCCATTCATCGCGGCGCGATGCTTGAAATCGTCGGAGGCTTCGACCGTCTGCCTATGGAGCGTAAGCACAGTGCGGCTCTGTTCGCGCGTGCCAAATCACTCGCAAAACAATTGGGGTTGGCACTAGGTGAAACCGGCGCGGGAGGCGGTTCCGACGGCAACCTCACGGCGGCGCTCGGCGTTCCCACGCTCGATGGTCTCGGTGCCGTTGGGGAAGGGGCTCACTCCGCTCATGAGCACATTCTCATCAAGACCATGCCGCAGCGCGCCGCTCTCCTCGCGGCCCTACTTGCCACCTCGTAGCACGCAACCCGGGCGAGCACTTTCGCTTTAAGCAGGCGTTGTCGTCCTAAGGCCCGTAGCTTCTGCAGGGCCGAAGGATCTCAACGCACACTTCAAGCCACTTCTCTCTGACCGAGCGTCCTTATCGTCAGTGAACTGCTGTTGGTCGGATGCTTCCGGGGCGCTGCTATTTTCCGTAATTCTTCTTCAGGTACTCTGCCGTGGACCGCATCAGGTCCCCGTAGTCGTCGCGCAGAACTTCTTTCAAGGCGTGTTCGGTCGAGCCACCCGCCGCAATCTGATCTAGAATTCGCTCGATGTCCCCCATCCCTTGTGTTTCCACGATGTATTCCACGTTCGCCAGCGCCCAGGCATACGCGTAATGGGCCAGGTCGGCCGGCAAACCCATCCACGATCCTTCCAGCCGTCCGAGCGGCGCAGCCTGCCCTGCTTCATAAACCTGCATCAGCACCGCGGCGTTTTCGTCGCTCCGCTTCCCTTCCATCCACTGCGCCAAGCCCTCCTGAAGCCACGTCGGCGCCCTCCCGCGCGTTTTCTGCTGGATGAAACTATGCGTCAGTTCGTGTTTCAGCACGCGCGAAAGCTCCGAATCCACGCTCGTCAGGCCTTGCACCGGCACGCGGATTCTTCCATCGTTCAATGCTCCGACCCACCCCGGGGCTTGCGTGATGTCCGCGAATCCCTGCTGCGTGTACAAAACCACACCGATGGGCTCCGGCGGCGAATAATTCAGTTCCGAGGCGATGCGTTCGTAATGCGCTTCCAGCGCATGTAATATCTCGCGCGCCAGCCGAGGCTCGGCTGTTCCGTTGTACTTCAACTGAAAATGTGCGCTCTCGTTTTCCTTGTAGTTTTCTTCCTCTGCCTTGTCTCGCAGCGCCTTCTCGAGCGCTTCTCGCGTCTCCGCATCCGGTCTAAGCGCCAGGGACTTCTTCCATTCCGCCACCGCCTGATCCACCCGGTTCATCCCGTAATACGCCCAGCCTTCCAGTTTGTAGACGTCCGCGTTGTCGGATGCGACCCGCTTCGCTCGTTCCAAGTACTCAACCGCTTGCTTGAACTCGCTCTTCTTCAAGTGCAGATAAGCCAGATTCATTAGCAGGACAGGCTGCTCCGGCTGATACGTCACCGCCGTGCGCTCGTCGCCCAGCGCATGCTCCAGGTCTCCATGTGCCAGTTCGAACTGCGCCGCTGCATGGTGTGCGATTGCCGCTTTTTCGTTTGCCTTTGCGCTACCGCCGCGCGCCTCGCTCTCCAACTGTGCAATGTATGCGCGGTCGATCGAACCGTCGTGCACCGCTGCCTGGTCAATCGCCGAGGCATCTGCCGTTGCTTCCATCGGCGGAGGGGCCATCGCCAAGTTCGCGGCCGCCGCTGCGGGCGACTCTGTGACCGGCATCAATCCACCCTTCTCGATGTGGTCCACAATGCTCTTGGGGATAGAGAGTTGCCCCGCAGAGGTTTCGTAACGGACCTTGTCTCCCTCTTCCGTCACATGAGACGCTACGATCTGGCGCCCATTCTTCAACACAATCTTGTCCCCGCGCGCCGTTGTGGCGCACACGAGCAGGCACAAAGTCATGGCTGCCAGGGATTCTGAAGTTCTCATTCTCCGCATTCTTCCATTTTAGCAAGTCGATTCCCTGCCCTCCCTCGCTCCTTGTCCCCTCATGCTGAAAGTGACTACACTCATCGTATGCGGGCCCTTCTTTCTCTCTCGGCACTTCTCTTTTCTCTCCCCCCAGCCGCGCTTGCTTCTGATTCCTCACCCCGCGAGCTTCTTGCTTCCCTCAACTCGCTGCGCATAGATTCTCAGCGTGTCTTTACTCTCTCTTCCGCCGACCGCATTCAGCTTCGCCAGGGCGATCTGCTCCTCAGTTTTGAGGAAGGGAAGATGGCCTTCTTCGAGCCTTTCGAGGGCCGCGTCACCGGCTTTGTTTTTTCCGGGCTCGGACACTGTCTGGCTCTTCCCCGCGACCCCGCCGAAAAACAGCAATTGGCGCGTTTCCTTGGCACTCCCGTTCTCGATCAGCAATTCGTTTCGATCTATGCCCGCTTCACCGACGACAGCGCTGAGGACCTCCTCGGGCAAATGAAACGGTCCACCATTCAGCCCGCTTCCGATCCCGCCTTCGCCTCCCTCTGGCTCCCTCAACTCGAGCGGCTCAATGCTTCCCACTCGCTCCGCATCCTCCTGGAAAGATATTCCACCTCTCCTCGCCATTTCTTTCACGCGGGCATCGACGGAATCCTCACCGGACCGTTTGACGTTTTGATCGACCAGGCGCGGCCCGAAAATTTCCTGATTGGCCAGCCACGCGTCGTCGAAAAAGAGAGATACTACGACGTCTGGATTTCCTACCGGCTTCCTTTTTTCTCTGCGCCACCAATCCCCTTCCACGCGCTCCGCTACCAGGTCAATACCACCATTCGACCTGACAACTCGATCGAAGGGGACTCCTCCGTCGACTTTCGCGCCTCCACAGGCGGCGAGAGTATTCTCCTTATCCAGCTTGCCCGCACGCTCAAGGTCGAATCCATATCTCTGAGTTCCGGCGAGAACCTTCCTTTCTTTCAGAATGAAGGCCTGACAGAGCAGGAATTGCGTTCACGGGGAGATGACACTCTCTGCGTTTTTCTACCCCGCGCCCCACAACCCGGTGACGCTTTCACCCTACGATTCCGCTATCGCGGCAACGTGATCGACAACTATGGCAATTCCGTGCTCTTCGTCGGCGCCCGCGAGAGTTGGTACCCGCATTTCGGGGACACCGGGGAATTCTCGAAGTACGATCTCTTCTTCCGATGGCCGAAGCACCTCCGTCTCGTCGCGACAGGGGAAAAATTCGAAGAGCGCGAAGACGGCGATTTCCGCTCCGCTCGCTGGAAGTCGGATCTGCCGGTTCCGGAGGCTGGCTTCAATCTTGGCGAATATGCTTTCGCCTCCATTTCATCCGGCGGCCACACGGTCGAGGTCTACGCCAACAAGCTCCTTGAGCAGGCCATCGTTGCTCGCTTGACCCATCCCGCCGTCGAGTACGTTCCGCTCCCTCGGGGCCCCGGCAGCGACCCAAGAATTCCGTCCGGCGTTTTTCCTCCGGCTCCCCCGCCGAGTCCCGCCGACGCACTGAAGTCTCTCGCACACGAAGTAGACTCCTCCGTCACCTTCTTTGAGAGATTTGGCGGTCCCTTTCCCTTCCGCCATCTGGCTGTGTCGCAAATCCCGGGCTCCTTTGGACAGGGCTGGCCGGGCCTTCTCTATCTCTCCACCTATTCTTATCTCCCCCGCGAAGCCCAGGAGCAGGCAGGCCTGAGCTCAACGATTCAGGAGACCTTTACGGACATAATGCCGGTGCACGAGGTCGCTCATCAGTGGTGGGGCAACGTCGTCGGATGGTCCAGTTATCATGACCAGTGGATTGACGAAGGCCTCTCGGTTTATCTCGCGCTCCTCTTCACGGAATCGCAGAAAGGCTCGAGTCGCCCAGTGTCCACGTGGCTCGCCCGCTATCGCAAACGCCTTATCACCAAAGCCCCGGATTCCGACCTTGCTCCTGCCGACGCAGGCCCGGTCATCATGGGCTCGCGCCTCGCTTCTTCCAGGTCCCAGGACGCCTACGATGTTGTGGTCTATTCCAAGGGTGCCTGGATTATTCACATGCTCCGCGAAATGCTTCGCCAGCCGGATGCGCGCGATCCCGACGCCCGCTTCACTTCTTTCCTTCATACACTGGCAACAAAATATGCTCAGAAGCCTCTCTCTACCGAGCAGCTTCAAAAAGAAGTCGAAGCCATCATGACTCCCAGGATGGATCTCGAGGGCGGGCATTCTATGGAATGGTTTTTCGAAGAGTATGTGCGCGGCACGGCCATTCCCCGGTACAAAGTGGAGTTCACCACTCGCCACACAGAGAAGGGCATTCTAGTCCGCGGCAAGCTGATTCAGTCCGGTGTTCCTCGCTCGTTCATCGCTCCTGTGCCTCTATACGTCAGTTCCGGAGCGGGCAAACCCGTTCAATTGGGAACGGTGGTCACGTCGGGCGAGGAAACTTCATTCTCTTTCTACTCCAAGGTCGTGCCACACAAGGTTCTGATCGACCCTCAATCCACGCTTCTTTGCATTCCGGAATGAATCGGTGTTTTAGGTGTTGCGAGAAGCGCCTGCTAGCGCAACTCGTTGCGTGAGCTTTGACTTTTTTCCATCAACATCTGTTCCAGCAGCGGGCTGTTCAGGTTCAACTCGGCCTTCCCGCCTTCGCCCAGCACGTAAGGATAGCCTTCCGGGTCTCTGGGAATTCCCCGGATGAATCCAGCTTGAATCAGTTCGCCAATTCTGGTCGCCCGGCGCCCTGATTGTCTCTCAAACCCATCCACGGCCCCATTAATCGCCTTCAGATCCAGTTCTACGCGCATCAACTTCAAGTGATCTTCCGCATTCTTCTTGATCGTCGGGTCTGTGGCGGTTTCGTAAACTTGCTGCCACAAAAAGTAGGAAGTCTCCGGCGACTCCCCCTCGGCGGCAATTTTCGCTGCCATCACTTTCATCCAGATGTACGACTTCGGATTCTTGCTGCCTTCCTCAAATGCCCACGCCGCTTTCCGATAATCTTTCATGTCGAAGTAATAGACGTTTCCCAAATCCTGATACAGTCGCCATTCGTCCGGATTCGCCTGTAATCCGCGCTCCAATAGCTTTACTCCGAGATCAGGCCGGCCCGCTCCCCGCGGCACACGGTCGCTCAAGAATGTGGAGCCGAACCGGTACGCGACCACGAGCGACGGATCGAGAGTTGTCGTGATATCCAGCAACGGCCAAAGCAGATCCAGGTTGCGCTGATGCAGCCGGTGCTTCTCCCCGTAGTACTGCACCACGCGTGTCCAGTAGATCGCTCCCATCAATGGCGCGTACTCCAGGCTCATCTTTTTTATGACATTCCCGGACCGCACTGACAGTTCGTCCCACTCGACCCTTGTGGCCTTTTGTTCCGCATCAATTCGCTTCTGCAATTGCCACACGCCCGCGAGTCCCGCCACCAGCAGACCCACCAATAGCCACTCTGCAATCCGCCGCTGCGTCATTTCAGATTCCGCCTGGAAAACACCATCGCAGCCCCCGTCAGCACGATGGCGGCGTATAGCATCGCGTACCACGTGTCTTGCCACACGAGTGTTCCGGGCACCCCACGACCGTGGGCCACGGCGCCCATCACGTTGAAGTTTTCAAAGTTTGGCAGCAAGTAAGAAACCCCTTGCAGAACCCTCATGGTCGCGGGATTCAGGTCCACCGCTTGCATTGTGCGCAGTTCCTCGGCATAAATCCCGGCGAGGTACACTCCCACGGTGAACAGGATCGCCAGGAAAGGCGTTGTGAAACACGAGAAGAGCATGGCCAGCGCCACAATCAGCGCCAGCTTCAACAGGATCAGGTACACCGCCACCAGCAGATACCAATCACTTCTCGCCAATGGATGCTTCACGGTCCACAGCACCGCGTACAATCCCACAGCCATCGCCGCCGTGTTCACCGTCAGGGTCATCACTAGACCGGCAAACTTTCCCAACAAGAATTGCCAACGCTGTACCGGCTTTGCCAGCAAAGCGTACAGGGTCCGCTTGTCCATCTCTTTGGACACCAGGCCCACTCCGATAAATACCGAGATGAAAATTCCGATTACGGAAATGGCCGTCAGGCCCAGACTCACGATGACGCTCTGCTCAATCCCGATGGAAATCTGCCCGACCAGGATCGCCGCGCCCATCATCAGAAGCGCAAAGAAAACCAGGTTGTAGAGCACGCGGTCCCGCACCGCTTCCCGGAACGTATTCGTCGCCACTGTCCACACGTTCGTCATTTCCCGCTCACCTCGACCGCGTTCGCCTGCGCCCGGTCGGCATCCACCAGATTCATGAAGAACTCTTCCAACGTCGGTTTGAGTTGTGCCACTGAAAGGATTCTTGCGCCCGCCGCCTTCAGCTCATCCAGGGCGGCATACAGTTCGGCCTCCGGCAGTTGCACGCGGTACCGTTCTCCGGTTTTTGTCGCCCGCGCGAGCAGGGGAAAACTCTTCCCCGTCCCATCCGGCTCAAACAGGATCTCCATGCCTTGCGTTTGAATTCCCACCATCTCGTCCGGCGTTCCGACCCCGCGCAATCTTCCGCCGACGATCACCCCGACTCGGTCACAAAGCATTTCTGCATCGGAGAGGATGTGTGTGGAGAACAGAACCGTGCGCCCTTCTTTCTTCAATTCCAGGATGATGTCGCGCACTTCTCTCCGCCCGAGCGGGTCCAGCCCGGACATCGGTTCGTCCAGGACGACGACTTGTGGGTCGTGCAGAACCGCTTGGGCCAGCCCCACTCTCTGCAGCATTCCCTTCGAGTACTTGCGCAACTGGATCTTCTTCGCAGATTCCAGTCCCACCTTTTTCAACATCTTCTGCACGCGTTCGTGCCGGTCTGCTGCCGTCAACTTGTGGAATCTCGCGAAATAATGCAGAAGCTCCGCCGCCGTCAGATAGTCGTAGAAATACGGCTGCTCCGGCAGATAGCCAATGTCCCGGTGCATGGAGACGTCTTCGATCGATTTCCCTAGGATGCGTGCTGTCCCGGACGTCGGAAAAATCAATCGCATCAGCAGCTTGATCGTCGTTGATTTTCCTGCCCCGTTCGGTCCCAGAAATCCAAACACTTCGCCGCTCTCGACCTGCATGGTCAGGTTTTCCAAAGACCGTCTCATCTTGAGGTTCAGAAATCCGTGCGGGTAGTCCTTGGTCAGGTTCTCAACTTCAATGGCTGGATTGGGCATGCCTCTATTCTTGGAGAGCGGCCGCGCAGCGTCAACGCGCGGGGCGTCTACTCGTTCGTCAGTTGCAACGGTGGGGAGACGAGATGAAAGAAGTAGAGGAGATTGAGGAAGAAAAGAACAAGAACAAAAAGGGCGGAATCCCCGCGCTCAGTCGCCGAATTTTCGGCTCCTACTTTTCGCAGAATCTGCGCTCTCCATCAGCTCAGCGTTACTCTTCTCTTTTCCTTTGCTTCCTCTACTTCCTCTATTTCCCTTACCTCACTTCATCGTGCCTGATTTCGCGATCTGGACCAGATCGCTGCTCGGCGCCCCCGCTGCCGCCGCCTGCAGCGTCTGCGGCGCCCGCCAGTTGTCCAAGATCCCCACCTGCTGCACGCAACTCACCGTGCACATCGGCGCGCATCCCTTGTGCGTCAGGAACTCCCGCCTCCGCATCTCCGCCGTGTATTTCTCCAGCGGCACTCCCGGATACCCTCGCTGCTGAGAGCACCAATGCACCAGCCCCTCCTCGCAAATGTACAGATACCGCGAGCCCGCCCGGCACTTCCAATCGTGTTCCCGGCCCTTTGCCACATTATGCTGAAACTCGTTGAACCTCGAGAACGAACGCTTGCCCAGCGTCATGATCTCTTCAAAAATCTCTTGGTCCCGCTGCACCAGCGGCTTCAATTGCCCGTCGTGGTCGTGGATAATCCCCACAGTGCTCGTGAATCCAAGTTCCAGCGCGCGGTGCGCAATCGTCAGCGCGTCTTCCGAATTCTTGACCCCACTGCCCAACACCGAATTGATGTTCACCTGAAACACGGCCCACTCCGACAACATCTCCAGCCGGCCGTCCAGCGATTTCAAGCTCTTTTTGGACACTTCATCCGGCATCACGTTATCAATACTGATCTGCAGGTGCTCCAATCCCGCCTCATTCAGCCGCTCGATCCGTTCCTTGTTCAGGAAGAATCCGTTAGTGATCAGTCCTGCGATCATCCCGCGCTTTCGGATATGCCAGATGACATCGTCCAGTTCCGGATGCATCAAGGGCTCGCCGCCGCTGATGGTGATGATGGACGTGCCCATGTCCGCCAGAAAATCCAGCCGTTTCTTTAGCCCCTCCAGCGGCACTGGACTCGACGTGTCGTCAAACTCGTTGCAATAGGTACAAGCCAGGTTGCACCGCCGCATCGGGATAATGTGCGCGAGGAACGGATGCTTCGTGGACACCAATGCCTTGGCGATGCCGCGCAGTTCCCGCACGCGCGCCCGGTAAAAGCGCAGCCGTCTCCGGCGGCGCGTCGCCGCCGACGCCATTCCCTTCTGCTTTTCCGACATCAAGTAGCTGGTTTCCCCCGCCTTTGAATTATACAGGAAGGCCATTTCCCCTGGCGCCTGCGCATACCTTCCACTCCCCCTCCAGCAAAAAACAACCGGGGATTCTCTCGAATCCCCGGTTGTTCGTATTCCTTATGGCCTGTTGCTATTTCAACTTGCCGAACCTAGCTGCGAATCAGTGCTTCGTTGCTCAGTCCTGATACGGCAAGTAGCGCCACATGTCGTTGAGGTAGCCGTTTCCGGTTGTGCTGGTGGAATCGTAGCCTTCTCCGCCGAACAGCCAGAACTGGCCATAGTCGTCAATCCAGTGCGTCGCATTGCTGCGGCCACCAGGGTTCCAAATAACGTAGGTCTTATACGGCCGGAGCATGTCACCATAGACGCCGTTCTGGTTGCCCGTATTCGAGCCCTTGACCCAACTCCAAATCCCCGGTTGTCCGGCGGTCGCGTTCGGAGTGTAGACCCATGTGTCGTTCAGGGCGCCGTTTCCGTTCGTTCCGGTCGAATCCAGGCCCCATCCACCGAAGAGCCAGAAGTTTCCGGCCGCGTCGGTCCAGGCGCTGGCGCCCCAGCGTGAACCGGGAACTGCGCCGGTCGTGGAGACCGCGGGACACGGGGGAATCGTGCTGCCGACAGCAAGGCCGCATGTCCCCGCTGCACCCGTCGTATTTGTAGGTCCTACCACAGGCTGAAGTTCATAGGTGCCGGTCTGGTTTGCCGTGCTCGACCCCATCACGTAGGTCCATTGCTTACTGGCAATGTTGTAGACCCAGAGGTCATTCAGTATTCCGGTTGCCGTTCCAGCGGAGTCATAACCTTCACCACCGAAGACCCAAAGATTTCCGCCGACCTGATCGTACCAGCCGACCGCCTCTTGGCGTCCTCCCGGAATATTATTGGTTGATCCGGTTCCTTGAGTGCCGTAGGTCCCTTTCTGGTTGGTCAGGTTACTCCCCGACACATAAGCCCAGGTATTACTTCCTGGTGTGTACTCCCAGAGGTCGTTGAGGAATCCTTCATTCCCGCTTCCATCGAAGCCATATCCTCCGAAAAGCCAGAAGTTCCCAGCGTTGTCTGTCCACGTCACGGGGCTGACTCGTGCGCCCGGGAAGGGCGTGCCGGAGTAAGTGCCCTTGGTGTTGGCTAGGTTTGATCCTCCTACCCAAGTCCATTGGCCGGTGTTGTTCGTGAAGCTGTTAGCGGTGGTGAAGGAACTGGTATCGAACTTCCAGAGGTCGTTGAGCAGCCCGTTGCTGCCGGAAGAATTTCCGTTGCCACCGAACATCCAGAGGTTTCCGGAAGTATCGGTCCAGCTCGCTGCGCCCCAGCGGCCGCCTGGAACTGGAGTGGGAAAGGGAAGAACGTTCCCCACATTGCTGTAAACACCGAACTGGTACTCATTCTGGGCATTGGCAATAATGGCCGCGCCGTAGGTGGTGTTGTATCCACCTACCAGCTGCCATTGGCAGTAATCGAAGGTCATGACGCAAACCCAGAGATCGTTCATCACCGCATTCAATGTGTCAGGGGTGGATTTTCCCACCAGTTCCCAGCCATCTCCACCGAACAGCCAGAGGTTCCCGTTAGAATCCCGCCACCCAGCAGCTCCGTACCGTGCGCCTGGAGTGTTGGTGAAAGGGTTCGGAATAGTCGTAGGAGCAGAAGTCGGGAACGCGCCATACTGCGGCTGCGCGATCGTTCCAGAGGTTTTTGTTCCATCAATCCAGGTCCAGTCGTCATGGGCGCAGTCCACCACAACGCTAGTGATGTTGCCAGTAACAACACCCTTGTAATTCCACGTCGTGCAGCCCTCGGACTGAGTAGAGGGATTAGTGAACACCGAGATGTTATATTGGCCGTTGAGTGCTTCGGGCGTGGCAAACGTGAATGGCCCGTTTTCCGTGATAATTTTGGTGTCACCCAGGTTGTTCTGCAAACTAAAGCTGTTGTCGGTAAGCACGCCGTTGTTGGAAGGAACGCCTGCAAGACCGACCACCGTTCCGCCCACGCTGTAAGTCACCGCGGGGCAATTGATCGTGACGTTGGTCACGTTGGCGGTCGCGGTACCGCTACCAGTGCCCGGAGCAACGACGCAGTTTTGTGCCGGATTCGTGGGTTCCTGGAAAATTGTCACCGTATACGCAAAACCGGTCGGCACGGGATTCACGAATGTGAATGCGGAGTTGCCCCCTGCGCCGGGAGAAATCGTGAGCTGTTCGGCCCCTGTGTTTTGCAGGATCAGTCCGGTGCCGACAACCCCGTTGACGTTGCCGCCAATCGTATACGCCAAAACGCAAGTGATCGCGACGTTGGTGACATTTGCACTCGCGAATCCGGTGCCATTGGCCACCGTGCAGATTTGTAGCGGGTTCGACGGCTGCGTCAGAACCGTCACATTGTAGGCGTCTGTCGGGCCGGTTACGGGAGTTTTGAATGTGAAGTTGACGCTCCCCGTCCCGGTGATCGTCAGACTATCGCCACCGTTATCTTGCAGGATCAGTCCCGAGCCCTGAAGCCCAGTGATGGTGCCGCCGATGGTTGCAGTAACCGGATTGGTCGTGCAGGTAATGGCAACTGTAGTAACGTCCGCCGTGGCTGTCCCCTTGTTGCTCGTTGCCGTGCACGTTTGCGTTGGGTTCGCCGGTTGTGTCTTCACCTCGACGTCGTATGCGCCGCTCACTTTCGTGGTGAAAGTGAACGGTACAGCGCCGCCCGTTCCTGGAGTGATTGTCAGCGTGTCGGTGGTATTGTCCGTCAACACCAATCCTGTCCCGACCAGCCCTGTCACCGTTCCGCCAATCGCGTACGTGGTTGTGCCGCCTCCCCCGCCACCACCCCCGCCGCCCGAGGTGGTCTTCAAGCCGCTGCATGCGGCCAACAGGAGTGCTACGCAACCTATAAGAGCTAATTTCGACTGTTTACTCGGGATCATTTTCATCCTCTTCTACTCTTTGCTCCGGAGCTGCGGCCCCCCTCGGGATCCTGCGCTCCTCGCAGGCAACTCCTTCTCTACTTCGCCCGCTTCCCCCGGCGCCTCAGGGTGTTACCGCTCGTGAAATCGACGTCCGTTTGCCTGGGTTTCGGTGCTCGGCCGGGAATGCCCGTCCGAGTATAGGAGTACTGCATCCTGCATCCCTAGCTTGCCGCTCGGTTTCTCGCTCGGCAACAATGCACCCGAGGGGGTGTGCTGAACTGTGTAATAACTTGCCCATTCCAGCCCACACTGGTCCCCGAGGTACGCACACGTCATCAGCCGTTTCTGGTCCAGCTTCGGATTATGGGGAGGTTCGTGTACGCGCGATTGACTGACTGAATTCCGCTTCTTTACACCTTCAAGAAGATCCTTTTTCGCCACAAGAACCAGAGGAGAATCCAACAGATTCCGATTGCTCCCAGCGAGTACACTAGCGAGGCATTTGCTGTGCTCAGCCCCGCGGACTCCAGGTATGCTTGCGCAGCCTCGTGCCAGTTCATTTTTGCTCCTCCCGGCCCTTTGGCCATAAAAGTGTACCCAGGCCCGTAAATCAGCGAGTCCGCCACGAATCCCGCAATCGCATTCATCCCGAAAACCAGGATGGGCATGGTCCAGTTCCCGCGCCACCTCTTGACCTCGGTGATCCAGTAGAGCAACGAGAGAAACAGCAGCGCGAATCCACCACTAAACAGCACGAATGAGCTCGTCCACAGGTTCTTGTTGATGGGAAACCAGCGATTCCACAACTCTCCTCCTAACATTCCCAGTATGCCGGCCACCACCATGCCTGCGATCAGCTTGCCGGCATCCTTCTTACTCTTCAGCCAGTGGCCCGTCAGGACTCCGATCAACGTTGTGCCAATCGCCGGGATGGTGTGGATAATTCCCTCCGGATCACGCGTCCCGTCGTACAAATGGCCCATGAACAGTTTTCGATCCAGCCAGGCCGGTAAATTTTGGACTTGATCCATGAACGGAATGTCTCGTCCCGGCAACCCCGCGCCGGGTACCGGCACAAAGCGGAGCAGCGCCCAATACCCAATCAAACATCCCGCCAACGCTGCCAGTTGCCCGCGCCGCCCCGACCACAATTCCAGGATGGCCGCAACGAAGCAGCACAGCCCTATCCGTTGCGTAACACCTTCGAACCGCCAGGTATGCAGGTCCAACCCGATGATTGGCGATGCATTCACCAGCAATCCAATCGCAATCAGGATCACGCACCGTCGGATGGCGTGCCACAGGATGTGCGTGCGGCTTTCTCCGCGCTCCAGCCGCGATGCGAACGAGAACACGATGGAAATTCCCACCAGAAACAGAAATGAAGGAAAGATGAAATCCGCCGGAGTCCATCCGTTCCACTTCGCGTGCATGATCGGCCAATAGGCCTTCTCATCGCTACCGGGGTTGTCCACGAGGACCATCCCCGCCACCATCAGCCCGCGATACACGTCCAGGCACAGCAATCGCCGCGAGAAAATCTTCTCCGCGTCCCTCGCAAAACTGTCTCCAGCGCTCACGTTTGCCTCCGTCGCAAACATCGAGCGCCACTATAGTTCCTTCCCGTGTCCCGGGCGGGTGCCGACGGTCACATGCTCTTGTTTCCCCTGACAAGCAGGTTGATTGGACTTCTCCTGTGAACGGAGACGTCAGAACACGAACTTTGCCGCGAACTGTACCAGTCTCGGTGGCATGCTGTTGACCACTTGTCCGAAGGTGGCGTCGCTGATATTTCCATCCACTGCGGCGGGGCCGAAGAATTGCCCATGATTGAACGTATTGAACGTCTCCATCCGGAATTGCAGCGATTTCGTTTCCGTCAGCTTCAGATTTTTCTGCAGGGCCACGTCGAAGTTGAACATCCCCGGTCCCGAGAAGAATCTTCTTGCTGCCGTCCCGGACTGCCCCTCGTTCGGAATGGAGAAGAGTGCAGTGTTGAACGCCGTGAGTCCATTGCGCGGATTGTTGTTGATCCGCAAATCGCCCGGCGCGCGGTTCGGCGTGTCCAAGCCGTTGTTGTTGATCCCGTTGGGAATGCTTCCCAGCAGCGAGGTGTCATTGTTGTTATAAAAGGTCACTGGAAGCCCCGTCGCCGCCCGTGTCACTCCCGAAATCGTCCAGCCTTGGGTCCAGCGGTTCTCCCGTCCAAGTATCCGGTTCGGCAGCCGGTAGTTGTAGGACA
>Ga0187780_10001505_pt1 | contig 17590 bp, 14 predicted proteins | sample 1015_Q2_SP10_20__FD_132429 | JGI IMG/M metagenome (GOLD analysis project Ga0187780, IMG submission 132429) | Tropical peat soil microbial communities from peatlands in Department of Meta, Colombia - 1015_Q2_SP10_20_MG | ecosystem: Environmental > Terrestrial > Soil > Wetlands > Peat | place...
AGGAGGCTCATCGCCCGCCCCAAGGAAAGCGAGCAACATGGAGTTCAAATCAACTTGTGGCAGTTTTAAATAGTAACAAAGTTTTTGAAAACAGCCTTACTGCAAAAATCAGAAAATTTTAATATTAAATAGTGACAAAAAAATAAAAATAGTATATCTTATAAATAACAACTTTAAGGAGGCATCAAACTTAGACACTATGATTATTATCCGATAACTTTTAAGCAAATGTAATTTAATAGCTAAAAGTGCTCTGCCTGTGGTCAGAGAAACAGGATAAGTGTGTCTAATTTTAGATGCAACAAAATAAATGATGTTCTATATAGTCAGGGAATATTCTATTTTTTGAGGATATTTTTTCATATTCAATTGTAATGTTTCATATATTTTTGAACATTATACTTTTGATGTGTATTTTTCTGACACCATTTTAACTCATGCTGTTTTTCGCACACAGGTAGATGCCTGTGTGTTTTTGTGTTTCAAGAAAAATAGTGTGATGGAGGGATTTGTATGTTTGTACTTAAAGTTGAAAAATTAAATATAGAAATAGATGGTAAGATCATTTTTGAAAATGCAAGTATTGAAATAAATGAAGGTGAAAAAGTCGCCATTCTTGGTGCGAATGGCATTGGGAAAACAACTTTTATTAAGTCGATAGCAGGTACATTACCAATAAACAAAGGGACAATTGAATATGGAATCGATCAAGATGAAATTGGGTTAATGATGGATGAAGACACTATACATGACTCAGCAATAACCTATATCGAAAAAGGAAATATCGAATGCTTTCAACTTAAGCAAAATCTTACTGAACTAGCTAGTCAAATGGAGGAAGCTTCATTTGATGAAAAGGTGATTCAATTATATAATGATAAGCTTTCACGTTATCTTGACTTAAATGGATATGAATGGGAAACAAACATCGAGTTAATGCTAAAACAATTTCAATTACCGAAATCTGTTTGGGAGGTACCTTTTGTTCATTTAAGTGGTGGACAAAAAACGAAAGTAAAATTAATAAAAGCAATGCTAAAAAATCCAAAATTGTTAATTCTTGATGAACCAACTAATCACTTAGATGGTGAGTCAATCGAATGGTTTGCGAATTGGTTAAACCAATTTAAAGGAGCAGTTCTTTTTATTTCACATGAACGTTCCTTCATAGATAAGGTTGCAGATGCAACTGTTGAGTTTACAAAAACTGGTACTAAAATGTATCAGGGAGGCTATATGGCCTATAAAATTCAAAAAGAGCATGAAATAAAAACGTTGAATGCTTTATATGAAAAACAATCAAAAGAACGAAAAAGGCTAATTGAAATGATTCAATCATATAGGAATTGGTTCCAACAAGCTGATAATGCAGCAAGTGTACGAGATCCATTTGCTAAAAAGAAGGCTGGAAAACATGTATCCAAAATCAAATCAAAAGAAAAAGCATTAGAAAAGTTAGAATCAAATATAGTTGAAAAGCCAAAAGAGGATAAGAAAATCACAACTAAATTTGCAAATGAAAATTTTTTATCTCGTTCGATGATTAGACTTGAAAATATGACTTTTCAATACGAAAAAGATAAGGAGCTATTTAAAAACGTAACCCTAAATATTAATCGTCAAGATCGAATAGCGGTGGTTGGAAGAAACGGTACTGGGAAAACAACATTTTTAAAGTTAATATCTGGTAAAATTGGTTCGATTGATGGAGCTATCATGCACAACCCACAATTAAAAATTGGGTATTTTATGCAAGAATTAGAGGGACTTTCTATTGATGGTACGATTATTAGTGAGATTATGGAAATACCCGAAATGACTGTATCAAAAGCAAGAACAATCCTTGCATGCTTCTTATTTTCTGGTGATGATGTATATAAAAGGATTAATCAATTAAGTATGGGTGAGAAATGTCGCGTGGCATTTGTAAAATTATATTTTTCTGAAGCGAATTTATTAGTTCTTGACGAACCAACGAACTTTTTAGATATAGTAGCAAGAGAACAAATTGAAGAGGCTTTGTCCGTTTATCCAGGAGCAATAGTCACAGTGTCACATGACCCATATCTTCTTAGAAAAGTTTCTAATCGTGTTTTTAAGATAGAGAAAGGGAATTTGATTGACTATAAAGGTAGCTATCAAGAATGGGAAACTTATAAGCATGTAAAAAGTAATGAACAAAGTCTGGAAAATAAAAAGATGCTACTTCAAATGGAACTTGTAAATTTAATGAATGCTGATGAATCTTTAACGGAAGAAGAAAAGATTCTCCAATTCAAAAAAATAAGAGAAGTCCAGAATATGTTAAATGATGTTATTCATGAAATGAAATAATGTTAAAAGTATGCTTTAATCTGAAGGACTATCCTAGAGTGGAAAACATCATAATGTTAATATAGTAACAAAGTTTACGAAAACGGCCTAAAAGTAAGACTCATTTATGGAAGCTTTTCCTTGAATGAGTCTTTTTTTATTGTAATAAAGTTTTGTTCTTACATACTCAAATTATGTTAAATAAGGAATATGTTACAAAAATATAGAAATAATTTAATAATTAATACCATTTTGTTGTAAAAATGTCATATAACCTTCGTGTATTAAAATTATTTTTTTGGTAAAATAGTATGAGAATCAATTTAGAAAAAGTAATCTATTTTTCTTAAATTGATAGAAAAGTATTCATACATAGTAGGTGAACAGCATGACATTTGAACAACAATTAATACAAAAGAATTTCTACAAAAATTTTGCGACAGAAAATGAATTACAACAGCATCATATCCTAAGATTAGCTAATTTATTATTGGAACCAGAAGAAGAATTAGAAGAATCCTCAATCCGTTTTGCGCAAGGTGAAGTTTATTTTGAGAATAAAGATTTTGAGACTGCTATTTTTAAATGGTCTAAAGTTAATAATGAAATAAAAGATTGGGCGACAAAAAATATTGCAGATGCTTATTTTGAGCAAGGAATCTATTCTGTAGCGGAAGAAAATTATAAATCGATTAAACCAGAGAGTCCTACTTTAAAATCGGAGATCTTTTTACAATTATTTTCTTTATTTGGTGAACAAAATAAGAATCAATTAGCAGATCAGGTGATTAAAGAAGCGGTTAAATTTAATCCAGATTATCCAAATGTAACAAATTTTGCACGTGAATTTTATGAAGAACAAGAAGATTTTAAAAGTGCAATTGAATTAGCAGTAAATGAATCGATTAGAACGGAAGAGTTAAGTTGGTACCGTACATTAACAAGCTATATTCATAAGGGATGGACTGTAGAGTGGGCTCCAACCTATTTTGTAGAAACTCTTATTTCATTAGCAAGAGTTGACTATTCGCATTTTGAAGAAATGGTAGAAGCGCTTTGGTATTGTTATGAACAAGAAGAGGTTTATATATCATGGTTAGATACATTTAACCAAGCATTATTCCAAATAAATGTTGATACTGGCATGGAATGGAGAATCCTACCTTCCCTTTATGAAAATACATATCGAACTTTAATTGAAGGTAGCTATTTTGTAGAAGATATTAAAGAAATGTTACCAAACTTTTTAGCAAACTGGCTACGAATTACAGATGGAAATGGTGCAATATTCGCAGCGACATCCACTTTAGCGTGGAATGAACAATTTCCATCAAGCATAGAATCAACACTAGTAAAAGATGCACAAGAACTTTATCAACATATTCAAAGCTCATCTAATAACGTTGAGGAACTTAAAAGTTTATATGTTTCATTACTTGATTGGGCTATGAAACAAAATGTAGTTTTAAATGATTCCTATATGAATACAAACAAAAATGTGGATCAATACCTTGTTGATAGTAAAAATATCATTAACTTATTAATTGAAACCCGAGTTGAAAAAGAAAATGAACTTCTTTCATTAAAAGAATGGAATGAAGTTTTAGACGAAAATCTAAATAATCAACTTCACACGTTAAAAGATCGTGAAATGGACCACATTCAAAAAATTACGAATGCATACTCTGATATGAAAGTTGAAGTCATGTATGAATTAAAACTTGGTATACCAGGAATTCTTCGTGAATGCCAAAATCTAGTAAAAGAAGGTTGTGATTTTTCAACTATTCTTGAAGAAATAAATCATGAAATGAATGTAAGAATTCATCGTTATTTAGAAGAAACGATTCTTCCGAAATTAAATGCTTCTCTTTTACAATGGATTGATAATTCAGGGATTATACTAAATGGTACTCAGGAACTCATTACAGAAATTAACCATTCAATTAATGAATATATGAGAGAAGACCGATTAGTTTTAGAAGGTGATATGAAGTTACTTGATGATTGGCGTCGAGATGTTGACAGAATGACAAGCTTAGTTCAGCTTGAAGAAATTGATATTTTACTTCATTCAACACCATCTCAGTTTATTTTAAAGAGCACTAGTGGATTATTCGGATTATTTTCAAAGGCTTCACAAGTTTCTCAGTATCAAAAGCATATTGACGGTATAAATTATGACGAGGTAACATCTACGATTATTAGTAAATTCTTTTTACAATATGAGATGTTTGAGAAGTCTCTACAAAGAGATATTCTACTATTCCTAAGAAGTCCTTATCATAATTTACATGAACTAGTAGATGAAACAAGAGATGCAATCTACCAATTTTCAACTACATTAGGTGAAATGAAAGCGAAGCCAGAGTTATTTTTTGATCCAATTAACTTTTATTCTGTTCGAGTAATGCAACAAGAATTAATTAGAAATAAGAACTAACTTTAAAACGAGGAAAATACCGAATTTGTTTCGGAATTTCCTCGTTTTATTTTATAAAATGGAAGTAATTCCACAGATAGAAGACTGATTATCGAACAACTAATAATAGATTCTCACTAGGTACGGTGAATTTTACTTTTCCAATATTTTCTTCGATATCTTCAAGTGTTGGAAGTTCATCAAAACTTTGAATCGAAATAGCATTATCTAAACATAGTAAAATATATGGATATTTTGTTTCAGTAGAGTCATAAATGATTTTGTAAGCTGATGACGGTTCATCTTCAGTGAAAAATACATCACCTAATTTGAAATTACCGATTGCTTTATATTTAATAGAAGTACCAAATGAGTAATCCATTTTCATTCTCCTTTATTTTTTGATAGCCTTTTGTTATCACAATTCTTCCCAACAGAAGAATTGATTAAACAGTTCCTATTCTTATGATAAACTTAAGTGAAGTGTTAATTTGCTACTTGGGGCTACAATTTTAATTTCACCAATCCATGATTCTATTTGTTCAATAGTTGGGATATCTTCATAATTTTGCACTAACCTTGCATTTGATAGATTAATTAAGACGTAAGGAAACTCTTCTTCATCTTCTTCTATAGCAACTAAGAAAATTTGTTCCTTTTCCATTGTTATCACAATTTCTCCAGGTCTTACCTTCCTACTGTTTTCATATTTTTTCTGGTACCGAATTGTGTAGTTCAACTATTTTCCTCTTTTCTACTATTTCTACTAATAGATTATGAAAAAAAAATAAAATTAGACTATTACAAAATTGGTAGGTAGAAAATATATATGTAAATGGAGAATAATATCCACCTTAAAAATTTTAAAAATAAGAAAGTAACTACAAATTAGTATTGATGTTAGAGGTGCGGGAAATAATCTAATTATTGAGATTTAAATTTATATTGTTGAGAACTTTGATAATGTACGGAAAGTGTTCTTTTCGTTAACTTTAATTTTGGTGTAAAATTCCGATTATTAAAATATTATCTAACATTTGATTTGAACTGTGATTAGGCTTGTATTCCGTATTAGATATCTGTATGATGGTTGAAGAGGTGAATACAGTAGAATGGAACGTTTACAGAAAGTAATTGCGAATGCAGGGATTGCATCTCGTCGAAAAGCCGAAGAATTAATAAAAGAAGGTCGTGTGAAAGTTAACGGTAAAGTTGTTACTGAGCTTGGGGTAAAAGTAAGTGGAAATGATCAAGTTGAAGTAGATGCAATTCCGATTGATAAAGAAGAGCCAATTTATTTCATTTTATATAAACCATCCGGCGTAATTTCTAGCGTTAGTGATGATAAAGGTCGAAAAGTTGTAACAGACTTTTTTCCGATGATCAAACAACGTATTTATCCAATAGGTCGTTTAGATTACGATACATCTGGTATTATTCTATTAACAAATGATGGAGAATTTTCAAATTTACTTCAACATCCTAAATATGAAATTAATAAAGAGTATATCGCGAAAGTTAAAGGGATTCCTACGAAAGAAGCTTTAAGAAAACTTGAACGTGGTATTAAACTAGAAGATGGTAAAACTGCTCCCGCACAAGTAAAGATTATGTCAATGGATAATAAGAAAAACACAGCAATTGTTCGCTTAATTATTCATGAAGGTCGTAATCGCCAAGTAAAACGAATGCTAGAAGCAATCGGAACGCCTGTATTAAAATTAAAACGTGAGCGTTATGCATTTTTAGATTTATCTGGACTACGTCCGGGAGATGCAAGAGAGCTTTCTCCACATGAAGTGAAGCAACTACGTGCATTAGCATCAACAAAACATAGATAATAGTAGAAAAAATTGTTGGCCTGTATAGCTAACAATTTTTTTATTGTTTGGAATAAACATGGAAAAGATTTTTGAGATCAATAAAAAAGTTTTTATATTTGATTAACTGAAAATAACATCTTAAAAGACAAACAATATAGGATGAATTTCTTATATTCATTAGTCATGGTGAGAATTTTATTAGCATGGATGTCTCTTTTCTAAAAGATTATTGCTTTTGAGTTTATAAATTTTGTCTCTTTTTTTAAGATTGTTGCTTTTAGGTTATGTAAATTTAAAGACAGAAGTTGACTGGAACGGAAGGATGCCCAGGCTTCTGTGGGAATAGCGGGAAGGCTGAGACCCCACAGGAGCGTATGCGACGAGGAGGCTCAGCTCACGCCCCTAGGAAAGCGAGCATCCTGGAGTGGAAATCAACTTACACATACTAAAATACTTAAGAAGAAGTGGAACTTCATTTCTTATGAATATAATATTTTTCAGAATAGGAAAGGGTATCCAAAGTAACAAATCAATAGCACTTATACATTAAAAGAAAAGTTAAATTGAGTTAAAAACAAGTTATAATCAGAATATTCTTTTTATTCTTAACTATATCAAATTTCTATCCAAGAATAGGAATTGATGTTATATTATGCAATGGGAGGGGAAATTTATGAAAAAAAATAGATTAATAGTCCGTACAGCAATTTTAGCGATTTTGATTGCTGCGATTGGATATACATTTTACATAAATTTTTTCAAAAAAGATGAAGTTATTGCTGTTAACGATAACGCAATTAATTTTGAAATAAAAGATATAAATACAAAGAAAACTTATACTTTATCAGATCAAAAAGGAAAAGGTGTTGTGATAAATTTTTGGGGTTCATGGTGTGATCCTTGCAAGCATGAAATGCCTTTTATCAATAAAGTATATCAAGAATATAAAGATAGAGGGATTCAGATATTAGCATTAAATGCAAATGAATCTCCATTTGTAGTAAGCAAATTTGTTTCCGACTATGGATTAACATTCCCAGTAGGTATAGATAAAGATCAAAATATATTAGATTTGTATGGAGTTGGACCTTTACCTACAACATTCTTCGTTTCTCCAAATGGGAAAATTAAGCGTATTAAAATTGGTGAAATGACAGAGGAGAGCTTTAGAGAATATGTAAAAGAAATATTACCAAATTAGTGAACTAAGGGGAAACGATATGGAAAATTTCAAATGTGAATGTGGGCACATGAACCCTATTGGTACGGTAATATGTGAGTCATGTGGAAAACCACAAGATGATAATAGTAATTTACTAGATATGAAATACGAAGGCACTGCAAGGCGCTCAATCGTAAAAAATAAGACGATTATAGACAAAATATGGAACTTTTTTTCATCCGTTAAAATTGCAATTGTTATTATCCTTATTACATTAATAGCTTCAGCATTAGGAACAATACTTCCTCAAAGAGACTTATTGCCACCAACTGCTAATCCGGATACATTTTACAAAGATACCTATGGAGTATTTGGACAAATTTATGATTGGCTTGGATTAGACAACACGTTTCAATCTTGGTGGTTCATGTTATTAATCTCTTCAATTGGTGTTTCACTTGTAATCTGTAGCTTAGATCGAATCATTCCTCTTTATCGAGCTTTAAAAAATCAAAGAGTTACTAGACATACAAACTTCTTAAAAAGACAACGGTTGTTTAAGATTTCTTCTACTAAAAATGAAGAAGAGCAACTTAACTTAGTTAAAAATAGACTAGAAAAGAAGAAATATAAAGTAAGAGAAGAAAATGGTAACTTACTTGCTGAAAAAGGTCGATTCTCCCGTTGGGGCCCATATGTTAACCACATAGGATTAATTATTTTTTTATTTGGCGTTCTCCTGCGTTATGTACCTGGTATGTACATGGATAAGGCAATGTGGGTACAAGAAGGGCAAACTAAAGAAGTCCCAGGTTCAAACGGTAGTTATTATGTTCAATTACATAAATTTATTTTTGAAACCTATGATGTAAAGACAGAAAATAAAATTTTTAGAAAATCAATCGAACGAGTTGGAAATGATCGAATACCTAAAAATTATCAAGCTAACGTGACTCTTTATAAAAGGGTAGGAAATCCAATACCTGGTGAAGATCCAAAACTTAAAAAAGTAAAAGATTACAGTATTAAAGTAAATGAGCCTCTACAATTTAATGGGATTTCATTATATCAAGTTGATTATCGCTTGAATGAAATGACGGCGTTTTCTTTTGACCTTATGAATAAAAAAACTGGTGAACTATTTGGTCCAATTAAAGTGGATTTATCAAATCCAAAAGCAATCTATCAAATAAAACCAGGCTATAAAGTAGAATTGAAAAGTTATTTTCCTGATTTTTATTTTAATAAGGCAGGTGAGCCTGATACAAGAACTAAAAATCCGAATAATCCAGCCTTCGTTTTTAAAATGACAACTCCTGAAACACCACAAGGGGAAGTTGCTTTTGTTGCGATTAGACAGAATATTGAACCGAATGGTCAGAATAAATACAAAATGGCCTTTGCTGGTTTAGAAACAAAAAATTCTACAGGATTATCTGTTAATAAAGACTACACGTTATGGGTACTAAGTATAGGTGGAGCAATCTTTATGATTGGTTTAATTCAAGGGATGTATTGGTACCATAGAAGAATTTGGATTCAGCGTCAAAATGATGAAATATGGGTAGCTGGTTTTACAAATAAAAATTATTATGGATTTAAACAAGAACTAAAGAAAATCTTTAACGATACAGATATATTAATGCCCGAAGATCAAGTTCTTGATAAAAAAAGTATAAATACGGGGGGAGAACATGTATCAAATTAGTAGTAATCTTTTATTCTTTTCATTTATTACATATTTAATAGCAACATTCTTTTTTGGTGGTGCAATAAAGAGTCAAAAAGAAGGAAAAAATAAATCAGCGATGATTGGTATTACAATCACTATCATCGGTTTTATTTCGAATTTGGGGTACTTTGTTACAAGATGGATTGCTGCAGGTCAAGCACCTGTAAATAACATGTTCGAATTCGTAACATTTTTTGGAATGATGATTATTGGTGCATTTATCTTAATCTACTTTATTTATCGATTAAATATATTGGGCTTATTTGCACTTCCAATTGCAATTATTATTATTGCTTATGCTAGTGTATTCCCACGTGAGATTAAGCCACTTGTACCTTCTCTAAAAAGCTACTGGTTACAAATCCATGTAACTACTGCAGCATTAGGAGAAGCAATTCTTGCTGTTAGTTTTATTGTTGGATTGATTTATTTAATCAAAAATATTGATCAAAAAGTTAGGAATAAAAAAACATTTTGGTTAGAAGCTGTTTTATATTTTATTGTAACAGTTATTGGATTTGTCATTATTTCAACTGCATTTAGTATTAGTGGGTATGAGGCCGATTATAAATGGATAGATAAAAACGGTATGGAACAAAAAGCAGTTTATAATTTACCATCATTAGTTGCACCACACAAAGGTGAATTATTGACGAAAGATAAACTTGAAGCACCTTTCGAAGTTCCTGCCCTTATAAATGCAAAAAAATTAAATTCTGTTATTTGGTCAATTTTAGCTGGTGCTGTTTTATATGGAATAATCCGATTAATCATTAGAAAAAGAATAGGTGCGTTTTTACAACCTTTCGTTCAAAAAGTTGATGATGATTTAATGGATGAAATTGGCTATCGATCTGTTGCAATTGGTTTCCCTGTATTTACGCTTGGTGGATTAATTTTTGCGATGATTTGGGCTCAAATTGCATGGACTAAATTTTGGAGCTGGGATCCAAAAGAAGATTGGGCACTAATTACATGGTTATTTTATGCAGCCTACTTACACTTACGATTTAATCGAAATTGGACAGGCGAAAAATCAGCATGGTTAGCTGTTATCGGATTTGCAATTATCATGTTTAACTTAGTTGCAGTAAACCTAATCATTGCTGGACTTCATTCATATGCATAATGATTAAATTTAAAGACAGTGTGTTTATTCGCACTGTCTTTTTAACGTTGGAATTTCTGAGATTTAAATTAGAATCTGCTTGATAGGCTCATTTTTTAAAGACTGTTGCTTTTAGCTTTTGTAATTTAAAAGAGAGAAGTTGATTGGAACGGAAGGGGGCTCGACTCCTGTGGGAGATGCGTGAAGGCTGAGACCCCACAGGAGCGATAGCGACGAGGAGGCTCAGCTTACGCCCCAAGGAAAGCGAGCATCCTGGAGTGGAAATCAGCTTACACATACTGAAATAGCACAGTTGTATAAGAAAGCAACCTTTATAAAAGATTGTTGCTTTTGAGATTTTAATTTAAAAGACAGAAGTTGTAATTAACAAAACATGCTAAAATTGCAACACTGTATAAGAAAACATCCTTAAATTATGCAAAAATGTTCACAGAATGGGCTAGAATGCTTTACCTTTATTAGGTAAAATTAAAATTAGAATTATAGGAGGTTGTGACAATGGCACAAGATATAAAAATATTGATAGTTGACGATGAAGACCGCATAAGAAGATTACTGAGAATGTATCTTGAGCGTGAAAATTATATGATTGATGAGGCAAGTAATGGAGATGAGGCACTTGAGCTATCTTTAAATAACGATTATTCATTAATCTTATTAGATTTAATGATGCCTGGTTTAGATGGGCTTGAGGTTTGTCGTGAATTAAGAAAACTTAAGACTACCCCAATCATTATGCTTACTGCGAAGGGGGAAGAATCAAACCGAGTACAAGGATTTGAGGTAGGAACAGATGACTATATCATTAAACCATTTAGTCCTCGTGAAGTAGTATTACGCGTTAAGGCATTACTAAGACGTTCTTCTACAATTCCGTTATTTACCGTTGACTCTACAACAGCAAAAGATGTTGTTGTATATCCTCATTTAGTGATTGATAATGATGCACATCGAGTTATTGTAAATCGAGAAGAAATTAGTTTAACTCCAAAAGAATATGAATTGTTATTATTTTTGGCTAAATCTCCAGACAAAGTTTTTGATAGAGAGACACTTTTGAAATCGGTTTGGCAATATGATTATTTTGGAGACTTGAGAACAGTGGACACACATGTAAAAAGATTACGTGAGAAAATAAGTAAAAGTTCTGAAGAAGCCGCAAAAATGATTGTGACAGTTTGGGGAGTAGGATATAAATTTGAAGTAGGTCAAAATTAATGATACTAAGAAGTTTAGTAGGAAAGCTTTGGTTAACAATAATCTTGTTAGTCTCCCTTGTTTTATCATTTTTAACATTTGTTTTAATTGGTTTTTTTGAGAAATTTTATATTGAACTTCAAGTACAAAATATGACGGACAATGCAATAAAAATTTCTCATATAATTGAACAACATAAACCAAAATCAGATGTTGAATATTTGGTTAATAATATTGTAAGTCGCTACGCACAAGTATGTATTTCAACTGATGGAAACAATGCCTGGTACTCTTCAGATCGAAAGGGTCTTCAAAAGATACCTTTTAATCAGATAAAAAAAGATGAAATTTTAAATAATGCTATATATGATAAAGAAAATGTCAGCAAACGTTTAATGTATGAAAATCAAGAAAACATAGTGGTTGGTATCCCAATAAAAAATAATCAAAAAAATGGATCTGTTTACATTTACCAGACATTAGAACCAGTCAAACATATGATTCATCAAACAACTAATTTTGTTCTTCTAGCTGCTTTTATTGGTTTTATTTTAACAACATTTTTCTCATTTTTCCTTTCATCCAAAATAACTGCACCTCTTCGTAAAATGAGAGAAGTTGTAAGTGGTATGATGAAGGGTAGATTTGATATGAAGGTACCTATTCAAACAATGGACGAAATAGGAGAATTAGCACATTCTTTTAATCAGATGAGCAGGCAATTAAACTTTAATATCAATGCATTAACACAAGAGAAAGAAACCGTAACAAATATTATTTCTAGTATGGTGGATGGAGTAATTAGTTTGGACCATGAAGGGAATATTGGGACAACAAATGCTCAGGCCGTAAGATTTCTACGTAATTTAGATAATGAAAAAAATAGTCATATTACAGAGTTAACATTAACGGTAGAATTACACGATTTATTCAAATTAGTAGTAGAAACTGAGAAGAAACAATTCATGGAAGTCAATTTAGATCAAAGTAATTGGCAAATATTAATGTCACCATTATATAACCAAACTAAGATTCGCGGAGCAGTAGCAGTAATTCGAGATGTAACAGAACAGTTTCGTCTTGAAAAAATGAGGAAAGACTTTATTGCAAATGTTTCGCATGAATTACGTACACCAATTTCAATGCTTCAAGGGTACAGTGAAGCAATCGTTGATGGAGTTGCAGATTCAATAGAAGAAATGCAAGAGTTGTCACAAATTATTCATGATGAATCGTTACGTATGGGTCGTTTAGTTAATGACTTATTGGATTTAGCAAGAATGGAAAGTGGATTTACTGAATTGAATTGTCAAGAAGTAGATATCATTCCTTATTTAGAACGTATTATACGTAAATTCAAAAATTTACAGCATGATAAAGACATTGAAATATTCGGAGAGATTGGTAAAGTCTTAAATCAATATCTTCTTGTTGATGTTGATCGAATTGAGCAAGTACTTACGAACTTAATTGATAATGCAATAAGGCACTCAAAAGAAAATGGCTTAATCATAGTAAAGTTTTATCAAACTGAAGACTCAACTTTTATTGAAGTGTCTGACTCTGGAGTAGGAATTGCGAAAGAAGAGATTCCTTTCCTTTTTGACCGTTTTTATAAGGTAGATAAAGCTAGAACGAGAGGTAGAAGTGGAACAGGACTTGGACTATCGATCGTTAAAAACATCGTTCATGCACATGGAGGGAAAATTACAGTTAAAAGTGAAGTAGGCAAAGGTACGACATTTACTGCCAAATTCCCTAATAATTTGATTATTTTTAAAAATAATGTAGAGTAATCTTGTTTCATATTTAACAAATTGATCTTTTTATAAGTATGTTGCTTTTAAAAGATTTTGTTAAAACAAACAGTTGATATAGAAGTTGATTGGAACGGAAAGTGAGCAACCTTACGTTCCAATCAACTTAACACAATCTTAAATAGTAACAAAGATTACGAAAATAGCCAAACAAAAAAATAAATAATAAAGAATTTTCGAAAAAATAATTGATATTTTTTCCTAACTATTTTACGATAATAGTAATAAAATACGATAAAAAAGGTGTGTAATACACTTAATAGGGAATTTGGTGTAAAACCAAAGCTGTCCCCGCAACTGTAATGTGGACGAAACGGAATACCACTATTCTTTTTTGAATGGGAAGGTCGGAGTAGGATGAAACAAAGCCAGTAGACCTGCCTTTTTTATCATGTTTTCAATTCTTCGGGGAGTAAGAAATTGGAGCAGCAAGTACATAGATTTCGATGTGTATATTATTATTGTTGTTTCAGCTGGTTGCCTATTTGGCTAGCACTCTCCTTTATTAGTAGATTGCTATTCAATCTCGGCAACCTTTTTCACACTCTTCCGGATATTTCAAGGAGGAAAGAAAATGAAAGGTTTTAAAAAGCTCTTATTTAGTCTTATTTCATTATTAGTAGTATTGGTAGTGGGATGTAGCAGTTTTCATGTTGGGAAGGCTAGCAATGGAAAGACAACTAAGACGACTCAACAAGCTGCATTTCCAGTAACAGTAACAGATGCTACAAATAGCAAGATCACTATTAAAAAAGAACCAAAACGAATTGTATCACTTATGCCAAGTAATACAGAAATTCTTTTTGCTCTTAATAAAGGGAAAGATGTTGTAGGTGTAACCGACTATGATAACTATCCTACGAGTGTAAGTAAAATTGCTAAAGTTAGTGGAAAAAATATGTCATTTAACGTTGAGAAAATTATTTCATTACACCCTGATTTAGTATTAGCTCACCAATCTAGTCTAAGTACAGCTGGTGATGCATTTAAGCAATTAAAAGATGCTGGAATTACAGTCTATGTTGTGAAAGATGCAGAATCATTTGATAGTGTTTATGGTACTATTTTAGATATCGGAAAAGTAACAGGAAAAGTAAAAGAGGCAAATTCTGTTATAAATAAAATGAAAACCGATTTAAAGAAAATTCAAGATAAAGTAGCAAAAAGTAAAGTACATCCTTCAGTGTATGTTGAAGTATCAGGACCTCCTCAAATTTATACACCTGGAAATGGTACGTTCATCAACGAAATGCTTAACAAGATTGGTGCAAAAAACATTGCAAGTAATCAAAAAGGTTGGATTCAATATAGTGAAGAAGCAGTCATTAAAGCAAATCCGGATGTAATTATCACAACTTATGGATATTACGAAAAAAATTTACCACAAAAAATATTGGCTAGACAAAATTGGGGAACAATTAAAGCTGTTCAAAACAAACGTGTGTATGATGTAAACTCAGATACAACTTCTAGACCGGGACCAAGATTAGTCGAAGGAGTACAGGAGCTTGCAAAAGCTATTTATCCAGAGCTCTATAAATAAATATTTAGTTATCTATATCAGTTCAATACTATTATGTATTTTACTGTTTGTGTTAGGGGTATCGATCGGTTCAACGTCGATCCCTTTTCGTTTTGTACTTAGTAGTATATATGATCAATTTGTAGGGACGCATCATACACCAGATGACATAAAAACAATCATAATAGGGATAAGAGTGCCGAGAGTGCTTTTAGCATTTCTAGTAGGTTCAGCATTGTCCTTAGCAGGTGCAACATTTCAAGGGGTTTTAAAAAATCCACTTGCAGATCCTTTTACCTTAGGGGTTTCCTCGGGAGCATCAGTAGGTGCTGTTATAGTAATATTTTTTCAAATCAGTTTACCCTTATTATCTACATTTACATTACCAATTGTTAGCATAATAGCTGGTTTTTTAACATTATTATTTCTTCTTTACTTTGTTTCAAAATTAAGTAAAGATTTAAATGTAGAGTCGATTATTCTTGGTGGGATCATCATTAGTTCTTTTTGTTCTGCACTTCTATCATTTATCATTTCGTTATCCAATAATGAACTACGTGAGGTGATGGGATGGTTAATGGGAAGTTTAGGTAGCCGCGGATATAATTATTCACTACTATTATTACCTTTTTTAATTGTGGGAAGTATTACTATTCTTAGTGTAAGTAGACAATTGGATGCGTTAACTTTTGGCCAAACATCTGCACAACATTTAGGTGTGAATGTAAAAAAACTAACATATTTGTTACTTTTCACAGCTAGTTGTTTAACTGGTGCAGCAGTAGCTGTTTCAGGAACGATTGGATTTGTTGGACTAGTCGTTCCACATTTTACCCGTAAATTAGTTGGTCCATTGCATAAACACCTTTTGATATTAACAATGTTACATGGTGGATTTTTTTTAATGGCTACAGACCTAATTTCTAGAACAATTTTAGCACCTAGTGAACTACCTGTTGGAGTTGTCACATCATTAATTGGAGCACCAATTTTTGCGATTATTCTCATTCGAATGAAAAAAGGGAGAGTAAAAAATTGATTAGTTGTAAGAATGCTACATTTACATATACAGGTAGAGATGTTGGAATAAAAAATATCTCTCTTACAGTAGATAAAGGTGAGTGGGTTGGCATTATTGGGGCTAATGGTAGTGGTAAATCTACTTTATTAAATATAATTAGCGGAATCATTATTCCTGATTCTGGCTCTATTGAGCTTTGCAAGCAATCCCTATCAAATTTTTCTAAAAAAGAATTAGCAAAAAATATGTCAGTTTTGTCACAACATCAACAATTTACTTATGAGTATACTGTAAAAGAAACAATAAAATTAGGTAGACTTGTTCATCAATCGTCACTTTTTTCTAGATGGAGTCAAGAAGATGAAGATGCCGTCGGGCGTGCAATGAAGTGGACGAACACGCATCAATTTGAACAAAATTTATTAAATGAAATAAGCGGAGGAGAGAGACAACGTGTTTTTTTAGCGCAATGCCTTGCACAAGAAACTCCTTGTATTTTGCTAGATGAACCTAGCAATCATTTAGATATTTCTCAAACGATTCAAATTCTTGATTTACTAAAAAAACTTCAAAATGAACAACAAAAAACAATTGTAACCATTTTTCATGATTTAAATTTAGCAAGTTTATTTTGTGATCGAATAATAGCATTAAAGGACGGAGAAAAAATTATGGATGCCAAGGCAAACGAACTTTTAAATGAAGATGCTCTTTATTCGATCTTTCAAACACCATTTACTGTATTAAATCATCCAAATACAAATCATAAAATGATTGCTTATAAAAGTAATATATTATTATAGATAGTAACTGTAAATTAATATTAAAAATTCATTTCATGGGGTGAATAAAATGAAAATTTATACAAAAACAGGTGACAAAGGTACTACTAGTTTAGTAGGGAAGAGAGTAGACAAGGACCATCTTAGAGTTGAAGCTTATGGAACAATCGATGAATTAAATTCAATTATTGGGTATGCTATGACCTATTTGGACTCGAAAGAAACGAAAAATTTATATGTTGAATTACAAAGAATACAACATGAGCTTTTTGATTGTGGTGGAGATTTGGCAATTGTGAAAGAAGGAATACCATTCAAAACAACAAATAAAATGATTGAGGACTTAGAGCTGAAAATTGATGAATTTATGGAAGCGACGCCTACTTTAAAACGATTTATTTTACCTGGTGGCTCTAAGGCTGCTGCTGTCATTCACCAAGCAAGAGCTGTTGCTCGTCGTGCTGAACGATGTGTTGTTTCTTTAATGAAAGAAGAAACTATACATGAGCCAGCCTTAATGTATTTGAATAGATTGTCTGATTACTTATTTGCATTAGCAAGAGTAATTAATGTAATTGAAAATGTAAAAGATGTTGAATACGAACGTGGTGCAATTGTATTCCGAACTTCACAAAAAGATGAATAAAGTTAACGTAAAAACCTTTGTTTG
>Ga0187780_10001506_pt1 | contig 17590 bp, 19 predicted proteins | sample 1015_Q2_SP10_20__FD_132429 | JGI IMG/M metagenome (GOLD analysis project Ga0187780, IMG submission 132429) | Tropical peat soil microbial communities from peatlands in Department of Meta, Colombia - 1015_Q2_SP10_20_MG | ecosystem: Environmental > Terrestrial > Soil > Wetlands > Peat | place...
GGTTCGCGACTGACTCGGACTCTAACCGGACTCACGTCGGAATGACCAACATTAACGAACCTGGGACTGCTTGTATCCTTTGAACATATACAACCAGAGCGATTTTACCTTGTCAATGTGCCCGCGCTTACAATCCACAGGAACTCCGGTTAGAAGCAAGCGCTCGGCGAAATCACATTCGAGACAAACTTTGTCGGCGTAAGGACACTTCGCCTCATTCTGTTCGTACTCGCTCAACCATATCGAACTTGGCAAACATCACACGACTAATCTTTCGTGGTCTTAGTCGTTTATGCGTTGCGGACAAAGGTTAGACAATGGATTTCTTAATCCGTATGGCATAGACTTTTTCTCCCTGAACCTTCACTCTAACTCCAAACTGAAAGCTCTCGTCATCCGCTATTCTATTGGCTCGAATTCGAAGCGCATAAGCTAAATCTCTAGCATCATTCTCTGTGCGGCAAGTAACTTTGAATCCGTCCAAGATTCCTCTTGCAATGAGTCTCATCTTACGATCTCGCTGACCATAGGCAACATGCTTGTCGAAAGTACCCCGGCGATACTGCCGCAAATTTACTCCACCTAGGAATCCTTACGCGCCTAATGAGCTTGTTAACGGATACTCACCCAGAGCAATACGCCAAGCCCCGCTGTTTGGACCACAGTATAAGCTAGGACAAAACCTCCCACATCGGACGCGTAATACATGAACATAGCCAAGAACGAATAAAGCGCGAGCAAATTCTGAACCAGAAAAAGCCCCGCAAAGAACAGAAGGCCGGCGGTAAATTGTGCTCTGATCTTGCGAAATCCATTTCCATAAACCCAAATCAATCCAACCAACAATACGATGTTCGCAAACGAGAACAATGCGGATAAATCGTGAACTAAATCCAAAGCCTTTCACTAACACACTTGAATCTTACATTATCTGCTTTCACCCAATTCTATCCCAAATCAAAGTTGATATGAGCTACTGGCAGACTGCTCTCAGTCTACCTTTCAAAGGAGCTAGCTACGATCCAAACAATTGCAACAAGCATAAGATCTTACAGGAACCTCCCCTTTAGGGGCAAACTGTCAATTTCGCTCAGAAACAGTCGAATCCGAGACCCTAAATCAAGACTCCTACGGTTGTTTCCTTCCCCTTGATTTTGCGAACAGAACGGTTAGCAGAACTACCGAGCCTAGAAAGGTGAGAATCAATGCTGACGTGAACACTCCAAGTATGGAGTAGAGGGGCACTTTAGCCTGCCAACTGATATTCATTGTCGCAGTCGAGTAAGGAGTTACGGTTTCCGTTACCTGAAAGCTAAGTGGTACCAACATGCTAACCGAGATGTTGCTAATCGTGCAAGAATTGATGCAATACATCATTATTCCGTAAACGCCTGCCCTTATCACTGTCAGCGTCCCGTGTCCGTGACCTGGCACATAGTGCAATGGATATTCAATCAACTTGTTGCCGCCTTGCAAAAATAGGAAGATTGATCCTTTCCCAACGTCACATGGTTGACACCTGACTTCAACTTCGTAAGTGGAATTGCCTTGAAGTTTGAACTCAGATGACACGAAGATTGATTTTTCAGGGCCACCAAGGCCTGTAAGGTTAATGGGCTTAGTCAGATTGTAAACGGTTTGTAATTCGTAGATTACGGTCGGAGCCTCAAACTGAGTCGTGAAGCTAGTAGTAAGATAAGCCTCCTGATTGACCGGAACCGGATAGAGAGGGGTAGTTAGAATGAGAACAGTGATAAACAGGATTGCAGTCGAAGCAAAAAGACCTCTCAACTCCATCACGCGTGGTATCGTGCCCTCGAAATGCAACACCATCATTAGTCAATGGTCTTCTTGAAATAATCGAACAAACCCATGGCATGAAGTGCTATTATTGAGGAGACTATCAATCGTAATAATGCTCCTAGTATGGATGTTCACCTCCACAATTCTCACTTGGGGGGTGACTGGCAAAATCGACTTTCTCACACTTGTTTTACTATATATTCTACCTTACTTGATATGGATGATAATCGAAGTGGGACGCCGAAGATTCGGATCTTAACGAATATCCGAAACCAACGATTGATCAGTTATTATTTTATAGATAGTATACGAAAGATGAAAATATCAGCACATAACGTCACGCGAGTCGAGACCTTTGGGGAACGAACTGAGAGAGTTTGACTATCAATGGCAGAATCTAAGTTCCCCCGACATCGAATATGGACCGCAGAGAATTACTGACCTTTTGAATCATACTGGGTTAAGTCAAGATTTCTTTCGTAACAAGCATTGTCTAGACGTAGGTTGCGGCGTTGGCAGATGGACGTGGGCCATGATGCAGATGGGTGCTCATGTGGAGAGCATTGACATCAGTTCGCAGGCGGTTGCTGCAACTCAGAAAATCAACGCTCAAACCTATGTCAGGGACATCATGAGCTTGGAACCGACACAAAAATACTCCTTCGTTCTATGCTGGGGCGTTCTGCATCATTTAGAAAAACCATTCGAAGGATTCAAGAAAGTTGCATCGCAGGTTAAGCCTGGTGGAACGTTACACATAATGGTCTACAATAGAGCGAATCAAGCCGTATACGAACCGCTAAGACGAACGTGGAAGGACTTATCCCCAAAAGATAAACTCGATTTGTGTGACAAACTTGCAAAGGAACGTGGCGGAACCGTCCATGGATGGTGGGATGCCCTTAATCCCCAATACAATTGGGGTTTCTCACACGAAGAGATCAGAGAGTGGTTTGCAAGTTCTGATTTCGATCAAATTAGAAGTATTCCCCCCAAAATACCATGGTCCTTATCACATGAGACACGATACTTTTTGAGACTGAGGCTGAAACGAAGGCATAATATCAACATGAACGGACGACTCAACCCGAATCATGAATAACGATCGGTTAACCAACATCCAAAGCAATTGTTTCCCAATCTGAATCGACGATTCTGCTGAGAATGACGGTTACAATTGATCGTATGGTTCAATGACGATCGAATCCAAGCCGATAAAGAAAGAACGTTACTTATTGGCTGCGGATTCTATCCCAGATTTTTGCGAATTCATCATACTCCTGTTCCAATTCAGGCGATAGAAAATACATCGTTCCGTAACCTTCTCCCTCGCCTAAGATCATTCGATTCTTCAACAATACTCCCAAATGATGCCTGATTGTCTTGTAATCCATTTGAAGCATCTCTGCCAACTGATTCGCATTCATCGGTCGTTCTTTCAACGCGATGACGACACGAGCGCGATTTGGACCACCACGGTTCCCTGTGAAGACCCACCAGATTATTCTTCGAATCGCGCTCGACAAAATCACTACCTCAAGGCTAATGACACATCCCCATTTATAGCGTGAACCATGAGTTCCACGGTTCTCTGAACCTTTCAATAATGCTGTTTAGACGTGTACGAAGAACTATTCAAGATCGACGTCAAAACGATGCAAATTGAAATATGGTCTACGCGAATTCCGTTTGACGTGCGTTGCTATGACCGTGACAGAGACAGTCAAGAAACAACAACGATTCTTCTGCGAGAACTGTAAACGTGAAGTTTTTCTTTCTGCAAATCACTGCGACCACTGCGGCGGAAAAATTGAGTGGCCCGACGCAATCAAGAAGATACTCACTTCATGGAAGAAGACCGAGAAAAAGAAGTAAACCGCTCATTCTTTGTCCCTCTCTCATCTTAGTCAACGCTAATATCATAACAATGGACCCTTCCCATCCTAGGGGAGAAGCCCTTGCAGTCCTTCAAGATCGGATAATCGCCGTAGGCGATTCAAAGAGCATCTCCAGACTCGCGGGACCAGAAACAATTCTGATAGATATTCGTGGCAGAACGATACTTCCAGGGTTCATTGATTGCCACAGTCACCTGATCGAGTTCGGGCTTTCACTCGGAAACTTGGACGTATCCTGCGTACGCAGCATTAGGGAACTCAAAGAACGAGTCAAAAAACAAGCAAACCAGGTAAACAAGTGGATCATAGGCCGTGGCTGGGATCAAGAGAAGTTTACTGAAGCAAGATACCCTAATCGGTACGACCTGGACCATGTTGTAAAGCATAATCCTATCTTCCTCCGTAGAATTTGCGGCCACATAGCAGTTACTAACTCAGCTGCGCTTGGAATCGCTGGGATCACTTCAAGAACACCTGACCCGCCTGGCGGCAAAATCGATCGAGACGCTGCAGGCCGCCCCACTGGGATATTACGCGAAAGAGCTATGGACCTAGTGGAAGAAAAGGTACCACACCCTACAGAAGCCGAGTACAAAATTGCCTCACTTAACGCTTTCAAGAAAGCATTGGCTGTCGGCTTAACAACCGTACATTGCATAATCAGCTCCAAGTCCGAATTTACGGCTCTCCAGGAATTAGATAGAGAGGGCAAACTTCCACTTAGGCTCCAGATACTAATTCCAATTCACAAACTGAGTTTTGCTGCACAACTTGGAATCAGAACCGGATTCGGCAACGAATGGCTCCGGATAGCGGGAGTGAAAATATTCACCGACGGTTCGCTCGGAGCCAGAACAGCTGCGCTGAAGGCACCCTACAGCGATGATCCTACAAATAGAGGAATTCTGACCTACAATCAAAGAGAGCTAGAGAAGCTCATTTACCGTGCACACAAGGCTGGTTTCCAGATTGCCGCCCACGCGATTGGCGACAGAGCCGTTCATGCAGTTCTCAAAGGTTATACGAAACTGAAAGACATCAAAAAGATGCGTCACAGAATCGAACACGCGTCAGTTCTAGACTCTCGTCTGATAGAATGGACATCGAGATTGAAATTGATCGTTTCTGTTCAGCCTAGCTTCATACGATCTGATTCATGGATAGAATCTAGACTAGGATCAAAACGCTCGCGCTACGCGAACGCCCTCAGAACGCTAAAACAAAGGCACATCATGACCGTGGCGGGATCAGATTGTCCAATCGAACCAATGTCACCCTTGATTGGCATAAGCGCGTCTGTTGATCGACCAGGCCACCAGTCTTTAACTGTAGACGACGCGATTTCGCTCTACACACGTAATGCATCATACGCGTCCTTTGAGGAGCATACAAAAGGTTCGATAGAACCCGGGAAATTAGCTGACTTAGTCGTCCTGAACAAGGACCCCACCAAGATTGAGATATCAGATATCTGCCAAATTCGCGTACTCATGACAATCGTTGGAGGAAAAATCAGCTATGATTCATTTTGAGTGATAAGATCAGAATCACAAACGTTTATCCCAAGCACGTTATCCTCTACTCCACGAGGCCATTACTGGCCTGTGACTGGCATGGATTGGTAGAAATTGGAAGTTTACTTTGTTGAGACACCAGCCGGAATATTCATTGTTGACGGCGAACTAAATGTATTAGATAAGGTCCTCTTTGCAAAAGCTCCTCATCTTGCTGCTGCTGAGCTGAAGCAAGTTCAGGAAGGAACACTCACAACTGCCATTATAGATGCGTTAAAAAATGCGACCAAGACTGATACGCTCGTATTCGAGAACCAATTGCTCGTAAAGGCTGCAGAACGAGCAGATCTGCAGGCAATTACACGTACGAATCCTGTCCCTGATAGTTTCAGGAGTAGACTTAGCTCAGAGTGGGAAGGACGGGACGCATGGATAAAACAACAGGCTCTAACAACTCCGATATTCAGAACGCCTGATGCCTACAATGATTTTGCCCGTCAACTCACACTTGAAGTTGCTCGCGCAGGAATCGCATCGGCGGCCACAAGACGCGACCTAAGCGCAGTGCAAGCAGTCCGCTCAATTGACGATTTGGATAAGACGTTAAATTTACTCGCGGGACGAGTTCGCGAATGGTACGGACTGCACTTCCCAGAAATGGATCGCATCGTTGAAAAGCATGACACCTTTGCAAGACTGGTAGCGAAGTTGGGAAACCGTCGAAACTTCACGAAAGAAAACCTGGTAAGTGAAGGAATACCCTCCGAAACTGCGGATACACTAGCGGATGCAGCTCGTAGATCTATGGGCGGACAAATCGAAGAATCCGACCTACAAGTTCTAAAATCATTCTGTGATCTCATGTTAGAGTTATACACATTCAGAGGCAAAAGCGAAGCGTACATCGACGACGTCCTGAAAAAGGTCGCGCCGAATATGACGGCGATCGTTGGCGCGCCGCTATCAGCTCGACTTATCTCAATTGCAGGAAGTCTGGACAATTTGGCAAAGATGCCCGCGAGTACACTTCAAGTGTTAGGTGCAGAAAAAGCGCTCTTTCGGTCACTTAAGACCGGGGCAAGGCCACCCAAGCACGGCGTAATATTCCAACACACGGCAATACATCAGTCTCCACGATGGCAGAGAGGCAAGATTGCACGGGCGCTTTCAGGGAAGCTTAGCATTGCTGCGAGAGTCGACGCATTTGGAGGAACTTTCCTTGGCGAACAACTACGTGACAACGTCAACAAGAAAGTCGACGAAATAAAGAACAGATACAAGGTTCCACCTCCCTCCCCACACGCAAGGCAACAGAAGAAGAGGGATCTTGCGCACAAACGCTAGAAAGGACGACAGATACGAAGGCGTATTTTGGGTAACAGTTGAAGATGGGTCGAAACGCCTCGCTACAAAGAACTTTGCACCGGGTGTCAACGTCTACGGGGAAAAGTTGCTCAGCGATGGCGAAAGCGAGTACAGGACATGGGACGCCTACAGAAGCAAACTTGCCGCAGCTATCCTCAGAAACATCAGTAATCTGCCATTGAAGAACGGCTCCAAAGTCCTGTATCTCGGATCGGCCTCCGGAACCACCGCAAGTCATGTCAGCGACATTGTCGGAAAACAGGGCAGAGTATATTGCGTTGAGTTCGCACAGCGGAGTATGCGTGAGCTCATAGATACTCTGTGTCAACATAGATCAAATGTTTATCCGATATTATCGGACGCACGGATTCCTGAAAAGTACAAATCACTTGTCTCGCCTGTTGATCTGATCTACTGTGACATTGCTCAGCAACAGCAGGGCAAAATTTTGGCAGATAATGCCGAAGTGTTCCTCAAAAGCGAAGGATCGCTTATGATCGCCATTAAGTCCAGAAGCGTTGATGTCACCATGGAACCGGTAGACGTATTTCGACAAGAGATTCGAGTGCTCGAACAACGTAATTTCCAAATCTTACAGACAGTTCGATTAGAACCGTACGAGCAAGATCATGCCATGGTTCTAGCGAAATGGGATCTTTCTCGATTACAGAGTCGGTGAAGTGAAGACAATGCATGACTCCAAGACAGCAATTGATAGGGCGTTTGATGCACTCATTGGTTACGAAATCCGCCGACTTAACAACCATTTACCGAAACGCAGAAGAGCTCTCAAAGAGCTCCTTGCACAGAATAACGATTCAACAGTGGAAGCTGTCGACGGGTCGAAGCTCCTTCTGCGGCAAGTGGAACTGCAAGCTATTGCAGGGATAGTACCATTGGAGTATCATGACAAACTTCTGCTCCCGTTCATTATCCTACGCCAAATGGAAATGGGAAAGTCCACCTTTTCAGTATTCGGCGGCCAGCTTGAAACATTTACAATTCAAAAAATCCTCGAGAGAACGGCCGATTCCTTTCATGAGATGTACAAACATAGTGTTGAGGAGTCGCTTCTTTACAGACCAGAAGTCGCTGAACTCGTGGGGAAGTTTCACAGTCTCATAGTAATAGGGTTCGGTGTCCCGCAAGAGATATCGGATTACGAACGAAATCGAATCTGAGCAAGTTCGTTCTCGATCTCCCTTGCAGTCTTCCACGATAGTCGCACTATCGGCGGATACGAATCATGGCTTTGTCTATAAGCCCGGAGAAAACTCATGGTTTTCGGATCGGTGATGTATCCAGACCCGAAGTCACCATATTCTGCATGTAGCTGATTGATTACCTGATCCCGATGCACCTTTGCGATCACGCTTGCAGCTGAAACTTGAGGGTAGTTCCTGTCAGCATGATGTTCCGAAATGATCGTAATTGTCTTCAGATCGTCCTTTAGGAAGCTACGTACGTCTTCTCCAAACCTTTTCTCATTCACGTCAGAAGCATCAACGTAGACTTCCGGAGGTTCCAACTCGTTAATCACTTCTGCCATTACTCGTGCTTCCAGAAAGTTCAACTTTCTCAATTTGCGACCATGCAAAACTACGTCATCTATCTGATCCGGCTGAATTTCACGAAGTCCGATTCGCGAAACTAACCCCCTAATCCTTTCGGCCACTTGGACCCTCGTGTTCGATGTTAAGAGCTTAGAGTCCTTAACACCCATCCTGACCAAGTCCTTTACGCGATCACGTGGAAGAGCTACCCCGCCTATAACCAAGGGACCGATTATAGGTCCTCGCCCCGCGTCGTCTATACCCGCAGTCCATTCCACGGAAACCACCTGATCTGAGCAAGATCGAGGCTTTGGTAGTTAATAGCTGCGATCATCTGTAACACGCACATGAGCGCACCGCGCATCTTCCTCACTGGAGCCCCCGGAATCGGGAAGACAACCGCAATTCGTCTAATCACGCGGAAACTCGAAGTACATGGACAAAAAGTGGGGGGCATTATTACAAGCGAAATAAGAGACAGTAGAGGAAGACTTGGGTTCCAAATCGAAGACATCTCCACACATAAAGTTGGAACATTAGCGCATATGTACGAGACCTCCGGAGAGGCACCGAGTGTGGGCAAGTATCACGTCAACCTCCTCAACCTTGAGACGGTCGGGGTAGCGGCAATCACAAACGCAGTCTGTACCGCGGATGTCATCATAATTGACGAAATAGGGCCTATGGAACTGAAATCCAGAGAATTCATCATGGCCGTCGAATTAGCGGTTAGCTCCCAAAAGTATCTGATCGGGACAATTCATCGAATGAGCACCCATCCACTGGTCACCGCGATAAGGTCTAATCTGGATTCCCAAATACTCGAAGTTACCTTGCATAATAGAGATACAATTCCATCCGAAGTCGCTGCTGCCGTTACGCGGTGTATAACCTAGTTGCCAGTACCGCAGATAAATGAATCAACTGAGGGAAAAGCGAAACTACGTTTCGATTCCGACGCCAAGATCTTCTACAATCCGAAAATGAGAATGAATCGTGACATCGCTGTTCTCCTTGTCAAATCGTATTTTCGCGGAAAACGCATTCGTATCTGTGAGCCGATGACTGCTTCAGGCGTGAGAGCCATACGGTATGCTTCGGAATGCCCTAACGTCGAGAGCGTTACCGCGTCTGACGTCGACCCTACATCAGTGCAATTTGCGAATCATATGATCCAGCTAAATAATCTCAGAGAGCGGATAACTGTGAGCCAAACAAACGCGACCTCGTTGATGCAGAATAACACAGCAGTGAGGTTTGATCTCGTTGATCTTGATCCGTTCGGTTCACCTTCCCCATTCTTTGAAAGCGCGTTATCTTGTACGGCAGAAGACGGGATATTGGCAGCCACGGCCACCGATATGGCGCCCCTCACAGGAGCTAGGCCTGCTGCATGTTTCAGAAAATACGGAATAGTAGCCGTTCGTACTGAATTTGAGAAGGAGACTGCAGTGCGTGTCTTGGCAGCGTGCCTAAGTCTAGTTTCCGGAAGGCTCCAACTTGGAGTGAAGGTTGTGTTCAGTCATGCTTCTGATCATTATGCCAGACTCTATGTACAAGTCTACAAAGGACGCCAAGCCGCCAATAGTTCGATAAGGAACTTGGGCTTCTTGGAGTACTGCTCACAATGCCTAAACAGAATCACCCGCGGAATATTCGATGAAAACACATCAAGTTGCAGTAATTGCGGTACGAAGATGAGAGTTATCGGCCCCTTATGGTTAGGAAAGCTGTGGGACATTGAGCTCGTAAGTCGTATGATTGCAAATGCAGCGACAATAACCTCCTCGCGTTTATCAGACGTTCAAACCTTGTTGGATCAAGTCTCAGGAGAGGTGGATGCTCCGCCTTTCTACCATAGGGTTGACAGAATAGCCCACAGCATCCGAACAAATCCCCCGCGTGTTAGGAACGTGGTTTCTGCTCTGCGATCACTTGGGTATGTGGGTACTCTCACCCATTTCCACTCAAACGCATTCAGGACCGACGCAACAGACCAAGTAATCCTAACTACCTTCGGCAGATCCAAGAAAACCTAGTCCGAGGAAGTAGAGCTCAGCACTTTCTGCTCTACTTGCAGGAGGTTTGACAATTCGCAACACGCGAAAGCGCGCCTTCATCTCATTACGGAAGTCGTTAATTTCAGAACCTTGAAAAACCTTGACTAGAAAGTTGCCTGATGGTTTCAGCACGTTACATGCTATTCTGAATGCGCACCTCGCCAACTCGATCTGTCGGGCATGATCGACCTCCCATACACCCGACACGTTAGGAGCTACGTCAGATAGAACTACATCGTACCTGTTATGCCCCAACGAAACGATTCTGAATAACACTTCCTCGCTTGTAATATCTGCCTCTAGAGTGTCTATGTTTTCGAACGGCAATTTTGCAATGGGTTCTATATCCACTCCTAGAAGATAGCCCTGATTGCCTACAACTTGATGTGCTGCTTGCAACCAGCCTCCGGGAGCAGCACCTATGTCAAGGACGAAATCGCCTCTTCTAATTGGACGGTATCGCTTTGCAATCTGTTGGAGTTTGAAAGCCGCTCTGCTTCGATACCCTCTCGCTTTAGCTAAGCGATGGAATTGATCTTCCTTCCGCCTTCTTAACCACTCATTCGGCACTTTTCGATACCGCTTTTGCAGATGCCGCTAGGTTCTCCAACCATTTTGTCAAATTTTCACACTTGCTCGCATTCATAAGCCAGGTTTGTGGACAGCTCCCTTTCAAGTCGCAAAACGCACACGGAATATCTGCTATGGAATCAATTGTCGAGTACCGTCGTTTGGCGAAGACTCGATATGTCCAGCGACCGTCATGCAGCTCCTTCTTACGCGCTATCAAGCCCTTCTTCTCAAGCCTCAGAATAGCGCGTGAGCCTTCTCGACTGTCTGCAGTCAGCTTCTTCCACAATTCTGACTGAAGAATGCCCATGTCACCCAGCTCCATGACTATGCGTAGGACGTCCTGTTCTGTTGGGCCTTTCCTAGGCAATTTGTTGTCCTCTGAACTTGATGAAACTCGAGAAGTTTAGTTTAGATCATCTTAGTTAACATTCAATTTAAAGGTTCGAGCTAATTCGCACCTGAGAAGTCAGGTTATTCTTGAGCCATTGGCAATCTCCCGATCGGTTGTTAAAAGCGCGATTAGTTTGTCCTGCTCGGCAGCCAGAAGCATTCCTTGTGATACTTCACCTGCAAACTTGGTAGGTTTGAGGTTGAAGAGAAAAATGATCCGCTTTCCCACGAGCTCAGCGGGGTTATAGTATCCGACAAGACTTGAAATAGTCTGCTTGACTCCTAGCGATCCGAGATCGACGAGAATCCTGTACAATTTCTCTGTTCGTGGCACACGATCAACCTGCGTAATCGTACCAACTCTCGCATCAACTCTCTTGAATTCCTCGAAAGATATGTAATTAGATCCCTCAACAGACATGCGTTATCACACCCGAACTCTCCGACGCCAAAGATAAATCGCTTACGAGATCGGCTTTAACCGCATGTCTCATGGTCAATGACCTGACTAGTTCAGACCTAGCAAGTCGGTTTTCAACCCTCGTAGCCAACACTTGCGCGTTTCAAAATGTTCATTGAGTAAAGAATTGCAAGCTCCCCATTCAGTGAACCCGGTAGGAGCGTTCAACGCAAATTGAACGGTCAGGATCAGTCCCGTTGAATATTCACCGGCTATTCTACTGAGGTAAAATCTTGGACACCTTCCGTCTCCACATACCGGCCTGAACCGAGACACACCATCGAAGAATTATTATGATAAGAGGACTGACAATAGGCCGGTGCGAATGATTGGTTAAGCGCAAAGCGAAGAAGAGTGCAAAGAAGAAAGCGAAACGATCCGTTAAGAAGAAGAACGTGAAAAAGAAGTTGCCTCCCCCCGTGATGCCTGAACCGGTGGCCCCACCTGTGCAACCTGAACCCGCGGCTCCACCAGTGGAGCCTCCACCCTCCGAACCTCTACCTTAAGCCCAAAACAGTTTCAGATCCTGAATTCACTGCTGGTTGCTCATCGTATCGGAGATACGTCAGAGTAGTATTGTGCTACTTAACGACCAAGATTGGACACTTAGCATGATGGGTCACCTTGTCTGAAACACTACCGAGGAGGAACGCCCGCACCTCAGTAAGTCCTCTGCTTCCTATTACGATAAGATCAACGTTCTCCGCTTGGGCAAGACGCACTATTTCGTCTGCAGGTACTCCTCGTACGAGTTTGCTTTCGTACGCCACCCCTGCTGCCTTTACGACTTCCTCTGATTTTGCAATGATTTTCTTACCTTCAGATTCCATCTCTTTCACAAATACGGTTGTAGCAAGCACGCCAGCCTCAGATGGTGTGACTGCGTAAAACCGGCGAAGCACTACGTGGACGATAAGCAATCGTGATCCATATTTTCTTGACAAATCTACAGCTTGGGCAAGAGCTCTCTCGGCGAACGGCGATCCGTCAACCGCAACCAAAATTCGAGAGAACATTATGGCCAGTGGACATATTGGTGAATTACGTTTATCAACTTACCCAATTTTGATAATTCAAAAGGTGGCTCTGATACCGTGAAAAGCGAAGCGTGCTGCACGCTCATATGTCTAAAAGGTTGTCGTCGGTCGAACGTCCTTTTTTCACGCACGCGATCCCACCCGCTGTTTATCGCTTAGTAACCTGTTCGATCACAAGCTTTGCGCCCTCCAAAGATATGAAAAGCGGTTGGCTTTTTTGCCATTTCAATTTCTCGATCATCTGATGTGGTATGGTGATTCTGTACTGTCCTCGAAATCCTTGTAATCGTACGATGTCGAGCGTTTGCGACATGGAAGACCGGCTTAGGCCTCATGAGTCCTATGAGACCTTATGAGCATTACGAAGTCTTAAATATACTAACGAATACTCACTAGTACTCGTAGGACTTAAGACCTTGGAGAATGTTGAGTATTATCGTGATTCGTCTGGATTTTGGAAGATTAAGGCCCCTAAGCGCAGACGTATAGTTCATCTGTAAATTGTCAATTTGCTTATGTGCTTTCGATCTTCTTCAACTGTTTCTGGTACATTTCAAGTGCTTCCTCTGATGTTGTTGCGTCTTCTGGGGACTTGTCTTGGCGCCATTTTCCTGTGAATCGTGGGAAGCGGAGCGCGAGTCCACTGTCAGGGCGGATTGCTCCGCGTGCGCAAGTGTGAAGTGGCGATAATGTGATCTCGTCTGCAGCAACTTCCATCACGATAGTGGGTATGACCCACACATCTGGTTCCATTAATGAGTTCACGCGGGAGTGTCTGTTCTTGATTATGTGAGGTTGCATGATCTTAGGTAGATTAGCTACGTCCTCGTCCGTGAAGCCTGAGCCGAGTTTGCAAAGTGTCTCGAACATGTCCTCCTTCTTATTGTAGACCGCCATCAGAAGGGCCCCATATCCCCCGGCGCGTCTTCCTCTTCCGGCAAAGGCGCCGACTGGCACTAGGTCGACTGTATCTTGAACTTCCGCCTTGTATGAACGCTTGTACTTTATCCATAACCAGCCTCTTGCGCCGGCTTGGTAGAATGACTCGTTCGAGATGCTTTTTATGACTAAGCCTTCGCAGCCTGCTGCTACAGCCTGAGCCATCAGCTGCTCCACTCTATCAGGATCATGGATTATGAACTGTTCTGAGATCATGACATGTGCGGTAGGCTGAATTATCTCCATCAATGCCTTTCGTCTTTGTGAGTACGGTACTGTGGTCATATCGCGACCGTCAACGTAGAGTAGATCGAAGAGAAAGATAGTAACGGGAACTTCTTCTGACATTTTGCTAATGTCATATTTTCTTCCTCTACGTTGAGAAATCACTTGAAAAGGCAGCATGTCACCAGTCTGAGGGTCCACTGCTACGCATTCGCCTTCAACAATTGCTTCGTCAACCTTTACGCACTCTCTCAACTTCCTTGAGACATCAGGAAACTGATCAGTAATATTCTCAAGCCTTCGTGAGAAGAGATGAGTACCCTCTTTGCCTACGTGTGCTTGCACCCTAAGACCATCATACTTGTACTCTGCGGCAGCTTCTCCGCCTAGCTTCTCAATGATCTCGCTCGCTGACGGTAATCGTTCACAAAGCATCGGTCGAATTGGACGGCCTAATGAAATCTTGAACTTCTCCACCGCATCCAAACCGTCCTGGGCAACGACCTCAGCAACATGGCTTAGGTCGGAGGACAGATTGTAGGCTCGCTCCAGAGGAACTCTAGCCTCTTTTCCTCCTCCGTAAGCAAGGGCTAGCGCGTCCAGTATTGTCATGTCCGCCACTCCCAATCTTAAGTTGCCAATCGCGATTCGTGTGATGAATCGCCCCTCGAGGGGAGAAGCATTGTTCAACAAGTTGATCAGGTGACGAATCTTCGTTTCAACCGACCCTGACCCTGAGGCCTTGGCGATCTTCGCGAATGTATCATACACACTATTTACGGTCAAGGGCTGTTGGCTCAACGTTGATTGAGATTTCTTACCGATAAGCTGCTCAGCGCATAGTCCAAGATCACCAGTCTTCTTGTAAACCCCTTCGACACTGGCCTCGGATTTTCCAGTGACCTCCGAGATAGCTTTCGTAAGCAGCTTATCGGCTACACCCAGCTCGACGCCAACATAATCCGGATATAATCTGCCTTGCAAGAGGTTCACGACTCGACCCAACTCCTCCTTCGGAGTCTCCTTCATCAGCTCCACTAGGAGGCTTGTCATCTCGAGACGTTTGGTTGTCGCCTCCACCTTCTCGAACGTCTCAGCGAGTTTGATGAACCTCAACTTGCACACAACGTACGCTCAATGGAAGGGATGATCAGACTTTAGCTCTTCGGTCTTCTTAGCAGGTATAGCTGAACGTGATTTTCCCGCAACGGAGAAATATCCAAGGTGAGACCTGACTGCTTGAAGGTGGCCGAATTATCGGAGAAAAAGACGATGAATTTCGGCTGTGCAGGTTGGTCCTACAAAGAATGGCTCGGACCCCTATACGATCCTGACGAAAGCATGCTTCAACAATATGCCTCCGTCTTCGATACGGTTGAACTCAACTCCTCATTCTACAAGACACCTGACGAAGGGACAATCCTAGGGTTAACCAGATACACAAAGAGAGGTTTCATGTTCAGCGCCAAAATAAATCAAAAATTCACACACGACCTCAGACTAAACTTAGACGAGCAGTCACAAGACGAACTCGAGGAATTTGTCCAATTATTCGACCCGCTCCTGACACAAGATCGGTTAGGATGCTTTCTCATACAACTCCCACCCTCACTGAAGAGTGATGAAAAGCTACTTGAGAATTTTCTAGCCGCACTTCCCAAACGATATGATTACGTGATCGAATTCAGACATCAATCATGGATAAACGACGTCACCTGGCAAATTCTCTCCAAATACGAAACTGCTTACTGCATCGTTGACGAACCCCTTCTTCCACCAGAGATACACGTAACCTCAGATATCGGTTACATCAGATGGCATGGACATGGCAAGCATCCCTGGTATAACTACCGTTACACAAACGAGCAACTCCAAGAATGGACCCCCAAAGTTAGAGAAGTCGCGAAGAATACGAAAAAAACCTTCGGCATCTTCAACAACCATTTTCACGGATACGCTCCCGAGAATTGTCTTCAAATAATGCAAATGCTTGGAATAGCGAGACCTGGGCATGAGAAGGTTTTGAAGAGACTGCAAAAGCATATTGATCGAGATCTAGCAGGACTACCAGCCGAAGGCACGCTCGACCAGTTCACAAGCCCTTAACGGATGCGATTTGACCGACACTTTGTCCGGATGGCATGGAGCAAAAGGTTCTTCAGCAAGGAATTTTGCCCAAGATTGAGGTTTTGAGCAGTCTTAAATAAGCGAACGATAATCGCTAGGATGGTCGATAGCCGGTCCCCAACTGTGAAATGTCCTCTCTGTGCGAAGGAAATGTCGAGGATGAGTCAGAGCACCGATGCTGAGAAGGAGACACTCTATTATTGCGAGAGACACGGCGTTATGAACAAGAGTTCCGATCTTAAAGACAAAGTTGACCAAATCACTAAGCGCGCATAGACCATAAACCTCTACACGCCCAGTAAAGTTATCATCCCTGCAAAACGATTAATTACTATCATACCACAACTTCGCCAAGTGAAACCTATGCCTTCGGAGAAGTCATGCGGGGCAGTTATCTTCCGCAAAAATGGAGCAAACAAATACCTTCTGCTCCACTACGAAGGCGGTCACTGGGATTTCGTGAAAGGCCATGTTGAAAAGGGCGAAAACGAGAGACAAACAGCACTCCGCGAGACGGAGGAAGAGACTGGCCTCACGGACCTCAAGTTCATCGAAGGTTATAGAGAATCAATCAGCTACTTCTACCGAAGAGCAGGGAGAACCGTACGAAAGGAAGTGGTGTTCTACCTACTCGAATCGCCAATAGAGCACGTACGCCTCTCGAGAGAACATGTGGGGTTCGACTGGCTCACTTACGATAGGGCGATGGAGAGACTCACCTACAAGAACGCCAAAGACACACTTCAAAAAGCACACGACTTCCTAGCTAAACCATCCCGGGAAGAGCCAGCCGAGACAAACAACTAAGACTACACTACACTCGCAGGTTGCTCTCTCAGCGGCACAGAGAGTATTGCCGGCTCATCTTCTTCAGCGAGATGCCCTTCTCGTATGATATCTAGAAGGCGGTTTCTTCGTCGGGTCGATAAGAAATCTGCCCGATCTCAAGATATCCATCCCTATGAGCACGGGATATCGCATGTCCGAACGGTCATTCACAGTAACAGGCAACGCGAACCTTACGCCGCCCACTTCAACCTCACCGCGAACCAACGGGCGCGTCCGGACTTGAGAAGCCAACGCGGACTTTACCTTCGCGACGTCAACTGTAGGACCCAAACCAATATTCGCTGCCAACCAGACATCGACAGAAGTTCTCGAGGCACCAGTGTCAATCTTTCCCTTAACCCGTGCCTCACCATGGTGACCAATCACTTTCACGTATTCAACTGGACCGATCAGAACTCGGTCTTTACCTGGCAGCTTAATCACATCGACGTACCGTTTATCAAGAATCCGCGTATTAAGCGCGCACAGACCCAAAGGTCGCTCATATGAAAATAGGTATACTCTCCAGGAACAAAGACTTCTGGGCTACAACACAAATCATTCAAGCTGTGAAGCAAAAAGGCTCAGAACCCATCTACCTACACACCCCAACCATCCACCTCACACTCTATGGAGACAAAGCGGACGCAATCTTCGACAACAGATCACTATCAAGCCTAGATGTGGCGATACCACGAATCGGCAGAAGCCTCACACAACTCGGGCTAATCCTACTGAAACATTTTGAACTAATGCAAATACCAACCACCCTCTCCATGAACGGGCTCCTAACGGCAAGAAACAAGTACCTTGCACTA
>Ga0187780_10001507_pt1 | contig 17585 bp, 15 predicted proteins | sample 1015_Q2_SP10_20__FD_132429 | JGI IMG/M metagenome (GOLD analysis project Ga0187780, IMG submission 132429) | Tropical peat soil microbial communities from peatlands in Department of Meta, Colombia - 1015_Q2_SP10_20_MG | ecosystem: Environmental > Terrestrial > Soil > Wetlands > Peat | place...
CTGGTTCGGTTGGGCCGTGGTCCACGGGATGGGAGAGAAACATCCCATCAGTTCACCGGCTTGGCCCTGACGTATTGCTTCGGCCAGGCGAGGTCGTGCCCGAGGGCGCGCGCCGCATGGAGCGGCCAGTACGGATTCCGCAGCAGCTCCCGGCCCAGCGCCACCACGTCGGCGCGACCGTTCCGCACGATCTCCTCGGCCATCTCGGGCGTCGTGATGAGCCCCACCGACATCGTGGCGATGCCCGCCTCCCGTCGGATCCGCTCCGCGAACGGCACCTGGTAGCCCGGCCCGACCGGCGGAAGTTGGGGGGTGCTGCCACCCGAGGAGCAGTCCACCAGGTCCACGCCGTGCGCCTTGAGCCAGCGGGCCACCTGCACCTGATCGTTCAGTGTCAGCCCGCCCTCGACCCAATCGGTACACGACAGGCGCACGAGGAGGGGATGGGACTCCGGCCACACCGCGCGTATCGCGTCCACGACCCGGAGCAGCATCCGGGCGCGGTTCTCCAGTGAACCGCCGTAGTCGTCGGTCCGACGATTGGAGACCGGGGAAAGGAACTCGTGCAGGAAATAGCCGTGCGCCGAGTGGATATCAATCGCGTCGAAGCCTGCGCGCAGAGCGCGTTGGGCGGCCGCGCGATAGGCGGAGATAATGCCATCCAACTCCGCGGGGGCCAGCGCGTGCGGAACGACCCAGTCCGTGTCAAAGGGGATGGCACTCGGGGCGACGGCCGGCAGGGGGCCGGCGCCCTTGGTGGGAGTCCAGGCCTTCCTCCCGGCGTGGGCCAACTGGCTGCACATCACGGCGCCCTGCGCCTGGCACAGGCGCACGATGCGGGCCAGCGGCTCGATCTGGGCATCGTCCCACAATCCCAGGTCGTTCGTGCTGATCCGCCCGCGGGGCTCGACAGCGCTCGCTTCGGTGATGATCAGCCCGACACCGCCCGTGGCGCGCGCCGCGAGGTGGGCCAGATGGAAATCGGTTGCGATGCCGTCGTCGCCAGCCGAATACATGCACATGGGGGACATGGCAATGTGATTGCGAAGCGTGGCGCCGCGCAGGGCGAAGGGTGTGAACAGTACCGGCATGGAAGCCCTCCTGGATCAGCAGGCTGCTGAAAAAGACCCATCTGCAGAGACCCACCTTCGGTGGGTACCCCCGCGCCGGGTACCCATCCGTAGGATGGGTGGTCTGGATCTTTTTGAGCAGCCTGGGCGAGAACGGGTTTTTCGGCATCCTGTTAGTTGGGAGTGGGCGCAGATGCTTCCCGGAAGCTGCGATCCACCACCCAGGGTGCCTCTGGCTCCCGAGACGAAACGGTCCGTGGCAGTCCCTCCGAAACTTCGGTCCGGTCATATCCCCGACTTCCCGCCATCGGCAGGGAAGGCGAACTCGCCGCTCTTGTCGAAGGGGATGGATCCGAGGCCTCCGGCGGAGTGCAGCCGGCCTTTGATCCGGTAGCTGAAGCCGGTCCGGTCGCCTTTCTGGAGCTGGGCGAGTTGCCGGAGGATATTCTGCAGACCGCTCACCATCTGCACGTCGATCAGGGCCTCGCCGAAGCGGGGGACGACACCGCCCTGGCTGCTGACGCCCTTGGCGAAGGGATTGCCGTTGATCTCGAGGTCGAACACCACTCCGTCGAAGGCGATTTCGGTGTCGTTCGGGTTCAGGAGCCGGACCTTGACCGTGTAGCGTTGCTCCAGCACGCTCATCTCGAGAGGGGTAATGTCGGCGATGGTCACGTTCAAGGGCTCACGGATTCCCCACGCGGCACAAGCGGTGAGGCCGACCAGGCAAGTCAGGATCACTGCTCGCGAATGCGTCGGCAATCTTGTCCCCATCGCCTTCTCCATCCCGGACCTGATCGTCTCTTCCGATGAAACGTGGTGAGCTATGCCCTCTGAATCCTCACACAAGCGCTCTCGAGCCATCGGCCCCATTGAATGAGATGCCGGATCCCGGCGCCAGGAGGTCGTGCCATGTTCTTGTGTTGGAACCCACGTCTGCCGTGCTTTCCTTTTGACTTTAGGCCGAGAGCACGATACCTAAAAGCTACCGTGAGGTCAATGGCATCCTCCTCAGTGGCGTGTCATTGCTCTCGGCGCAGGCGTTAGACACGAGGCGATCAGAGGATATCCGCCGCCGCACGGGGCCGAAACACCAACGCTGGGGCCCGGGAGAAAGACATTGTCGCTGGCCGTCATGTTGCTGGTGCTGCTCGGTGCGACACTGCACGCGACGTGGAACGTCATCATCAAGGCGGGCTCGGATAAACTGCTCGATACCATCTTGGTCACGTGTGGGGCCGCGACCATCGCCGTCCTGGCACTGCCCTTTGTTCCCCTCCCCGAGAAGGCAAGCTGGCCGTACCTTGGAACCTCCATGGCCATCCACTTCGCCTATTTCACGCTGGTTGCACTGACGTACCGGACGGGAGAACTCAGCTATGCCTATCCGATCATGCGCGGCTCGGCGCCGCCTCTGACGGCGGTCGTGGCCGCCGCGACCGTTCGAGAACCTTTGTCCTTCGGCGCCTGGCTTGGCATCGCGCTGATCTCAGCCGGGATTCTTGCCCTCACGGGGGATTCGTGGCGCTCGGGTCGGCTCCCGCTCGCCACGACTGCATTCGGTCTGCTGAACGCCGTCGTGATCGTGGGGTACACCCTGGTTGACGGCATCGGTGTCCGCCTCTCCGGCAATGCGTCCGGCTATATCGTCTGGCTGTTCGTCTTGATCCCTTTGCCCCTGCTTTGCCTGACGCTGCTGACCCGGCCGCGGGCATTCGTGACCCAGTGTCGGGCGCGGTGGCGGGCCGCGTTCTTCGGGGGAATGTGCACGACGGCATCCTACGGACTCGCGCTGTGGGCCATGACGGTCGCCCCGATAGCACTCGTGGCAGCGCTCCGCGAGACATCGGTCATCTTTGCAACGGTCTTCGCCTCCCTGTTCTTGAAGGAGCGCTTCGGAGTGGTGCGCTACCTGGCGGCCGTCGCCGTGACGCTGGGAGCGATCGCGATCAAGCTGTTTTGAGCGGTGGCGATGATGGGAGCGGATCCGGAGGGACGTGAAAAAGGAGAACGGCTTTCTCTTGACAGACACGGCGGAGGGGGGCCATCTTCGGACCGGATTGAGCCACTCGCGGGGCGTGATGCCTCTCGCCGTCGCGCTTAGAGGCAACTTGCCGCTGGAGGAGGACCATGAACGGCCGCCAAAGGACGCTGGCCGCACTCGACCACAAAGAGCCTGACCGGGTCCCCCTCGACTTCGGCGGGCGCCACACCACGCTACACCTGTACGCGCACGAAGCCCTCATGCGGCACCTGGGTATCAGCGGGCCGAAGCCCCACATCCGCAGCTACCACACGTACCTCGTGGAACCCGACCCGCAATTGCTGCAGCGCTTCGAACGGGTGAGCGCGCTGTTCTTCCCCAGGGCCCCCAGCGGGTACATCTTCAGGATCGGTCCGGAGACCAACACCTACGTGGACGAGTGGGGGACCACGTACCACATGCCTCCGGACGGCTACTACTACGACATGCACACGGTCCCTCTGGCCGATGCCGAGACGGAGGCGGACCTCGAGAAATTCCGCTGGCCGAACCCCACGGACCCCGCACGGATCACCGGCCTGCCGGAGCAGATCCAGGCGACACATACGGCCGGCGAGAAGGTCATCATCGTCTGTGGGGCGATGCCAGGCCTGTGGGAACACTCCTGGTATATGTTCGGGCTGGAGCAAGCCTTCGTGAATCTCGCGAGCAACGAGCAACTCATGCAGGCCTTCACCGAGCGCGTCATGGAGTGGCAAATCGCCTATTGGGACATGCTGCTCAGCCAGGTCGGAGATTCCGTGGACCTGGTGCAACTCAACGAGGACCTGGGTACCCAGAATGGCCCGATGATGTCCCCCACGACGTTCCGGCGCATCTACAAACCGCGCATGCGCAGGCTCATCGCCTCGATCAAGCGGAAGACGAAGGCCCGGATCTATCTCCATTCCTGTGGCTCCATCTACCGCATGATCCCCGACCTCATCGATATCGGGGTCGAGGTTCTGAATCCGGTCCAGGTCAACGCGGCCGAGATGGACTCTGCCCGCTTGAAGCGCGAGTTCGGCAAGGACCTGACCTTCTGGGGAGGCGGCTGCGACCCGGTGATCATGGGGACGGGCACGCCGCGACAGGTCGTGGAGGATGTCAAGCGGCGCATCCACGACCTCGCCCCGGGCGGGGGGTTCGTCTTCGGCTCGGTGCACAACATCCAGGCCAACGTACCCCCGGTGAACATCGTCGCCATGTTCGATGCGGCCCGGGAGTTCGGCGGATACCCGATCACGGGGTAACCTCCGCTTGGCAGGCCCGCACCCAGCCGTGGGCGACCCATGCTCGCGGTTCCGAGCCAGGGGGTCCGGCCGCATCTCGGCAAAACCGCCGTGAAATCACTTGCCAACCCCGGAACCGGAGGCTAGCATCCCTGTGTGCGGTTCGGGAGGTGCCTTCCCAACGGGTGTGCCGAAGGATGCCGGGCCCCGTGCGGGCTCGCCCGCCGTCTCAGCCAGCAGGCCCAGAGCAGCATCCATTCCAAGGGTCGAACAGCGTGGGGACGAATCTCGCGGACTCGGTCCGGAAGCTTCAGACCAATGTCGAGCAGGCCCTGGTGGGCAAGCCCGAGGTCGTCCGCCAAGCCATCGTGGCGCTCCTGGCCCGCGGCCACCTCTTGATCGAGGATGTGCCGGGCGTCGGCAAGACCACGCTGGCCCAGGCCCTGGCCAAATCGCTCGGCCTCACCTTCCAGCGCATCCAGTTCACCAGCGACCTGCTGCCCTCTGACATCCTGGGCGTGTCGATCTTCGACCCGAGGAAGGCAGAGTTCGAGTTCAAGCCCGGCCCCATCTTCGCCAACATCATCCTGGCCGACGAGATCAACCGGACCACACCCAAGACGCAGTCGAGCCTCCTGGAGGCGATGAACGAGGCCCAGGTCTCTCTGGACCACCATACCTACCGCCTGCCCCGGCCCTTCATGGTGCTGGCCACCCAGAACCCCATCGAGTACCAGGGGACGCATCCCTTGCCGGAATCGCAGATGGACCGTTTCCTCCTGCGCATCCGGATCGGCTATCCTGACGAGACCCACGAGCGGCGCATCCTGCGCGGCGCGGGGTCGGCCTTCCTGGATCGGCTGGAGCCCGTCCTGAGCGGGGAGGCGGTGCTGGACCTGCAGGCGCGGGTGGAGGCGGTGAAGGTCGAGGAGAGTCTGCTCCACTACGTGATGGCCATCGTCCAGGCCACGCGAACCCACGCTGCCCTGGCCCTGGGAGTGAGCCCCCGCGGATCGCTAGCCCTGGCGCGGGCGGCACAGGCGCTGGCCCTGACCGAGGGCCGGCTGTATTGCATCCCTGACGATGTCAAGCAGTTGGCCGTGCCCGCCCTGGCGCACCGCGTGATCCTGCGCAGTCACTGGGATGCGAGCGGAGATCGCTCCGGCGATCCCGAGGTGGTGATCCGGGAGATCGTCCAGGAGATCCCGGTCCCTCGATGAGCCGAGAGACGGCCAGCCGCGCGAGTACGCGGGTGGCCGAGAGTCGAGAGGTCTCTTCCTTCCCGCGTGAGTCTGCCGATCTCACTCCGCGCGAGATGCTGCGATGATGTCCCGGTCTTCGAGTCTCCCGCGCTCCCCGGCTCCCCGGCAGCCTCGTCCCGCCACGCCGCAGCCTCCTCGCACGGACTACTGGCTCCCCCGCACGATCCGCCCCACGCGGGAGGGCTGGTGGTTCATCGGCGCGACCTTCGCCATGGGGCTGGCCGCCACGAACACCGGGAACAATCTGCTCTACCTGATCCTGGCCATGATGCTCTCCTTCATGGTCATCTCGGGCGTCCTGTCCGAGCAGACCATGCGGCACCTCACGTTGAAGCGGGAGCGGCCGCGGCGCCTCTTCGCCGGCGTCCCAGCCCCGTTCGGCGTGCGCCTCACCAACCGGAAGCGCCGGCTGCCCTCCTTCGCATTGCACCTGAGCGAGGCGGATCCCGCCGGCAGCCGCACCGCGCGTCACTTCCTTCTAAAGGTCCCGGCCCAGGGTCGCGAGACCTGGCAGTACAGCCTCACCTTTCCCCGTCGCGGCAGGCACTACCTGCCGGGTCTCAAGACACTCACCCGGTTCCCCTTCGGGCTGTTCGCCAAGGTGAGCCGACCCATCTCCCCCGATCCGGTCCTAGTGTACCCCGCGCTTCGCGCCCTGACGCCGGGCGAGATCCCGGCCGCGCTGGACCCCGGCTGGCGGGAAAGGGAACGCCGGGGTCACGGGAGCAGCCTGCGCAACCTGCGCGTGTACCGCCCTGGCGATGATCCCCGGTTGCTCCACTGGAAGACCTCGGCCAAGGCCGGCGACCTGATGGTGAAAGAGCTGGGTGACGAGGACCGGCCCCACATTCGCTTGATGGTGGAGGATCCCGCGCCGGGCGCCCCACCGGATGTGATCGAGGCGAACCTCTGCTACGTCGCGTCGCTCGCCGCCCATGCCATCCGGCTGGGATCGCAGGTCGATCTCACGACCGCCGATGGCTCGACCGGGTCCGGGCAGGGTGAGGCGCACCTGGACCGGATCCTGGAGCGATTGGCGCTGTACGAGGTGCCGGCAGCGCCGCGCCCGCTGACGATTCCGATGGAAGCCGGACGAGCCATCCACATCCGGCTGGATGCCCGACAGGCGCCCCTGGCTGCCAAGGACTGACCGTGCCCTTCCCGCAGTTCTTCAAATTGACGCTGTACCTCCTGGTTCTGGACGCCTTCGGCGCCCTGTACCTCACGGAAATCCTGGAATTGCCGGGACTCGTGGCGACCCTCCTCACCGTCCTGGGGAGCTGGTGGGCCGACGAGATCCGGGTGCGCACCCCCAACTATCGCCGGCTCTGGGATGTCATCACGGCGCTCTTTTGCATCTACGCGGTCCTGGACCTGCTCTTCCTGGCCGAGTCGTTCATTGCCGTGGTGATCCATCTGCTGCTGTACCTGCAGGTCTACAAGCTGTACAACGCGCGCACCCACCGCGACCTGCTCGACATCTTCATCCTGACCTTCCTGCAGCTCACCGTCGTGTGCACCCTCACGATCAGCTTCGGCTTCCTGCTGGTCTTCTGCCTGTACATGGTCCTCGGGACGTGGGGGCTCATCCTGCTCCACCTGAAGCGAGAGACGGAGCTCGCCCTCCCGGAGCGGAGTCGTGAGCTCCTGGCGGGATCGGACCTCGTGGCGCCCGGCTTCCTGCTCAGCAGCGTGGCCGTGGCCGTAGCGTCCCTGCTCCTCACTCTGACCATCTTTTTCGTCATCCCCCGGGTGGGGCGCACCTACCTCCCCCTGAAGACGCAGTTCGGCACCATGACGACGGGCTTCACCGACCGGGTGGACCTGGACAGCTACGGCACGATCCAGAACGATCCCACCATCGTGATGCGCGTGAGCTTCCCCGAGAGCGTGGTGAGTCCCGAGCGCCTGCCCGATCTCCGCTGGCGGGGTGTGGCCTTCGACAACTTCGACGGGCAGGGCTGGTCGCTGCGCGATGTGGAGCGAACCCCAGTCCGCAGGAGCCGGGAAGGGTACTTCCTCTTGGCCCCCCCGCGTTGGAGGGCGCCGTTTCTGACCTACGAGGTCTTCCTGGAACCTATGGGGACGGAGGTGATCTTCACCCTGCCGCGGGTTGTGTCGATCCAGGGCCGCTTGGCTGGCCTGACAGAGGATTCGGCCAACGGCCTGAGCCTTGCGGCGCCGCCCTCCTCGCGGCTGCGCTATATGGCGGTGTCACAGCCGGAGCGCTTTCGCCTGGAGCAGTTGCGCCAGCCAGTCCGGCCGGGCGACTATCCGCCCGAGATCCGGGAGGCCTACCTGCAACTGCCGACGCTCTCGCCGCGCCTCCGAGCGCTGGCGCGCGAGCTGGCGCTGGGCGCCGCGACCCCCTACGATGTCGCCCGTCGGGTGGAGGGCTATCTCACCGGGAATCTCCGGTACTCGCTGGACCTGCGGCGGGAGTCGGACCTCGACCCGCTGGACGATTTTCTATTCTCCCGGAAGGCGGGGAATTGCGAGTACTTTGCCGCCAGCATGGCCGTCCTCTTGCGGGTCGTGGGAATTCCGGCCCGCGTGGTGAACGGCTTCCAGCGGGGAGAGTGGAACGAGGTCGGCCAGTTCTACGCGGTTCGCCAGCGGGACGCCCACTCCTGGGTGGAGGTCTTCCTCCCCGAGCTCGGCTGGGTGACGTTTGATCCCGCGCCCCGGGCGGCCTTCGAGGAGCAGGCCTTCGGCGCGAGCAGTTGGGTGGGGAAGTATTTCGACGCGCTGCGGATGCGCTGGAACCGCTCCGTGATCGATTACAACGTGGGAGATCAGGCCCTGATCGCCATGAGCCTGCGGCGTCAGTCCATGGCGTTCCGTCAGGGACTCGGGCGGACCTGGGACCTCTGGTCGTTCAAGGTCCAGCGCACCGTGCGCCGCCTCTGGCGGCAGTACGGATACACCCTCAGCGTGCTGGTCACCCTCCTCGTCGCCGGCCTGTTTTTGCTACGCAAGGTGCCAGTGAGGGCCATGGGCAGCGCCTGGCTCCTTCACGTGCGAGCCCGGCAGGCCCCGGTGGTCTTCTACTCGCGGATGCTTCGCCTCCTGGCTCGACGGGGTTGCCCGCGACCTCCCACGGTCACCGCTCGGGAGTTCGCCTCCACCCTCGCCGATCGTCCCCAGGTACACGCCCCCGTCGTGGAGCTCACCGCCCTGTACGAACGGGTCCGCTTCGGCGGCGAACCTCTCACACCTGCCGACCAGCGGCGGGCGGCCGCCCTGCTCCAGGCGCTTGCCTCAGCCCCTCGCTGATACGGCCCGTTCGATGAGGGGAGTCATGCGTCCCCTCTTCGTTTTGCTTCCCCACGCACGGCTTATGTGGATCGAATCTCCTGCCGCATGAAGCACGCGTAACAGATTGCGAAGCACACGATGGTGATGGCCACCAGCGAGACCAGATACGGCATCACGATCAGGGTGCTCTGCACCAATGGCAGGGGATTCTGGAACCGGCTGAGGGAGAGCCGTTCCATGGGCCCCATGAGGATGAGCGACCGGGTTGTGTTCCGCGTCGGGTCCAGGATGGTCGCGGTGGCCTGGCTGTACAGCGTGATGGGCGAGATGCTGGCGACGGTCTCGCGTGTCTGCTCATGGCGGATGATGACTTCCGGGTCGGAGGTCTGCCCCGGGGGAATGGGCGAGATGAGATCCGATGCCAGGCTGGCCCCCAGCGCCATGAAGAAGGCGAGGAAGATCCAGAGGGCCAGGGAGGCCAGGGCCGAGGTCGCCATGCCGCGGAACAGGATGGAGAACAGGATGGAGACCGCCAGCCAGAACCCGATGTAGACGATGCTGACCACCAGGTACACAATCAGACGCCCCACTTCTTCCCAGCCGGGCACCACCCCCAGCACCCAGAGCCCCATCCCCGAGATGAGCAGGACGATGGACAGCAGCATGAGGCTGACGATGGTCAGTCCTGCCAGGAACTTCCCGTTGATCACGGCATCGCGGTAGATGGGTTGGGAGAGCAGCTTGGAGAGCGTCCGCGAGGAGCGCTCCCGGCTGATGGCGTCGAACCCCAGGATCATCCCGATGAGGGGCCCGAAGAAGGCGATGAACTGCACCAGCGAGAACAACGCCCCGGTGGATGTGAAGAGCAACAGGAACACCAGGGAAGGCTTGGCGAATCCCTCCAACTCCTTCCGGAGTCCGGTTCCGACCATGTAGGTGGTGACCAGGCTGATCATCAGGATCACTGTCAGGAGCAGAACGAACCGGGTGCTGCTGAAGTGGTCCTCCAGCTCCTTCCGGTACATCACAAGCAATCCGTGCATGGAACGTCCTCCGCTACTCGATGAGAGAGCGTTCGACGGCCCGGCGGTTCTGCGGTTCGACGAGTCCAGCCGAACAGCCGAACGATCGAACGGTCGAACGCCTGTGTTTCCTGTTCTCAGGCGGCCGGCACCCCTTCCTGGAAGTACTTCATGTAGATCTCTTCCAGGGTGTACTGCGCCTGATCCACCCCCAGCTTGCGCTTGGCCAGGTCGTCCATGGGACCAACGCCCACCAGGTTGCCCTGCAGCATGATACCCACCCGGTCGCAGATCCGCTGGGCCTGATCGAGCTGGTGGGAAGAGAAGAACACGGTAATCCCCCGCTCGCGACTCAGGCCACGCACCATTTCCAGCATCCGTTGCGTCCCATCCGGGTCGAGGCCGAGGGTCGGCTCGTCCAAGAAGACCACCTGAGGATCCTTCATCAAGACCTCGGCGATCCCCAGGCGCTGGCGCATGCCCCGGGAGTAGGCGCCGACACGCTTCCGGGCCTCGGCGAGGAGGCCGACCCGGCCCAGGGCCTCCTCGATCTTCCCCGCCAGGGCGCCGTCCCGGATGCCGTTCAGCCGGGCCACGAAGCGCAGGTTGTCCGCGGCCGTCATGTCATCGTAGAAGCCGACGTTCTCCGGCAGGTAGCCCACCACTCGCTTGACCTTGAGCGCCTCCCGCGTGGGGTCGAATCCGCAGACGCGGGCCGAACCCGCGGTGGGCTCGCTCAGGCCCAGGAGCATCAGGAACGTGGTCGTCTTTCCCGCGCCGTTTGGCCCCAGGAACCCGAAGATCTCGCCCCGGGCGACCTGGAGGTTCAGCCGGTCGACGGCCGTCTGGCTGCCGTAGCGCTTGGTCAGTTCGTGGGTCTCGATGATGGTATCCATGGAGGTTTCCTGTCGATCCGAAATCGCGTCCGCGGCCACGCTCCTGCGAGCGCTGGCATGGCCTGCAAGGGACGCCTTCCGGGTGAGGGGTTCACTCCGAGCGATTTCGGATCGTGGTCAGCGCCGGCCCAGCCAGACGAACAAGCCGCCCATCCCCCCGATCGCCAGGGCGATCAGGCCAACCCCGATCCAGCCCCAGGTGGTGGGGGCCTTCACCGTGACGCGCATTTCTACCGTCTTGCTGCTGCCCTTCTCGCCGTCTGCCATGAGTCCCACCGAGTAGTCGCCCACCAGCGAGGTGGCCGCCGGTGTGATGGTGGCCTCGACCTGCTTGAACGCGTTCGGCTCCAGCGCCTCGATCTTCTCGGGCTTGAAGTCGACCTTCCAGTTCTCGGGCTTGAACGAGCTCAGGCTGATGTTGTGATTGGCAGCGGAACCGGTGTTCTTCACTACCAGGGAGACCGTCGTGGGCTGACCGGTCACGGCTTCCGTCGAGAGAATGCCCGAGGGGGTCGCCGCATCCAGCTTGTAGATGCCGGTGAGAACGACCCGGAGGGGGACGTCGGCCTTGGATTCGCCCGCGCTGATCCGGACGAGAATCGGATATTCACCGGATGTGGCATCCCGGGGAGGAGTGACCGACACGGCCACCGTCTGGCTGCTGCCCCCCTTGATGCTCAGACTGGAGATCTGCTTGGCCTCGTAGCCGGGCTTGAAGCTGGCCTCCCACTTGTCGGGGACCTGAGCGGCCAGGTTGAAGGTGCGGTCGTTCTCGCTCTTGTTGGCCACATCCAGGGAGAACTCGAAGGTGGCGTCGGTCTGCCCCCGCAGGACAGGGTAGGACGTCGTGACTTGGATGTCCTCGGTGCCCAGACGACTGCGCTCGCGGGTGATGACCGTGATGGTGTAGTTCGCGGTCAGTTTCTCGTCGGCCGTCACCCCCTGGATCTCGAACGCGTAGGTCCCGAGACCCAGGCCCTTCTCCGGATCCGCGCTGAAGGCGAGGGTCCGGGTCTTTCCATCGGGGACGGAGACGCCGGTGACGGTGAAGCTGCCGCCCTTGAGGGAGGCCCGCCAGCCCTTGGGCACCGAGAGGAGCTTCAGCGCGACGTTCTCATCACGCTTGCCCTTGTTCTCCACCGTGAGATCCATGCGGACGCTGTCGCCCACGGGGACCACGACCCCCGAATAGTCGGAATAGATCGCGATCCCTCGCTCGGGCCGGTCGTCCCGCTTCGCCGATTCGTCGCCGGCCGCCAGGACGGGCCGTGGCGCGACCAGGACGAGCAGGACCGCCAGGAGCCCGACCAAGAGCGCGGGCCGCCCGCTGCACCATTTGCGGGGAGACCCCGCGCCATGAACCCACCGACCTGCCATCGTCAATCCTCCTGTCTGCTCGCCTCTGGAGCACGAAAGGGGGGTGGGCGTCACCCGCCCGGCCCCCGGTCTGTCAGTAATCCTCCGGCGGAGTCGGAGCCGCCGCCTTCTCCATCATCTCCGGAGCCTCGGCCACCAGGCACTCGATCGTGATCATCAGCCCGGCGATGCTGGCACCGTGTTCCGGTTTGATCCCCAGCGCAGAACGGGGGTCCGATTCTTCTATCATACACCAAGTATCTTCCCAGGGTGAAGCATTCCTCGCATCCACCCGCGGCGACCAGGAGGCCCACTGTCAGGCGAGACCTTTCCCGGCCGTGTCGGGACCGTCATTTCACCCTCCGGTCACCCCTCACGTCGGTTGGCCCTGCGTCCTCCTGGCGATCTTGAATAGCGTCGGCCACAGTTCCATCCCGAGGGTCTTCTTTTGCAGGAAAGCTTCGGCACCGGCCGCCAGCGCGGTCTGTCGGTACGCCTCCTCATCGTGAACGGTGATCATGATGACGGCCATGGCTGGCCAGCGGGCCTTGAGAAGGCGGGTGACCTCCAGTCCGTTCATCCGGGGCATGGCGAGGTCCATCAGGACCACGTCCGGGCGGAGGTCGTCGGCCAGCCGGAGGGCCTCGTCGCCGCCATCCGCCTCACCCAGGATCACCATGTCCTCCCACTGGGTGAGCAGACCGCGGAGCGTCTCGCGGAACCCCGGGTCGTCATCAACCACCAATAGTCGAATTCCCATCCTTCACTCCGCGGCACTCGTGGCCGCCCTTCCGTCTCGCTCGCCGCCGTGCCTGGTCCTATGGTACGTCTTCCGTCCACGGCTGGGGATCGGGGGATTTCCCGAGCTGGCCGGGGGAGGGTTCCCGAGGTCGGCCGAGACTGCTCGCCAGGAGGACGGGGAACACCGGAGAGGCATCGAAAGGTGACGGCCGGACCGGGCTGCTGACCCGGTATCAGCGGGAGGGACGGCTGATGAGCGCGCGGACCTTCTGGAGCAGATCCTCGGCCTGGATCGGCTTCGCCATGAACAGATCAACCCCGGCCTGCTGCCCGAGGGTTCGATATTCCTCGCTCCCGAGGCCGGTGATCGTGACGACCGGGATTCGGCTGAGGCGGGGGTGGGCCTTGATTTTCTGACACAGGGCGAGGCCATCCATCCCGGGCAGCAGAATGTCCGCGATGACCAGGTCCGGCACCCACTCTTGGGCCAGGCGGAAGGCCTCCTGCCCATCTCGGGCGGTGACGACGTAGTGACCCGCATCCGTCAGCAGGTCCAGGAGATAGAGACGGAAGTGCTCTGTGCTGTCGACCACGAGGATGCGTCGCTGGAACGCCGAGGGGGGTTGGTGCAAGCGTGAGTCGAAGAGAGGTCTCAACTTCTCCATTTTGACGACGCGGACGGCACCGCAGTTCGGACAGCGCAGGCGGCGTGCATCGCCGATCTTCTGGTGCACCCGACTTTCCGCTCCGCACTCTTGGCAGCGAAAGGCAAAGAGGTCCGGGGGCTCGACTTTGGCGGCCATGCGGGCATGTTGGATCACTGCGAAGAGTTCTTCGAAGGCAAAAGGCTTTCGCAAGAACCCGGAGGCTCCCACCTGGTCCGCCAGGCGGGCGTCCGCATCGCTGGTGAAGGCCCCGCTGATGAGGATGACGGGGAGTTGGGGCCGGAGACTCCTGTAGGCTTCGCAGGCCGCGTAACCGGAGAGGCCGCCGGGCAGATTGATATCCAGGAGGATGAAATCGATCGGGTGAGTCCGCAGCAGGTCGAGGCCGGCCAGGGCGGTGGAGGCGATGAGGCTCTCGTGCTCGTGCTTGGCAAGGGCCTGGCACAAGACGTCCGCCACGGCCCGATCATCATCGACGATCAGGAAAAGCACCTGGAACTCCCGAAGAGAAGGCGCAGGACTCTCTCAAATGCGTGAGGGCTGAAGCGCATTCGCAGAAGGGTGATGGGGCCCGGCGACTGGGTAGCGGCGACGTGCGGCTGATTCGGATGCCCTACCCCAGGAATCGCCATGCTCACCCCGTTCACCTTGCGCGGGCTGGTCCTTTGCCGGCGGCCTCTCGAGTAGCCGGTTTCGCGAAGACCGATACGGCGGAGGAGTAAATCACCTCCAAAGAATTGTCAAGCCATTCCTCCCCCGGGATGGTCGCTCGTCCATGAGGCCGGTATCCGTCCGTGGCCGGTCCGGCTGCGGCCAGAATCGACGCAGCGACCAGTGGATTCAGGGCTGGATCAGGCCCTGGCGGATCGCGTAGCGGGTGAGGCCGGCGATGTCGTGGATGTCCAGCTTTTGCATCAGGCTGGTGCGATGGGTGTCTGCGGTCTTGACGCTCACGCCCAGAATAGAGGAAATCTCCTTCGTGGTCTTCCCCTCGGCGACGAGCTGGAGGACCTCCCGCTCGCGGGGGGTGAGTCGCTCTTCGGGAAGTGGGGCGGGGGACCGGATGGCGTCGGCCACCACGGCGGAGACTCCCGGGCTCAGGTACACGCTCCCACCGGCCACTTCGCGGATGGCCCGGATGAGGTCGGCAGCCGCCTGCTTTTTCAGAACATAGCCCCGGGCACCGGCCCGCAAGGCCTCCAGGACGTATCGCTCCTCGGCGTGCATGGTGAGCAGGATGGACCTTGGTCCTGCCTCCCACGAAGCCATTTGCCGGGCTGCCTCCAGGCCGTTCAGGAGAGGCATGCTGAGATCCATGGCGGCCACATCCGGCCGGGTCTCTCGCGCGAGACGCAGGGCCTCGCGACCGTCCCCCGCCTCGGCCACGACCTGCATGTCGGCCTCTCGCGCCAGCAAGGCGCGCAGACCCTCGCGGACGATGGCGTGGTCGTCGGCCAGCAGGACCCGGATCACGCCCGGCTTCCCAACGGGATGGTGGTGGAAACCTTGGTCCCCTTCCCTGGAGCCGATTCGATGACGAATTCCCCTCCCAGAGCCTCCACTCGCTCTCGCATGCCGATCAGGCCGAGTCCTCGCTCGCCCCGCCGCGCCAGGGCGGCCTCTACGTCGAATCCTTCTCCATCGTCGCGCACGATCGCATGGATGGTGGGGCCCTCCACTCGGACCTCGGCCTCGGCCTTCGTAGCGTGGGCGTGGCGCGTGGAGTTGGTGAGCGCTTCTTGGATGACCCGGTAGAGTGCGGTCTCGATTGCGGAGGGCAACCGCTGGATGGGGGCATCAACGGTGACGGCGAGTCCGGTCCGCTGGGCCAGCCCCTGGGCAAGCCATTCCAGGGCCGGCGCCAAGCCCAGGTCGTCCAGGATGGTCGGACGGAGTTCCCGGGAGAGCCGCCGAAGCTGGCCCTCCACCCGGTCCAGGAGCCTGTGGAGTTCCCGTACGGTGTCCGTCCGTTCCGGAAGCTGCTGGATCAGATTGTCGAGGGCGATGTGGACCGAGGCGAGGAACTGCCCGGCTTCGTCGTGCAGCTCGTGGGCGATCCGCTGGGCCTCCTCCTCTCGGGCACGGAGAATTCCGCCCGCCAGGGCGCGCAGTTGATCCTGCTGCGCGGTCATCCTCTCCCGCAGGGCGGCATTCTCCAGGGCCACTCCCACCAATCCACCGATGGCCAGGACCAGGGCGGTCTCGTCGGCCGTGAGGGGAGGCTCCCGACGACTGGCCAGATGGAGCACGCCCAGGGTCTCCCCGCGGCCGGCCACAGGCACGGCTGTCAGATACCGGAACCCTTGATTCTGATAGAGGTCCCGGATGGCGGGCGCTGGATGCTGGTTCACGTTACAGGCGACCACGCGCCGCTCCCGGATGGCCGTCGCCGCGACCTGGGCCGCGGACAGGGGAAGGCTCGCCATCTGCTCGCGGAAGGATGGCGTGGTCCCGGCGTACTCCCGGAGAATGAGCGTATTCCGACTGGCATCCAGAAGGTAGAGGGACACCGCCTCGACCCCGCTGACGCGCTGGGTCTCCCTAATGGCCACGCGCACGACCTCCTCGGCGTCTCGAGTGCGGCCCAGGGCCAGCGCCGCCACATACAGGGCCTGCGTGAGATCTCTGGTGATGGCGGGCACAGGCTGCTCCCGGATAGTCAAGCCAACCAACCCCCGGTCCGCTGCAAGCAAGATGGGTGTCTCCATTCAACGGCAAAGACTCCGGCCTGTCAAGTTATCCAAGGGGTCGTCCGAGGGATCCGTTGAGAAGGCGAGCCGAAGAGCCCTGGCAAGCAGCGACTCAAGATCACCCTTGGCGGGGGAGGGCGGACGTGCTATGAGAGAAGAGGGGTCCTCGCATCCGCAGATCCAAAGACTAGTGCAAATTTTTCCAGACGCAGAGGTAACAACACGAAGGATGGGAGATGGCTGACCATCTGGCCAGGCGCGTGGCGGGATTCGGGACCTCGGTCTTCACCGAGATGAGCCGGCTGGCGAGCCGGCACCGGGCCGTCAATCTGGGCCAGGGCTTCCCGGATTTCCCGGGACCCGACTTCGTCAAGGAGGCGGCCATCCAGGCCATCCACGCCGACATGAACCAGTACGCGGTCAGTCACGGCTCCCTGCGATTGCGTCGCGCCATCGCCGAGACCTGGGAGCGGGCCTACGGGCGCGGGGTGGATCCGGAGACGGAGGTGAGCGTCGGCAGCGGTGCCACCGAGCTGATCCTGGACGCGATCCTGGGACTGGTGGACCCCGGCGATGAGGTGATCCTGTTCGAGCCTTTCTATGACAGCTACCTTCCGGACATCCTCATGGCCGGCGGGATCCCGCGGATCATCACACTCCAGCCGCCGGATTGGCACTTCGACCGACAGGCCCTGGCCGACCTCTTCACCGCGCGACCCCGGTTGGTCCTGATCAACACGCCTCATAACCCCACCGGCAAGATGTTCAGCCGGGAAGAAATCGCCTTCATCGCCTCCCTCTGCCACAAGCACGATGCGCTCGTCCTCAGCGACGAGGTGTACGAGCAGATTCGGTTCGACGGGGTAGAGCATGTTCCCATCGCCACCGTGCCCGGAATGTGGGAGCGTACGCTCACGGTCAACAGCACCGGCAAGACGTTCAGCGTGACCGGCTGGAAGGTGGGTTATGCGGTGGGACCGCCGGAACTGAACCGGGCCCTCCGGGCGACCCACCAGTTCGTCACCTTCTCCACCTCCACCCCGTTCCAGGAGGCCATGGCGACGGCGCTGGAGACGGCCGCCCGGACCGGGTACTACGAGAAGCTGCGGCGGGAATACACGGCCCGGCGCGATCATCTGGCAGGAGCCCTGGCGTCCGCGGGGCTCTCGACCCTTCCCGTCCAGGGGTCCTATTTTTTGCTGGCCGACCTGGCGGGGAAGGGTTTTTCGGACGATGTCAGCTTCTGCCGGTATCTCACCACCGAGATCGGCGTGGCCGCCATTCCCCCGTCCGCCTTCTACGCGGAGCCGGCCCGTGCCCCCCTCCTGGCCCGCTTCTGTTTCGCCAAGAGGGACGAGACGCTCCGGGCC